>Ga0334722_10003409_pt1 | contig 17125 bp, 15 predicted proteins | sample C3_bottom_MG_FD_207210 | JGI IMG/M metagenome (GOLD analysis project Ga0334722, IMG submission 207210) | Sediment microbial communities from Yellowstone Lake, YNP, Wyoming, USA - C3_bottom | ecosystem: Environmental > Aquatic > Freshwater > Lake > Sediment | place: USA: Wyoming | collected...
GCCCTTGTAGCTATGGGGTTAAAACCCGATATTTTCCACAGTAATGAAGGCCATTCAGCATTCATCAGTCTTGAAAGAATGCGCGGACTTATAAACGATCATCACCTTACTTTCATTCAGGCGCTCGAGGTTGTAAGATCAACGACCTTATTTACAACACATACTCCCGTTCCTGCCGGACATGATGCCTTTGAAGAGGATCTGCTTCGTAAATATATCTCCCATTATCACAGCCGTCTTACAATTACATGGGGCGAACTCATGGCTCTTGGCCAATGTGAAGGTGATTATGATAAAAAATTCAATATGAGCTATCTCGCTACCCGTATGTCACAGGAGGTAAACGGAGTCAGCAAGTTGCACGGAGAGGTCAGTCAGGGGATGTTCAATAAACTCTGGCCGGGTTATCTTAAAGAGGAACTGTTTATCGGTTACGTTACAAACGGTGTTCATCATCCTACCTGGACTGCTCCTGAGTGGCGCGAGGTATACAAAGAGATTTCAGGAGATATCAATTTTGACCAGACCGACAGAAATCTCTGGGAAAAACTATACAGTATCGACGATAAAAAGGTTTATAATATTAAAACCAGTCTGAAAAAGAGTCTTTTCTCAAATATCAGAAAAAGGCTTCAGGCGGATATGATCGAAAAACATGTCAGTCCCCATACACTGCTCAGTATCAGCAGCCATCTTGATGAAAAAGCTCTGACCATTGGCTTTGCAAGGCGATTTGCCACTTACAAAAGGGCTTCATTGCTTTTCAGGGATATTGACAGGCTTGAACGCATTGTTAATAATCCCGGAAAACCGGTTCAGTTTATTTATGCCGGTAAAGCCCATCCTAATGATGGTGGCGGAAAGGATCTGATCAAAAGAGTTTTTGAAATTTCTCAGATGCCGCAATTTGCCGGGAAAGTCATATTCCTTGAGAATTATGATATTGAAATGGCGAAGTACCTGACCAGAGGGGTTGACATCTGGCTCAACACGCCGACAAGGCCTCTTGAGGCTTCAGGGACAAGCGGAGAAAAAGCAGTCATGAACGGAACCATTCACTTCAGTGTACTCGACGGATGGTGGGTTGAAGGTTATCGTGCATTTGCCGGCTGGGCGCTGCCAAAGAAAAGAACATATGAGAATCAGGAGCTTCAGGATGATATTGATGCTGAAACTATTTATAATATGCTTGAATATGAAATAGTTCCTGCCTATTATTCCTTCAATGATCAGGGTGTTCCTGTAGAATGGGTCAGCCTTATAAAAAACACAATGGTAAAAATAGCTCCTGAATTTACCATGAAGAGGATGATCGACGATTATTACGAAAAGTACTATTCTAAACTGTTTATCCGTAGCAAATATCTCCTTGATAATAACTTTGAGAAAGCCAAGGATCTTGCAGCATGGAAGGTGACGATGCGTGAAGAGTGGGATAATATTGAAGTTCTCAATTACAGTTTTGAACGTGCAGGCGAGAATGTTTACCGTTCCGGTCATGATTACAGGGCAGAAATTGCGCTTGACGTCAAGAAGATTCCTAAAGAGAATGTTGGTGTGGAATTCATTGTCACTCACATGAGTAAGCACGGAGAACATGAATTTGTGGCAAGTGAAGAGTTTAAACTGATCAGCTGCAAAAACGGGAAATGCCTGTACCGTGCAAGTATGGTACCGGAAAAAGCCGGCTCTTTCTTCTACGGAATAAGAATATATCCCAAACACAAGGATCTTCCGCATAAACAGGATTTCTACCTGCTTCGCTGGATTGATTAAAGATCTGTTGCCCGGCGGACAGCCTCTTTCTTGAATACTATGGCTGTCCTTGCCGGTAAATATAAGTAAAGGTATAAAGGAGCATTTATGATGTTCCTTTCTGCTTTTCTGATAGACATATAAGTCGTTTTCCTGTCAATCCTGTTGAATCCTCCGAAAGCCGGGTCATCTGTGTCAAGGATCACCTTGAATTTCCCCTGAACAGGAATTCCGTAATCTGTGAATGAGACAGTGGGATTAAAATTGAAAACAAACAACAATTCGCCCCTTGAATAGGCAAGTATCTTGTCTGAATTATTGTCATATATCTTATTTACCATAAGGTCATTAAGTATGTTAAAGTCGGTGTGAAGCTTTATCATCTTGCGGTCAAATTTCCGCAGACTATAATACTTAAGATCTTTATTGTCGGCAAGCTGCCATTGACGGCGCGCATATTTAAAGCTCCAGTTATTACCTTCCCTCGGAAAATCAATCCATTCGGGATGACCAAACTCGTTACCCATGAAATTAAGGTATCCGCCTCCTGAAGTGCTGAATGTTATAAGCCTGATCATTTTATGAAGAGCAATCCCCCGGTCTACTACAATGCTGTGAAAATCCTTATTCATCCCGGTATACATTTCAGCATCTATCATTCTGAAAATAAGAGTTTTATCGCCAACGAGGGCCTGATCATGCGATTCACAGTATGAAATGATCTTTTCTTCGGGTCTGTGCTGGGTAAGCTCATGAAATAACTGCGACATGTCCCAGTTTTCATCAAAAGTCTCCTTAACCAGTTTTATCCAGAAATCAGGTACCCCCATCGAGAGCCTGTAATCAAATCCGTATCCCATCTTCTCCGTAGAGGAAGCAAGTCCGGGCATCCCGCTCATCTCCTCGGCCACTGTAATTGCTTCGGGTCTGTAAGAGTGTATGAGTTTATTGGCAAGGAACAGGTAAATAAGGGCATCTTCATCCTGGTTTCCATCGAAATATTCATTATATGATGTAAAATTCTTCTCAAGGCCATGATCGTAATAGATCATGCTGGTTATTCCATCAAATCTGAATCCGTCAAATTTATACTCTTCAAGCCAGTATCTGCAGTTCGACAGCAGAAAGTGGATCACATTATCTTTACCATAATCGAAACAAAGTGAGTCCCATGCTATATGATTTCTTCTTTCATTTGCATGGAAGTACTGACCCATTGATCCATCAAAAAGGCCCAAACCTTCATTGACATTCTTTACCGAGTGCGAATGGACAAGATCCATAATAACCCTCAGTCCTTCCATATGGGCTTTATCAACAAGAGCTTTTAGGTCTTCAGGTGTACCGAATCTCGATGATGCAGCAAAAAAACTTGAGACATGATATCCGAAAGAACCGTAAAACGGATGCTCCTGTATAGCCATAAGCTGTACAGTATTGTAACCAGATTTTTTTATTACAGGGAGAACTTTTTCAGTAAATTCCCTGTACGTACCCAGCTTTTCCTGCGATGTAGACATACCGATATGCGCCTCATAAATTACAGGTGCAGGAGACTTAGGATTAAAATAGTTGTAACTCCAGGAATAGCCGGTTTCGGGATTCCACACCTGGGCATTGAATATTTTGGTTTTTTCATCCTGCACAACACGGTTTGCATAAGAAGGAATACGTTCTCCTTTCCCTCCTTCCCAGTGGATCGAAAGCTTATAAAGATCTTCATGTTTGAGCGCATCAGCAGGAAGGAATATTTCCCAGTCACCCATTCTGTTTATCCTGGTCATAGAGAATTCCTTCTTCTCCTTCCAGTTATTAAATACACCGATAAGAAAAATGCTTTTTGCATTTGGAGCCCATTCCCTGAAAACCCATGAATTGGCAGTACGATGAAGGCCATAATAAAAATGGCCCATCGCGAAGTCGCATAATGTACCATTGCCTTTCAGTTGCTTTTCTTTCTGAAGGCATTTGGCATTGCGCCGTTCGATAACATCAGTAAAAGGATTTAACCAGGGGTCGGAATGGTAGAAACTAGCTGTATTCATGGTGTCTGGCAAAAATGTATGTCTTCCTATAAAAGTACGAAAACTTAATCATTTATTAGTTTCATATTCACAGGCTTTATTAATTTTACAGGCATAAATTAGTGCGATGATTATTCACGAAGGATATGAAGATCTTAACCTCAGTTCCACTGTTGTAACCCTTGGTATTTTTGATGGTGTTCACAGGGGACACATGGCACTCATCGATTACCTGGTTTCTGTTGCACATGCGAAAAAATGTGAATCAGTGGTGATCACTTTTTCACCACATCCAAGAATTGTACTTGAACCGGAAAACGCGAACCTGGCTTTTCTTACAACGATGAAGGAAAAGGCAGCGCTTCTGGAAAAGGCCGGAATAGATCATCTTATTATAATTCAGTTTAACCGTGAGTTCAGCTTGATTCCGGCCTGTGAATTTATAAGAGAGATACTTTTTAAAAAGATAGGCAACAGGCATCTTATAATAGGATATAATCATCATTTTGGACGAAGGGGGGAAGGCGATATTAATACAATCAGGCAATGTTCTGAAGACCTGGGCTTTATTATAGAGCAGGTTCAAGAATTTAGTACAGAGGATGGAGCTGTCAGCTCTTCGGTTATCCGTGAGGCTTTATTAAAAGGTGACCTGGATGATGCAAACAGATGGCTTGGCTATTATTATTCAATAAGCGGAACAGTCATCGAGGGAAAGAAGATAGGGCGAACTATAGGATTTCCCACCGCCAATATTGAGCCTGATTCGGGTAATAAGCTGATTCCCTTTAACGGGGTCTATGCAGTGGAAGTTTTTGTTGATAATAAGATCCATAAGGGAATGCTGAATATCGGTTCAAATCCCACTGTCAATAATAATGTCAGCTTCAGGAGCATTGAAGTGAATATCCTCGATTTCGATGAAGATATATATGGGAAAATAATTACCGTAGTTTTCAGGAAAAGACTGAGAGATGAAAAAAAATTCAGCGGGCTTAAACAGCTTACTGAACAGATGGAAACAGATAAACAGAATACTCTGAGATTGTTAAAAGGATAATGAATGTTTTTAGTAACTTTGTCGCCTTAAATTAATTCGAAATATGAATATAATAGTTGATTCAATGCAATACCAGGTAAAAGATATTTCACTTGCGGAATTTGGGAGAAAAGAAATTGAAATTGCAGAGAAAGAGATGCCGGGTTTACTGGCTATCAGGAAAAAATATTCTGCTGAACTGCCTTTAAAAGGAGCCCGTATCACAGGTTCTCTGCACATGACTATTCAGACAGCAGTTCTGATTGAAACGCTTGCTGCATTAGGCGCCGAAGTAAGATGGGCAAGCTGCAATATTTTCTCAACACAGGATCATGCTGCGGCTGCAATTGCTGCAAGCGGGATCCCAGTATTTGCCTGGAAAGGTGAGACTCTTGAAGAATACTGGTGGTGTACGGCTCAGGCTCTGTCATTCCCGGGAGGGAAAGGACCGAATCTTCTTGTTGATGATGGCGGTGATGCCTCACTCATGGTACACCTGGGTTATAAGGCTGAAAAGACACCCGAAATACTTGATAAAAAACCAGGAAACAGGGAGGAAGCAATTATTCTGGCAACACTCAAAGATATTCTGAGCAAAGAACCAGGGAAATGGCATACCACTGTTAAAGACCTGAAGGGAATATCCGAAGAAACTACTACAGGAGTTCACAGGTTATATCAGATGATGGAAAGCGGCGAATTATTAGTACCAGCCATTAATGTAAATGATTCAGTGACGAAATCAAAGTTTGATAACCTGTATGGTTGCCGTGAATCGCTGGCCGACGGAATAAAAAGGGCTACTGATGTCATGCTTGCCGGCAAGGTAGTAGTGGTTTGCGGTTATGGCGATGTCGGAAAAGGATGCGCACGTTCTATGAAATCATACGGAGCCCGCGTGATTGTAACAGAAATTGATCCGATATGCGCGTTACAGGCTTCCATGGAAGGATTCGAAGTGAAGACTGTAGAAGATACTCTTGGAGAAGGCAATATTTTTGTAACTGCCACAGGCAACCGAGATATCATTACCCTCGACCATATGCTGAAAATGAAAGATCAGTCGATAGTCTGCAACATCGGCCATTTTGATAATGAAATCCAGGTAGATAATCTTAATGAGCTCAAGGGGGTTGAGAAAATCAATATCAAGCCTCAGGTAGATAAATATCTTTTTCCAGACGGACATGCTATCTTCATTCTTGCAGAAGGAAGACTTGTGAACCTTGGCTGTGCAACTGGCCATCCATCATTCGTAATGAGCAATTCATTCAGCAATCAGACTCTCGCGCAGATTGAACTCTGGAAAAACAAATATGAAATAGGCGTTTACAGACTTCCGAAATATCTCGATGAAGAGGTGGCAAGATTGCATCTCGAGCAGCTTGGCGTGAAGCTTACCAAACTCAGCAAGGAACAATCTGACTATATCGGAGTTGCTGAATCAGGCCCTTACAAGCCGGATCATTACAGGTATTAGATCAGAATTAAATTATAATATATGTGTAGGGACATCGTATTCAATGTCCCTGCTTTTTTTAATTCCAGACCGTCACATAATTTCCAGAAAAGCCTGTTTTATAATTTTTCAGCGGATATCTGCTTACACCTGAGGTTGGTGTTCCTCCGACGGTCAATCCGTATTTTGAACCGCATTTTGGGCAGATTGCTATAGTGGAATTTGCAGGATCAATATTTACCTTAACACTTAAGTTATTTACCACATAATCGTGCGGACAGGTCCGGTCATATGCGTAGAATTCTTCAACGCCAAAACAGATAATGATTCCGTTTCCATTGTAGCCGGCCGCACCTGAACCCCAGTTATTTGTATGTGAATCAACAGTTACCGAGCCTCCGAACCCGTTCAGGTTAACAAACTCAGGATCATTCAGGTTAAGTGTAAAGTTAACGTATACATCGGGTATTACATCATTCTTTTTATTGCATGAGCTGAGGCTTGCAACAAATGTTATTATAATTAAAAAAAATCTTATTTTTGAACTGGAACCCATATGTAAATATTTATCACACAAAATTACTAATACCGTGCGAAATTTAACGGAATAGCAGAAAAATTATTGTACCATCTGATAATGAATAAATTAAGAATGAGAAATATTTTCCTTTTGCTGTTCCTGTTAGTTATATCTGCTACCCCGGCAAAGTCACAGATCTTTCATAAGAATCCTGAAAAACAACTATTCGGGAAATCACACAGGGGCAGGAGAGAGGCAAAGGTAAAAGAACCCCGGAAAGTATTACGGGCTAAGAAAAAACAGGAGGCAAACGACAGGAGACTGAATAAAGCCTATGATAAAGGTGTGCTGAAGGCCCAAAAACATAATGTTGAAATACAAACACCTGAAGTACAGGCACGTATGAAGCAGAATAAGAAGGATATGGCAAAACGGGAAAAAGTCAAAAAGAAAAAGGTCAGAGAAGCCACAAAAGAAGCGGGGCATAAATATAATTGAAAGTGAAAAGCAGGTTTAAATACTTGTAAAACAAATATTCACAGGAATATTTTTTGTAATTAAATAAAAGATTTTATATATTTGTCTTGAAGAGTTCCGGGATCCCCGGAATTCTTCTTATTTTTTTAATATAATAACGAAACATGGCAGAGGTTATATATGTGACTGTAGAAGGGCTTCAGAAGTTGAAAGAGGAGCTTGACCAATTGAGGAATGTTGAGAGACCTTCAATTTCCAGGCAGATAGCTGATGCAAGGGATAAAGGAGACCTTTCAGAGAATGCAGAGTATGCAGCAGCTAAGGAAGCTCAGGGTTTACTTGAACTGAGAATATCTAAGCTTGAGGATATTGTTGCCCGTTCGAGAATACTCGACGAATCTAAAATTGATACCTCATCAGTAAGGTTGCTCAACAGAGTTAAGATCATGAATAAAGCTAATAACTCAGTTATGGAATATCTTATAGTACCTGAGAGTGAAGCTAATTTTAAGATGGGAAAGATTGCAGTAAGTTCTCCTATCGCACAGGGCCTCATTGGTAAAAAAGTAGGCGATATAGTGCAGATAAAAGTACCATCGGGAACCATACCTTTTGAAATTATTGCTATTTCAATTTAGTTACTTATTTCTAATGCAATTATGGCTACCATTTTTTCTAAAATCATCGGTGGAGAAATCCCTTGCTATAAGATAGCAGAAAATGAAAACTATTTCGCTTTCCTCGACATCAATCCTTTAAAGGCCGGACATACTCTGGTTGTGCCTAAGCAGGAGACTGATTATATCTTCGACCTTGATGATGATTATCTCGCCGGGATGATCGTATTTTCTAAAAAGATTGCAGCAGCAATTAAAAGCGCATATCCCTGTAACCGGATCGGGATAGCCGTATTGGGTCTGGAAGTCCCGCATGCACATATTCATCTGGTCCCGCTGGATAATTTGAATGACCTGAATTTCAAGAATCCAAAACTGAAGTTTTCACAGGAAGAATTTAAGGAAATAGCTTCCAGAATAAGCAGCAGGGTAACTCTCTGATCAATTTCTTATCTTTACAGTATAATTCTGCCCGCTGCATGGGTTATCTGTATGATTTTTGGGACGATTTTATCAGTCTTCTCTTTCCCAGGCTGTGCTATGCATGTGGCAATCATCTGCTCAGAAACGAAAGTCTGATATGCACTGAATGCTATGTAGTTATACCACGCACCAATTATCATTTGCTGGAAGACAATCCTGTTGCCAGGCTTTTCTGGGGACGATGCAGGATAGAAAAAGCTGCAGCATTCTCATATTATAATAAGGGAAGCTGTATCCGAAAGCTCATCCATAACCTGAAGTATAATGGAATAAAAGAGATAGGTTTTGAACTCGGAAGAATTTATGGGATTTCTCTTAATACTTCGGAATTTGTTAATGATATAGATCTGATAATCCCGGTTCCGCTGCATCCTGCTAAAGAGAGGGTTCGTGGATTTAATCAGAGTGAATTAATTTCCAGAGGTCTTGCAGATACACTTTCGCGTCCGGTTGATACCACCACCCTGAAAAGGATAACTGTTTCTGCCACCCAGACAAAACGGTCAAGGTACGAAAGGTGGACTAATGTTGAGGGAATTTTTGGAGTCTCAGATGCTGGCGCGGTTAAAGGAAAGCATATATTACTAGTTGACGATGTCATTACAACCGGATCAACCATTGAATCATGTGCATCAGAACTTCTTAAAATTGAAGGTGTAAGGGTGAGTGTGCTTGCAATTGCCTACGCAGTAGTGTAAGCGTCTATGCCTCATTTTTCTTTACTCTCTTGGGGTTTTTATTCATGAAGTCTTTCCAGCTGTTATAAGATTTCTGCTGAGTGGGCTTATTAGTCTGGTAGAAATGACAAAGCGCTGCGGCCAATCCGTCGGTAGCGTCGAGTTTGACTTCGGCAAGACTGAATTTAAGAATGTTCATCAGCATCGCTGCAACCTGTTCTTTCGATGCAGCTCCCTGACCGGTGATTGACATTTTTATTTTCCTGGGTGCATATTCAAAGATTGGCAGGGACCTGCTCAGTGCTGCTGCTATTGCTGCTCCCTGAGCTCTTCCAAGCTTAAGCATCGATTGAACATTCTTGCCGTAAAAAGGAGCTTCAATGGCCAGTTCATCGGGATGGTATTCATCGATGATCCCGATAGTTCTTTCAAAAATATGCTTCAGCTTAATATAATGATCATCGAACTTTGACAGATCGATCGACCCTATGACAACGAGCTCCGGGGTTGTTCCGGAGGTCTTAATAACACCATATCCTGTAATGCTTGTTCCCGGATCTATACCAAGAATTATTCTCTCCTTCGGTTTATCTTTCAATTCTCTGTATCTTTTTCTTTAAACACAAAGGTACACAAAGTCCTGATAGCTATAGGGAACACAAAGGGTCACATAGGAAATCTTTAATCCAGTTTATTTATTAATGATATAAGCATTGTTAATTTTCCCCGGTTGCTCATTAAATACTACTGTTGACCGCGGCTGACTGACATTAAATGATTTCGAAGAGACAGAACCGTGTTCCAGATAGTAAATAGCCTCTTTGAGACACGACTCGTTTCTGCTGCTCCAATCGTGGGTTATATCATCGGCAGCTATTTTATCTGGGGCGAAACCATTATAAAACTCTCCCTGGCTCTGAGAATTTACCAGTGAGAAAGAGATAGGCCAGAACATATAATTTGTCTTATACTGGATCCCTATCATGCCAACAGGTTTTCCATTTGTCGTGTCGCCTATAGTCTTAATATCGTAGAAAGGTTTGAGGCCATTTATGAAATCCTCACTGGCCGAGGCTGTGTTTCTGGTTGTAATTACCACAAGCCGTGATATGCTTACCGGATATGTTACTGTGCTGAAAGGATAAGAAACATTATGCGCGGTATTTTTATCATTAAAGGTAAGGGTCAGAAACTGTTTGCTGAACCTCGATGACCCTGCTACGTAGCTCGCCATATTGGTCAGCACGCTCAGGTCGCCGCCGCCGTTATATCTGAGATCAACAATCAGATCTTTGATATTATTCTGGCTGAAAAATGCAAATGCATTCATTAATTCGGCATTTGAAGGTGTGATAAACTGGTCAAATACAAGGTGCCCGGCTATCCCTGATTTCAGGTGCAATGTATCAGCTGAAATAACAGTGTTTAAGGTAAAGGATGCCTTTGTGGATGCTATTGTTGAATCTTTTCCTGCCGGTGTCTGGAAAAGGAAAGTATTTGTAATTCCGGCTGTCGATTTCCCGATAAGATTGTTGTAGGCAGTTCCGTCTTTGGCAATGAAAATCGGGGCGAGATCTGTTCCGTTCAGTTTTTTAACTATCCATCCTCTGCGCACACCTTTGGAATACAAAGGTGACTGATTATAGATCTGTGCTATCCTCACCTGGTTTGAACCATCGAGACCCATACTTATGCCATGTCCCACAAAACTTCCCTGGCTTTGCGAAACATACTCATCATATGTCTGAATAAAACTCCATCTGTCAAGAGTCTTATATTCCATTGCAGTAAGAAGATCATAAGGATTGGTATAGTCTGTTTTTACAACCTTTGGCATCAGGTTATACCAAAGGTAATAAGTGTTCATTGCGGTGTAAAGGTAATCTCTTGCCTGTTCATCTGCTGTCGGAGCTACCACAGCAGGGGGGACGTCCTTTTTGCAGGATATTATTATTGTGAGCAAGCCAATTAAGATAATGACGAATTTTTTCATATTGAATATTTTATTTCTATCGCTATAACAATTAAACCTGGATTTTTGATCGCTTGTTTTGTATAAAGATACCTGATATGATCAATACCAATCCAAAAGGTGTAGTATAATAAACGGGTTCGTGAATAATATAGTGTACAAATATAAGTGAAAGAAAAGGGGCAAGGTATACAAGGTTGCTGACCCTGGCAGTGTTTGATGCCAGCTTAAGGGCTTTCAGCCAGAACAGAAAGGTAATTCCCATTTCAAAGAGTCCAACATACACTGATGCAATAATGCCTTTGGTGTGTGTCAGGAATTCCCATTTACCACTTATTATCATAGCAATGATAAGATACAAAGATCCAAAAATAAAGTTCAGCAGCAGTTTGGCACCTTCATCTCTTTTGTCCTTTACATTCAGGATAAAGTAGAAAGCCCAGAATACCGAGCTTCCGATTGCCAGAAGCACCCCTGGAATATTGGGGTGACCCGGTTTGAAAAGATTTCCCTGTGATGCTATTACATATACTCCCATGAAGCTGATGAAAAGGGCAATAAAGCTTTTTTTTTCAATCTTTTGCCCCAGGATCGGAACAGACAGAAAAACAAGAATTATAGGCCAGATCATGTTCAATGGCTGTGCGACCTGTGCCGGTAGCAGCTGATAGGCCTTAAGAAGGATCAGATAGTATAGGAACGGATTAATAAGTCCCAGTATTGCTGAAGTCAGAAGCTCTTTACCGGATGTCTGAATCAGAATATTTATCTTACCCGATCCGGTAACCACCGCAAACAGTATTAAAGTTGAAGCAAGGGATGCAATCAGAAGCATGGGGAGAATATCGAGTTCCCCAAGACTTATTTTGAAAGCTGTCGGGACTGTTGACCAGAATAAAATCGCCAATCCGGCATAGAGATATGATGATTTTGTCCGGTCCATCTAAATTTTTTTCTGCCCCCCCTGCACCCCTGAAGGGGGGCAGGGGGGGCTGTTCTTACTTTATAAAATCAAACCCTGTATACGGTATCAGCACCTTTGGTATTTTAATTCCAGCTTCAGTCTGGTTGTTCTCAAGAATTGCCGCCACAATTCTTGGAAGTGCAAGAGCGCTTCCATTGAGTGTATGGGCTAAACGGGTCTGTTTATCCCCTTTATCCTTGAATCTGCATTTCAGCCTGTTTGCCTGGAACGACTCGAAATTTGAAACGGAGCTGACTTCCAGCCATCTTTTCTGAGCGGCAGACCATACTTCAAAGTCATAAGTAAGAGCAGATGTAAACGACATATCGCCTCCGCAGAGTTTTAATATGCGATAGGGCAGCTCAAGCTTGGAAACGAGGTTTTCAACATGAGCAACCATTTCATTTAGTGATTCATAAGAATGATCGGGGTGGTCGATCCTCACGATTTCCACCTTGTCAAACTGATGGAGTCTGTTAAGTCCCCGTACATGTGCTCCCCATGATCCTGCTTCTCTTCTGAAGCATGGGGTATATGCAATATTCTTAACTGGAAGAGCCTCTGCGTTGAGGATTACATCACGGTAAATATTTGTAACGGGAACTTCAGCAGTTGGTATGAGATAAAAATTATCGAGAGTTGCGTGGTACATTTGCCCCTCTTTATCGGGGAGCTGACCGGTCCCGAATCCTGAATCCTCATTGACCATTATCGGGGGCATAACCTCATTGTAACCTGCTTTTTCTCCTTCGTCAAGGAAAAAGCTGATGAGAGCCCTCTGAAGTTTTGCTCCTTTGCCTTTATAGACCGGGAATCCTGCACCTGTAAGTTTAATGCCAAGGTCAAAGTCAATAATGTCATATTTTTTAATCAGATCCCAGTGCGGAAGAGCCGATTCAGGAACTACGGGCATTATACCTCCTTCTTTAACCTTTACATTATCATCTGCTCCATGTCCTTCAGGTACAGATTCGTGAGGCAGATTGGGAAGTCTGACAATTTCATTCCGAAGGTCATTCTCCACTGGTACAAGTTTGTCGGAGAGGATTTTGATTTCTTCCTTAAGTGAATATGTTTTAACCTTCGCGGCTTCTGCTTCTTCGCGTTTGCCATCTTTCATCAGTGAGCCTATCTCTTTTGAAATACGATTCATGTCACTTTGCAAACCATCTGTTTTGGCTTGTATTTCGCGGCGTGAAGCATCGAGTAAAAGTATCCTGTTGATTATTTCCTCCGCAGCAAAGTTTTTAATCCTGAGCCGTTCAATGATAAAATCTTTCTTTTCACGAATAAGGTTTATTGTTAACATCTTCAGTTATGTATTAATAAAAAAAGCAGGACAAGCTGCCTGCTGTAAAAATATTAAAAAACTCCCGATAATGCTTTCCAGTTGCAGAAAAGAATTTCGGGAGCCTGTTTCTTCGGAATAATATCTTATTCAGTTACCGGCTTTACCGATACATAAGTTTTATTATCTTTTTTTCTTTTGAACTCAATTTCTCCGTCAGTGAGTGCAAAGAGAGTGTGGTCCTTACCAAGTCCTACGTTAAGACCCGGATTATGTTTTGTTCCTCTCTGGCGAACGATGATGTTTCCAGCTTTGGCTGTCTGGCCGCCGAAGAGTTTCACTCCCAATCGTTTACTTTGCGAATCGCGACCGTTTCGTGAACTACCTGCCCCTTTCTTGTGTGCCATAATTCTATATTTTTATTTACTTAGACTTTCAATTTATTATTCTTTGCTTTTAGCTGCTTTTTTTGCTGCAGGCTTCTTTTCAGCCGGTTTCTTTTCAGCAACCTTTTTTGCAGTCTTTTTCACCGGAGCTTCTTCAGCCACAGCTTTTTTAGCTGCTTTTTTTGGTTTTGCGGTTTCTTCAGCTGCTACAACTTCAGGTTTGTCCTTTTTTACATAATTGCTTTTCGGAGCGTTTACCCCGTTAATGCTTATTATTTCAATCTCGGTGAAGTTCTGGCGATGGCCGTTTTTAACTCTGTAGCCTTTTTTTCTCTTTTTCTTGAATACGATGACTTTTTCACCTCTGATTTTATCATCAAGTACTCTTGCTCCGACAACTGCACCTTTAACAGTAGGTTCTCCTACGGTTATTTTGCCTTCATCTTCAATTAAAAGAACTTTGTCAAATTCCAGCTCTTTTCCTTCTTCCGCCTCCAGACGGTGAACAAAAATCTTTTTGCCATTTTCAACTTTAAACTGCTGGCCTGCAATTTCTACGATTGCGTACATCTTATATGTTTTTTACGTTACTCCGCGAGGCGTACATGATCTATTGATCTTGTATCTTTAAGGTGCCCCGACGAATTTATCCAAAATTGGACTGCAAAGATATAAAAATTAGATTATTTACAAACCATTGAAGGTAAATTTTTAAATTGATCCTCAATTATGACTGACGGCTTATGGTTATTGTTTTTGTGATAGAACAGATTGAACAAAGAGCTGCTGTTTGTTGTAAGGATGTTGATAAAAAAGAATATTAATGATCCGGCAGTTACTGCTAATATCTTTATATTTGTAAGAGACAATAAAATAACGTGTTATCCCTTTGGCGCGTAATCAATTGATATGAAGAGAGTAAAATTAAAAGTAATGGGCATATCATATAGCCAGACTCAATCGGGAGCATATGCGCTGATTCTGATTGAAGAAAATGGTGACAGGAGGATTCCTATTATCATCGGAGGCTTTGAAGCTCAGGCAATTGTAATCAAACTAGAGAATCTTGATCCGCCAAGGCCATTGACCCATGACCTATTTAAGAAATTCGCTGATGAATTCAATATCTCGGTAATAGAGGTGATGATCTATAAACTGGAAGAGGGTGTCTTCTTCTCGAAGCTTGTCTGCAATAACGGAGAGAAAGAATATTCAATCGACAGCCGCACATCAGATGCAGTTGCCATAGCACTCAGATTTGGCTGTCCTATCTACATCACCGAAGAGATCCTTAAGAAAGCCGGAATAACTGTTAATCCTACTGACAGTGAGTTATCAGCGGTAAATGAAGTTGAGAATCTCTTTGAACCTGAAAAAACAAAATACGATACTTATTCCGATGAGGAACTTTATAAGATGATCGATGAAGCCATCAAGACTGAAGATTATGAACGCGCTGCCTCTGTCAGGGATGAGATTGACAAGAGAAAGAAAAAAAAGGGTTGATCACTGCCTTAGTTTTAAATTTCAATAATCATAAACCTATCATAATGAAAAGAACAATAATTCTGGCTCTTTTATCTCTGCTTACAATATGCTATTCCTTCGGGAAAGAATATAAAGTCAGTTCCCCCGATGGAAAGACAACATTGACCGTAAACTCAGGTCCTGACATTAAATGGTCGGTAGTACGCGATGGTAAGGAAATAGTAGGGGCTTCAAAGATCGCGATGACACTCGCTGACGGCAAAGTGCTCGGGGAAAATGAATCTGTCAGAAAAACATCACAGCAAACCCTGAATGATGTAATAATCCCGGTAGTTGCAAATAAAAAATCGAAGATTACTGACAATTGCAACATTCTGACAATAACTTTTAAATCAGGATTTTCACTCCAGTTCAGGGCATATAATGATGGTGTTGCCTACCGGTTTGAAACCTCTTTGAAAGACGACATCACGGTAAAAAATGAAACCTCTGATTTAGCATTTCCTGAAGGAACACATTCGTGGTATCCTCTTGAGGCAAGCCTCATGTCGCATAATGAGAGAACATTTATTTACTCTTCTCTCGATACAATAACCAGCAGGCATCTTGCAAGCCTTCCCGCTCTCTTTCAGGTAAATGGAACTGATGTTCTTATTACTGAATCAGATATCGAAGATTATCCGGGTATGTGGATTGTAGGTTCCGGTTCAGGTAAAATATCAGGCACCTGGTCGAAATACCCGGAAACCGAAAGACTGGATCGTGACAGGGATCTTTTTATTACCAGCACAAAAGACTATCTAGCAAAGACTAAAGGAACTCGCACTTTTCCGTGGAGAGTATTTGTGATTGCTCCGAATGATATCAAGCTTCTCGAGAGTGATCTGGTTTATAAACTTGCACAGCCTAATAAGATAGCTGATACAAAATGGATAAAACCCGGCCATGTTGCATGGGACTGGTGGAATGCAAATAATATTTACGGCGTTGATTTCAAGGCTGGTATCAATAATGATACGTATAAATATTATATTGATTTTGCCTCGAAAAACGGAATTGAATATATTATCCTTGATGAGGGATGGTATAAACTGGGAAATGTTCTTGAAGAAGTTCCTGATATAAATGTCGCAGAGTTGTGTAAGTACGCCGAGAGCAAACATGTAGGCGTCATTCTGTGGGTTGTCTGGAAGTCTTTCTGGGATAAGATCGATGAGGCAGTAGCTCAGTATGAAAAATGGGGTGTAAAAGGGGTGAAGGTCGATTTTATGCAGCGTGATGATCAGAAAGTTGTTAATTTCTATCTTGAGTCAGCCAGAAAAACTGCAGAACATCATCTTCTGATCGATTATCATGGAGCATATAAGCCCGATGGACTGGGACGTACCTGGCCAAACGCCCTTACCCGCGAGGGAGTTAAAGGGATGGAAAACGATAAATGGAGCCGCGATATTAATCCTGACCACGATGCAACAATACCATTCACAAGGATGATTGCCGGACCAATGGACTACACTCCCGGTGCGATGCTGAATATGGATAAGGATAACTTTTCTCCTAATTTTACACGACCTGAAAGCCAGGGCACGAGGGCCCATCAGGTAGCACTTTATGTGATATATGAAAGCCCCCTTCAGATGTTATCCGACAGCCCTTCAGCATATATGAAAGAACAGGAGACAACTGACTTCATCGTTAAGATCCCTGTTGTATGGGATGATATTGTTGGGCTTGACGGGAAGGTAGGTGATTATGTATTGCTTGCCAGAAGATCCGGTAAAGACTGGTTTGTGGGTGCAATTACAGACTGGACAAAAAGGGATTTGGACCTCGATCTTTCCTTTCTCCCGGCTGGTAAATACTCAATGGATATCTATCAGGACGGAATCAATGCCGACAGATTCGCCGGTGACTATAAACATATAAAATCAGAGGTAAAATCAGGAGATAAAGTAAAAATACACCTTGCCCCGGGA
>Ga0334722_10003410_pt1 | contig 17124 bp, 12 predicted proteins | sample C3_bottom_MG_FD_207210 | JGI IMG/M metagenome (GOLD analysis project Ga0334722, IMG submission 207210) | Sediment microbial communities from Yellowstone Lake, YNP, Wyoming, USA - C3_bottom | ecosystem: Environmental > Aquatic > Freshwater > Lake > Sediment | place: USA: Wyoming | collected...
GTAGTTGGGGGTCTTCTTCGCCTCCGGCGCCGGCTGGGGCGCCGGGTCGTGCGCCGGGCCGCGGTCGGGCGACGCGTGCGGGATGCTCCGGCGGTCGGCCATGACCGAGGACGACGGCGGGGCGCCGGTCTCGACGGCCGTCAGGTCGATCGGCGGCAGCGCCGCCCCGTGGAACGAGACCTGGTCCGTCTCGGCGGGCTTGTAGCCCTTGCCCTTGCGCGTCCGCACGTGGACCAGCACCGGCTCCCTGAGCGCGAGCGCTCGCCGGAACGTCTCCTCCAGGAACGCGCGATCGTGGCCGGGCATCACGCCGATGTAGGTGATGCCCATGTCCTCGAACAGCTGGCCCGGCTGCGCCAGCGACGCGACCGACTGGCGCACACGCCGGGAGAGCTCGACGGCGCGCGCGCCCATGACCGGGATCCGCTCGGTGGCGGTGTCGAACGCAGTCCGCCCCTGGCGCCAAGCGGTCGAGAGCTTGATCTCCGAGAGGTACTTGCTGATCGCGCCGACCGCAGGGCTGATGGACATCTCGTTGTCGTTGAGCACGATCAGCAGCTGCGTCTGGCGGTGACCGATGTCGTTGAGCGCCTCGAGGCTCAGGCCCGACATGAGCGCGGCGTCGCCCACCACGACCGCCACCCGCTCCATCGAGTGGCGGAGGTCGCGCGCGGTGGCCAGCCCCTCGGCGATCGACAGGCCGGTGCCCGCGTGGCCGCCGTCCATCACGTCGTGCTCCGACTCGGAACGGCGGGGGAACCCGCCCACGCCATCGAGCTGGCGCAGCGTGTGGAACCGATCGAGTCGCCCGGTGAGCAGCTTGTGGGCATAGGCCTGGTGACCGGTGTCCCAGACGATCCGGTCGCGCGGCGATTCGAGGAGCCGGTGCAGCGCCAGCGTGATCTCGACCACGCCGAGCGACGAGCCGAGGTGGCCGCCTGTGGTCGCCACCGTGCGGATGATCGTCTCCCGGATCTCGGCCGCCAGCTGGTCGAGCTCGTCGTCGGAGAGGCCGCGAAGGTCGGCGGGACCGGTCAGGCCCTCGAGGATCGGCACGAACGGGTCTCCCTGCTGCGGCGTTGGCGGCCGGCGGCGCCCCCGTGCGCAGGAGGCCCGACGGACTGGTTCCCGGAAGCGGATGGTACCGGGTTGTCCCGCGGAGGGCGTCCGGACGGCCTAGCCCTGCGGCTCCTCGGCGGCCGTGTCCTCTGCGGCGAGCGAGCCGTCGGCGCGGGCCATCAGCTGCGCGACCCGGAGCTCGGCGGCAGCCAGCAGCCGCTCGCATCGCCCCTGCAGGGCGACGGCCCGCTCGTAGGCCGCGATCGTGTCCTCGAGCGACTGGCTGCCGGCCTCGAGCGACGTGACCACGCGCCCGAGCTCAGCGAACGCGTCGTCGAAGCTGAGCGTCTCGGGCTCGGGTCCTGCGGCGACGGGCTCGGTCACGGCTGCTCCTCGTGCGGCGCCGGCGGCGGCTCGGCGTCCGGGGGCGCCAGGCGCCGGTCGATCCGGCCGGCAACGATCATACCGAGCCGCGCGCCCAGCCCGGCGATGGCAATCGCGATCACGAGGTAGGCGGCTGCCTCGATCACCGGCGCCCGCTCCCCTCGTCCCGAAGCCCGTCACTGGTGGCGGCGAGCTCTCCCTCCGCCAGCGCAATCCGCAGCCGCTCCCCCGCCGGGGCATCCCCTGGGGCCCGGAGAATCCCGCCGTCCCTCAGGCGGCGCACGACCGCGTACCCGCGCCGCAAGGTCGCGTCCGGGTCGAGCGCGCCAAGCGAGGCGGCGAGCGCGGCCAGCGACGACGCCGCGGCGCCAAGCCGCGTCTGGACCACCTGGCCCGGGCGGAGCGCCAGCGCCGCCACGCCGCGGCGCTCCGCTGCGAGGCGCGCCGCCACGGCACGGCTGGCGCGGTCCAGGGCGAGACCCACGTGCTCTCGCGAGGCGGCGAGCTGGGCTGACGGCTCGACCCGCCCCAGCATCCGGCTCTCCGCGTCGAGCGACCGGCGGGCGGCCGCGACCCGGCGGGCGGCCGCGGTGCCCGACCGTGCGCCCAGCGCCCGGACGGCCTGCGCCACCTCCACCCGGTCGGGCACGATCAGCTCGGCGGCGGCCGACGGCGTGGGGGCGCGGACGTCCGCCGCGAAGTCGGCGAGGGTGACGTCCGTCTCGTGGCCGATCCCCGCCACCACCGGCAGCAGGTGCGAGGCCACCGCCCGGACGACCCGCTCGTCGTTGAACGCCCAGAGGTCCTCCGGCGAGCCGCCGCCCCGGGCGAGGATCGTGACGCTCGGCGCCGCGGACGCCCGGCCCGCGGCCGCCTCGTCGCTGACGAACGCCTCGAGCGCCCGGAGTGCCGCGACGATCGACGACGGCGCGCCGCTCCCCTGCACCTGGCAGGGCACGAGCAGCAGCCGAGCCAGCGGCCAGCGGCGGGCGAGCACCGTCGTCACGTCGTGGCGGACGGCGCCGGTGGGCGAGGTCACGAGCGCGATGACCGGCGGGCGCACCGGCAGGGATCGCTTGCGGGCGGCATCGAACAGGCCCTCGGCGGCGAGGCGCACCTTCGTCTGCTCGAATGCCAGGGCGAGGTTGCCGAATCCGGCCGGCTGCATCGACTCGACGTACAGCTGGACCGCGCCCTGCGCCTCGAACACATCCAGGCGCCCGTGCGCCACCACCGCCAGCCCGGCCTGCGGCTGGAACGACGAGCGCAGCCGGTCCTCTCGGAACCACACGCACTGGAGCTGCGCGCGGGCGTCCTTGAGCGTGAAGTACGCATGGCCGGCGGTGGATACCGTGTAGCGGCTGACCTCGCCCTCCACCCACAGGTTGCGCATGCCCTCGTCGGCGCGGATGCGGTCCTTGAGGGCACGCGCCACCTCGGACACGGAGCGGATGCGGAAGGCGGCGGGCCCGGCGTCGGGCACCGCCGAGACGGGCGCCGATCGCTCGTCCTCGGCGACGGCGTCCCACGGCGGCAGCATGCCCTCGCTCCCGCCGGATGCCATCAGGACCTCGGCTGCCCGCCCGACATGGCTAGAGGCGGGTCTGGTACTCGCCGGTCCGGGTGTCGATCCGCAGGGTGTCCCCCGCGTTCACGAACAGCGGAACCGACACCACGAGGCCGGTTTCCATCGTGGCGTTCTTGCGGGCACCCTGGGCGGTGTCGCCGGCGAAGCCCGGCTCCGTCTCGGCGACCACGAGGTCCACGGTCACCGGGAGCTCGACGCCGAGCGTCTCGCCCTGGTAGCTCGTCCGGTCGAGCATCATGCCGTCCTTGAGGAAGCCCACGACGTCGTCGAGCTTCTCCGCGGGCAGGCTGAACTGCTCGTAGGATTCGGTCTCCATGAAGTGGAGGTCGTCGCCGTCGCGGTAGAGGAACTGCACGGGGCGTCGGTCGATCTGGGCGCGCGGCCAGCGATCCCCCGCCTGGAACGACTTCTCGACCGTGCTGCCCTTCTTGACGTTGCGCAGCTTGATGCGGACCTGGGCCGAGCCGCGGCCCATCTTGATGTGGTGGTAGTCGAGGATCTGCCAGAGGTCGCCGTCAAGCTCGATGACGACGCCCTTGCGCAGCTCGCCGGTGCTGATCATGGGTTGGGCTGCTCCGGTGGCGCATCGCGCGGACGGGGCGTGCGTGGCCCGCGCGCGTGGACGTGAATGTGCCTCGGGATGCTACCAGACGGCCGCCCGAGGCCGAATGGCGCGCACCGGCCTGCAGTGGTCAGGCGGGCAGCGAGATGACGTCCCGGGGGAAGTGCGTGAGCAGCTCGCACACGCCGCGCGACGCGTCGAGGTGCACGAGGTCCTCGATCCGGACGCCCGTCTGGCCCTCGAGGTAGACGCCCGGCTCCACGCTGAAGACCGTGGGGCTGGGCAGCGGCGTCTCCGGCGCGGCACGGGAGAGCGAGGGCAGCTCGTGGGTCGCGAGGCCGATGCCGTGGCCGAGGCCGTGCCCGTAGGCGGGCCAGCGGCCGTCGCCGTCGATCGCGGCGCGGGCGATGGCGTCGATCGACCGGCCATCCGGGAGGACGCCCCCACGACGGACCGCTGCCGCCAGCGCGTCGATCGCCGCCTGCTGCGAACGCGCGACGATCTCGTAGACCCCGAGATCGCGCTCCGTGGGCTCCCCGATGAACAGCGTCCGCGTCATGTCGCTGCGGTAGCCGTCGACCTGCGCGCCGAAGTCGAACAGGAGCACCGCGCGGTCGAGGACTGGCCGGTCGCCCGGCGACCCGTGCGGCAGCGCGGCCTCCGGACCCGCCAGGCACGCCACGTCGAACGCGAGGCACTCGGCGCCGCCTGTGCGCATCAGCCACTCGAGGCGCAGGGCCAGCTCGTGCTCCGTGACGCCCGGTCGGACCTCGGGCAGCAGCGCGGCCAGCGCCCGGTCCGCCACCGCGCAGGCCGCCGCGACGCGCTCGATCTCGTCGGGCGTCTTGACGGCGCGCATGGCCTCGACCCAGCCGTCGGCCGGGACCAGCTCGACGTCGGGCGCTGCAGCGGCCAGCTTCGCCCACACGGCGTGGGGGATCGCATCCGCCTCCATGCCCACGCGCCTGGCTCTCACGCCGCCCACGAGCCTCGCCCACGCGCCGGGGAGGTCATACCCGATCTCGTCGACCGCCGCGTCAGGCGCCTCGCGGCGGGCCTGGATCGCGTACCGCGAATCGACCAGGACGGTCACGGTGTCGGCGCTCACGAGGAACTCGCCAGAGTGCCCTGCTGACGGCTTCTCGCCCGGCCCGAGCGTGAACCCGGTCAGCCAGCGCATGTGCTCCGGGCGGACGCCGAACCAGGCGTCCACGCCCTCCTGCGCCATCCGCTCGCGCAGGCGGGCGAGGCGCGCGGGGCGGGCCTCGCGGTCGGCGTCGAGCCATCGCGACCTCGTCGCGCTGTCGGGGGCGGGCGCGAAGTCGGCGGGATCGGGCAGCCGGTTCATGTCAGTGCAGATACTTGGCGACGTTGGCGTCGTGCTGCGCCTGCGTCTTGGCGTAGACCGTCTTGCCGTCCTGCCCGGTCGCCAGGAAGTAGAGGTAGCCGGTCTTCGTGTCGGGGTTGAGGGCGGCGTCGATCGAGGCCAGGGCCGGCGAGCAGATGGGCCCCGGGGGCAGCCCCTTGCTGGTGTAGGTGTTGTACCCGGCGATGTCGGCGGGCAGCGACGCGGGCAGCGTGTAGCCGGCCGGGAGCGCGTCCCAGAACACATAGGTCGGCCACTTGGCGAACGCGAGCTGGGCCAGCTGGAGGGTGTCGTTGACGTAGAAGACGGTCGGGTCCGACTCCAGGAGCCCGGTCGGCCACAGCTTCGTGTTGAGGCGGTTCTGGTACACCCCCGCGATGAGCGGTCGGTCGACGTCCAGCTGCGCCTCCTGCTCCACGATCGACGCCAGCACCAGCACCTGCTGGAACGTGAGCCCCCGCGCCGCAGGCACGTTCATGCGGTCGGCGCCCACGTTCGTCGCGAAGGCGTCGAGCATCATCCTGATCAGGCCCTCGGCGTCGGTCGGCGCGATCGGGTCGGTGCGGACGGTGTAGGTCGCCGGGTACAGGAAGCCCTCGAGGCTCGCGCCCTTCGCGTGGACATTCGGGTCCAGCAGCCACGGGTAGCTCGCGAGCAGCTCGTCCGGGGGCTTGGTCGCCAGGTCGTAGAACTGCTTCGGGTCGATGCGCGTCCCGGTGATCGTCTCGAGCTTGGCGGTCATCTGCTCGATCCGCAGGCCCTCGCGGAACGTGATGGCCACGGTCTGCTCGACGACCCGGTTGCTGATCAGGCCCGCCACCACCTGCTCCGGGCTGAGGTTCTTGGCCAGCTCGAACGTGCCCGCGGTCAGCTGCGGCGTGAGGTTCGCCTCGCGCGCGGCGAACAGGAACGCCGATTGGTTCGTGATGAGGCCCGCCTCCGCCAGCTTGGGGGCCAGCGTCGCGGGTGTGTCGCCCTCGGCGACGACGAAGGCGACGGTCGAGGCGTCGCTGCTGGCCGGGGTGGTCAGCGCTGGCCCCAGGTCCTCGCGGACGAGATCGGCGACGAACCCGATCGAGAGCACGCCCGGGTTCTGCTCGGCCCAGGGCGCCACGGCCATCCGCAGGATCGGCCGGGCCACGGTGATCAACACGAGGCTGACCGCAGCGGCGAGCACGGCGAGGAACAGCAGGAAGCGGATCAGTCCGCCGAGCCCGCCACCGCGACCATAGCGCTCGTACCGTCGCGGGTCGCCGGGCCCGCGGCCGTAGCGGCCGGCCCGCCGGTAGCCGATCTCGGCTGGCGTCGGCTGCGGCTCCGGGTCCACCATCGGGTCTCGGGGGCCGCGGCCGCCTCGTACCGTCATCGATCCTCCAGGGGTGCGGGTCCAAGGGCCTGCGACGCGCCCGGCGCCGCCGGCGTGACGCCGCGGCGGGCATCGAGCTCGTCCTGGAGGATGATCGACGCCGCCTCGCGGTCCACCTTCGCCCGGTGCGCGTTGCGCTGCGTGCGACTCGGGGCGCCGCCGCTCCGCCCGCGGGGCATCCGGCCCAGGCGCTGCTCGGCTGTGAACGAGGTGAGGCGCTCGTCGCGCATGGAGACGGGGAGACCCAGGCGCTCCCCCAGCGCCGCAGCCCACGCGCGGGCGCCGGCGGCCATCTCCCCCTCGCTGCCCCGCGCCTCGAGCGGCAGTCCCACGACCAGCTCCGCCGCACCCTGCTCGCGGCAGACGCGGCCGAGCGCGACGGCGTCATCGTCGAGCGAGGCGCCCCGATTGAGGGTGGCCAGCGGCCGGGCGATTCCGGTGTCGGCGTCTGCGACGGCGAGCCCGATGCGGCGCGTGCCGAGGTCGACCCCCAGGATCCGGGCGGTCACCGTCTGGCGGCGCGCCGGCGGACGGCGTGCTGGCGGGGGGCGTGCATCAGCCCGATGGTACCGGGGACGCGGCCGGGGCGGATTGCGCGGGTCCGGGCGACGCCGGGCCGGCCGTCGCGGCGGCGTGCGACGGCCGCGGCGTGGGTCGTGCCGTCGGCGGCGGGGTCGGCGTGGCCGCAGGCTGCTCCGGCGTCGCGATGGTGAGCGTGACCTTGTCGGGGCTGTCGGGAACCGCCGTGACCCAGAATGGGGACAGCGAGACCGTCACCTTGCCGTAGCGTGCCAGCGCCGCCTCGGCGTCGGCCCTGCTCTTGCCCACCACGATCGCCTTGAGTTCTGCCGCGTCGAGCGGCTGCCGCTGCAGCGCGGTCGCGGTGACGGTGTAGCTGACCGTGCCGTCCTCGCCGACGCTGCCGTCGCTGACGATGACGTCGACGGATCCGTCCACGATCTGGTAGCCGGGCTTCACCGCGGCCCGGATGGCCGCGTCGCCGAGGCCCTTGAGCGGCGATTCGTCCACCGCCGTCACCGTGGCTGTCGCGTCGGCCTGGAGCGTGAACGTCGTCTGGCCCGCCTTGAGCACCTTGCCGTCCAGGCCGGCGGCGTCCGGGGTGTAGGTGGCGCTGCCCAGCTTCGCCGTGTCCGGGAAGAGCGTGGCGCCCTGCGGCGCGAGCGTCGGGTCGGCGACCGCGGCGGCCATCTGGTCGGCAAGGTCCTTGGCCAGCTGGTCTCTCGCGGCCGAGACGTCCGCGGCGACGATCTTGGGCGTCTCGGTCCTGGTGCCGCCGGTGGTGGGGGCGGCGTTGGACACGCTGACCTGCAGGGCGGCGAGCGAACTCGGGACCTGGTCGATCGCCTTGGCGTCCACGTTGCCCTTCGGCCCCGGCGACACCGCCGTGACGCCGACGCTGGCGATGCCGTGGGCGATCGTCGTGCCGCTCACCGTCGCGCGCGGCACGGTAACCGCTGCCGTCGTGGCGAACGTGACGCCATCAAGGGTCGACACCCGGGTGCCGCGGGGGATCGGCATCGCGTTGACCGTGTTGATGCTGTCGAACGTCACTGCTCCCGTGGCCGATGTCTGGGTGACGTCGGTGCCCGTGGCCGAGAACTCGGCCTGGGCGGTGAGCGGGACGTCTACCAGCGTGGCCGGGATGACCAGGTTCACCGGATCCACGCCGCTCGCCGCCGGGTTGGCCCGGACGGTGAGCGCGATCGGCGTGACCGCCTCCATGACCGGCGTCAGCGTGATGGTCGCCGCGGGCAGGGCCAGCGCCACCGCCGCACCGCCGAAGCCGACGACCACAGCCAGCACCAGCACCACCGCGACCAGCGGCCGGCGCGGGCCGCGACGGGCGCGCTGAGCGGCCAGCGGCGCATCGCGGATCGCCGGGGCCAACGCCGCGGCGGATCGGCCGGGTGCCGAGATCGGCCCGCCAGCTGACGTTGCTGCCGTCGGGGCGGACGGCTGCCCGGCGCGCGGACCGGCGGCTCGGGCGGCTTCCACGCCCGTGCCGGCAACGGCCGCGGCCCTCGAGTCGACCCCGCCTGGCCTTGAACCTGCCGGTGCCGCGGGCGTGACGGGCCCGACGGCCGGCTCCTCGCCCGCCGCGAGCGCGGCCTCGTACTCGGCGACTGACGCGAAGACGGGCAGGCCAGCGGACGCGGCCAGCGCCCGGGCCGAGGCGTCGGGGGCCACGACGTCCAGGCGCCGACCGGCGTCGAGCGCCTCGCGCGCGAGCAGCCGGAAGTTGATGCGCGAGGTGGCCACACGGGATCCGAACGGGATCACCATGCCCACGCGCGGCTCGCCGGCGGTGCGGATGCGCGCCGCCGCCGTCGTGATCTCGTCCTCGACGTCGAGGTAGACGATCGTCGCCATGCCGGGCCGAAGCCTAGACCTTCATCGCGCGCAGCACCCGCCGCAGCGTCGCGTCGAGGGGATCCTCGGTCGTGTGGAGCTCGATCGCCTGGTGGGCGAGGCCGAGGGGCGTCACGTCCTGCTGGTCGACCAGCAGCTCGGTGGCGTCCGAGATCGACTCCACCTGGTCGGGCGACATGACCGAGACCTCGGGCGGGCGGGCGAACGGCAGGCGCTTCCAGAACCGCTCGCTCGCGAGCGCCTTCTGGACCTCGGGCAGCCGCGACCCGCCGCCGCACAGGTGGATGCGGCCGGGCAGCATCTCGCCGCCGGCCAGCTCCTCCATGACCAGCTCCACGCCCGCGGCCCACACGGCGACGTCGTCGCGGACGATCTCGGCGATCTCGTCCTGGCGGTCGACCGCGAGGCCGCGTGCGTAGTCCACCTTGAGCGACTCGGCCCGCGGGAACGGCAGGTCGAGCCGGTCAGCGATAGACTTGGTGAACGCGCGTCCGCCGAGCGCGAACATCCGCGTCCCCTCGATGCCGCCCTGGCGCACGAGCGCCACGTCCGTGGTTCCGCCCCCGACGTCCACGAACAGCCCGCCCGCCTGGCGCACGTTCTCCGCGCCCAGCACCCGGGCCACCGCGTACGGCTCGGCGACCACCTCGAGCAGCTCGAGGTCCAGCTGGCTGGCCACCGACTGCAGCGCGCCCAGGTGCACCAGCGGCGCGAACGCGTTGAAGATCCCGATCTTGACGTGGCGGCCCTGGAACCCGACCGGGTTCGAGAGCGGGTAGCCGTCGATCGACGCGCCCACGACCGCGCTGTGGACCAGGCGCACGTCCACCTGCGGCAGGCCGGTCTCCCAGGTGATGGACCGCTCCGCCTCGCGCAGCGCCTCCCGCTGGACGCTGTCGATGAGCTTCATGAGCTCGGCGTCGTTGATCGGCAGGCCGGGCTTCTTGCGCTCCTGCGTGAGCGTCGTGGTGAAGCCCTTGACCAGCTCGCCGGCGATGCCCACCACGACCTGCGTCGGCCGGAAGCCGGCCATCTCCTCGGCCTCCTGGAGCGCGACCGCGCAGTTGTCCACCACCGCGGCGATGTCCGCGACCGTGCCCGACTGCATGTGGCTCAGGCCCTGCCGCTTGCGGCCCACGCCGCGGACCGTTCCGTGGCCGTCGTCGTCGATCTCGAACACGAGGGCCTTGGCGAACTCCGTGCCGATGTCCAGGGCCGTGCAGGCCGCGGGCGCCGGCTCCTCGTCACGGCTCCAGATCCGCCGCAGGAACGCCATCTAGCTCCCCTCCCCGGCCATCGGCGCTGCCCTCGTCACGCCGTGCCGGCCTGCTCGGCCGCAGCAGCCCTGACCTCGCTGATGGCATCGGCGATCCCCTCGCGGCGCACTCCCCTGCCCTGCGCCATCTCGGGCCGTCCCCCGCCCCGTCCGCCGATCTTGGCGACGCCCCGCGCCACGAGCGAGCCCGCCGCGATTCCGCGTCGCACGAGGTCGTCGCTGACCGTGACGAACAGCTGCGGGTCGTCGGCGTCGAGGCCCAGCGCGATCACCCCCGACGGCAGCGAGCCCCGGACGTCCTTCGCGAGGCCCTTGAGCGCGTCGATGGACGCCACGTCGCCGGACCAGCCGACGAAGCGGACGCCCGGGGCGATCTCCTCCGCCCCCGCCGCGAGCTCGCCCGGCTTGGGGCGGCCGCTCCCGGCTCCGCCGGCCTTGAGGCGGCGCTTCGACTCGCGCAGCTCCTCCAGGAGCGCACCGATGCGCTCCTCCAGCACGTCCGTGGTCCGGGCGCCGGCGGCGGTGGCCGCCCGCTCGAGCAGCGCGAACCGCTCCTCCATGAGCCGGTCGGCGCCAGCACCGGTCACCGCCTCGATACGCCGCATCCCCGACCCGATGCTGCGCTCCGAGGTGATCATGAAGTTGCCGATCTGCCCCGAGGCGCGGCAGTGCGTGCCGCCACACAGCTCGTGGCTGAAGCCCTCGACCCGGACGGTCCGGACGCGCTCGCCATACTTCTCGTCGAAGAACGCGTCGGCGCCGGCGCCCTGCGCCTCGGCCATGGACATCCACTCCACGCTGACGGGCCGGTCCTCGCGGACGATCCGCCGGACCTCGCGCTCGATCGCGGTCTTCTCCTCGTCGGTCAGCCCGCGCTCCAACGGGAAGTCGAAGCGCAGGTAGTCGGGGTGGACCAGCGAGCCCGCCTGGCGGGCCCGCTCCCCGACCACGTTGCGGAGTGCCCGGTGGAGCAGGTGCGTGCCGGTGTGGTTGCGCATGATGTCGGCGCGCCGGTCCGCGTCGACCACGCCCCGCAGCTCGTCGCCCAGCCGAACCGCGCCGTGGAGGACGCCGCGGTGGACCGTGAGCCCCGCGGTCTGCGTACCCGCGACGCGCTGCACGTCCTCCACGTCCACGAGCGCTCGGCCGTCGGCGTCCAGGAGCACGCCCGTGTCGGCCACCTGGCCGCCCGACTCCGCGTAGAACGGCGTGCGGTCGAGGACCAGCTCGATCTGCGCCGCCGCCTCGACGCGGAGCTCCGTCTCGGGCACGGCGGCCAGCGACTCGTACTCCACGCCATCGCGGAGGATGGCGACCACGCGCCCGCTGGCGTCGGTGGTCTCATAGCCGACGAACTCGGTTGGTCCAGTTCGGGCGAGGATGCCGGCGTACCGCGACGCCCGCTCGGCGACCTTGGCCAACTCGGCCTTGGTGCCGCTGCGGCTCCGCTCGCGCTGCTCGGCGAGCGCATCCTCGAAGCCGGCGAGGTCGGTCCGAACCCCGTACTCCGCCGCGAGCTCCACCGTCAGGTCGATCGGGAAGCCGTACGTGTCGTGGAGCTTGAACGCGACGGCGCCCGGCAGGACCGGGGCGTCATGCGGCAGCTTCTCCGCCTGGCGGCCGACGACGCGGTCGCTGGAGGTCAGCGGGATGAGCGCCTCCTCGAGCTGGCCCATCCCCGCCTCGAGGGTCCGGTTGAACTGGCGCTCCTCGCGCAGGATGACGCCGAGGATCTCGTCGCGCCGCTCGGCCAGGTGCGGGTACGCCTCGGCCATCGTCTCGATCACCACCTTGGCCGTCTCGCCGAGAAACGGCTCGCGGCGGCCCAGCAGGCGGCCGTGGCGAATCGCGCGGCGGACGATGCGGCGCATCACGTAGCCGCGGCCCTCGTTGGACGGGTACACGCCGTCGGCGGCGAGGAACGTGATCGCCCGCGAGTGGTCCGCGATCACCTGGTACGAGAAGCGGCTCGCCTCGAACTCGTCGGGGTCGCTGCCCAGCAGCTCGCGCATCTGGGCGTGGATCGGCGCGAACAGGTCCGTGTCGTAGTTGCTGGCGACGCCCTGGACCACCGACGCGATGCGCTCGAGGCCCATGCCGGTGTCCACGCCCGGCGCCGGCAGCGGCGTGAGCGACCGGTCCGGATGGAGCTCGAACTCCATGAACACCAGGTTCCAGACCTCGAGCCAGCGGGGGCAGTGCTCGCTGTGGTCCGGCACGCACTCGGGGCCCTCGGAGAGGTGGGCGCCGCGGTCGTAGTGGAGCTCGCTGCACGGGCCGCACGGGCCGATGTCGGCCATGCGCCACCAGTTCTTCTCGTCGCCCGCGGGGAAATCGCCCCAGCGCACGAGCCGCTCGGGCGGCAGGCCGATCTCGTCCTTCCAGACGTCGTGCGCGAAGTCGTCGGTGGAGTAGACGGTTGCCGCCAGGCGGTCGGCGGGGATCCTGAGCTCGCGGGTCAGGAAGTCCCACGCCCAGTGGATGGCCTCGCGCTTGAAGTAGTCCCCGAAGCTCCAGTTGCCCAGCATCTCGAAGAAGGTGTGGTGCCGCGGCGTCCGGCCGACCTCCTCGAAGTCGTTGTGCTTGCCCGCCACCCGCAGGACCCGCTGGTAGTCCACGGCGCGGGTGTAGTCCCGCTTCTCCACCCCGGTCAGCGCGTCCTTGAACTGCACCATGCCCGAGTTGGTGAACAGCAGCGTCTGGTCGCCGGCCGGCACCAGGCTCGCGCTCGGCACCACGGTGTGGCCGCGCTCCGCGAAGAACTCGATGAACCGCCGACGGATCTCCGCGGCGGGCAGGTACGGGATCTGGGCGTCGTTCGGCATCGGGCCAATGGTACCGAACGGGGGGCTTCGCCTTCGGCGGCAGCGGACCGCTCGATGCCGCGCAATCGCCGAAGGTCACCCCGCGCCCCTGACCGAAGAACCCCTGACCGGCGGGGGTGGTGCGCCTAGGCTCCACGTAGCCGCTCGGGAACTGTCGGAGCCGCACACCCCGACCCGACCCGGGCGCCACGTGCCATCTGCCCAGCGACGTCCACCACGGTGACCATGAACCGAGCCCAGGCGCAGCGCTTCCGGCGCCCGCTCACCGCAGGGGTGCTTGCCCTCGCCACCGTGCCCGCCATCACAGCCGGGCTCGTCGCCGAGGCGTGGCAGCTCGCCGGGACGCCCTCTGCACCGGGCGCATCGCTCGCCTACGCCGTCCCGCTCGTGGCGCTGCCGCTGGCCGTGCTCCTGCTGCTCGTCGCCGCCGCGAGCATCCGGACCCGCGAGCGCCTCGTGCGCGACCTCGAGGCGCAGGCGGATCGGGCGGGCAGCCGGCTCGAGGCGATCGTCGCCTCGTCTGACCACGCCATCATCCTGCTGAGCCTCGACGGAACCATCGCGTCGTGGACGCCCGGCGCAGCGGAGCTGTACGGGATGCCGATCGGCGAGGCCGGCGGTCGCCCGTTCGACGCGCTGGTGGACCCGACGGACCTGGGCACTGCCCGAGCCGCCTTCGCCCGCGTGGCTGCCGGAGGCGAGCGCGAGCGGGCGAACATGACGCACCGCCGCGCGGGCGGCCAGACCTTCATCGCAGCGACGTCCGTGGCGGCGGTGCGTGACGCCCAGGGCGCCATCACCGGCGTCTCCCTCACCGTCCGCGACGCCACGGCCGAGACGCTCGCCACCGTCCGTCTGGCCGCCTCCGAGCGCCGCTCGAGGCTGCTGATGGACTCGGCGATCGACGCGGTGGTCAGCGCCGACGACGTGGGCGGCGTGGTGCGCTGGAACCCCGCTGCGGCCCGGCTGTTCGGCTGGTCCGGAGACGAGGGCCGGGCCATGACCCTCGACGACCTTCTGCCTCCGTCGTCCGGGTCGCCCTGGCGAGAGCGCGCCGGCCAGACGCTCAGCCTGACGGCGCGCCGGGGCGACGGCAGCACGTTCGACGCCGAGGCCACCGTTGCCGAGTACCAGGACGACGGTCGCACCTGGTACACGGTCTTCCTGCGCGATGTGACCCGGCGCGCCGCCGCCGAGCGGCGCGCGGTCGAGAGCGAGGCCCGCTACCGATCGCTCTTGGAGCACCTGCCCGGCGTGGTCTACGCCGCGGGCGTCGGTCGCTGGGCCCCGGTCGAGTTCGCCGGCCCGCAGCTGTTCGACCTTCTCGGCTATGCGCCCGACGAGTGGGTCGGGATCCCGGGCATGCGGGAGGAGCACATCCACCCCGACGACCTGCAGCGGGTGCTCGCCGACGACGACGCCGACCTGCGGCACGACGGCCCAGCCCGGACCGACCGCGAGTACCGCATGATCCGCCGCGACGGCCGCGAGATCTGGGTCCGCGACCACACGGTGCTCGACGTGGACGCCGACGGCGCCCCCGTGCGCTGGCACGGCTACCTGACCGACATCACCGAGCGCAAGCGCCTCGAGTCCGATCTGGCGCGCCTCGCGTTCCACGACCCGCTCACCGGGCTGGCGAACCGGGCGCTGCTCAACGATCGCGTCGCGCACGCGATGGCCCGCACAGAGCGCGAGCCCGGACTGGTGGCGATGCTGCTGCTGGACCTGGACGACTTCAAGCGGATCAACGACGCGCACGGCCACGACGTCGGCGACCGCCTGCTGGTCGCTGTCGCGCGGCGGCTCCGCGACGTGGTCCGCTCGGGGGCCACCATCGCCCGCCTGGGCGGCGACGAGTTTGCGGTCCTGATCGAGGGCCTGGCCGAGGAGGCCGGCGCCCTCGCCATGGCCCAACGGGTGGTCACCGCCTTCGACGATCCGTTCCGGATCGAGGGGCTCCAGCTTGGCGCGAGGGTGAGCCTGGGCGTCGCGGTTGACATCAACCAGAAGCGATCGCCGGCGTGGCTGCTGCGCGCGGCCGACCTCGCCATGTACGAGGCGAAGGGGCTGGGCAAGGGCCGCTGGCGCGTCTACGACCCCCAGGCGCACCTGGCCTCGGCGCGCCGCCTGGTGCTCGAGAGCGAGCTGCGTCGGGCCGTCGAGCGCAAGCAGTTCGTCCTGTACTACCAGCCCGTCCACGACCTCCTGACCGGGGACATCGTGGGCAGCGAAGCGCTGCTCCGCTGGAGGCACCCCAAGCGCGGGCTCGTGTCGCCCACCGAGATCATCCCGACGCTCGAATCGACCGGCCTGATCGGCGACGTCGGGCGCTGGGTCGTCGACGAGGCGTGCCGCCAGGCCGCCGAGTGGGCGGCGCGCCTGCCGGCTCTCCGCTGGACGGCCGTCAACGTCTCGGCGGCCCAGCTGCGGGGCGGCTCGTTCGTCGGATTCGTGCAGGAGTCGATCGAGCGCCACGGGCTCGACGCAAGCCGCCTCTCGATCGAGATCACCGAGAGCCTTGCGCTCGACGACTCCGCCGAGACGTCCGATCTCCTGCGGCGGCTGCGCGCCCTGGGCGCCCGGATCGCCGTGGACGACTTCGGCACCGGGTACTCGTCGCTGGCGTACCTGCGCCGCCTCCCGATCGACCGGATCAAGATCGACCGGTCCTTCGTGGAGGGCGTCGGCACGGACCCCGAGGCCACCGCCATGGCGCGCGTGATCGTCGAGCTGGCGCGCAGCCTGCGGCTCTCGACAGTGGCCGAGGGGATCGAGAACGAGACGCAGTCGCGGACGCTCGCCGAGATGGGCTGCGACATGGGCCAGGGGTTCCTGCTGGCCCGGCCGCTCGAGCCTGCGGCGCTGGCCGCGATGGTCGAGGCGCAGCAGGCGCTGCGGAGCGTGGCCGCCGCGGGGTAGGGCTCCGAGCTCGGCGGACCCGATCGGCGTCAGCCGACGCCCGACGCCCGTCGCACGCCGACGCCGGTCGTGCCGCCTGCCCGATCAGCGCCTCGCGGGCGAAGCCTCCAGGGGCGGGGTACGCCGGGATCGGACGAGCATCGCCCCGGCGACGGCAGCGCCGACGAGGGCGCCCGCGATGAGCCCGCCGAGGAAGTTCCTCGACGTCCCGCTGTCGCCTGCGAGCAGGGCCGCAGCGTCAGCGGCCACCTGCCTGAGCCGCGGCGCGCGATCGTCGTGCTCGGGCCTCACGAGCCGGGCTCCCGGCGGTCCGGACCGAGGGTGGCCACGATGGCGACGAAGCCGATGCCCAGCCACGCCACGAGCGAGGCGGGGATGAGCGCGAAGTCGCCGATCGCGAGGAACGTCATGCCCACTTGCGCGCCGAGCGCCGCCCCGGCCCACGCGCCCAGCGCGGCTGCCGCATAGGTCAGCGGCAGGCGACCGCCGGACTCGCCGCGGACGAGGACGTACAGCGAGGTGTGCACGAGGCCGACCAGGAGGGCGAGCGGGAGCCCGGGACCGATGCTCACGGACGGATCCCGACCGCGACGACCCCCGACCCGGCTCCCCCGACGTCGGCCGATGGCCCGCTCAGGGTGGACGGCGTCGCGATCCTGCCGCCGCCGAGGCACGTCTCACCGTCGTACAGGACGCAGGCCTGGCCGGGCGCGACGGCCCAGACGGGCGTGTCCACCTCGGCCACCCAGCGTCCGCCGAGGACCGGCTCGACCGCCGACGCCGGTCGGACCGTGGCACCCACGAGCGGCGCCCGATGGCGGATCCGAACCTGTGCCCGGAACGGCTGCCATGCGCCGTGGGCGTCGCGGGTGGTGGGCGGCAAGCCGGCGACGAAAGACGCCGCCTCCACATCGATGACGGATGTCTCGAGGTCCCGGCGGCGACCCAGCACGAGCGTGTTGGCCGCGACGTCCACGCGAACCACGAAGCGCGGCTCGCCGAGCGCTACGCCTAGGCCGCGGCGCTGGCCCACGGTGAAGCCGGCGGCGCCTCCGTGCTCGCCGACCGTCCGGCCGTCCGCATCCACTACCGGGCCGGGCTCGGGCCTCCAGCCGCCGCGGCTGCGGAGCTCGGCGCGGACGTCGCCGCCCGGCACGAAGCAGATCTCCTGGCTCTCGGGCTTGTCGGCGGTGGCGAGGCCGAGCGATCGGGCGATCTCGCGCACCCGTGGCTTCTCAAGATCGCCCAGCGGGAACCGGCTGTGCCACAGCTGGTCCTGGCGCAGCCCGTACAGGAAGTACGTCTGGTCCTTGGCGCTGTCGGCGGCCGTCGCGAGGCGGGCCTGCGGACCGTCAGGCGTCTCGTCCACGAGCCGCCGGGCGTAG
>Ga0334722_10003411_pt1 | contig 17117 bp, 18 predicted proteins | sample C3_bottom_MG_FD_207210 | JGI IMG/M metagenome (GOLD analysis project Ga0334722, IMG submission 207210) | Sediment microbial communities from Yellowstone Lake, YNP, Wyoming, USA - C3_bottom | ecosystem: Environmental > Aquatic > Freshwater > Lake > Sediment | place: USA: Wyoming | collected...
ATCTTCAAGACCCTCGGGAAGTTCCAGCTGCTCGGCATCCCGCCGGCGCCTCGCGGCATCCCGCAGATCGAGGTCACGTTTGACATCGACGCGAACGGCATCGTGAACGTGTCTGCGAAGGACCTTGGCAGCGGCAACCAGCAGCAGATCCGCATCGAGGCCTCGAGCGGGCTCAGCGACGACGAGATCCGCACGATGGTCACCGACGCCGAGTCGCACGCCGACGAGGACAAGCGGCTGCGCGCGCTGGCGGAGGCCCGCAACAACGCCGAGGCCCGGGCCCACGAGGCCGAGCGCCAGCTTCGCGAGCATGGCGAGGTCATCGACGAGGAGCTGAAGCGCGACCTGGAGGGCGCGATCGCAGCGGCGAAGGAGGCCGCGCAGGGCGAGGACACCGGCGACATCGAGGCCAAGACCCAGAGCCTCATCGACCTGCTCCACAAGTTCTCGGAGCAGGTGTACCAGAAGGCCGCGCAGACGCAGGCGGCCGGCGGCGGCGACGCGGCCGAGGAGGCCGTGGAGGACGCCGAGTTCGAAGTCATCGACGAGGAGAAGTAGAGGAAGCCATGAGCATCGTTCGTTTCGACCCGTTCCGCGACATCACGTCCTTCCGGGACGACATCAACCGACTCTTCACCCGCACCCTCGGCGAGGGCGTCTCGGCGAGCCAGACGTGGACCCCCGCCGTGGACGTCTTCGAGACCAAGGACGCGGTCACCCTCAAGGCGGAGCTCCCCGGCCTGTCCGTGGAAGACGTCGACGTCGAGATCGACGAGAACGTCCTCACCGTCTCCGGTGAGCGGAAGTTCGAGGACATGGCGGAGGACGGCCACTACTACCGGGTGGAGCGCAGCTACGGCAGGTTCGCGCGCAGCCTCACCCTGCCGCAGGGCATCAAGGCCGACCAGGTCTCCGCGACGTTCAAGGACGGGGTCCTCGAGGTGACGGTCCCGAAGGCCGACGAGGTCAAGCCCCGCAAGGTTGCGATCGCCGCGGGTGAGGCGGCGTGACGCAGGATCCGGCAGCCCCCGACACGCCGTTCGGCGCGGAGGAGCCCTCAGCCCCGGTCGAGCCGGCCGAGTCGGCCGCCGAGCCGGTCCCGGCGGAGGAGCACCTTCGCGTCGTCGAGGAGCGCGACCAGTACCTCGACGCGCTCCAGCGCCTCAAGGCTGAGTTCGACAACTACCGGCGGCGCGTCGAGCGCGACCGGGAGGCCCAACATCTCGCAGGTGTCCGGGAGCTCGTCGGCGAGCTCCTGCCGGTCATCGACAACCTCGAGCGGGCGGTCGCGGCCCTCGGTGGGGCCGGCGACCAGATCGTCGCCGGGGTCGAGATGGTGCGCGGGCAGCTCGCCGGGCTGCTCGCCGGTCGCGGAGTGGAGGAGATCGCGGCGCATGCGGAACCGTTCGATCCCAACGTGCACGAGGCGATCGCCCAGCACCACACCGCTGAGCACGAGGAGGGGACGGTCGTGCACGTCAGCGAGAAGGGCTACCGGCTCGGCGACACGGTGATCCGCCCGGCGAAGGTCGTCGTGGCGTCGCCGCCGCCAGAGGGAGCGTAGGCGCCGATGGCCCGCGACCTCTACGAGGTGCTCGGGGTCGCTCGAGGCGCGTCGGACGACGAGATCAAGAAGGCGTACCGCAAGCTCGCCCGCAAGTACCACCCGGACCAGAACCCGGACGACCCGAAGGCCGAGGACCGCTTCAAGGAGGTCTCGCACGCCTACGACGTCCTGTCGGACCCGGACAAGCGAAAGCAGTACGACATGGGGCCGCAGATGTTCGGGCAGGGCGGCCCGGCCGGCGGCGCCGGTGGGTTCGACCCGTCGGGCTTCGACTTCGGTGACCTGTTCGGGATGTTCGGCGGGGGCCGCGGCGAAGGCCGCGCGGGCAAGGCGTCGTCACGGCGCGGCGCGGACGTCGAGGTGAACGTCACGCTCTCCTTCGACCAGGCCATGGCGGGGGCGAGCGTCCCCGTCACGTACGACGTCGAGGAGGCCTGCCGGGACTGCAAGGGCTCCGGCGGGAAACCCGGGTCGAAGTCCAGCCTGTGCCAGGAGTGCCGCGGACGCGGGGTCGTGGGCCGCAATCTCGGCGGGTTCGAGGTGATGAGCCAGCCGTGCTCGGCGTGCGGCGGCGCGGGGACGATCGTCGACGACCCGTGCGACGGCTGCCGCGGAGCGGGCACGCGCCTCGTGCGCCGCACCGAGCAGGTCACGGTGCCGGCCGGGGTCCGCACCGGGACGAAGGTCCGCAGGAAGGGACGCGGGCAGGCCGGCGGCCGGGGCGCGCAGGCCGGTGACCTGATCGTCACGACCCACGTCACGCCGAGTCGCGTGTTCACCCGCAACGGCGACGACCTGGAGATCGAGCTGCCCGTCACGTTTGCGGAGGCCACCCTCGGCGCCAAGGTTGAGGTGCCGGTCCTGGGCGGCAAGGTAGCCGTCACCGTCCCGGCCGGCAGCACGAGCGGCAAGGCGCTGCGAGTGCGCGGCAAGGGCGCCCCGAAGCTGAAGAGCGGCGGGCACGGCGACCTCATCGCCCGCATCCGCATCGCGGTGCCCGACCGGCTCACCGACGAGCAGCGCGAGGCGTTGCAGCGGTTCGCAGAGCTGGATGGCGCGAACCCGAGGGAGGGGTTGTTCCGATGACGGACTTCGAGAGCCGCGCGCTCTTCATGATCGGCGTCGCGGCGGATCTCGCCGGGATGCACCCGCAGACCCTGCGGATGTACGAGCGCCGTGGGCTCGTGAGCCCGTCGCGGTCGAGCGGCGGAACCCGCCTGTACAGCCAGCGCGACGTCGCGCGTCTGCGACGAATCCAGCAGATGTCGGAGAGCGGCCTGAACCTCACCGGCATCGAACGGGTGCTGGAGCTGGAGCGCGCCCTGGAGGGCGCCCTCGCACGGGTGCGCCAACTCGAGGCCGAGATGCTCGCCCAGGCCGCCGCGGCGCGCGCGGAGCTGGAGGCGATACGCCGGTCGCTGTCCACCGAGATCGTCCACATCCGCCGGGGCGGGCCGCCCGCCCGCATCGTCAGACCCATCATCCGAGAGAGGTAGGACCGAAGCAGTGCCCGTCGACCAGTACACCGTCCGTGCGCAGGAGGCGCTCGCCGCCGCGCAGTCGCTCGCGCAGGAACGCGAGCAGCAGATCATCGAGCCGCCGCACCTGCTGGTCGTGCTGCTCGACGCGCGCGAGGGAATCGTGACGCCGCTGCTCGAGCGCGCCGGCGCGGAGATCGCTTCCCTGCGCGCGGACGCACAGGCCGGCGTCGATCGGCTGCCGGTGGTGCGCGGCGCGAGCCAGCAGCACCTGTCGCCCGCGATGCGCGACGTGCTGAAGGCCGCGGGGCGGGAGGCCGAGCGCCTGGGCGACGAGTACATCTCGACGGAGCACCTCGTGCTGGGACTCGTCGGCGAGCCGTCCCCGGCGCGCGACGCGCTGACCGCCGCGGGCGTGACGCAGGACGCGCTGCTCGCGGCGCTGCAGGCGGTGCGCGGGTCGCACCGCGTCACCGACCCGAACCCCGAGGCGAAGTACCAGGCGCTGGAACAGTACGGCCGCGACCTCACCGAGGCGGCGCGCCGCGGCAAGCTCGACCCCGTGATCGGCCGCGACAACGAGGTGCGCCGCGTCATCCAGGTGCTGTCGCGCCGCACGAAGAACAACCCGGTGCTGATCGGCGAGCCCGGCGTCGGCAAGACCGCGATCGTGGAGGGCCTCGCCCAGCGGATCGTCTCGGGCGACATCCCCGAGAGCCTGCGCGACAAGCGGGTGATCGCCCTCGACATCGGATCCCTGATCGCCGGCACGAAGTACCGTGGGGAGTTCGAGGACCGCCTGAAGGCCGTCCTCAAGGAGATCGCCGACGCCGAGGGGCGGGTGATCCTCTTCATGGACGAGCTCCACACGATCGTCGGCGCGGGCGCGGCCGAGGGTGCGGTCGACGCGGCGAACCTCCTGAAGCCGATGCTGGCCCGCGGCGAGTTGCGCGCCGTCGGCGCGACCACGCTCGACGAGTACCGCAAGCACATCGAGAAGGACCCGGCGCTCGAGCGGCGCTTCCAGCCGGTGTACGTCGGCGAGCCGTCCGTGGAGGACACGATCGCGATCCTCCGCGGCCTGAAGGAATGGTACGAGGTGCATCACGGCGTGCGGATCCAGGACGCGGCACTCGTCGCCGCCGCCCGGCTGTCGCACCGGTACATCACGGGCCGGTTCCTGCCGGACAAGGCGATCGACCTCGTCGACGAGGCGGCGAGCCGGCTGCGGATCGAGATCGACTCCGTCCCGCAGGAGCTCGACCAGGTGGAGCGGCGCATCATTCAGCTCGAGATCGAGGAGCAGGCGCTCAAGCCGGAGACCGACGCCGCGTCGGTCACCCGGCGGGAGGCCGTGCAGGCGGAGCTCGCGGAGCTACGCGAGGAGGCCGCGGCGATGCGCGCCCACTGGGACCAGGAGAAGGAGGTCATCGTCCGGATCCAGCAGGCGAAGGGCGAGATCGAGCAGGCCAGGATCGAGTTGGAGCGCGCGGAGCGGGACGCCGACCTGGAGGGCGCGGCCCGCCTGAAGTTCGGGACGATCCCGGACCTGGAGCGCACCCTCGCCGAGGCACAGGTGGAGCTCGTCGCCCGGCAGGCCGACCGGCAGATGCTGAAGGAGGAGGTCGGCGAGGAGGACGTCGCGGAGGTCGTCGCCGGCTGGACCGGTGTGCCGGTCAGCCGCCTGCTGGAGGGCGAGGTCGAGAAGCTCGTCCACATGGAGGAGCGCCTCCATGCGCGGGTCGTCGGGCAGGACGAGGCGGTGGAGGCGGTCGCGAACGCGCTGCGCCGGGCGCGTGCCGGTCTTTCGGATCCGAACCGGCCGATCGGCTCGTTCATCTTCCTCGGCCCGACCGGGGTGGGGAAGACCGAGCTCGCGCGGGCGCTCGCTGAGTTCATGTTCGACGACGAGAAGGCGATGGTCCGCGTCGACATGAGCGAGTACATGGAGAGGCACGCCGTCGCCCGGCTGATCGGCGCGCCCCCCGGGTACGTCGGCTTCGAGGAGGGCGGTCAGCTGACCGAGGCGGTCCGCCGCCGCCCGTACGCGGTGCTGCTGCTCGACGAGATCGAGAAGGCGCACCCGGACGTCTTCAACGTCCTGTTGCAGCTCCTCGACGACGGGCGACTGACGGACGGTCAGGGGCGCGTCGTGGACTTCACGAATGCCGTGGTGATCATGACGTCGAACGTCGGCAGCCAGTTCCTGACCGACGGCATCGCACCGGACATCGCGGAGGAGCGGGTGTTGGGGGCGCTGCGCGAGCACTTCCGACCCGAGTTCCTGAACCGCATCGACGAGATCGTGGTGTTCCACCGCCTCGGCCGCGCGGAGATCGACCGGATCGTCGACTTCCAGCTCGCGGGTCTGTCGGGGCGCCTGGCCGAGCGGGACATGTCGGTCACGCTGACGGACGCCGCGAAGCGGGTGATCGCCGACGAGGGCTACGACCCGGCGTACGGCGCGCGGCCGCTCAAGCGGGTCATCCAGAAGCGGGTGCAGGATCAGCTCGCGCTTCGGATCCTGAAGGGGGAGTTCAAGGACGGTGACCGGATCGCCGTCGACGCCGACCCCGAGGGGCTCCTGCTGTTCCGCGCCGCCTGACGGGTCGCCCGCGGGGGCCACTGCCGAGCACGCGTGGCCCCGGGGCTGGAGGCGCCGGGCGGGATTCGAACAGCGTCGCAGGGGTCGTCGAGCGCTGATCGCATCAGGCGAGCGTCATTCGCCGAGCGCCCCATGCGGGATCGGGCACCGGGAAAACGAAGAGTTTTTACAAGTTTCGTTGGCCGCGCTGCCGATAAATCCTGTGTGGAAGACATGGATGTCGGGGAGCGAGGTCGATGATGGGAAAATGGGCCAGTGGGGATGGGGATGCGTGGCGAAACGGCGTCGCCGCGGTGATCATCGGGCTGGTCGCCTGCGCCGTGGTCGCGGTCAGCGCCCGGGGCGCGCCGGTCGCGTCGGACGCGTCGGTCACGCAGGTGGCGACGCCGGATCCGGCGAACGTCGGGCGTGATCTCACCTACCGGCTCACCGTCACCAACCACGGACCGGGGGTCCCGAAGAGCCTGTCGGTCACCGATGCCCTCCCCCCCGCCACGGCCTTCGTCCGCGTCGCTGCGTCGGTCGGCGGGGCGTGCACCACGCCCGCGGTGGGTGGCGCCGGCACCGTGAGGTGCACGTGGCAGGACCCGCCCGTCGGATCCGTCCACACCGTCGCGATCGTGGTGAGGCCCACCGCCGTGACGATGCTCGTGAACACCGCCGCCGTCAACGGTCCGGGTATTGACCCGGTCGCCGCGAACGATGCCGCGACGACAAGCGTGCGCGCGATTCCGTACGTGCTTGCAGCGAACGGCGCCCGTTGCACGTGGGTCGGCACCGCAGCGGCGGACGTCATCGTGGGCACGCCGTTCCGCGATGTGATCTGCGGCCTCGGCGGCAACGACACGTTGCGCGGCCTTGGCGGGAAGGACGTGCTCGACGGCGGAGCGGGAAACGACCTGCTGTACGGCGGCGACGGCGCGGACAGTCTCTACGGGCGCGCCGGCACGGACCGGCTGCTTGCCGGCGCGGGAGCCGACCTGCTGGTCGGAGGGCTCGGCCGAGACCTGCTGTCCGGTGGAGTCGGTGTGGACGGCGCCAGGGTGCAGGTGGGTGACACCCCGCGGAGCATCGAACGGCGCCTCTAGTCGGAGGGCGCCCGCAACGATGGGCACCGAGGCCCGCTGCGAGCGCTTGCAGGCTGGGGGCCGCGCCGCCTGACCGGGTCGCCTGACCCGTCGCCCGGTTACCGGCGGGTCGCCTGGGCGATGCCCGACATGATCCCGCCGACCGCAGCGACGATCGCGACGAACAGCCCGAAGTCCCGTGTCAGGAAGTCCGCCGGCTCCGGCGGCCGCAGCAGCCGGAACAGCACGAGCGCGCCTGCGAGGAATGCGCACCCCGTGACGAACCAGCCGAGCGCCTCAGCGGTGCCCGAGTCGACGCGGAACACGTCCAACTCGTCTGCGAGCAGCAGCCCGGACGCGAGCATCCACAGCACCGCGAGGACGAGCACGCCCTTCGCCACCGACGTCGAGCTCCACCCGCTCGCCGACCCCGACGACGTCGGCTCCCCGAGGTTCGACGCGAACCACGGGAGGAACACCGCGACGACCATCAACACCCCGGACGCGATCCCGCCCAGGGCCGGCCCCGCCGGTGTCGCAAGGAGTTTCGCCCGCCGCCGCATGGCCCGCATCGTAGCGACCGCCAATTGGCGCACACGGAGCGACAATTGGCGCGTCGGCGGATCCAGCTGGCTGCGGCGGGCCCTCGGGCCGTCGGCTCCGATTCCCGCGACGCCGATTGGCGTCGCGGGTGGCGACAATTGGCGTCGTGGTAGTCTCGTTCCGGCGCAGCAACCCCGCCTCGCTCAAGGAGCACGATGCCGACCTACATCCTCCTCAGCACCCTCAGCCCGCACGGCGCAGGCACGCTGAAGGCGAACCCGACGCGGCTGAAGGAAGTCAACGCCGAGATCGAGCAAATGGGCGCGAAGGTCGTGTCGCAGTGGGCCGTGCTCGGCCCGTACGACTTCGTGAACATCGTCGAGGCGCCGGACGAGAAGACGATCGCCCGGGTCTCCGTCGAGCTCGCCGCCCGCGGCACCGCGCACTTCCAGACGCTCACCGCGATCCCGGTCGACGAGTTCCTCGCGCTCCTCAAGTAACGTGACCGACACCCGGACGCGCCGGCGGCCCGGCGAGGTGGCCCGATAGCCGCCGACGGCTGGCGCGCCGAGATCCTCGTCCCGGCCCACCGCCTCGTGCTGGCGCTGCTCGGCGGCGAGGTCGTCGAGGTCCGCGGGACGACCGACGCCGGGACGTTCCGCGCCTACCGCGGACTGCCCGACGCGGTGCACGGGATGATCGCGTGGCCGAACACCGTGCTGCTCACCGGGCCCGAGTCGATCGTCGTCGACCCCGGCTACCAAACCCAGGGGGACATGCTCGTCGGCGCCCTCGCGACTCGGAGTCTCACGCCGGACGACATCCGGACCGTCGTGATGACCCACCTCCACAGCGACCACGTCTCCGCGCTCCCTCAGCTCGGCGACGTCGCTCTGTACGTCCACCAGGACGAGCTCGACAGCGACCACGGTCGCCGGCAGCGCGGCCTGCTCGACCGGGCCGACGTCCGCCCCCTGTCAGGCGTCGGCGGCGAGGTCGCGCCGGGCATCACGTGGATCCACACGCCGGGCCACGCGCCCGGCCACATCGCCCTCGTCGTGGACGGCGACGAGCGCGTCGTAATCGCAGGCGACACCCTCGGCGCGAGCCCCGAGTGGTTCGCGCAAATGACCCTGCCCGAAGGATTCCCGGAGCGGGAGGCGCATTTGGAGGCATTCCGGCGTATTCGGGCACAGGACCCCGCCGTCGTCATTCCCGGGCACAACCCGCCCGTGCGCCTGCCGGCGCGCGGAACCTAAGGAGACGCGTATATGGACAAGATCAGGGGACTCCCACGGGAGCAGAAGATGTTCGCGGTGGGCGGCGCGATGCTGCTTTTTGTAATCAGCCTGTTCTTGAAGTGGTTCGGGTCGTTCAAGGGCACGGAGATCGACTCGTGGTGGATCGTGCTCATCGTCGCGATCATCGGCGGCGGGATTTTCGTCGCTGAGGCGCTCAACGTCCCACCGCCGGTGAAATGGGCCACGATCCCCGTCGGCACGCTCGCGACCGTGCTCGTGTTCTTCTGGGCCTTCACGCACTTCATCGACGGCGCGGAGCTGAAGTTCGGCGCGTGGCTCGCGCTCATCTCATCCCTCGTCGGGATGATCATCGCGGTGACCGTCTGGAACCAGGAGCGAACCTGATCGGTAGACTCGCGTTTATTACGCGCTCCGAGGAGGATTCCCATGGGACTGTCCGACAAGGCCGTGGACGCCGCCAAGAAGGTCGCCGACGTCGCCCAGGCGGGTGTGGCGGGCGCGAAAGGCAAGCTCCACACGGTGAGCCTCAACAAGAAGATCAAGGGGCTGTCCGGCCAGATCGGCGTGCTCGTGGTGCGGCAGAAGAACGGCGAGGCCGGCCTCGACGTCGAGATCGACCGCCTGATCGGCGAGGTCCGCGCCGCGGACGCCGAGATCAAAGCCCTCCACGAGGGGTGACACACGGCGCGCGTGCGCGCCCGGCGACCGGCCGGGTGCGCGTCGGCCGCGCGAACCTCTAATCTGGGCCGCCGATGCCCGACGTCACCGGCCCACTCGTCGATTTCGCCACCACCCAGATCGGGTCGTACGGCCTGATCGCGGTGTTCGTCCTCATGCTCCTCGAGAGCGCGTGCATCCCGGTGCCGAGCGAGGCGATCATGCTGTACGGGGGTTTCCTCGTCGCGCAGGGAGAGCAGGAGCTGATCCCGGTCATCGCGGCAGGCGTCCTCGGGAACCTCGTCGGTTCATGGCTCGCGTACTGGGTCGGCTACGCGAAGGGGCGGGACTGGGCCCTCCGGTTCCACTGGCTGCACATCACGGAGGCGCGCCTCGCAAAGGCCGACCGGTTCTTCGCCCGGTGGGGGACCTGGGCCGTGCTGTTCTCGCGGTGCATCCCGATCGTCCGGACGTTCATCTCGCTGCCGGCCGGCGTCGCCCGGATGCCGTTCTGGCGGTTCACGATCCTGACGGTCATCGGCTGCATCCCCTGGGTCACCGCGCTCACGCTCATCGGCCGCGCCGCGGGCGAGGACTGGGAGCGGCTGCAGCATCAGCTGCACTACGTCGACTACCTGCTCGTGCTGGGCGCGGGCGCGGCGTTCGTCTGGTGGCTGGTCAAGCGCCGGGGGCGGAAGACGGCTTCTTCGGCGCCGTGACCCGGACGCGCGCGGTCAGCAGGGGCTGCGCGAACGGCGTGCGCGCGCTGACGCCGACGACATAGATCCCCGGCTTCAGGGGCTTGCCTGCGCGCCGGAGGTTCCAGGTGATCCCTCGCTTCCCCGCGCGGATGCGCCGGTCGCGGAGCAGGAGCTTCACGTCCGCGCCGTGTGCGTCTCGCACGACGATCGTGACCTTCGCGGCCTTCGCGAGCGTGAACCCGATCCGGAGTTTCGTGGCGGGCCCGCTGCCGACCTTCCTGAGCTTCAGGAACCCGACGGTCCGGTCGACCACGATCGGCCGGCTCTCGTTCGTTCGGGTGGAGCCGTCGCTCGGTGTGAAGCGGGCGACGACCCGGTAGCGGCCGTCGCGCACCTTCAGGGTGTCGCGCCCGAGTTGGATGCGGTGCCCGGCCGGGCCGAGGGCTCCGGAGTACAGCGTCCGGACGGCCGTGCCGTTCGCGCGGGCGAGGGTGACCCTGACGGTGCCGCGCCGGGCGGACCGCGCGGTCGTGCGGGTTGCCTCGTCGACGCCGTCGCCGTTCGGGGAGACGAGCGGCGCGGGCGGTGTCAGCTGGACACCGTCGTAGCTCACGATCACCGCGTTGCTGATCGCCCGCTCCGCCCGCCACGGGGTCACGAGCGCGTCCCTGATCGCCATCGACGCACTGCCCCCGCCGTCCATGCCGACCGCCGTGGACGCGCCGAGCGAGGCCATGAGCGCCGCCTGTTCGGCCATCGTGACGCCGCGGCTTCCCTGCCGCGGGCCCTCGGTGGTGACCAGAAGCACGCTGCCGTCCGCGGCCTGGCCGACCGCGGTCCGGGAGGTGCGGCTGCCGATCTGGCCGGCGGTGAACCCCTCGGTGACGTTCGTGAGCGGGGCGCCGTTCTCGACGAGCGACGGGCCGCCGCCCAGGCCGTAGTCGGTGCCGTCGGGGATCCCGGGGATCGCGAACGTCAGCGTCACGCGCCGCTCGACCGCGAGGTCCGCGAGGACGTCGCTGCCCGCGATCCCGGCGCCGGTCAGTACGATCTTGCCCGGTCCGATGCCGCTTCCCCCGCCCTTCTTGATGGTCTGGACCGTGCCGGTGATCGGGGTGTTCGGCACGACGCGCGCCGGGGGGTCGAGCGCGATCAGTGCGTCGACGCGGTCGCCGGTCGGCGTCAGGCCGCCGAGCCGGGACGTGTACACGATCGTCTCGTTCGCACGCTCCGACGGTCGGTTGATCCCGGCGAACGCGTGCTGCGGGAACGGCAGGGGGTTGACCGGGTCGACCGCCTGCCAGGTGCCGGCGAGCTCGACCCTGGCGGCGGTCAGCACGCCGTTCGGCGGGAACAGCAGCGCGGAGCGCGTCGGCTCCGGCTCGCTCACGAGCTCGCCGGCCGAGAGCAGCAGGCCGCTGGGGTAGCCGTCCTCGATGTTGAAGTAGTCGCCGTTCACGCCCGCCACCGCGCCGTCGCCCAGGCGTGCGTGCATCGCGTCGGTCAGCCGGGCCCGGCGCGTCGGCGAGCCGCCGGCCATCACGGGCCGGACCGTGATGAGCGGTCCGGGCGTCACGCGCGTGACGTGGATCACCTTCCCGCCGGTCGTGATCCGCTCGTACGTGACCCCGGGCACGACCTCGGCGGGCGATCCCACCGCGGCGGCGGCGGCCGCGAGGGCGCCGAGACAGATGCAGACCGCGGCGGCCGGGCGCAGGGAACGTCGTGTTCTGGGTCGGCTCATCTGAGGTTGTTCACTTCGTCGGTGCGGGCGGAACGCCTTGTCACGCCGTGCGCCGGGGCGTCTCGCCCCTCGGTACCCGATCAGACGGCACCGGGTTCGCGCAACCCGGGCGGGCATTGGGCGACTGGGGCCGCTGGTACACTGCCGCGCCGGCCGACCGGAGGACGATTCGAATGAGCATCCCGCTGATGGACATCAAAGCCCAGTACGGGCCGTTGCGCGCCGAGATCGACGCGACGATCGCGTCCGTGCTCGACAGCGGCCGCTTCATCCTCGGGCCTGAGGTCGCGGGCCTCGAGAGCGACGTTTCGGTGCGGCTCCAGGGCCGCCCGTGCGTCGGCGTCGCGAACGGCACCGACGCGCTGGTGATCGCCCTCCAGGGGCTCGACGTCGGCCCGGGCGACGAGGTCATCACCACGCCGTACACGTTCTACGCCACGGCTGAGGCGATCGCCCGCATCGGCGCGACGCCGGTGTTCGTCGACATCGACCCCGAGACCGCGACGATCGACCCCGACGCCGTCGAGGCCCGGATCACGGACGCCACGAAGGCGATCATGCCGGTCGACATCTTCGGGCACCCCGCGGACATGACGCCGATCCTCACGCTCGCCGCGGAGAACAGCCTCAGCGTGATCGAGGATGCCGCGCAGTCGTTCGGAGCGTCGGACGACGGCTGGCCGGTGGGGACGATGGGCGACGCCGTCACCTTCAGCTTCTTCCCGACGAAGAACTTCCCGGGCATCGGCGACGGCGGCATGATCGTCGCCCGCGACGAGACCCTCGCCGAGCGCCTGCGCCGGCTGCGGTTCCACGGGTCGAAGGACAAGGTCGTGTTCGAGGAGGTCGGGTACAACTCGCGCCTCGACGAGCTGCAAGCGGCGGTCATCCGCGTGTTCCTGCCGCACCTCGACCGCTGGAACGCCGGTCGCCGCCAGGCCGCGGAGTGGTACCGCGAATGCGGGCTGGGCGACTTCATGACCCTTCCCGCGGAGCGTCCCGGCGCGACCCACGTGTACCACCTGTACATGGCGCGCCACCCGCAGCGCGAGAAGATCCAGCAGGCCCTTTCCGCCGCCGGCATCGGCGCGGCCGTCTACTACGGCATCCCGATGCACCTGCAGCCGGTGTTCCGCCACCTCGGGTACTCCGAGGGCGACCTCCCCGTCGCCGAGGAGCACGCCCGCACCGGCCTCGCCCTGCCGATGCACCCGCACCTCACGCGGGAGCAGGTCGAGACCGTCGTCGCCACCGTCGCCGAGGCGGTCGGCGCGGCGGCCGCGTAGCACGGGGGTCCATCCACCACCCGAAAGGGGCCGGCCCCTGAGGATCTGGGTCGACATCACAAACTCCCCGCATGTCGTGATCTTCCGGCCGTTGATCGCGCGCCTCACGGCCGCGGGGCACGAGGTCACGGTCACGGCGCGGGAGTTCGCGCAGACCCTGGGGCTTCTGGAGCGGTTCGGCATCGAGCACACCGTGGTCGGCGCGCACGGGGGCGCCGGGCTGCGGGACAAGGGCAGGGCGGCGGCCGGACGCACCTCGGAGCTCATCCGGTTCGCGCGCAGCGAACGCTTCGACCTCGCCGTCGCGCACGGCTCGACGGACCAGCCGATCGCGGCACGGCTGGCCGGCACCCCGCAGGTCACGATGTTCGACTACGAGTTCGCGACGGTGATGCACCACTGGAACGGCCGGTGGGCGACCCGCGTGCTCGTGCCCGACGCGATTCCCGAGGAGGCGCTCGCCGGGTACGGGATGCGCCCCCCGAAGCTCGTTCGCTACCCGGGGCTCAAGGAGGAGTACTACCTCGCAGACCACGTTCCGGATCCGACGGTGGCGGCGGAGCTCGGGCTGCGGCCCGATGGCATCGTGGCGGTGCTCCGCCCGGCGCCGGAGGTAACGCTCTACCACCGCGGCCGCTCCACCGAGCTCTTCTCGAGCGTGCTCGGGCGTCTATCTCACCTTCAACTTGAGGTACAGACTGTGGTTCTTCCGCGGACCGATGACCAGCGGAGGGCGCTCGAAGGGAGCGATTTCATCGTCCCGGACCGGCCGGTCGACGGTCCGACGCTGGTGGGTCTCGCGGATCTGGTCGTCAGCGCGGGCGGGACGATGAACCGCGAGGCCGTCGCGCTCGGCGTCCCCGCGTTCACGCCGTTTGCGGGGCGCCTCGGGGCCGTCGACCAGCGGCTCATCGACGAGGGGCGCCTGCACCGCATCGGGTCGGCGGACGAGGTTGCGGTCGTCCGGCGCGACCGGGGTGTCAAACCCCCCCTCCGCGACCCGCAGGTCCTGCTCGACGCCATCCTGGCGGTTTCCAGGGTAGAGTGACCAACTGTTGAGGCTCCCGCCGATGACAAGCGGCTGGCGTCGCCACATCCACCGGGCCGCTCAGCTGCTGGTGGATGCGGCGCTGGTCACACTGGCCTGGTGGCTGTCGTTCGCCTTTCGGTTCGACGGGGGGCTGCAGGGCGTCTACGCCCGCCTGTTCGTCGCGACGATCGGCGTCGTCATCGGCGTCAAGCTCCTGGTGTTCGTCGCCGCGCGCTTCTACACGAAGTGGTGGCGCTTCACGAGCATGCGGGACCTGCAGGCGATCATCGTGGCGTGCGTCGCCGCCAGCCTGATCCTGACGGCGGTCCTGTCGTTCTGGCAGCCGGTGCACAGGCCCAGCGGGCGCGCGGTGACGATGCCGCGCGGCGTGCTGGTGCTCGACTTCTTCATCACGCTCACGCTCGTCGGCGGCGCGCGTTTCGTGGTGCGCAGCCTGGTGGAGCGCCCGGGGCGCGGCGAGCTCGTCGCGCGGGAGGGCCGGGAGGTCCTGATCTGCGGAGCCGGCGACGCCGGCAACACGATGCTGCGGGAGATGCAGCGCAACCGCGGGCTCGGGTACGTGCCGGTCGGGATCATCGACGACGACCCGCGCAAGTCGGGTCTGCGGGTGCAGGGCACGCGCGTGCTCGGCGGGCGCGATGCGCTGCCGGCGATCCTGCGTGACACGAAGGTGGACGAGGTCATCATCGCGATGCCCTCCGCGCCGGGCGTGGTGCGCCGCGAGATCGTGGAGGCGTGCCGAGCGGTCGGCGTGCCGTGCAAGACCCTGCCGGGCCTGCCGGAGCTGATCTCCGGAGAGGTGACCGTCCGGCTGCTGCGTGACGTCAGCGTGGAGGACCTGCTGGGGCGGGCGCCGCTCGAGATCGACTTCGCGAGGGTGTCGCGCTACCTGAACGGCAAGGTCGTGCTCGTCACCGGCGCCGGAGGGTCGATCGGCTCGGAGCTGTGCCGGCAGGTGCTGCGGGCGGGGCCGTCGTCGATCGTGCTCGTCGACCACGCGGAGAACAACCTCTTCGAGATCGACCGCATGCTCCGCGGCCGGGGGAGGGTGGTCCCGGTGATCGCCGACTGCCGGGACGAGGTCGCGATGGAGCGGATCCTCGCCGAGCATCGGCCGACGATCGTGTTCCACGCCGCGGCGTACAAGCACGTCCCGATGATGGAGTTGAACCCGGTGCAGGCGATCGCGAACAACGCGCTCGCGACGTCGTCGCTGGCGGCCCTCGCGGACCGGCACGGGGTCGAGCGGTTCTGCTTGATCTCGACGGACAAGGCTGTCGAGCCGAAGACCGTCATGGGTGCCACGAAGGCGCTCGCCGAGCGCGTCGTCGAGTCGCGCGGCGCGAACTCGAACACGAGGTTCGCGGCGGTGCGGTTCGGGAACGTGCTCGGAAGCTCCGGCTCGGTGGTGCCGATCTTCCGTCAGCAGATCGCGTCGGGTGGTCCGGTGACCGTGACGCACGCGGAGATGACCCGCTACTTCATGACCATCCCCGAGGCGGTGCAGCTCGTGATCGAGGCGACAGGCATCGCCGACGGCGGGGACATCTTCGTGCTGGACATGGGCGAGCCCGTGAAGATCATCGACCTCGCCGAGAACATGATCCGCCTCTCCGGGCGGGAGCCCGGCCGCGACATCGCGATCCAGGTCGTCGGGATCCGCCCCGGCGAGAAGCTCCACGAGGAGCTCTTCAACCTGGACGAGGAGGTCCGCCCCACGCGGTATGGCAGGATCCAGCGCGCGACGCGCCCTCGACTCGATCCGGTCGCCCTGCGGCTGGGCCTCGAGCTCCTGGATGAGCGTGTTGCGGAGGGCGACGCCGTGGGCTGCGCCGACGTGTTGTGGCGGACGCTGGGGGCGGGAAGGGAACTCCATTCCGGCTCCGAACCTCTCACTACGAAAACTCCCGCAAACGAGGATGGAACCGCATGACGACAGCGCTCCGGCATGAGAATCTCACGGTCGTCCACGAGCCGTTTCCGGACATGATCCCCGCCCGCGCGGACGGGATCCTGGCCCGGGTGCGCCGCCCCTGCGCGGAGCACGCCTGCGAGTGCGGTTGCGTCGGTCACCTGGAGGACGAGGGCTGCCTCGTGTTCTGGTGCGAGTCCGGCGAGCACCACCTGACGTTCCGCACCTAGTTGTCGTGCCCAGGGACGTTCCGAACGCGGCTGATGGGTGATTGGCCGCCGAGGGCGCTGTGGGGGCGCTGCTCGTTGTAGTAGCGCAGCCAGTATGGCAGTGCCTTGGCGCGGTGTCGGTCGGTCAGGTAGGTCATTCCGTATCCCCATTCGCGGGCCATCGTTTGGTGGAACCGTTCGACCTTCCCGTTGGTTTGCGGCCGGTACGGGCGGGTCGTCAGATGCCGGATCTGGTTGTCTGCCAACAGCGCGGCGAGGCCGGTGTTCTTTGTGTAGGCGAACGCGTTGTCGGTCATGAGTCGCGTGCAGATCACGCCGTGTTGGGCAAACCACGCCAAGGCCCGCACGACGAAGCCGGTGACCGTCGGGGCGCGTTCGTCGTCGTGCAGCTCGACGTAAGCGAGGCGGCTGTGGTCGTCGATGATGGCGTGGGCGTAGCTGTAGCCGACACCCCGGGAGTTTCGGGTGCGGTCCCCGGTCACGGCGTGGCCGGGCCGGTCGAACCGTGCGTAGCGTTTGGTGTCCATGTGCAGGAGATCTCCCGGGCACGGCCACTCGTAGCGCACCACCTCCCCACGATCAGGGCGCGGCGGGCATGAGACGCCGTGGCGGGCGAGGACAGCGTGGACGGTGGAGTGGGCGACACCAACTCGGCCGGCGATCAACCTGGGTCCCCAACCCGTCAGCGCCCGCGCCAACACAATCTGTCGTTCCGTGACCGATCGCGTGCGGGTCGGGCTGATGTGCGGGCGGCTCGAGCGGTCGTTGAGACACGCCCACGAGTAGCGGTCGCTGGCGCTGGCCGCACGCCACCTGGTGGTCCATTCCCACGCCGTGGTCTTCGAGACGCCGCTGTGGCGCGCGGCCAGCGCCAGCGACAACCCCTGGTCCAGGACAAGGCCGATCAGCCTGCGCCGACCGGCAGGGGTGAGCTTCGCGTTACTGTGTTGCACCGGGTCCTCCGAGAGTGAGTGAGCTAGTCACCCACAACTCTCTCGGAGGCCCGCCTTCTCC
>Ga0334722_10003412_pt1 | contig 17115 bp, 14 predicted proteins | sample C3_bottom_MG_FD_207210 | JGI IMG/M metagenome (GOLD analysis project Ga0334722, IMG submission 207210) | Sediment microbial communities from Yellowstone Lake, YNP, Wyoming, USA - C3_bottom | ecosystem: Environmental > Aquatic > Freshwater > Lake > Sediment | place: USA: Wyoming | collected...
GGCCGCGCACCGGCGGCGAGCGCCTGACGCGTGACGGCCCGCCGGAGCGGGCCGCCACGTCTGTGTCGATTCAGGCCGTTACGCCGGCGCCGTACTTCGTGCGCAGGTAGCGGAGGTACGGCTCCGAGTCGATCGGCGCGCCCGCAACCCGCTCGAGGGTTTCCTGCGGAGTGAACTTGCGGCCGAGCGAATAGAGGTTCTCGCGCAACCAGGAGCCGAGCTCGGCGAACTCGCCTGCTTCGATCTGGGCGTCGAGATCGGGAATCGCCTCCGTGGCCTTGCCCCAGATCTGCACCGAGATCACGTTGCCGAGCTGATAGGTCGGGAAGTAGCCGAAGCCGTTGAAGGCCCAGTGGATGTCCTGTAGGACACCGACGCGATCCTCGGGGACGTCCACGCCGAGGTAGTCGGCGTAGCGGGCGTTCCACGCCTCGGGGAGCTCTTTGGTGGAGATCGCCCCCGAGACCAACTCCTGCTCGAGCTCGAAGCGGACGATCACGTGCAGTCCGTAGGTGACCTCGTCCGCGTCGACCCGGATGAAGGACGGGTGCACGCGGTTCACCGCCCGGTAGAAGTCGTCGGCGGTGACGTCGGCGAGCACGCTCGGGAAGGCGGCCTCGAGCTCGGGATAGAGCCAGCGCCAGAACGGCGCCGAACGTCCGACGACGTTCTCCCAGAGGCGGCTCTGCGACTCGTGCAGCGCCGACGAGACACCGTTGCACAGCGGCGTCCGCTCGAGCGAAGCACTGACTCCATGCTCGTAGAGGCCGTGCCCGCACTCGTGCATCGACGAGAAGAGCGAGTGTAGATGCGTCTCCGAGTAGCGGGTCGTCAGGCGAATATCCGTGGTCGCGAAGCTCGAGCAGAAGGGGTGGATGGTGGTGTCGAGACGGAAGTGCTCCCAGGTGGCACCGAACCTCTCGATCACGAGGCGCGATAGGCGCTCCTGTTCGGCCTCGGGGAACGGTCCGCGCATGAACGCGGGCTCCTCCGAGCCACCGACCTCGGCGGCCAGCGCGATCAGCTCCGGCTTGATCCGCTCGAACACGGCGCGCGCCTCGGCCGTCTTCATCCCGGGCTCGTAGTCGTCGAGCAGGATGTCGTACTCCTCGTCGGCCGGATCGAAGCACTCGATGTACTGCCGACGCAGGTCGAGGTTGCGCTCGAGCCACGGGCGGAACGAGTCGTAGTCGCTGTCCGCCCGCGCGGTGGTCCATGCCTCCTCCGCGTTGGACGCAACTCGCGTGATCTCGGCCGTCAGCTCGGTCGGCACTCGGCGGGCCTTCTCCCAGTCGCGGCGCGCGACACGGATTAGGCTCGCGTCGTTCGAGTCGTGGTCGAGTGACTCCTCGAGTGGCCGAAGCTTCTCCAGCAGCCTGCCGACCTCCGGGTCGATGAAACGCTCGTGGGCGAGACCGTGGAGCGTGGCGAGCTGCTCCGCTCGGACCGGACCGCCTCCGTGCGGCATCATCACGAGCTGATCCCAGTCGAGTGCCAGCGCTATCTGCTGCAGATCGTGCACCTCGGCGAGGCGTCTTTGGAGCTCTGCGAACGCGGTATTCACGGGGGCGTTGCCCTCCTCCTTGAAGCGGCCGCGGGAGAGCCTACTCTGAGAGACATGAGCTTCGTCGCGCTCGCGGTCTCGATGGCCACCCTTGGGCTGCTCGTCGGAGGGCTCGCGCGGTTCGCGCTGCCCGGTACGCCCCGACTCTCACTCTGGTGGACATCCGCCGTGGGGGTGGCGGGAACGGTGTTCGGCGCGTTGGTCGGCGAAGCTCTCTTCGGGACGCCGGGCGGTCTTCTGCTCGCGGTGATCGTCTCCATGCTGATCCTGGGCGCGTACCGCCGGATCCAACGGTACCGGGGTCAGCGGCCAAGCACCTGATCGTTACGGACTGAGGTCGCGCGCGAACTCGCGGCGGGCGCCCCGGGTGAAGCTGTCTCCCCGCAGGAGGTACGTCAGCACGGTGAGCCGGTCGGCATCCCACTCGTAGACCATCGCCCCCTGCGCCTCGCCGCTCCGGTGCGGCCGGGGTCGGCCGACACCGGGCGCCGTCGCGAGCACGACCGATCTCGTCGTGTCGTCCCCGACGACCTCGAACTCCTGTCGCGCGACGACGACGCACTGGTGGATGTGCCCGCCGACGATGAGGTCTGCTCCCGCGTCCGCGAGAGCCTCCAGCGCGCGATCGCGATGCCTGAGCGGGAACTTGCGCGACGCGCGCCACGGGGCTCCGGCGAGGTGGTGATGGAGCGCCACGACACGCAGAGCTCCCGGAGTCGCATCGTGGAGCGTCTCGGCGGCGCGCTCCAGCTGGGCAGGGGTCAGAAGACCACCCTGGTGCCGCCATGGTCGTACCGAGTTGAGCCCGCAGACGAGGACGCTTTCGGACCGGTACGCGGGCTCGGCAGCGCCAAAAGCCGCCTCGAACTCTCGCCACGGCCGTGAGAAGCGGCCGGGAAACGCATACGGGATGTCGTGATTCCCGGGGACGGCGAGCAGCGGACGACCAAGCCCAGTGAGCAGTGTCCGGGCGCGCTCGAACTGGTCGGATCGACCGCGGTGCGCGAGATCGCCCGTCGCGATCACGAGCTCCGGGTCGATCTCGTCGACGAGCGCGGTGAGCGCTTCGCCGAGGCCCGGGGTATCGCGCCGACCGGCATGGAGATCGGAGACGTGGAGAATGCGCGTCGCCACCGCCGACTGAGGCTATACACTCGATACAGATGTCCGAGCAAACACCGGAGATCTTCGACGACCTCTACCTCGGTCTCCAGGCCGGTGGCGCCCTGCGCAAGCAGCGCCGCGGCGAAGAGCTGACGACCGAGGAAGCGCAGGCGCTCTCACGCTGGCAACGGCTCTCCGTCTGGCGCAAGGGCCTGGCGATCGGGGCGTTCTCGGTTGGGACGTTCGGGCTCGGCTTCACCGTCGGCGGCCTTGTCTTCGGGCGCTGGCGCAAGGCCTGAGGCCTCACGCCCGCGCGTGTCTTCGGGCGCTGGCGCAAGGCCTGAGGCCTCACGCCCGCGCGTGTCTTCGGGCGCTGGCGCAAGGCCTGAGGCCCGACACGTCCGACGGCGACCGAGCGCCGATGGCTCTGACGCACCACATCGTCACGACCGCGGACGGCGTGCAGATCCACGCGGTCTCGACGGGGAATCCAACCGGTCGCCCGATCGTCTTCGTCCACGGCTTCTCGGCGTCCTGGAAGGCGTGGGCGCACCAGCTCGCCGATCCGAAGCTGAGGGAGTGGCACCGGCTCGTGGCAATTGACCTACGCGGGCATGGTAACTCGGAGGGCGCCATCGGCGCGCTCGACCCGGCCGAGTTCAACGTTCGGCTCGCGGACTTTGCCCTGTAGACGAACACACGTTCGCTCGGTAGACTGAATGCCGCATGCCGTCTGAGGAGCTGATCGTTCACGGTGCCCGCGAGCACAACCTCAAGGACGTCACCGTCCGGCTGCCGCGGAACCGGCTGATCTGCATCACGGGGCTGTCCGGCTCGGGCAAGTCGAGCCTCGCCTTCGACACGATCTACGCGGAGGGGCAACGCCGCTACGTCGAGTCGCTCTCGGCCTACGCGCGCCAGTTCCTGCAGATGATGGAGAAGCCCGACGTCGACTCGATCGAGGGGCTGTCTCCGGCGATCTCGATCGACCAGAAGACGACGTCACGGAACCCGCGCTCGACCGTTGGCACGGTCACGGAGGTCTACGACTACCTGCGGCTGCTCTACGCGCGCGTCGGCCGGCCGCACTGCCCGGTCTGCGGGCGGCCGATCAAGGGTCAGAGCCTCGACCAGATCGTGGAGCAGATCCTGGCGCTGCCGGAGGGAACGAAGTTCACCGTCAACGCGCCGATGGTGCGCGACCGCAAGGGGGAGTTTCGCGACCTGCTCGACGAGCTCCGCGGCGACGGCTTCACGCGCGTGAAGGTGGACGGCGAGCAGCGGCTGCTCGAGGAAGAGATCGTCCTCGACAAGAAGTTCAAGCACGCAATCGAAGTGGTCGTCGATCGGCTGGTCATGAAGCCCGACCTCCGCCAGCGCCTGACGCAATCGGTCGAGACCGCCGCGGCGCTGGCCGAAGGCTTAGTCGCTGTCGACGTAGTCGACGGAGACCAGCTCCTGTTCTCGGAAAACTTCGCGTGTCCCGAGCACGGCGTCTCGCTGCCTGAGCTCGAGCCACGCATCTTCTCGTTCAACTCGCCACACGGTGCGTGCCCGCGCTGCACCGGTCTCGGCGCCCAGCTCGAGATCGACCCGGATCTCGTCGTGCCGGACACCTCCCTGACGCTGTCGGAAGGCGCGCTCGTGCCCTGGTCGGTGGGGAGCTCGAGCTTCTACGAGGGCGTCGTCCAGGCGATCGCCGACCGCTACGAGATCGACACCGACACCCCGTGGCGCGACCTCACGTCGCAGCAGCAGGACTACTTCCTCTTCGGCACGAGCGGCGACCGGATCTTCGTCCACTACAAGAACCGGATGGGGCGGAAACGCCAGTACGCGATGGCGTTCGACGGCATCGTGCGCTCGCTGGAGCGGCGCTACAAGGAGACCGATTCCCAACAGCAGCGGGAGCGCATCGAGGAGTACATGAGCTTCCGGCCGTGTCCCGAGTGCGGCGGAGCCCGGCTCAAGCCCGCTGTGCTGGCGGTGAAGGTCGGCGGCACGTCGATCCACGAGTTCACCAAGCAGTCCGTCACGCGAGGTCTCGCCTTCCTCGACGAGCTCGATCTCACCCAGACCGAGCAGCTGATCGGCCACCGGATCGTGAAGGAGATCCGCGAGCGCCTGACGTTCCTCGCCGACGTCGGCGTCGGGTACCTCCAGCTCGACCGCGCGGCGAAGACGCTCTCGGGCGGCGAGGCGCAACGGTTGCGGCTGGCAACGCAGATCGGCTCGCAGCTCGTCGGCGTCCTCTACATCCTCGACGAGCCTTCGATCGGCCTCCACCAGCGCGACAACGATCGCCTGATCGCGACGCTCGAGCGGCTCCGCGAGCTCGGCAACACCGTGCTCGTGGTCGAGCACGACGAGCAGATGATGCGTGCCGCCGACTGGCTGGTCGACATGGGGCCCGGGGCGGGGGAGCACGGTGGCCACGTGGTCGCGGAAGGGCCGGCCGATGACGTGGAGCGGACACCCGGCTCCGTGACCGGGCAGTTCCTCTCCGGCCAGTGACGCATCGCGGTGCCGCCACGCCGTGAGGACGATCGTGGCTGGTTCACGGTTCGGGGCGCGTCGATGCACAACCTGAAGGGGATCGACGTCTCGTTCCCGGTCGGGAAGCTCGTCTGCGTGACCGGGGTCTCCGGCTCGGGCAAGTCCACCCTCGTCAACGAGATCGTCTTCAAGGCGCTCGCCAACCGGCTCAACCGCACACGGACCAAGCCGGGCGATCACCTCGCAGTCGAAGGGATCGAGTGCTTCGACAAGGTGATCGACATCGACCAGTCGCCGATCGGCCGCACGCCGCGCTCGAATCCCGCGACCTACACGGATCTCTTCACCCACGTGCGCGAGCTCTACTCGCTGACTCCCGAGGCGAAGGTGCGCGGCTACAAGCCCGGCCGGTTCTCGTTCAACGTGCGCGGCGGTCGCTGCGAGGCATGCAAGGGCGACGGCACGATCAAGATCGAGATGCACTTCCTCCCGGACGTCTACGTGCCGTGCGACACGTGCCACGGCCGGCGCTACAACAAGGAGACGCTCGAGGTTCGCTTCAAAGGGAAGTCGATCGCCGACGTGCTCGAGATGTCCGTCGAGGAGGCACTCGATTTCTTCGCCAAGATCCCGAAGATCAGACGGCGGCTGCAGACGCTCCACGATGTCGGGCTGGACTACGTCAAGCTCGGCCAGCCGGCGACGACACTCTCCGGCGGCGAGGCGCAGCGTGTCAAGCTCGCCGCCGAGCTCTCGAAGGTGGCGACCGGACGGACGCTCTACATCCTCGACGAGCCGACCACGGGGCTCCATTTCGCGGACATCGAGAAGCTGCTCGAGGTGCTCCAGCGGCTCGCCGACGCCGGGAACACGGTGCTCGTGATCGAGCACAACCTCGACGTGATCAAACAGGCCGACTGGGTGGTCGACCTCGGGCCGGAAGGCGGGGAGGAAGGTGGCGAGCTGATCGCCACGGGCACTCCGGAGGACGTGGCCGAGGTCGAGGGGTCTTACACGGGGCGCTTCCTCCAGCGGGTGCTCGCGCCCGTCGCAGCCGCGGCCGCGTAGACGTTTAGACCACTAGGCGATTCGGAATTGCTTCAGCGCGAGGACGCGGCCGGCAAGCGACCAGCGGCACGTCCAGTTTCCCGAGGCCAGCTTCGGGTCAGGGTCGAGCCGGGGCCCAGCTGCCGTGACCGGGAGCGGCAGCTTGAAGTCGCCGCTGCCCGCCTCCTTGTTCTCGTGGAGGAACGCGATCGAAGCGGTCTTGCCCTTCCCGCCGACGAAGACCGCGCTGCAGGTAACGGATTCGCTCGATTGGAAAGGGTCCGCGCTCTCGTCGCGACGGCAGACGCGAGTTGGCCCCGCGGCTACCGTTTGGGACGTTCGGCAGGCGGCGACGTAGAGGATCGGTGCCACGGGACCCGCGCTGCGGAATGACTTGCTCACGCGTTCCGACCCGACCCGGAGCTCGCACGACCACGCGCCGCCGGGCAACGGATTCGGCCCCGCCGTGAGGTAGATGTAGACACCCCGGCGTTTGTCGCTCACGGTCGTCCCGAACGCCGGAAACGGCTGTCCCTTGTACAAGAAACGACCGGCAAACTGCTCTCCCGGCTCAGCCCGCGCGTGAGCGGAGCAGTTGAATGTCGACGAGCTCAGCGGTTTGCCGCTCTCGTCCTTGGTGCACTGACCGGCGCGCCGATCGAGCGCGCCCGCACCGCACACCCGCACGTCCTTCAGGCGGTCATCCTGCTTCGCTGCCACCGCGGGAACGACGCCCAAGGAGACGAAGCTCGCTGCGATTGCGAACGCGATCGCCACCGGGGCCAGTCGCCCGGATGCGGATGCGAGGCGGCGGGGAGGCGCTGGCACTCAGGGCGACCGGAGCACCGGGCTTCGGGCGACGGCCGACTCGACTGCCGCAGAGACTCTCAGGCTGGTCGACCGGGGGAGCTTCGGAAGGCGAACCGTGTAGCGCCCGTTCGCGGTCGTCGTTCCCGTCGCGGCCCGCGTCCACGAGCTCCCCGTCCTTCGCTCGAGCACCACCCTGATGCCGACGACCGGGTGACCGACCGTGTCGACGACCTGTCCCGTCACCGCTCCGGCCAGGAGGCGAGCTGTCACCTTGCGCGGCGCGAGGTTGCCCTCGACGGCGATTCCATGAAGCGCCTGCTCGATGACCTGGAGGTTCCACTCCGACGGCAGCTTCCCCTGGATCGTCTTGGTGGCGTCGTCGTCCGGGGCGGTAGTGTCGAGATCCGCGGCGGGGATCGGATACCCCGTGCCGAGCGAGAACGCAAGCCCGGCTTCGAACCAGCCCTCGTAGTGGGACTTCGTAACCTGCCTGATCAGGAAGAACCCCTTGATCACGCCGACCTTCCGCCCGCCGATGACATGCGGGACGTCAATCGGGCCCGCGGCGACCTGCCTGGTGGGTAGACCGCCCATGTCGGCACCGAGCTTGCTTCGCGCCGCCCGCTCCGGTGAGCGGGTCGTGTAGTCCGGGTGGACGTCGAAGCTGAGGTTCGACTCGTCCTCGTTGCCCGTCACGGAATTCGTGTACTTGGGGCCGAGCCAGTTCTCGTAGCCGCTGCCGTTGATGGAGTAGCCCTCTGGCGACGTGAACGCGACGGTGACGTTCGTCGCCCAACCACGTCCGCCCAGCGTCTTCTTCCCGACGCCCGTCGCAGCCGCGAGCGCAAGCGACGCGACCGCGGCAACCGCGATCGCGATGACCACAGGAACACCTGTTCTTCTCATCACCCGCCCGACGCGAACCCTACACCCCTTTCGGTCGGCGCGGGCAGGTGAGACACGTTCCGCTAAGACACTACATTTGGCATCGAAATGTGACTACAATATTGGCATGGATGTCGGCATCCGTGAGTTGCGGACGCACCTCAGCCGGTACGTCGAGCGAGTGAAGAGGGGGGAGGAGCTCACGGTCACCGAGCACGGTCGGCCGGTTGCGCGGCTGGTGCCGCTCGACGGCGAGCGGAAGATCGACCGCCTCATCCGCGAGGGGGTCGTCATCCCCGCGCGCTCGCGGACGGGCTGGCTGCCCGAGAAGCTGATCCGAGTCAAAGGCTCGGTGAGCGACATCGTGATCGAGCAGCGCCGCTGACGGTCTATTTCGACAGCTCGGCTTTCGTGAAGCTTCTGCTGGACGAGCCCGGCGCCGTCGAAGCGCGTCGAGCGTGGCAAGCGTCTGAGTCGCGTGTCGCCTCCGTTGCGCTCGTCGCAGAAGGACGAGCTGCCCTCGCCGCGGCCCGCCGAGCGAGTCGGATCGATCGTGCCGGCCATGCCGAGGCGGTGGCGACTCTCGGCAGGCTGTGGAGCGAGATGGACGGAATCGTGTTGACGGAGGCATTGGCGACTCGCGCCGGAGAGCTCGCAGAGGTGTACGCCCTCCGCGGATACGACGCCGTCCACCTCGCCTCCGCCGAAGCGATCCTCGACCCGGGATCGTTGATGGTCGTGTCCGACACGGAGCTCGCGTCGGCCGCTGCCGAGCTCGGCATCCTTGCCGTCGTGCCGATCGAGCGCTGACTTACCGTGTGCCTGGCGCCCTTGGCTTGAACAATGGTAGATCTAATGGCATTCTGATGCCATGAGAACTACCATCGACAGGTCGGGACGTGTCGTCGTCCCCAAGGCGTTCCGAGACGAGTTGGGGCTCCAGGGTGGCGTAGAGCTCGAGATCGTGCTTGTCGACGGGCATATCGAGATTGAGCCGGCGCCGACGCCCATGCGGCTGGTGCAGGACGAGCACGGTCACTGGGTTGCGGAAGCGGATCGGCCGATGCCGCCGCTCACGCAAAAGATGGTGCGCGACGTGCTCGAGCAGATCCGGCGGTGATCGCCGCCGATGCGAGCGCGGCCATCGCGTCGTTCGCCCGCTGGCACGAACGGCGAGACGCCGTGCAGGAAGCGCTGGGCGACCGGCCGAGCATCGTTGCTCACGCCGCGTTTGAGGTCTACTCCGTCCTCACGCGGATGCCCGAGCCGCAGCGCGCTCCTGCTGGCATCGTCCGAGACCAGCTCGAGCGTCGCTTCGGAGACCGGTGGCTGGGCCTCTCCGCGGGTGCGCTACGGCTCGCGCTCGCGCGGCTCGAGCAGCTCGGCGTCGCCGGAGGCGCAACCTACGACGGTCTGATCGCGATCACCGCCGCCGCGAGCGGTGCCACGCTTGTCACACTCGACCTCCGCGCGCTGCCGATCTACCAGCGCCTCGGCGCCGACGTCGAGCTCGTTCGCTAGACAATTGATCGGAGCGGCACGATCAATCGTCTAGACGCCCGCCGTGGCGGGCAGCAAGGCGTCGATCCGCTCGAGCCAGACGACAGCTCCCATGTGTTCGAAGAGCCCACGGGCTTCGTCGAGGAGCGGCTGCGCATCTTCGCCGCGATCGGTCTGGACGAGCCAGCGCCCGTAGTCCACGAGCACAGGGGCGAGCTTCGCCGCTCTGCCCAGGTTTCGCGCGGTCGAGAGCGCCGACGCGAACTCCTCTGCAGCCGTCTCATGATCACCTCTCGCAGACGCCGCGTTGCCTCGGGCCCGTGCAAGCTGCACCTCGACCATGCGCCCGCGGCGGGTCGGTGGGGTGCCTTCCAGCACGTCGACTATCGGCAACACCGCCGCCGGATCGCCGAGGTCCATCGCGACGGTCACGGCGTCCTCGAGCGGCCAGCCCGCGAAGTACACGTGATCCCTCGCCAGCAGTTTCCGAACCTGGTTCTCGAGATCTGCAAGCGCGTCCGCATACCGTTTCTCGCGTGTTGCGAGCAGCGAGCTCTTCCACGAGTTCGAGAGCGGCACGGACCGCCCGTTCGGCGTCGTCCTCCTGCGCCACGGGGGCACCCCAGACCGCCATCACGGCGTCGCCGATGAACTTCTCCACCGTCCCGCCGTAGCGCTCGATCACCTGCCACGACGTGTCGAAGTAACGGGACAGCAACTCGCGCGTCTCCTCAGCGCCTCTCGACTCCGATTGGGTGGTGAAGCCGACGAGATCGACGAACAGCACCGAGACCAGTCGGCGCTCGGCCGTGGGCGGTGAAGCCGCCGTAGGCTGCGCTTGCGCAGCAAGCGCAGCCCCGCACTCCCCGCAGAGCTTCTGGCCTGGAGGGTTGTCGGATCCGCAGGACGGGCAGAGCCCCGCCAGCGCTGCCCCGCACTCGCCGCAGAACTTCTGGCCCGCCGGATTCTCGGTGCCGCAGCTCGAGCAGGTCACGCGGGCACCTCAGTACGGGCGAGGACGCGGTCTGCGCGCTCGAGCCACGGTGCGGCGCCCACCCGCGCGAATGTCTCCCGTGCCTCGTCGAGCAACGCCCCTGCTTCCTCGGTACGACCCTGAGCAGCGAGCCACTCGACGTGCTCGAGCCGCGTCGCGGCGAGGAACCAAACCATGCCGATGTTGGCGAACAGCCGCTCTGCCTCCTCGAAGTTCGCCTGGATGTCGGTCTCGTCGCCGGTGCCGAGCCGAGCGCGGAACCGGGCGCGGATTGCCCGCAGACCGGGCGTCAGCTCGCCGGGCTGCAACCGGTCGAGGAATGCAATCACCTCTTCGGCTCTCGCCGTGTCGCCAGCGTCAAGCGCCGTCTCGAACATCTCGATCACGCCGAATTTGGCGGGCCAGGACGCCCTGGCGAACTGATCGACGGTCACCCAGGCCCGCTCCGCAGTCAAGAGAGCCTCGCGCGTCTTGCCTTCGGCGCGAAGCACGCGCGCCTCGTAGATCGAATACACCGCCGCAATCTCGGGATTGTCCGACTTGCCGACCGAGGCAGATCGATCGAGTAGTTCGCGCGCGCTGTCGACCTCTCCGCGTTCGCAATGGAGAAGAACGAGGTCGAGAAGGCTGCTCTGTGAGAACGTCGTGCTCGAGAGGTCCTCGGCGTCGTCGGCCTGCGCGAGGGCCTCTTCCCACGAGCCTGCCAGGAAGTGGAGGCCTATGTAGCCGGCGGTGAAGTTTCCTTCCCAACCACGGTCACCGACTCGGCGCGCGAGCTCGACTGCGCGGGTACTCAATGCGAGCGAGTCCGCGAGTCGGTCCTCGGCGTCGAGGACGACTACCAGGTTGTTGTACGTTCGTAGGGCGGCGGCATGGAGGTCGTGCGAGAGCGCGAGCTTCAGGGCACCTTCCAGGAGAATCCTCGCCTCGTTGAGGCGGTTACGTCGGTGATAGAGGATGGCCTTACTGGCGAGCGCTTGTGCGAGCGTTTCCGGCAGATCGAGTGCCTCGGCGAGTGTGAGTGCGTCCTCGAGGTGCTCTGCGGCTCGCTCGTCCTCGCCCGCGAAGATGAGGAAGCGCCCGAGCTGTGCGCCGACGACGGCGACGTCCTCGTCGGCCTCGCCTTCGAGGGTTGCGAGGGCCGGCTCGAGGCGCTCCACGGCTTGGTGCACGTGACCGTCGGCAAAGTCGATCTCGGCAAGCCTCGCTGACGAACGGGCCGCATGACGCACGTCCCCGTTCGTCTCGAAGATCTCATGTGCCCGGTCGAGCAAATGCCTTGACTCGACTGGCATGCCCGCTCGCCACGCCATCTGGCCGGCGTGATCGAGAAGCGCGGCCTGCTCGAGCGGGGCGTCGGCTAGCTCTGCCGCCTGCTCGAAGTAACGTTGCCCCTCAGCGGCTGCCGCTAGTGATGCCGCGCGCTCGCCCGCGCGTGTAAGGGCTTCGCGCGCGCCTTCTTTGATCTCTGCCCCGTCGGGCGCGTCGGGCACGGCGCGGTACGCCTCGAGCAGGTGTGAAGCGACGACCTCGGCCAACTCGTCCTCGGCCAGGCCCGACAAATACCCTGCCGCGGCGAGGTGCCGTGTCTTGCGCTCGTGCCGCGAGAGCGTCTCGTACGCGACGTGGCGAACGAGGTCCTGGAGAAAGCCGTACTGGCCGTGCTCCGGCGAGCGCGGGTCGGCCTGAAGCGAGAGCACCTCCTTGCGGACGAGCGTGACGAGCAGCGGCTCGATGTCTGCCTCGGGCCGGCTCGAAAGCGTCGCGAGCGCGCCGCGGGTGAAGGTCTTTCCAAGCACGGCGCCGTCCTGCAGCACGCGGCGCTCGTCGGAGGAGAGTCCGTCGAGGCGCGCGGCGATGAGGGCGTGGAGCGTCTCCGGCACCTCGAGCTCCGCGATCTCGCCGCTCGGTCGGTAGACGGCGCCCTCCTGTACGAGCAGGCCGCGGTCGAGCAGCATCCGCACCGTCTCAACGGCATAGAGCGGCACACCTTCGGCGCGGGCGAGGATCTGATCGCGCAACGCGGCCGGCAGGCCGGGCACGAGCCCGGTGAGGAGATCTTCCATCGCCTGCTCGGAGAGCGGCTCGAGGTAGATCGATGTGAAGTTCCGGTGACCGGCCCCCCAGGTCGGACGTCGCTCCTGCAGCTCCGGCCGGGCCAGCGTGATCACGTAGAGCGAGTGGTTGCGCGACCATTCGAGCAGGTATTCGACGAAGTCGAGCAGCGACGCGTCGGCCCACTGCATGTCCTCGAAGGCGAGCACGGTCGGGTACTGGTCGGCGAGACGCTCGAAGAACAGCCGCCACGCCGCGAACAGGTCCTGCCGATCGCGCGACTCGTGGTTGCCGAGACCAAGTAGCTGGGCGAGTCGCGGCTCGACGAACCGGCGCTCGTCGGCGTCGAGGATGTGCTCGTCGAGCGTGGTGCGGAGCTTCCGCAGCGCGGTGGCAGCGTCTTCGTCCTCGCCGATGCGGCAGCGCATCCGCACCATGTCCGCCAGCGCCCAGTAGGTGACGCCCTCCCCGTAGGCGAGACAACGGCCGCGATGCCAGTAGACGGTGTCGACGATCCCGTCGAAGTACTTGTAGAACTCCCAGGCCAGCCGCGACTTGCCGATGCCTGCGATTCCGGTCACGGAGACGAGGTGCGCCTTGCGCTCGTCGGCGCTCGCGTGGAAGAGATCCTTGATCAGCCGTAGCTCGCGGTCGCGGCCGACGAACGGCGCCTCGAGTCCCGCCGACTTGAGCGTGCCACGGACGCCCGAGACGACGCGGAGCGCGCGCCAGAGCGGTATCAGGCCTTCCTTGCCCTTGAGCTCGAACGTTCCGGCGTCCTCGTAGGCGATCGCCTGCTCGGTCGCGCGGCGCGTCGACTCGCCGACGAACACCGACCCGGGCTCGGCCACGGACTGCACGCGCGACGCGGTGTTGACGAGGTCGCCTGCGACCATGCCCTGCCCTTCCGCGCCGATCGTCACCGCGGCCTCCCCGGTGAGGACGCCCGCCCGCGCCCGCAGCTCGGGCGCGCCGACCTCGTCACCGAGAGACGAGACCGATGCCACAAGGTCGAGTGCGGCGCGGACAGCGCGCTCGGCGTCGTCCTCGGTCGCGGTCGGGGTACCCCAGACGGCCATCACCGCATCGCCGATGAACTTCTCGACCGTGCCGCCGTAGAGCTCGATCAGCCTGCGGCAGGTGTCGAAGTAGCGTGAGAGAAGCTCCCTCACTTCCTCCGCGTCCCGACTCTCCGACAGCGTCGTGAACCCCACGAGGTCGGCGAAGAGCACCGAGACGAGCCGGCGCTCCGCCGCCGGGCTCGGTGGCTGCGGAGCAGACACTTTAGGCTGCGCTGAAAGCGCAGCCCCGCAGTCGCCGCAGAACTTCTCGCCCGGCTCGTTGCCGGCGTTGCACGACGGGCAGGCGACGGCGAGCGGCTGTCCGCACTCGGAGCAGAACTTGCGGCCGGGACGGTTCTCGGCGCCGCAGGCCCCGCAGATCATGCGTGCACCTCGGTTTCCGCCAGAATACGACCGGCCCGCGCGAGCCACGGCTTCGCGCGCAGTCGCTCGAACGTCTCTCGCGCCCCCTCCGCGAGTGGCTCGGCCTCGGATATCTGACCCTCCCGCACGAGCCACTCGGCGTGCTCGAGCTGTGTGACGGCGAGCCGGAACGGCATGTCGATCTCACGGAAGGTGGACTCCGCCGTCGAGAAGCCCGCCGCAACCTCCGTGCCTCTCTCCTGCACTCCGAGCCGCGCCCTGAAGCGTGCGCGGTAGGCAGCGAGGAGCGGTGTCAGCTGACCGGGTCGGAGACCGTCGAGAATCGCCAGCAGTTCCTGGGCCTTCGCGACGTCTCCGAGCTCGAACGCGGCTTCGAGCGCCTCGAACAGGCTGAACTTGACGTTGTAGAGCGTGATCCCGAGCTCGGCGCGCATGGCGATCGCCCGTTCTGCGGCCGCGAGCGCCTCGGCTGGCTTGCCCTCGGCGCGGAGCACCCGCGCTTCAGCGAGGGCCCAGTGGGCGACGTCCTGTCCTGTATCCGACTGCCCGACGATCGAGTTGCGCGTGAGCACGTCTCGCGCGCGGTCGATGTCGCCGCGCTCGACGTGGATCCGCGCTGTGATGAGCAGGAACGACTGCGTGAACGACGTCGTCACGCGTTCCTCGACCTCGGCGGCGTGTGCGAGCGCCTCGTCCCAACGGTCGAGCTCGGTCAGCACGCCGACTGCGAACGCGAGTAGAGTCGACTCCCAGCCACGATCACCGACCCGCCGGGCAAGCGCGAGTCCGCGCTCGACAGTCGCCAATGATTCCACGTCTCGGTCGGCGCAGCCGAGCACGACGGTGAGGTTGTTGAGGGCACGAAGTGCGGAGGCGTGGAGGTCGTGTTCCAGTGCGAGCGAGACCGCGGCCTCCAGCAGCACGCGCGCCTCGTACAGACGATCGGCGCGCATGACGTTGATGGATTTGCTGTTGAGCGCTTCAGCGAGCGTTCCGGGCAGGCCGAGGGTCTCGGCGAGTTCAAGTGCCTGTTCGAGGATCGGGGCAGCACGATCCCCCTCGTCGCTCAACACGAGGAAGCGGCCGAGTTGCGCGGTGACCGCCGCAACGACGGCGTCCGGCTCCTCGCCGGTAAGCGCCTCGAGCGCGGGCTCGAGCCGGGCGACCGCCTGCTGCGCGTGCCCCTCGACGAAGTCGAGCTCGGCTAGCCGAGCCGACACGAGGGCGGCCGAGCGGATCTCACCCTCGGCCTCGTATGCGTCATGGGCACGGTCGAGGAGCATCCGGGCCTGAACCACCGCATCCGCCTGCACGGCCATCTGCCCGGCGCGGTCGGTGAGCGCGGCCGCCGCGAGGGCGTTCTCGCTGAGTTCGGCCGCCTGCTCGAAGTAGCGCTGTGCTTCGGCGGCAGCGCCGAGGGACGCAGCGTGATCTCCCGCCTGGGCCAGCGCATCGCGTGCTTGCTCCTTGACCTCCTGCGCGTCCGGTGCGTCGGGTGCCGCCCTGTAGGCGGAGAGGTAGTGGGCTGCCACCACTTCGACGACTTCGTCCTCGCCTAAGCTGGCGCTCAGGTACGCAGCGGCGGAGAGGTGCTTCGCGCGCCGGTCGCGCTTGCTGAGCGTCTCGTAGGCGACGTGGCGGACGAGGTCCTGCAGGAAGCCGTACTGGCCGTGCTCGGGCGAGCGGGGGTCGGCCTGTCGGGAGAGCACCTCCTTGCGGACGAGCGAGCCGAGCACCGGCTCCAGGGTCGACGCGGGATCGTCGCTCAGGGCTGTGAGCCCGTCCTGCGTGAACGTCTTGCCGAGCACTGCGCCGTCCTGCAGTAGCCGCCGCTCGTCGACGGAGAGCCCGTCGAGGCGGGCGGCGATCAGGGCATGCAGCGTCTCGGGCACTTCCAGCGACTCGATCTCGCCGACCGGCCGGTAGACGGCGCCGTCCTGGACGAGCGCACCTCGGTCGAGCAGCATCCGCACCGTCTCGACCGCGTACAGCGGCACGCCCTCCGCACGGGCCATGATCTGCTCGGTCAGAGCATCGGGCAGGCCGGGCACGAGCCCTCTGAGCAGCTCCTCCATGGCGGTGGCCGAGAGCGGCTCGAGGTAGATCGACGTGAAGTTGCGGTGCCCCGCGCCCCAGGTGGGCCGGCGCTCGAGCAGCTCCGGGCGGGCGAGTGTGATCACGTAGAGCGGATAGTCGCGCGACCACTCGAGCAGGTATTCGACGAAGTCGAGCAGCGACGCGTCGGCCCACTGCATGTCCTCGAACGCGAGGACGGTCGGGTACACGTCGGCGAGCCGCTCGAAGAAGAGCCGCCAGGCGGCGAACAGGTCCTGCCGGTCGCGTGACTCGTGCTCGCCGAGCCCCAGGAGCTGGGCGAGCCGCGGCTCGACGAACCGTCGCTCCTCCGGGTCGAGCAGGTGTTCGTCCAGCGTGGCGCGCATCTTCTGCTGCGCCGAGGCTGGCTCCTCGTCTTCGGAGATCCGGCAGCGCATGCGCACCATGTCCGCCAGCGCCCAGTAGGTGACCCCCTCGCCGTAGGCCAGGCAGCGGCCGCGGTGCCAGTAGACGCTCTGCGTGATGCCGTCGAAGTACTTGTAGAACTCCCACGCCAGGCGCGATTTGCCGATCCCGGCGATACCGGTGACCGACACGAGGTGGGCCTTCCTCTCGTCGGCGCTCGTGTGGAAGAAATCCTTGATCTGGCGCAGCTCCCGGTCACGCCCGACGAACGGCGCTTCCAGCCCCGTCGACTTGAGCGAGCCGCGCGTGCCCGAGACGACGCGGAGCGCCTTCCACAACGGCGTCAGCCCCTCCTTGCCTTTCAGCTCGAATGTGCCTGCATCGGCGAAGACGATGGTCTGCTCGGTCGCGCGGCGCGTCGACTCGCCGACGTAGACGGTGCCCGGCTCGGCGACCGACTGCACCCGTGAAGCCGTGTTGACGAGGTCGCCCGCGACCATCCCCTGGCCCTCGGCGCCGATCGTGACCGCCGCCTCCCCGGTGAGGACGCCCGCCCGCGCCCGCAGCTCGGGCGCGCCGACCTCGTCCCCTAGCGAGGAGACAGCGGCAACGAGGTCGAGCGCGGCCCGCACGGCGCGTTCGGCGTCGTCCTCGGTGGCGACGGGCGTGCCCCAGACGGCCATCACCGCGTCGCCGATGAACTTCTCGACGGTGCCGCCGTAGAGCTCGATCAACCGGCGGCAGGTGTCGAAGTA
>Ga0334722_10003413_pt1 | contig 17115 bp, 9 predicted proteins | sample C3_bottom_MG_FD_207210 | JGI IMG/M metagenome (GOLD analysis project Ga0334722, IMG submission 207210) | Sediment microbial communities from Yellowstone Lake, YNP, Wyoming, USA - C3_bottom | ecosystem: Environmental > Aquatic > Freshwater > Lake > Sediment | place: USA: Wyoming | collected...
ACGAAGGCGCGCCGGCTCGATCACCTCGACCAGCGTCTTCGCGAGCACGGCGCCGTCCAACTCCTCTGCCCGCGCGCCGCCTCGCTCGCGCGTCTCCTCGTAGAGCACGACGGCCCCGCCGGTCCGAGCAAGCGCCCTGGCGTTCATCACCTGATGTTCGCCCGGCAGATTGGCTTTTGGAATCACGATCGCCGGCAGACCAAGCGATGCAATTTCGTTCAACGTGCCTGCGCCCGCACGTACCACGACGAGATCCGAAAGCGCGTACACGCGTTCGATCTCGTGGAAGTACGGCCGCGACACGTAGAACGACTCGATCTCGCGGCGCTCGTCATCCGTGTAGCGCGCGCGGAGCCTCTCCGCTGTCGCCTGGCCCGCGTCGTACCCGCTTCCCGATCGTCGCAGGCCGGTGCCATGAATGATGAAAATTCGATCCCGGTACGGAAGCAGCGGCCCCAGCGCATCGACAACGGCCTGATTGATCGTCCGCGCGCCCTGCGAGCCTCCGAACGCGAAGACCACGGTGCGTCCGGCCGGTACGGCAAAGTCCAGCGACTGTCGCGCGGCCTCGCGCTCGACGCCCTGGATGCGCCTCCGCAGCGGATACCCGGCCACCACGCCGTTGTCAGGAAATGCGGCCAGCGTCTCGGGGAATGATACGAAGACGCGATCGGCGAGACGCCCCACCAGCAGGTTCAGCTTCCCGGGCGCGGCATTCTGCTCGTGCACGTAGACGCTTGCCCGGGACAGACCGACCCGCCTCAGCAGCGATGCGGCGAGCATCACGGGAGCTGAGGCGAATCCGCCAGTGCCGACAATGACATCGGGTCGAAAGCCCCGCACGAGCAGCAGGGCCTTGAGCGTTCCGACACTGAGGTTGAACAGGAAGAGCAGCCATTGCAGCGAGGGACGAGACCCCGGATACGCCGAGGCTCGGACGTAGCGAATCGGAATGCCTTCTCGCGGAACGACGTCGGCTTCGGCCCGGCCCCGGACGCCGACATAGAGGTACGCCGTGCGCTCATCACCAAGCGCCCGTCCAATTGCCAGTGCCGGATTCACGTGCCCGGCGGTGCCGCCCCCGGTCAGGAGGATGCGCGAAAAAGCCCTCATCGCGTGCCGGTCAAGGGTATCACGCGGCGACACTACTTGCGCCGCAGCACCCGCGCAGGCACGAGCTGTTTCTGGATGCCTGGCCCGCTCCACGATACGGCCAGTTCAAAGCCGCCCGACTGTTCGAACATCGCGACGCGAATCGGGTGCAGACCCTTCTCGAGCGCCACCGCGCTCGCCAGTTCACGCGAGCTGTGAAGACCATCGTTGTCGACGACCAGGTAGTCATCGAGCCACAACCGGCTGCCGTCATCAGATCTCACGTAGAAGCGGTACACCCCGGTTGTCGGCACCTCGATGTAGCCCTGGAATTGAAACGCAAACTGGAGTTCGCGCGTGCGTGGCTTGAGATCGAACGTCGTGGCCGTGCCCGAACGGGTCGGCGTCAACACCCCAAAGTCCGGCAGGCGATTGAAGTCGCCCTCGACGAACTTGAAGTCGAGACCCGGCACCACATCCGCGACTGGCACCGCGGCGCGCGGCGTGACGCGCGAAAACGAAGCCTCGGTCACACCGCTCACCGGTGTGCTGCCGCGATAGGCCTGCGTGCGTACGGTGGCTGATTGCGTCAGTGTGATGGGACCAGTCGCGATCGGCGACGTCGCAGTCGGCTGGCTCCCGTCCACGGTGTATCGCAACTGCACGTTGCGGCGGGCTGTCGACACGCGCACGCTGAGTGTGTCTACAAAGATGGGTGTGTCGGCCTCAATCATCGGTGGATTCGTGACATCGGGCTCGCCGACGATGTCCAGCTCCACGACGACGTCGGGCAACGCCGTCGGGCCACCCGGTATTTCACCAAGCGCGATCCGCAGATCGTCCGCCCGTCGTTCGACTGCGAGCGTGCGCGTCGATGGCTCACCCATGAAGCGAGCGGCCTTCACATCGTTCAACAGGCCCGGAACGATGAGCACTCGGTCGGCGGGCATCTCGAAAATGTGCAGGTAGAGTCGCGTCGTGTTGGCATCGATGCGGCGCTCGGTCGCACGGCCCCAGGGGAGTGAGGGAAACGGGCTCGCTGTGGTCCCGTGGATCGACTCACCGTAGACTCCCATCCAGTCGCCGATGCCCTTGAGCCGATCGATACTCTCCGGCGGGAACTCGCCCTCGGCAGTCGGCCCGACATTGAGGAGAAAGTTGCCACCCTTCGACGCGATATCCACCAGTTTCTGGATCAAGTCGGTGGTGCCCTTGAAGTCCTTGTCGGCCCGGTTGTACCCCCAGTTCCGGTTCATCGTCATGCAGGTTTCCCAATCGAGGCCGGGCACGCCGGTCGCGGGAATTTCCTGTTCGGGTGTGCCGAAATCGCCCACGAGGCCCTGATCGCGGTTGAGACCGAAATCGCCGCCGGCCCGACCCACGCGATTGTTGATGATGATGGCTGGCTGCAGCGCGCGAACGTATTGATAGAGGTCGCGCCCGCGCTCATTGGTCCACGTGCCTTCCCACTGCCCGTCAAACCACAGCACGCCAATCGAGCCGTATCCCGTAAGCAGTTCCTTCAATTGCGCCTTCATGTACTGCACGTAGCGGTCGAATTGCGCCCCATCGGCCGGGCGCGCGGCCTGCTCCCACTCTCGCCGCGGCAGGTAGTCGGGATGGTGCCAGTCCATGATCGAGTAGTAGAAACACAGCCTGATGCCCTCTCGCTGGCACGCGGCCGCCAACTGCTTGAGAATGTCGCGGCCGTAAGGCGTTGACATCACATCCCAGTCGGTCTGCTTCGAATCGAATAGCGCGAATCCGTCGTGGTGCTTGCTGGTGATGACGATGTACTTCATCCCAGCGGCCTTAGCGAGGCGAACCCACTCGTCGGGATTGAAGCGCGTGGGATTGAACCGCTCGCGGAACTTCTCGTACTCGCCGATCGGAATCTTCGCGTTGTTTCGAATCCACTCGCCGTAGTCCGTGCGCCCGTTCCACTCACCTGCCGGCACGGCGTAGAGGCCCCAGTGGATGAACATGCCAAATCGAGCCTCGCGCCACCAGTTGAGGCGCGGATCGGGCGGATCGGCCGCGTGCCCTGCGCGGGGCGCATCCTGAGCGGCGGCCGAGTCCGCAGTCAGGGCAGTGGCCAAGCTGGTGGGCGGTGCACTCTTTAGGGCGGCGAGGCCAGCAACCAGCACAACCGCGAAGACGAAGCGGGACCAATGGCGGCGACGCGATGATGATGTCATGGTGCGGATGCCTCCCCGGATACAACCCTCCTGATGGATTATCCAGCAGAACGCGTCGATTGCAGCATGGTCTCGCGTGCTATTCTGCGACGATCACGTTCTCACCTTCATCGCGCGCCCCGGGGAGATACGCCGTGTCGAAAATGCGTGTTCCAAGTGTTGCCGTCCTGATTCTGGGATTGTCGTGGGCCGTTCTCGCACAGGCTCCGCCGGCCGCCCAAGCTCCCGCCAAGACCCCGCCGCCCGCGAAGGTTCAGCCGGCCGCAAAGGCACAACCGCCCGCGAAGACACAACCGACCGGCCCTGGCACGACGACCTCGACGCCAAAAGGCGTTGAGGCGCCAGCGGCCAAGCCTCCGTCGTTCTCAGATCAGTTTCCGGGTCTGGAGTTCCGAAACATCGGTCCATTCCGTGGCGGCCGCTCCGTCGCCGTCACCGGCGTGCGCGGGAAGCCGCTCCTGTACTACTTCGGCGGCACAGGCAGCGGAGTCTGGAAGACCACGGATGCCGGCGCAACGTGGGCGAATGTTTCCGACAAGTTCTTCAAGACCAGTTCAGTGGGCGCCATTGCGGTCGCCGAATCCGATCCCAACGTGTTGTACGTCGGCACCGGTGAGACAGCCATTCGCGGGAGCACGAGTTCGCACGGCGACGGTGTCTACAAATCAACCGACGCCGGCGCCACGTGGACCAACGTCGGTCTCGCCGACACGCGGCAGATTGCGCGGGTCCGTGTCCATCCACAGAATCCGGACGTGGTGTACGTGGCGGCACAGGGCCACATCTGGGGCCCGAACCCGGCGCGTGGAATCTTCCGCACACTCGACGGCGGGAAGACATGGAGCCACGTTCTGTTCGTCGACGACAAGACCGGCGCGTCCGATCTGATGATGGACCCCACCAATCCGCGCATTCTCTACGCGGCGTTCTGGCAGGTTTACCGGAAAGCCTGGACGATGCAGAGTGGGGGAACCGGCGGCGGCCTCTACAAGTCCATCGATGGGGGCGATACATGGAAGAAGCTCACCACCGGTCTTCCCGAGGGCATCGTCGGCAAAGTGACGGTCACGGTATCCCGAACGCGGCCGTCGCGCGTATGGGCGATGGTTGAAGCCGAAAAGGGCGGTCTCTACAGGAGCGACGACGGCGGCGACAAGTGGACGCTCGTCAACGGCTCCCATCGGATTCGTCAGCGGGCCTGGTACTACTCGGGCGTCTTTGCGGATCCTGGCAACGACGATGTCGTCTATGCCCCGAGCATCCAGTTCTTGAAGTCGATCGACGGCGGCAAGTCGTTTACGAACATCCACGTTCGCCACGGCGATACGCATGATCTCTGGATCGATCCCGACAACCCGGCCCGCATGATCCTCGGCGATGATGGCGGCGCCGAGATTACGTTCAACGGCGGCCAGTCGTGGTCGACCGAGGACAACCAACCCACGGCGCAGATTTATCGCGTCACCACCGATTCGCGGTTCCCGTACTGGATCTACGGCTCGCAGCAGGACAACTCGAGCATCGGAATCCCCAGCGGCACGCGGGATTCGAGCATCACGAGCGCGCACTGGCACGCCGTGGGTGGAGGCGAATCGGGCTGGATTGCGCCCGACCCGCGCAATCCCGACACTGTCTACGCCGGCGGCTACGGCGGATCCATCACGCGCTACGATCACAAGACCGGAGAGGCGCGGGAGATCGTCGCCTATCCGCAGGTGATCGACGGACGCGCGGCCCGCGATCTGAAGTATCGCTTCCAGTGGACCGCGCCAATCCTGCTCTCGCCGCACGACCCGGATACGCTCTACCACGCGGCACAGGTTCTGCTGCGCTCACGCGACGGCGGCCAGTCGTGGGAAGAAATCAGCCCCGACCTCACCCGCAATGACAAGACCAAGCAGGACTACAGCGGCGGCCCGATCGCACACGAATTTACCGGCGTCGAGACCTACGACACGATCTTCTGCGTGGTGGAATCGCCCCACGAGGCCGGCACCATCTGGGCGGGCACCGACGACGGCCTGATCCAGCTCACGCGCGACGCGGGCAAGACGTGGACCAACGTGACGCCGAAGGGCATTCCCGAGTGGATTCGGATCAACACCATCGAGGTCTCGCCGCATGACAAGGCGACGGCCTACGTGGCGGCGATGATGAACCAGCATGACGACCTGCGGCCGTACATCTACAAGACCAGCGACTACGGCAGGACGTGGACGAAGATCGTCAACGGCATTCCCGACACGACATTCGCCCGCGTGGTGCGCGAAGACAACACGCGGAAGGGGCTGCTGTACGCCGGCACGGAGACGGGCCTGTATGTCTCCCTGGACGACGGCGCGAACTGGCAGCCGTTCCAGCGGAATCTGCCCGTCGTGCCCATCACCGACCTGGCCGTCAAGCACGAGGATCTGATCGTCGCCACCGAGGGCCGGGCATTCTGGATCCTCGACGACCTGGCGGCGTTGCGCCAGTGGCAGCAGGACGTGAGCCAGGCGACGGTGAAGCTCTTCCAGCCGCGACCGACCTTCAGGCTGCCGGGCGAGGTGGGTTCACGCACCGGCGCCGGCAAGAACAGGCCAAGCGGGGTCATCGTAAACTTCTGGCTGAAGGACAAACCAAAGGCCGACGTGCCGGTGACGATCAATTTCGTCGATGGAACGACAGTTTTGCGCACGTTCTCGAGCATCGCCACTCCCAGAGACGACGAACTGAACGAAAATGGTGAGGAGGAAGACGAAGAAGACAAGCCAATCGAGCCGGTGGCGGGCGTCAATCGTGTCGTCTGGGACCTGCGCCAGACCGTGACAAGCCTCGTGATGCCACGCTACACCTACGGAGATTTTCCGCCTCAGGGCATTCGCATCACGCCCGGCAGATACACCATCAGGCTGAGCGTCGGGCCGGAGACCGTGGAGACGTCATTTGAGGTGCGGGCCAACCCCGGCGCCAACGTCGAGGCCTCGGACCTGGCGGCACAAGCAGACTTCCTGCGAACCGTCAGGGATGACCTCGCAGGCATCCACATGGCGGTCAGGCGCATCAAGGACGTGAAAGCGCAGATCACAAGTCTGATGAAGCGGACGAACGCCATCGGGAAGGCCGAGGCCCTGAAGCCCAGCGCAGATGCGCTGCTGGAGAAGCTCACCGCGATTGCCGACGAACTGTACAACCCGAATCTCAAGACGAATCAGGACTCGCTGAACTACCTGCCGAAGCTCGATTTCCAGTTCGCGGGGCTGGCTGGCGTGGCCGATACCGCCGACGCGAAACCCACTGCGGGAATTCTCGCGCGCTACAGCGACCTGAAGGCCCAGCTCGTCAACGTCACCGAGCGGCTGAAAAGCCTGTTTGACCAGGACTTAGGCGCATTTAACAAAGCCGTAGCAGCTGCCGGTGTGCCATCAGTGATACAAATGCCGTTCGATAAGAAGAACTGAGCGGCACCTACCTTGCTCACTGCTCACGTGGCTGGATGACCCGGCGGAGGGCCGGGTCGTCCAATTCGCTGTGTTTTGCACTGCGATTACTCGATGGCCACATGAGGAGCGATGACAAAACCGAAAGCGGATTACAATTCTGTCACCGTGCAACCACCGTGGCTGAAATCGCGGGGCGGGTCCGACGCCGTGGCGAAGCCCGTCGACCTTCGCTACTTTCGTGATTTGATCGCCAGCATGCGCAATGGCGTGATGGCGATCACCCGAGAGGGCGCGATTGCCGCCATCAACGAAGAGGCGTACCGCATTCTCGGTATTTCCGAAACATCCAACGATCTCGGCAGCCACTTCAGCGAGCTGCTTCATGATCATCCCGACATACTTCGGGTGTTTGCGGGCGCGTTCGACCTCGCTCATCTGCCCAATCGGGCCGAACTTCGGCTGAAGCCCAGCGGCACAGTCATCGGCTACACGCTGTCGCTGATCCGCGACGACCGCGGGCGGGTGTACGGCGCCTCGTTGTTCTTCAAGGATCTGACGCTGGTCGAGCAGGCCGAGGAACGCGAACGGCTTCGCGATCGATTGGCGGCGCTGGGCGAAATGGCCGCGATGATCGCGCACGAGGTGAAGAACCCGCTGGCCAGCATCGAGGTGATGGCGGGTCTGCTCAGGCGACAAGTGCCCGACCGGGCCGAACTTCAGAGCATGCTGAGCGACATCATCAATGAAGCCAAGATGGCCAATGCCATCGTGCTCGAAGTCCTCGAGTTCGTGCGGCCGATTCGGCTCGAGGTGGATCGCACATCAATCGATCGGGTGGTTCAGGACGCCGTTACCCTGGCCGAGAGCAAGATCGCCAAGCGGAACATCCGTATTGAGATCAACGTTCCGGCCGCGCTTCCTCTCATCGTAGGGGACCATCACCAGCTGTGCCAGGTGGTCACCAACCTGCTGATCAACGCCCTCGAGGCACTCGGCGGTCGAGGGGTCATCCGTGTGGAAGCGCGCGAGCGTCCTGGAAACGACCAGGGGCAACCCCCTGCAATCATCCTCGTTGTGGAGGATAATGGCCCGGGCATTCCGGGGGAAATCGCCGAACGCATCTTCAACCCGTTCTTCTCGACCAAACCGCAGGGATCGGGCCTCGGACTGGCTATCGTCAGGAAGATCGTGGATGCGCACGACGGCCGAATCGATGTGGCCAGTGAGCTGGGAACCGGCACGACCTTCACCGTGACCCTGCCGGTGGGCATTCCTGGACAGTTAGCGTTCTAGAGAAGAAAGAGAGCCATGGGACGGATTCTGATTGCCGACGATCACGATGCCTTGCGCAGGGGGCTGGCCCGCGCGCTGGTCGAAGCCGGCCACGACGTCGACGAAGCACCCAACGGGAATGCCGCAATCGAACGCCTGCACGAGAACCAGTTCGACGTCGTGCTGAGCGACCTCAAGATGGGCGGCAGTGATGGACTCGAGGTGCTGCGCACGGCGAAGGCGCTGCATCCCGCCTGCGCCGTGATCCTGATGACGGCGTTTGGATCGGTCGGTACCGCCGTCGAGGCGATGAAGTTCGGCGCCTTCGACTATGTGCAGAAGCCGTTCGAAATCGAGGAGATGGAGCTCAAGATTGAGAAGGCGCTGGAAATGCGCCGCCTCCGCAACGAAGTCGACTACCTCCGGCACACGCAGAACGACATCTACGAGTTCGACTCCATTGTCGGCAGTTCCGGGGCGCTTCAGAAGGTGCTCGGTGTCGTCCGCAAGGTGGCCAAGAGCAATACGACCATCCTGATCCAGGGCGAGACCGGCACGGGCAAGGAACTGATTGCGGGCGCCATCCATCACAACTCGCTGCGCGCGAACCGGAATTTCGTCAAGGTGAACTGCGCGGCCCTGCAGGAGAATCTGCTCGAATCCGAGCTGTTCGGCCATGAAAAGGGCGCGTTCACCGGCGCCGACAAGCAGCGCATCGGCCGGTTCGAACAGGCCGACGGCGGCACGATGTTCCTCGACGAAGTCGGCGACATGAGCGCAAACACCCAGGCCAAGATCCTGCGCGTGCTCCAGGAGCACGAGTTCGAGCGGCTGGGCGGCACGCGGACGCTCAAGGTGGACGTGCGCCTGATTGCGGCGACCAACCGCAGCCTGGCCGCCATGGTCTCGGCAGGCCAGTTCCGCGAGGACCTGTTCTATCGTCTCAACGTCGTATCGGTGGAGATGCCGCCGCTGCGCGAACGCAAGGACGATATTCTCGCGCTGACGCAGGCGTTCGTCAGGAAGTTCACCGGCGAGCTCAAACGGAAGGTCGATGGGATTGCGCCGGACGCCCAGAAGGCGCTCGCGCGGTATCACTGGCCGGGCAACATTCGCGAACTCGAGAACGCGATCGAGCGGGCCGTGCTGCTCACCGAGGGGCCGGTCATTTCGGTCGAGGACCTGCGGTTGGGCGAGACCATGGCGCTCGGCAGCGAGCAGGGTTCGGCCTCAGTCGTGCGTATCCCTCCCACCGGCGTCGCGCTCGATGACATCGAACGGCAGGCCATCACCGAGGCGCTTCGGATGTGCAACTGGGTTCAGCGCGATGCTGGAGATCTGCTGCAGGTCAGCGCGCGCGTGATCAACTACAAGATGAAGACGCTTGGGATTGAAAGACCCGCGTCGAGGCGACCGACGTCTGGCTCTGAGTAACAGACAAGGAAACCACTCCGGGAGTGGTTTCCTCAGGCCGGTTCATCCGGCATGCGGTGGAAGTACCATACGCGGTACAGAATATTCGCCACCGGCTCGATCACCATCACGCACATCAGGATTTCGAACCGCCCGGCCAGCGCGCATACGACGATCAGCCAGCTGATCAGGGCGCGCGTCTCTCCCGACATGCCGGTTCTCTCCGCCTTCCGGTACTGCTCGACCAGGTAGTAGAGCGTCACCTGCAGATTGAACACCGCCAGGCCAACCAGACCCGCAATCGCGAGACGGGCATCGCCGGTGGCGTTGTAATACGCGACGACGGTCGAGCCATAGAGCAACAGGTCGCCTACCCGATCGAGCATCAGGTCCAGCGTCGCCCCAAATCGACTGTGCAGGCCCTTGGCCCTGGCCAGCATGCCATCGGCCGAATCAAGGAAATTGGCCACGAGCTGAATGAGCGCCCCCGCCACGACCAAGGCTCGAGGCTGCTGGCAGAAGCATGCGGCAGCGACAACACCCGCCACGAACGACGCGTACGTCAACTGATTTGGCGTGATGCTGGTGGGGTAGATCGCCCGCACGATCAGGGCGCCCACTGGCCGGTGGACGTAGCGATCGACGTTCAGGTACCGCAGCAGCGGAAGCTGGTGCCCCTGCTTGACGGCTTGTGCGTAGTCGAAGTCCTTCACCGGGCGGTGCATGGCGGGTCCTGCGAACAACCTGAACGGCCGCGGCGCCGGACCATGGCCCGGCGCCGCCTCAGAGTCACTTGGGGTCGACGACGGTGAATGCGCCCTTGCCCATGTTCATGCCGCAAATGACGGGTACGTTCCCGCTCTTGTCCGGCGTGAACTCAATGAGCGTATCGCCAGTCTTGACGGTCTTCTTCACGCTCAACGATGCGATCACCACCGTCCGCATGCAGCCCTTGACCGTGTCCAGGTCCACGTCCATCTCCACCGGCACGCCCTTGGTCAGCGTCGCAGGAGTGACGACATAGCCCTTGTCGTCGAACGAGAGCTTCACTTTCTGGACCTTCTTCTGATCCTGCTTCGGCTTGGCCGGGGTAGTAGGCGCCTGGGCGGACCCGACGACGACGGCAAACGAAAACGCGACGGCAACGGCGAGTACGTTTCTGAGGGTCATGTGCGTTCTCCTCCTGGAGTGATAAGAACCGAACATCGCCAATGATTCTCACTCGAACCGCCTCCGCACGGCAAGCGCCCCCCACCGGGTGGTGGGGCAGTTTGCGAAGCGGCCCCTCGAACCGAGCCGCTGGGCGTCAGGCACGCAAAACGAGCCGTGAGGGCCGATTCACGCTGCTGGGGATGGGGGCCCCCGGAACCGTCAGGTCAGCGACGTGCCCCGGAAGGTTCGTTTTGCCGGCGAGTGTGAGCGGGGACGTGGAGCGGACTGACCCACTGCCCGCCACCGGGCAGCCCGCTCACCCTCGATTGGCGGCCTGGCCTCCTGCGCCACCGCCGGGCCAGCTGGAGGGCGCCGTGACCGGTCGGGGTGCGGGTGCGCTCCGTGGAACGGGTGCCGTGCGCGCCTCGCGTTCCTTCTCCTCGTCTTCAGTGCGCCTCCCAAGCGAGAGCAGTATGACGAAGATCGTGGGAATGGCATCGAGCGCAATACCAGCCGCCCACGCGTAGAACACGTCACCCTTGTAAACCCAGACGGCCCGCGCCGCCGGGATCATCATGAACGTCTGGGCCTTGCTCTCCTCTTCAATCGGCCGTCCGCCGGATATCTGAGCCACCACCTTGACGGCGGCGTCCTTGAGCAGTTCCAGCCGGGACAGCGCGTCCTTCTGTTCGGCGGTGTCGTCGCCTCGCGACGTCGTCGTCAACGATCCCAGGTTCTGATTGACCACTTTGACGTACGCCGCCGACGACTTCTCTCCCATGCGGGTCAGCACTTCGTTGATCTCGCCCAGCACGCGGCTGAACGCGAGATTGTTCCGGCGGATCTTGTCCCCTTCGCGCACATCGGCGGCCTCGGTCTCCGAGGCCACCTTCCGTGCCTCCGCCGTCAGCTCCTTGTAGCGGTCATAGAGGCCTTTCTTCTCGCTATCGACGCCTTTGACCGTGCGACTGAGGTTCGCGAACATCTGCGACATGTTGCGCAGCGTCGCCACGACGCTGCCCTCGCCACGCAGCCCTGAGAATGCGCCGCGTGTCTCGCGGCTGGCGAGATCCTCGTACTGCTGGCCCAGGCTCGCCAGCTGCGGCGCCAAGTTGGCCTCGAGCGTCGCCTGACGGAGCAGTCGGAGCGATTCGACGTCGGCCTGATCGAGGACACGCTGCATGTGGATGCTGAGCGAGTCTTTCCCGCCCATGGCAATCACGCTCCACTGCGTGGAAAAGCCAAACGCCAGCACCATCACCACCAGGGCCACGATGCCGTACCCAATCTGGCGATTGGAATCGGCATAGGGAAATCGCCACATCAGAAACAACGAAAACACGAAGAGAAACGCTCCGCCTGTCAGCGCGACTCCCGCCGACACGAGCAGATCCGAGGTGGCTGTCGCCAGTCCCTGCTGAGTGGTGTAGGCGCTCACGGCGCAGGCCAGCCCGCTGACCACGGGCATCATGATGTCGAGCGTTCTTCGTCGAGTCACATATCCTCCATTCGCGGTCCGCCTGAGTTCAGATCTGCCCTTTTACGGATCAACGTGTGCGGCCGCGTTCAGGTTCCAAATGGCTCGGAGGGCAGTCCATTCGGCGCCAGGTCTAAACTTCCCGGCCCGATCAGCCGAGATTGCCAAGGAGACGAATGAACGCGGCGTCATCCGGACGCCTGAAGGAGAACGACGATGCTCGACTCGCTCAAGAGGGTGGCCGATTTGCCTGCGCTGCTGGCCGAAGCCAGGCAGGAGCGCGAGAAGACGGTCGGCGTGCTTGCCGACCTGGAGCGCAACAAGGCCCACGCGGTCGAGGTCGATCGTTCGCTCGCGTCCACGCGCGACGAGGCCCGCGAACTCAGCACGCACGTCCAGGGGCTGACCGGGCGGGTTGAAGGCCTGCTGGCGCGGATTGCGGATCTGGAATCGGTCGATGGGCGCGTCAGGCGCCTCACCGACACGCTGGCCGAAGCCGAGCGGACGGCGCACCAACTGCTCGGACCGGAAGGCCAGCTCACGCAGTACCGCGCGCTGGCTCAGCAGGTCGCGGATCAGGAACTACAGACACGCTCCAGTCTCGACGCGTTGAAGCGCGATCAGCGGGTGTTCGAACTCTCGCGCGACCAGCTGCGGCACACCATCCACGACATCAAGGAGACGACCGATCGATTCGCGGGCCTCAAGATGGAACTCGAGCAGCTCAGCACGCTCGGGTCGCAACTGACCCACGACTATGTGGCCCTGCGCGACACGTCGCAGGAGGCGCGCAACCTGGCCGCGACGACGATGGAGACGGCGAAAGACATCGAGAACAGGTTGGCGTCGTTCGAAGCGCTCGACAATTTGAGCCGAACGACGAAGGAGCGGTTGTCTGCGCTCAATCTGCTCGCCGAGCACGTGACCCAGAAGACACGGACGCTCGAAGCGCAGGAACAGACCATCGAACACGCCATCGTCGAATCGAACCGTTTGAACGAGATGGTGTGGAACATGGACGCCCAGGTTGCCAAAATCGGCGAGGGACTCAGGCAGGCGGCGCGAGTCGAGGAAACGACCGCACGGCTCGACGCGCTCGCGCGCGAGACCACCGCTCTGGTGAATTCGGCCACGACGGCCAAGGACGCGTTCCAGCAGGATCTGTCCCGGATGGACCGTCAGCGCATCGAGCTTGCGGAACTGCTCCGCGCGTACGACGAACGCCTCGTGCTCGACCGCAAGGAGCTCGACAGCTGCGAACAGCGGATTCGCACCACCCAGGGTTGTGTGGCCGACGTCGAGCGATCGGTCGACAACATCGTGGCCAAGGAACGCACGCTGGCCGACCTGGCCCGGCAATTGACCAGCATGGACGCGATCGCCACCAGCCTGGCTGGCCGGGTCGACGAGGTGCAGCAGCGCCAGCACGAGGTGGATGAACTCCGAGAGCGGCTCGACGGGGTCGCCGACCTCTCCACCAAGACGCAGGCGCAGTTCGAGCACCTGAGGCAGCTTCGCCAGACGCTCGAAACGCTCCGAGACGAGATCACCTCGTTCTACAAGGAGCGTCAGGCCGTCGACCAGCTGGTGCATCGACTCGGCACGGATCGCGCGTCACTCGAGACGTTCGTCGGCCGGCTGGACGGGTTCCGGCTGCTGATCCCCGAACTCGAATCCAAAATGGACACGATCTCGTCGGGCCTGGCGCTCATAGACGAGGGCGTCCACCGCGCGTCGAATCTCGTCGCGCTGACCGATCAGCTTGATCGGCAGATGACACGGGTCGCCAACAATCACAAGTTCGTCGAGAAGGTGGAACAGCGCGTCAACGCCTTGTATGAGCTGGCTGCAGACGTCGACATCAAGCTGACCGCCCAGCTGGGCCGCCGCGCGGAGGTTGAGACGCTGCAGGGCATCTGCGACAACGTCGGTGTTCACGTGAGCGACGTGCAGCAGAAACTCGAAGCCGTCACGGCCGTCCAGTCGGATCTGCTGCCGATTCGCGCCGACATTTCGGCCGTCAAGGCCCTGGTCGACAAGGCTCTGGCGCGCATCAAGGAGATCCAGAAGGAGGAGTCGGTCCTGATCGATCAGGAGCGGCGATTGACCGATCTGCTCAGGGCAAGCCGCGACGCGTCCGACGGGGTGGCAGCCGGATTGAGGGAAGCGCAGGGCTTTGCCGAAGAGTTGCGCCGATCCGCGCAGACCAAGGACGAACTGGTTGAAGAACTGCACCGGGTGCAGACCCGCCAGCGTGACATCTCGGCGGTGGCCATGGCGTCCGACGATCAATTGCGCCGGCTGGAGGAAGTCCTGCAGCAGCTCGAACACCGCCGCTCGCAATTGACGTTCATGCAACGAACGGTCGTTGGCGCCCAGGAGAAGGTCGAGACGCTCACCGAGCTGTCGGTCGACCTCGATCGCCGGATCGACGCCATCGAGGGCCGCATCGCGGTGGTCGATGCGGTCCGAAGCGAAGTCAACGCCGTCCACGACGTGTCAACACGGTGTCGGATCGATCTCGAGCAACTCACCGAGCAGCGCGAGGCGCTCGCCACGATGAAAGAACACGTCAATCAGCTGCTCGCCGCGGCCGCCCAGACCAACGACCAGATCAATCACGTCGAATCCCGCAAAGCACAGGTCGACGACGTGCTCGACAAGGCCACCTCGGTCGTGAATCTGCTCGAGGACGTGCACGCGAATCTCGAACTGCTCTCGGAGCAGAAGGCCGTCGTCGATCACGTTGCGCGGGATCTGGCGGGCCTCAGCGTCCTGGTGACCGACGGCCAACGCACGTTGAAGTCTCTCAAGTCTGAGCGTGAACTGGCGGAGCGCATCGAGGTGAGCATCAAGATGCTTCGAGCCAAGGGCCGCACTGACAGCGAGCACACCGAACGGAAACGGGCGTAACCTGGGCGGCGAGGGTCCCCTGAGGACATGAACCCGGCGGATATCGGTCAGATTCCCGAACACGCGCGGACCCAGCGTGCGCTCGACGTGTTCTGGATATTCGCCGGCGCCAACATTGTCGCCACCACGTTGCAGGTGGGAGCGGCGCTGGCCGGCGATGTTGCGCCGAGGTCGGCGCTGATCCTGATTGCCGCTGGCGCGACAGGCGGATCGCTGCTCGTCGCGTCGCTCGCCATCCTCGGCCCACGGCTGGGCGTGCCATCCGTGATCGCGGCGCGCGCGGCATTGGGCGTTCGCGGCGCGGGGCTGGTCGCGGCACTTCTCTACCTCACCAACTTCGCGTGGATTGCCGTCAACAACGTCATTGCGGCGTCCGTGGGCGCGCGGCTGCTGGGTGGACCCGCCGCCGTGCCGCTGTGGATTGTCGGCCTCGGACTCGTGTCGACCGCGGTAGTCGCCCTTGGTCCACGGGCGGTCGGCCTGGCCGATCGCATCGCTGTGCCGTTGTTGCTGCTGGTCGGCGGCGCGATGACGTGGGCCGTTCTTCATGCGCCGCCTCACCTGATACCCGCGCCAGCGCCTGTTGCCCAGGGCACCCCGTGGTTCCGAGGCTTCGACATTGTCGTCGGCTATCAGGTGTCCTGGATTCTGATGTTCGCCGACTACACGCGCTACAACAATTCGGAGCGGAAGAGCGGGTGGGCGGTCTTCCTCGGACTGCTGCTCACGAGCCTCTGGATGATGCCGCTCGGCCTGGCCGCCGCGCGCCTGGCGGGATCGGCCGACCCGGGTGCGATGATGGCGGCCATCGGTCTTGGATGGATGGGCGCGGTGCTGATGGTGCTGGCCACCGTGACCACCAACTTCGTGAACATCTACATGTCGGGACTGGCGTGGAAGAGTCTGGTGCCGAGGATGGATGCCAGATGGTCGGTGTGGTCGATTGGCGTGATCGGCACCGTGCTCGGACTGATCTCTGGAACGTGGCTGAATCGGTATGCCGAGTTCATGGTGGTGCTGGGAGGCGTGCTGGTGCCGGTCGCTGGCGTGCTGGTGGCCCGCTTCCTGTTCGGACAGCCGGCGCCTGTCGTCGCTGATCTGTACGACGCCAGGGGCCCGTATCGGGGCGTTCTCGTGCCGGGTGTGGTGGCCTGGGCGCTCGGCAGTCTCGTCTACTATCTCGCCAGCTCATTTGGTGGAACGCTTCCATCGCTCGTGACCGCGATCGTGGCGTATCGGATCCTGGCGCGGAGGCGCTGAAGCGCACGGCTCGGTTCGAGGGGCCGCTACGGCGAAGCTCCACGGCACCTCTGCGGCCAGCGGGGTGTCTATCGCCTCTCTACCGTCTACCGACTACTGTCTACCGTCTACTGACTTCCTACTGCTCCTTCGCCCTTGGATGCGCCCGTCGGTAGACGTCGATCAACTGCGCGGCGCTCACGTGCGTGTACCGCTGCGTCGTCGACAATTGCGCGTGGCCGAGCAGTTCTTGAATCGCGCGCAGGTCGGCCCCCCGCTCGAGCAGATGGGTCGCAAATGAATGGCGCAATGCGTGCGGACTGATGCCGCACCGGCTGCTGCACTGGGACATATACCGCAGCACCAGCCGATGGACGCTTCGGCCTGTCAGCCGGCCGCCGCGGGCGTTGAGAAACATCGGCGTTGCGCCCGCCGATCCCCGCGGCACTCGCCGCGGCGGCCCCAGCCGCGCAACTGATTTCGGCGGTCCGTCCTTCTGACGCAGGGCCAACTGTTCGATCGCGGGACGGTCTTTCAGGTACGCGCGCATGGCATCCGCGGCGCTCTGGTTGAAGGGCACGATGCGCTGCTTGCTGCCCTTGCCGAGCACCCGCACCTGGCGGCTGCCGAGATTCACGTCATCGAGATCGAGACCGACCAATTCGCTCAGCCGCAGACCGGACGCGTAGAACAGCTCCAGCATCGCGCGATCCCGCCGTCCGAGCGGCGACGACAGGTCGGGCGTTTCGATGAGCGCCGTCATCTCGTCGATCTCGAGATGGGCCGGCAGCTTGTTTTCGGATTTCGGCGTGGCCACCAGAACGCCGGGGTCGTCGTCTCTGAACCCCTCGCGGCGGAGGTAACGAACAAACGACCTCACGGCCGCCAGCTTCCGGCCAGCGGTCTTGCGCGACCTGTGGGTTCGGTAGAGTTCGGC
>Ga0334722_10003414_pt1 | contig 17115 bp, 15 predicted proteins | sample C3_bottom_MG_FD_207210 | JGI IMG/M metagenome (GOLD analysis project Ga0334722, IMG submission 207210) | Sediment microbial communities from Yellowstone Lake, YNP, Wyoming, USA - C3_bottom | ecosystem: Environmental > Aquatic > Freshwater > Lake > Sediment | place: USA: Wyoming | collected...
ATCATTCTTCACTCCGCCATTAGTCAATCGCTTATTTGGCTCTCATCCCACCCCGAAAGTTATGGCTGCACCGGTCAACTATTAAATTCAGATAAAACCATTCAGGCCAGTGGCGGCTTTTTTCCAAATTTATTGAATGTTTTTACCTGGTGTACCGGAATTGACGATCTGCCTTTAATAAACCATCTCGTCAAACCGCTCCATCCACACACTCCCAACTTCTATACTCACGATAATTTTTATCTGAAAGATCATCCTCAAAACTGGATTACCGGCGCCTATATGCTTATCCGGAAAAATATTATTGATGAGGTTGGGGGATTTGACCGGGATTATTTTATGTACAGTGAGGAATTAGAAATGTGCTTTCGTATCCACCAAAAATATCCAGCTATGCAGCTTTGGTATTTAGTCGGCCCTCAAATAATTCATCTTGGCGGCGCCTCATCATTGGATAAAACAAAAATTTTTGACCGGGAATACCAGGGAATTCTTCATTTTTTTAAAAAGCACCGCTCTTCCTGCCAGCTACACTTTGTTTCATTTTTAATAAAAATAAATCGCTTTCTCCGTTCAACTGTTTATAAACTTTTTTTCCATGCTTAAAAAATTCAATATTCTTAGACCTGTCCTGGCCATTCTGCTTATATTTATTCCTCTTTATCCAAAATTTCCCCTGGCATCGGTTTCCGGCACCTATGTGGCTATTCGCCTTGACGATATTATTGTCGCCATCGTTTTTATGATCTGGCTTATTTATCAGGCCAAAAATCATTGGCCAATATTAAAGTTAAAAATAACCTGGCTAACCTTTACCTATTTTGCCGCTATCACTGCCAGTCTGGTCTATGCTATTCTCATTTCCCAAACCGACAAACCTACTATTTTGCTCCTAAACTATTTGCGCCGTTTCGAATACATCTCCCTATTTTTCTTAACTATTTCTGCCATCAAAAGCCGACACGATTTCAAATTTACCTATATATTCACCTTAATTGCTTCAGTCGGGGTAATTATTTATGCCTTAGGACAAAAATATTTCCATTTTCCGGTTATATCGACCATGAACGCTGAATTTAGTCAGGGCCAACTGCTTCAGATGGATGTTTGGACCAGGATCAGTGCTACTTTCGCCGGCCATTATGATCTGGCTGTTTACTTAAGTGTCATATTAGTCATTGTCGGCGGCATTGCTGTTACTCAAAAAAAATTATCATTAAAAATGGTCAATATTCTATTTTGGCTGCCGTTATTTTATCTTCTCACCTTAACCGCTTCCCGGGTTTCCACTTTTGCTTTTTACGGCGGCATGTGTCTGGTTTTAATTCTTTTACGGCGCTATTTATGGATAATTCCGGTCACCATTATTTTCGTTTTCAGTATTATTAATTCCAAAGACTTAAACCAACGCCTGTTGGCTACTCTTCCGGCCTTAAATATAGAACTTTCCAAAAAACCCACTACCACTCCAATTCCCACCACAGTACCGGTGCCCATCGTTTCGATAATTGCCATTATCTCCAAAGCTCCGGTTGCCACTCCCATTCCTACCATCATCCGACATCCTTCCACCGAGGAATATCTTCCTATCGATGCCGATGTCGGTGTCGCCCGATCAGGCGAGATCCGCTTTAATGTTGAATGGCCCCGGGCTATTGCCGCTTTTGAAAAAAACCCTCTTACCGGCACCGGCCTCGGCTCTATTACTCTGGCCACTGATAATGATTATTTACGGATCTTAGGCGAAAGCGGGATCCTTGGTTTTATCACTCTAGCCGCAGTTCTTCTATTTTTTATCATCAAAACCATTCCTAAAATATTTTCTAAAATCCCTAACACTTTGCCACTAATATTTTTTAGTGCCCTGATAACATTTTTGATCAATGCGGTTCTGATCGACGCTTTTGAAGCTTCAAAGATTGCCTATCTTTTCTGGATTATGATGGGAATCTATTACCAATCACTTATTTTAGAATCATAATGCCGTTTTTTCAAAAAGCGCTAATTATCTTTGCTTTAATAATCGGCCTCTGGCTTCGGCTTTATCATTTAGACGCTCCGGTAGCCGATTGGCAATCGTTTCGCCAGGCCGACACTGCCTCAGTTACCAGGATTTTTACCGATGAGGGCATCGATCTTCTTTATCCCCGCTATCACGATCTTTCCAATATCCAATCCGGAACCGACAACCCGCAGGGTTGGCGCATGGTCGAACTTCCTATTTACAATGCCTTATCGGCCTACTATCACCAAATTTTCTCCACCAACATCGAAATTTCCTCACGGATGATCTCAATCTTATTTTCACTCGGCAGCGCCATTCTAATTTACCTCATCTGTTACCAAACCACCAAATTATTTTGGCCATCATTCCTCTCGTTGACAATGTTTCTATTTTTGCCTTTCAATATCTATTACTCACGGGCTATTCTACCCGAACCAACGGCAGTTTTTTTTATGCTCCTATCTCTTTATTTGTTCAAACCATCAACTATTCTTTCCGGCATCTCTCTGGCCGTCGCCATCTTGGTCAAACCCTATACCGCCCTTATTATTTTCCCAACTTTGTTACTATTTACTTTTCAAAAGTATAAAAAAAATATCCGTCTTCGCTCGTTTTTGATCTTACTCCTTTTTTCCGCCGTCTCACTTTTACCATTCATCTGGTGGCGGCATTGGATCACCCAATTCCCTGCCGGCATCCCCAAAAGTGATTGGCTTCTGAACAATTCCGCCTCCACCACCTTCCCCAATTGGTACCGCGGTTTTAATCTTACTTTTTTAAACAAATTGGTCGCCTTTCGCCCTCATTGGTGGCAATGGCTATTTAATCAGCGGATCAGTAATCTCATTCTTGGTACCTTTGGCATTATTCCGCTATTTCTTGGTTTTGCCTACAAAAAAAATAAAACACAACTATTTTCTTTTTGCCTGTTATCGGGAATATTTCTATATTTTATTATTATTGCTCAAGGCAACATCCAACACGATTATTATCAGGTCCTGATAATTCCTTTTCTGGCTATTCTTTCCGGTTTTGGTTATTATTTTATTCAAAACTTTTTATTTGATTCAAAAATCGTTTCTGTAATTATTTTATTTATAATTTTCACTTTTTCCACCTATTTCTCCTGGCAACAGATCAGGGGTTATTACCAAATTAACCGGCCACAAATAATTGATGCCGGCCAAAAAGCCAAGGATCTTCTGCCCTCTCAAAGCTTAGTGATCGCTCCCTATAATGGTGATACTGCTTTTCTTTACCAAACCGGCTTCAGGGGCTGGCCTACCGAAGTTTATAACCTTCCCGAAATTATTAAAGCCCATCCTGACAACCATATTTATCTGGTTTCCGTTAATTATGATCAATATACCAATTCTTTAATAGCCAAATATCCGGTGATCTATAAAAATAATGATTATATAATTCTTAAACTATCACCATGAGCACCAAAAGAAAAATTTTAATGATCACCCCGTATCTTCCTAAACTTTCCCAATCCGGAGGTCAACGAAGCTCTTTTTACTCGATCAAATATCTGGCCCCTAAAAATGATATTACCCTCATTTGTTTTACCCGTGACACCGATGGTGTTGAAAACGTCCAGCAATATTGTAAAAAAGTGGTTATTGTCAAACGCGGCAAAACCTGGGATCTTAAAAAAATCCTCAACGCCGGTTTCGGTCCTTATCCCTTCCTGGTCACCAATTATATTTCCCGCGATTTTCGGGACGCTATCCAATTCGAGCTGGACCACGAGCATTTTGATCTCATCCATGTTGATTGTTTTTATCCGATGCCCAACATTCCCAAAACCAAAATTCCCATCGTCTTAGTTGACCTGACTATTGAATATGCCGTCTACCAACACTACGTCGAAAGCTTGAAAGGTTGGAAAAAATTAATTTCCCCTCTACTTTGGCTTGATGTTGCCAAATTAAAATATTGGGAAACGCACTACTGGAAAAACACTCCCACCGTGGTCGCTTTTGGACTTGAAGATCAAAAGATCATCAGTCAGGAAACCGGTCGGACCGACATCCGTTATTTTCAAAACGGTGTCGATCAAAAATATATCGATGCTCCTCTAAGAACCAAAAAATCACCCCATCCGACCATTCTTTTTGGAGTCTCCAATATGAAATGGATGCAAAACAGCGAATCAGTGGAACTGATCATGGAAAAATATTGGCCCAAGATAAAAGCCCAAATCCCCGACTGTCAATTGTATATAGTCGGCCGGGCAGCTCCTGATTATTTTGCCAAATACCAATCCGATGATGTTATTGTCACCGAGGCCGACCAGGATGGGCAACCCCACGACCCCCAATACTATTATGAATATTGTTGGTTATTACTGGCTCCGATGGGCAGCGGTGGCGGCACCAGAAATAAATTTTTAGAGGGTATGACCTTTGGTCTCCCGGTTATCACCACCCCTGAAGGCGGCATGGGCTCGATCAAGATCACTAATTTCAAACATGCCATTGTCTGCCCCTCGGACAATATTCTTGAAAATGTTATCAAGCTTTTAAAAAACGAGAAGACCCGGAATAAAATCGGGGAGTCCGCCAGAATACTGATCAAAAATAACTATTCCTTCGAAAAATGTGTTGAGGGTTTAAATCAAATCTATGACAAAATCACCCAAAAATAAAGTCATTCTAAGCATCATTATTCTCAATTATAATCCTCACGAACTTCTCAAAAACTGCCTGCTTAGTATCTACGGGTCCGATCTGAAAAATTACCTCCTCGAGATCCTGATAACCGATAACGGTTCAACTGATGATAGTCTCTCTCTGGCCAAGACCATCGCTCAAAAAAATACCCGATTTTTTTTAAATCATAAAAATCTGGGATTTTCCGCCGGAAATAATTCAGCTATCAAATACCTAAATCCGGACAGCAAATATGTCTTATTTTTAAATGGTGACACCACTGTCGAAAAAGATACTCTCTGTAAAATTATTGATTTTATGGAAACACATCCTGAAGTTGACGCCACTACCTGCTACGTTAATCTGATGTTAACCAATCAACTTCAGCCGGAATGTCACCGCGGTTTTCCCACTCCCTGGAATGCTTTTTGTCATTTTTTCCTGCCTTTTCTGCCAAAATTATTTCCCCACACCAAACTTTTCAACGGTTATTTCTTGGGACATCTTGACTACACCAAAATCCAAAAGATCGATTGTTGTGTCGGGGCTTTCTTATTAGTTAAAAAAACCGTCGGAGACAAGATCGGCTGGTGGAATGAAAAATATTTTTTTTACGGTGAAGATATTGATTTTTGTTACCAACTAAAAAAACACGGATTTAACTTATACTTTTACCCGGACTGTCGGGTTAATCATTTTCAAGGTTATTCGTCCGGTCTTGCCGGTGGAGTGTCACATCAAAAAAGTCAAAGCTCCCGGGAAACCAAGATCAGATCAGCCCGAGCCAGTACTAATGCTATGAGAATTTTTTATCGACTAAATTTGATCAACAACTACCCTCCCTTTTTCCAATGGGTCGTCTGGCGGGGGATTGATATTTTGGAAACTTATCGGGTTTTTAAAGCCAAATATTTATGACCAACCTACCTCATATTGTTATCGATGCCCGGCTCTACGGCCCCTTAGATACCGGACTTGGCCGCTATACCAAAAATCTTTTAATCGCCCTAACCCAATTACCAAATTTTTCGAAATACAAATTTACCTTGATCATTTACCCGGAAAGATCAGCCGAAATAAGATCCGACCTCAAAAATAATTTTACCTACATATCCACCAAACTACAGCACTATTCCCTGGCTGAACAAATTTGGCTACCTTCATTGTTGTCTTCACTAAAACCCGATCTGGTTCATTTTACCCATTTGGATAAACCAATTTTATATTTTGGTAAAAGTGTGGTCACCATTCATGATCTGATCAAACATTTTTATAAAGGCCGGGAAACCACTACTAAAAATCCTCTACTGTATTGGCCAAAATATTTCGGTTATCTTTTTATGACCCGAATCGTTCTAAAAACCAGTCGGATCATCGTCCCTAGTAATTTTTGGCGCGATTATATTATCAAAAAATGGAACTACCCTACGGAAAATATCATTACCACTTACGAAGCTATTGATCAAAATCTAATATCTGCCGATAAACCGATCATTAACTCTCAACCCTATATAATTTACACCGGAAATTTATATCCCCATAAAAATATCAAAATCATTTTTTCCGCTTTAAAACAGTTACCCAATATCAAATTAAAAATAATTTGTGCCAGAAACGTCTTTACTGATAGATTAAAAAAAACTATCTTTCAACTTAATTTACAAAAACAAGTTGAAATGCTTGGCTTTGTCCCAGATCATGAATTTAAAAAAATATATGCCCATGCCCTAGCCCTAGTTCATCCTTCCTTTTTGGAAGGCTTTAGTCTGACCGGTCTTGAAGCCATGTCATTAAATTGCCCGGTTATTGCCGCCGAATCAAGTTGCCTACCCGAAATTTATCAAAATTCGGTTTTGTATTTTGACCCTTACAATATTTCCAGTTTGATCTCCCAAATCAATAAACTTATTGATAATCCAAAACTTCGGCAACTCTTGATCAAAGGCGGCCGGCAACAAATAAAAAAATATTCTTGGATTAAAACAGCTGATCAAACCCTATCGTTTTATGAAAAATTCCTCAAAACCTAAAGTTGCTCTATTTTATGACTGGTTAAATCAATGGGGTGGGGCTGAAAAAGTTTTACTCGATTTGATCAAAATTTATCCTGATGCACCGGTTTTCACATTGGTCCACGATCCCCAAAAAACATCCTGGCTGCCGTCCGATACCAAAGTAATTACCTCATTTATCAATCATTTGCCATTCTCTAAAAACAATCCTCTTGTTTACACCCCTATTTACGATATTGCCCTGGAACAGTTTGATTTTTCCCAATTCGACATTGTCATCGCCGCCACTACTGTTGTTGGCCATTGTCTACTGACCCCTCCCAAAACCATGTCTGTTTGTTATTACGAAAACACCAATCGTTATCTTTACCAAACGCCCCGAAGGTATCGTTTCCTTAATCCTTTATTAAACATTTACCAAAAATTTGACTATATTTATTCCTGTCGGCCTGATCATTCCTTTTGCATATCCAAAACTGTTCAAAAAAGAATATACCGCCACTTTCACACCAAGCCCCAAATAATCAACCCCGGCGTTGACATCACCTTTTTTACCCCATCTCTGCACCCTTCTTCGGATTATTATCTGACCGTTTCCCGTTTGGTTGCCCATAAAAATATTGACCTGGTCATCAACACTTTCAATCTTTTACCACAAAAGTTGATAATCATTGGTCATGGACGTGGATCGGCTAATTTAAAAAATTTAGCCAAAAATAATCCCAACATAAAATTTCTGGGCAATTTGACCAACGAACAGGTTCGTTACTATTACCAAAATTGCCGGGCTCTGATCTGTCCTCAAATAGAAGATTTTGGTCTTACCCCGATCGAAGCCCAAGCTTGTGGCAAGCCGGTAATCGCCTTCGGATCCGGTGGAAACACTGAAACAATCATCAACGGCAAAACCGGAATATTTTTTAAGAAACCAACCGTATCAGCTTTGACAAAAGCCATCAATACTTTAAATAATTCAAAAATCAGCAGCCGTGATTGTCAACAAAACGCTGCCAAATTTTCGGCTGATTCCTTTATGCTAAACTTTAAACAATTGATCGACAACCTATGGCAGCAACATCAAACCACTACATAATTATTCTCTGCGGTGGTTCCGGTCCCCGGCTTTGGCCTCTTTCCCGCGCCAGTCAACCCAAACCCTTTTTGAAATTATTCTCCCAAAACTCTCTTTTAAAAGAAACCTATCTTAGGGCAATAAAAATAGTTAAACCCGATCATATATACATTATTACTCACCAAAAATATCTTCATTTTATAAAAACCGATCTGAAAAATCTTATTTCCTCCAAAAACATAATTACCGAACCAAAAAAGAAAAACACCGCCCTGGCCATCCTCCACGCCTCAGCCGTAATTTTTGCCAAAAACCCTAAAGCCGTTATTACCACTTTCAATTCCGACCATGCCATTGGTAAATTACCCCGATTTATTAGAACCATCAAATTTGCTGTTTCTTTGGCTGTTTCACAACAAGCAATAATTACCATCGGTATCAAACCATCTTTTCCCAGTATCTCTTTTGGTTATATTCTGACCGGTACCCAATCGGGAAAATTTTTCCCGGTTAAAAATTTCATCGAAAAACCGCCTTATCCGATTGCCGAAAAACTGATCAAGTCGCAACTAAGTTTCTGGAATTCCGGTATCTATACTTTTACCATTGACGGGCTTTTATCTCAATTTCAAAAACACGCTCCCAAATATTATTCATATTTTCAGGAATTATCCCAAGGTCACCACACCGACCAGATTTATCATGATTCCCCAAATTTATCATTTGATATTGCCATCTCCGAAAAATCCAAAGATATGATCACTATCCCCGCCAACTTTGATTGGTCTGACATCGGTGAATGGAAAACCATATATCAACAGTTACCTACCGATAAAAGGGATAACGCCGTTCTCGGCAAAGCTACCAATTTCGTTTCGGTTGATTCTCAAAAATGCCTCATATCCGGTCAATCTGATAAACTTATTGGCATAGTCAATCTTGACAACCTGGCAATTATTGATACACCGGATGCATTATTGGTCTGCAATCTTGCCGATAACGGCAGTTTTCATGTCCGTGATCTGGTAACAAAAATCGTGGCCGACAACCGCTTTAAAAAATATTTCTTGACAAAAAATGATCAATAAAAAATCAAGCAAATTATTCTTAAAACAGAGAATATTTATTTTTGAAGTGGTCAAAAGAACCATCGATATTCTTAGTGCAATTATATTTCTTACCGTTTTCTCTCCGCTACTACTGATAATTTCTATTCTGATCCGCTGTACCTCTGAAGGCCCTATTTTGCTTCGCCAAAGACGGGTAGGCAGCAATGGTGAATTTATTATGTTTAAATTTCGCTCTATGTATAACGGGAAAATATATAAAAATGATATGGATTCTTTCCTCCGTGATAACTATCCAGACCTTTGGAAACAATATTTAGCCAATGATTGGAAGCTACCTATGAACATCGATCCCCGAATCACACCCATAGGTAAATTTATCCGTTCTACTAGTATTGACGAAGCCCCTCAATTTATAAATGTATTGAGGGGAGAAATGAGTCTGGTAGGACCCAGGGCCTATCGCAAAGAAGAATTGGATGAATATCGGAAAAAATATCCCAAAGCAAAAAACAATATTGATATCATTACCTCCGCCAAACCGGGCATCACCGGCCTTTGGCAAACCACCGGCCGTAATGATATGAGCTTTGAAAAAAGAGCCAAACTCGATGCCAACTATATTAAAAATCGTTCTCTCCGCCAGGAAATAAAAATAATCCTCAAAACTCCCTTCGCTATGCTGTCTCGCTGGTAAAAAAGCCAAAAATACTTTAAACTGATTAGATGATCAATATCCCGTCAATCTCCACTCCGGTAACCGAACCCAAACTTCCTTCCAAACAAACACCAAAAAAAATCCCCAAGTTTTTGAAAATAATTATCTCCGTCTTTTCTGTTATTTTTTTGATCTTGGCTATTTTTGCTGTTTGTCTTTTCTTTTTTGTTTATATCCCCGGTAAAAAACTTTATACTGACGCCCAAACCATCAATGATGGTGTCACTAAATTAAAAACTTCTGTTTCCAATAAGGATCTGAAAGACGCTCAAGTTCAGATCGATGATCTAAACTCGAAATTAAACCAATTAGGTGTTTCTTACCAAAAGTTTGGGTATTTAAACTCAATCCCATATTTAAGAGACTATTATGCCGATGGCATTCACACCCTAAACGTCGGCCGTCTCGGTCTGGAAACCGGACAGATCGTTATCAAGGCCATTGAGCCCTATCAGGATTTCCTCGGACTTAAGGGCTCTGCCACTGACAGTGCTAAAACCACCCAGGACAGAATCTCTTTTTTGACCCAATCCATTGAAGGATTAGTCCCTCATCTGGACACTATTGAAGCCAAATTAGCTCAAATTGAAACCGAACTTGACCAAGTCGACCCCAATCGTTATCCCGACACTATTAAAAACTATTCTGTCAAACCAAATATTATTCTGGTCAAACAGACTATTTCCGAGATCCATCAATTGGTTAAAAACGGCAAACCAATTTTGACCAAAACCTCCTGGTTATTAGGAAAAGACAAACCCCGAAATTACTTTCTTATTTTTCAAAATGATGCCGAACTGCGTCCAACCGGTGGATTTTGGACTGCTTATGGTAGTTTAACCATTGACAAAGGCAAAATCACACCCGGATTATCGGGAAATATCTACGATCTTGATGCTCTATACAGGAGCACTGTCCCCGCTCCGAGACCGATCAAGGCCTACCATATTAATGTGCCCTATCTAAATCTCCGTGACATGAATCTTTCTCCTGATTTTCCCACCAGTATCGAACAATTTATGAATATATATTATAAGATCACCAACACCAGAACTAAATTCGATGCAGTTATCGGTATCGACACTCAGGTATTAGTCGACCTTCTTAAAGTTATCGGACGCGTCGGCGCCGGACAATTAGGCAATATTTCTGCTGATCCTGACAAAAGATGTGACGGTTGTCCTCAAATTATTTACCAGATCGAATGGGAAGCCGGTCAGCCGCGAAATTATGTCGACAATAACCGAAAGGGCTTTTTAGGACCGCTGATCCACACTATCCTATCCAATGCCCTAGGTGCTGAAAAAAGTAAGATCGGTCCCTTGATGCAGGCCGGATTCAACGATATTATGGAAAAACACGTCGTTTTTTACTTCACTGATCCGGCCATCCAACAGGCCGCTGTCACCGCCGGTATCTCCGGTTCCATATCCCAAACTGATTCTAATACTGATTATTTTCATCTTAACGATGCCAATATGGCTAGCGCCAAAACTAATATCTTTCTGACTCAAAAGATCAAACACGAAATTATCACCACCAACGGCAAGGTTGAACACAAAGTTACCGTTACCTATACCAATCCCTCGCCGGCCAGTAATTGTAATTTGGAAAAAGGCGGACTTTGTCTTAATGCTCCAAAATACCGCGATTGGTTTAGATTCTATGTCCCCAAAAACTCCCAATTTGTAAAGATGACCGGTTCCGAAGTTGACCCGGTGATCTACGATGAATTAGGTAAAGAAGTTTTTGAGGGGTTTTACGGTAATAAATATCCACTTTATGCCCAAACCAGTGCCAAAACCTCGGTTCAGTACATCTCCGGTGTTCCGGTCGGCAAAAACTATTCTCTTTTACTTCAAAAACAACCCGGTACCAAAAACATTCCCTACGAACTATGGGTTAATGGCCAACTACAGGAAAAATTCGAGTGGACTGGTGATAAAACCATTAAACTGCCGCTTTAATGGAACATAAATGCCACATTTTCAAAACACTCCTGGAATTGTCATCAAAACCAAAACCATCAAAGAATCCGATATTTTTGTCACCCTGCTCACCCCGAATTTAGGCAAAATTACCGTTTTGGCTAAAGGAGCTAAAAATATCAAAAGTAGCCGTCTGGGATCGCTTCAGCTTGGTAATATTATCAAAGCTCAACTCTATCAAAAAAATGACTTTCTTTGGCTTTCAGAATCAATCACACTTTCCCAATTTCTCCACACCAAAAAGAATTTAACCCAATTAAATCTTCTTTTTTATTTCTTGGAATTATTAAATTATTTTGTCGCCGACAATCAGCAAATTAATTTAATCTACCCAATATCCGAAAAAGTGATCACCGCCATTAACCACAACAATCTGGCCAACTTTATTAAATACGAAATCGAATTTATTCGTACCCTCGGATTTGGTTTGCCACCCGGCATTCAAACCGCATTTGATCATCAGGATTATATCGAATCTCAAAAACTGATTAAAATCCATTTAGAATCAATTATCGAAAAACCTCTTCAAAGCAGTAAATTATTCAAATGAAAACCAAAATTTTTATCTGTATCTTATTGGTCTTATTAATATTTTCCCGGTTTTATAACCTCAATAAAACCGCCAGATTTTTATGGGATGAGTCTATGGACTTGGTCAAGGTTCATGAACTCTTTTTACACCCAAAATTAACTCTCATCGGTCCGATCCCCGAGGACAATACTAAGGTTTTTAGTTCTCTGACATATTACCTATTTCTTCCCTTCACTATTATTTTTAAATTTACACCGATATCTACTGCCTATTCTACGGCATTTTTTGGTATAACCACCATAATACTTTTAAATATTCTTCTTCATCGATTAAAAAAATTTAATTTAGTTTTGGCTCTGGTCTCAATTATATTTTTACCTCTTCTTACTTCTTCCCGTTGGGCCTGGAATCCAAATTTTATTCCTTTTTGGCAAGCTTTGGGCTTTATCCTGCTTTATACCTCTATTCCATTCCATTTTGTATTGTCTGGTCTTATATTTGGACTAACTATCCACCAACACTGGTATGCCCTCTTTTCTTGCCTCGGTTTAATTTTTTTCCTAATTTTTAAATTTAAAAATAGACGATACGTTCTCCAGTTTGTTATTGGTTTATTTTTATCGATCCTACCGTTTATCATTTTTGATCTTACTCATCCTCCGGGATTATTTATCACCAGAATGTTATTTTTCAGCCCGCTATCTCCGACTAAAACAATCCTATTTGCTCCGATTCTCTCAAAACTCATCCATCTCCCCTTAAATTTTATAGCCTACTTTTTTGGTACTCAAAACTTTGTTATCGAAATATTAATTTTAATTATAATAATTATCGGTCTGTTCAGATCTTCTTTTAATTCACTGTTAATTCCCGTCTTTTTTCAAATAATTGGTCTTTCCTTAATCTCCGGTGATACTTTTACTCATTATTATTTACCCGCCGCCTTACCTTTTTTATTGTGGCTTTTTTTGAATTACAAAAATTATCTGTCCAAACTTTTATTACTCATAATTGCAATTCTATTTTTATTTAATATCCGGTCGACTTTTTACAATACCGATTGGACCAATAATATAGAGGCCACCAACAGCATCGTTAAATACATTACTTTAAACTACAGCTCCAACTTTAATATTCTGGTTATCGGTAGCCCCGACCCAAACACCAAAGGCCGTCGTTACCGTGATTTACTCTCGTTAAATGATATTCACCCGGCCTCCGCCGATGATTATCAGAATATAGATACTTTATTTGTCATTTCTTATCAATCTGATTGGACCAAGCTTTCCCGAGATCCGGCTTACGAACTTGATAATTTTAGAGTTGGTGTTCCAATAACTTCCATTAATATCCCCAACTCTAATTGGATTGTCTACCAATTATCCAAAAATAACCGTTAACGTTTATAATAACTCTATGGCCACTCAAATTGATTTGACCCAAAAAATTGTCTCTCTGTGCAAACGCCGGGGAATTATTTTTCAAAATTCCGAGATTTATGGCGGGATTCAAGGTTTTTACGATTACGGACCAGTCGGTTCTTTAATGAAATACAATTGGAAAAATCTTTGGATCCGCGACAATATTACCCGCCGTTCCGACATCGTTCTGATCGACGGCTCCATTATTACCCATCCCAAGGTCTGGGAAGCTTCCGGTCATATCAAAAATTTTTCTGATACTATGGTTGAATGTAAATCGTGTCACAGACGTTTTCGTCCCGACCTGATCGATAATGCCAAAAAATGTCCTGACTGCGGCGGCGAATTTACCGAGGGCCGGAAATACAATATATTATTTGAAACCGACGTCGGAGTCGTCAAAGGCGACAAAACCCATGCTTATCTCCGGGGTGAGGCCTGTCAAACAATCTATCTTGATTTCAGAAACATTATCGATAGCAGCCGGGTGAAAATTCCTTTCGGTATCGCCCAGATCGGTAAAGCTTTCCGAAATGAAGTTACTCCCAAAAATTTTCTTTACCGCACCCGCGAATTTGAACAATGGGATATTCAATTCTTTGTCCACCCGTCCGAAATGGACAAATGGTTTGAATATTGGAAAGGGGAGCGCTTAACCTGGTATCAAAAATATTTTAATAATAAGGATAATCTCCGTCTGCGCCAACACGAAAAAGACGAACTGGTCTTTTACGCCCAAAAAGCTTTCGATATAGAGTATCTTAGTCCCTGGGGTTGGGCAGAAATGGAAGGAATCCATTGGCGCTCTGATTATGATCTAAGACAACATTCCCAATTCAGCGGTCAGGACTTAACCTACACCGATCCTGTTAGTCACGAAAAATATCTTCCCCATATTACTGAAACCTCCGGTGGTGTTGACCGAAGTTTCTTTTTTATGCTTCTGGATGCTTTCCATGAAGATAAACTGGAAAACGGCGAAACCCGTATTTGGTTAAAACTTAACCCTCAAATTTCCGCCTATAAAGTGGCCATTATTCCTTTGGCTTCAAATAAACCCGAACTAATAACTAAAGCTAAATCTCTATATGATAATTTATCCCAAAGATATTCTGTCGACTGGGATGACAGCAGCAATATCGGTAAAAAATACCGCCGCCAGGATGAAATCGGTACTCCTTGGTGTGTGGTTATCGATTATCAAACCCTTGAAGACAATACCGTTACCATCCGTGACCGCGACACCATGACTCAAATCCGGTTAAACATCGATATGGTTGACAGCTGGCTTGCCGACAAACTACACTCTTAATATGAAAACAAAAATATTTGTTCTTTTATTAGCTTCAATTATTCTCGCCGCCTGTGGTCCGGGAACAACTTCCAAGATTACTCCCACTCCGACATCTAAAGTCATCGAAATGCCCATAGCCGATCGTCCCTTGGTTAGCTTAACCCCCAGTGCCGATGGTCACTATTTAAATCTAAAATTGGCGGGAGTACCTTCTTCTATCACCTCCGTCGAATACGAAGTTATTTATCAAGCCGTCGACAATGGCTCACAAATAGAAAAAGGTATTGGCGACACTATCAAATTAATTACCGCCAATATTGAAAAAAATCTTCTTTTAGGTACCGAAAGCTGCACCAGCGGCTGTAAATACAGTTATGACAAAGGGATAATCGGCGGCCACTTGACCATTAATTTTATTGATAGTAATGGTCAGGAGGCCACTTTTAATACCCCCTATATTCTGACTACCACTACCGATATTAATAAAAATGGAGCCATCGCCCTCGGTAATTTTTCCGTCAAACCAAAGACCAAGCTCACCGGCAATGACTACTTTGTCATGATGAATGACTACCGTGGTGGTTATTCGGTTTTCAGCAGTCGCCAAAATTCCCTCGTCGGTAATTACCAGAATAACTAATGGAATTCCATACCCCGGTTCTGGTAGATGAAGTAAATAATATTTTAGAAGTGAAGCCGGGGCTTATCTATATTGACGCCACGGTTGGCAATGGCGGTCACTCTATCGAGATACTCAAAAAAGGCGGCCTTGTCTATGGTTTGGACCGGGATCCGACCAATTTGACCATTGCTGCTAATCGGATTGCTACTCTCGGATATTCAGCCAATTTTCACCCTATTAACAGCAATTTCAATCAACTTGAATCACTGCTTAGCAACCGGATACCTTCCGACATCAGCGGCATAATTTTTGACCTTGGACTAAGTTCCGGCCAACAAAAAAATCCCGGCCGGGGATTTTCTTTTAACGACCCCGAATCATTAGATATGCGGCTTGATCCCAAAAGCCAAACTCTGACCGCCGAAGAGATCATTAACACCTATTCATATGAACAACTTTATGATTTTTTTACTAAATTAGCCCAGGAAAAATATAGCAAACCCCTGATCATCCGTATCATCTCTGAACGCCAACAACAGCCGATAAAATCAGGCCAAAGGTTGGGGAATATAATTCGCCAATACTATATTAGTAAACATATCAGAGCTACTCACAATCCGGCTACAAAAATATTTATGGCCCTAAGGATCGCTGTCAATAATGAATTCGAAAATTTAAAACAAACCTTAAACTCCACCTTAAATTTTAGATCCGGCTGCACTATTATCGTTATTTCTTTTCATTCCGGTGAGGATCGGATCGTAAAACAATTCATCCGTCATCATTTTCCCCGACATTCCAATAAGGCCATTCTCCCCGGTCCGGTGGAAATTTCAAAAAATCCTTTATCCAGGTCATCAGTCCTCAGATACTATAAAATAGTTTAATGTCCTTAAAACCGTTAACCTTAATTGCCGCTGTTTCTTTTTGCTGCCAGGTCATATTCTCCATTTATTATTCCACCTCCATCGTTGATCAAAATTCTCTTATCAATATTCAACAGACAAATCTGGATCAACTGATCATTAAAAATGAACAGTTACAAATAAAACTTTCCGCCCTTAATGCCCTGCCGACAGTTGAAGAATTTACCAGGAATAAATTTTATACCCCTGTCACCTCGTCAATGAATCTTTACTAATATGCCCAATAACAGGTTAAAAACAATAATTATTATTATAAGTTTTTGCTTTTTATTGGTAATTTCAAAATTATTTTATTGGCAAATAATAAAAAATCCGGATCTGGCTCAACGGGTAATTAATCAAAATTACAAGCCACAACTTATATCTCCAAAAAGAGGGATCATTTACGATTCCAACAATTATCCATTGGTTTTAAATCAATCATATTATCAACTTTCCATCTACAAACCTGATCTTAAGACAAAAAGCTCTGAATTGCTCAATTTTATCGAAAATCAAAACCCAAACCTTAGTTCTGATGACAAAAATCAAATTATCCGTTTTCTCACCAACCCGGACATAAAATGGGTAACTCTAAAAAGCTTATTTGATTACGAACAAAAACAAAATATATCTGACCCGGGCATTACTTTTTCCATTATAAACGAACGCTACTACCCCGAAGGGGATTTGGCTTCCTTAGTTCTTGGCTCTCCCAACATCGGCGGTCTGGAAAGCTACTATCAAAAACAATTATCCGGAAGATATGGCTATTCATGGCAAAATGTCGACGCTGTTGGCCATACCATTCTTACCAAGCCG
>Ga0334722_10003416_pt1 | contig 17109 bp, 18 predicted proteins | sample C3_bottom_MG_FD_207210 | JGI IMG/M metagenome (GOLD analysis project Ga0334722, IMG submission 207210) | Sediment microbial communities from Yellowstone Lake, YNP, Wyoming, USA - C3_bottom | ecosystem: Environmental > Aquatic > Freshwater > Lake > Sediment | place: USA: Wyoming | collected...
ACCCGCTCCGGATGCCGCGCGGCGTAGCTCATCGCCGTGATGCCGCCGAGCATCCCCAGGCTCAGCAGCGCGAACGAATCGACGCCGCTCGCCGCGATGACTGCCTCGAGGTCGCGCGTCAGCGCCTCGACCGAGAAGTCGCTGACGTCGTTGTCCGACAGCCCGCACCCGCGCATGTCGTAGCGCACCAGCGTTGCGCCTGCGGCGAGCGCCTCCAGGAGCGCGCGGGAACTCGGGCGCTCCCATTCGACCTCCAGATGCGTGGGAAACCCGGCGACGTACACCACGGCCGGCCCCCTGTCGCCCGTCACGGCGTAGGCGATGCACACGCCGTCCGTCGACGTGCAGAACGCGATGCGTTGTTCCATGCGTCCGAAGCGTACCGCACCCCGACGAAGGTCCATGACCTGCGGCGACCCAACCCTTTGCGCCTTTGCGGTGAGCGCTCCGCCGGAGGCGTCGAACGGCGCAAGTTCGCTCGCACGCTCGTTGCGACAGGCTTGCGTACAATGCTCCGTGCAGCGGAAGGGGAAGATGCGGTGGAGAACGAGTCCTACGACCTGATCGTCATCGGCGCGGGGCCTGCCGGCGAAAAAGGCGCCGCCCAGGCCGCCTACTTCGGCAAGCGCGTCGCCATCATCGAGCGCGACCGCGTTGGTGGCGCCGTCACGAATACCGGCACGCTCCCCAGCAAGACGCTGCAGGAGACCGCCGCCCATATCGCGCAGGCGAAAGACCGCGACGACCGCGGGCTGCCGTTCAAACTGAACGCCGACATCACGGTCGAGGATCTCTTCCGCCGTCAGCGCGAGGTCGTGCGCGCCCACCTCGGCGTCGTCAACGAGAACATCAAGCGCCACAACATCGATCTCATCTCCGGCGCCGCGCGTATCGAGGGGCCGCGCAGCGTCAGCGTCACCCCGGCCGCAGGAGCGCCCCGGATGCTGGACGCCGCGTTCATTCTCATCGCCACTGGATCGCGCCCGCTTCGCCCGCCGGAGATCCCGTTCGACGGCGAGTACGTGTACGACTCCGACAGCGTCCTGCAGATGAAGCGCATCCCGCAGTCGATGGTGGTGGTGGGCGGCGGAGCGATCGGCTGCGAGTACGCATCGCTGTTCGCCGCTGTCGGCGTGCGCGTCACGCTCGTGGACTCCCGCGACCGCCTGCTGCCGTTCATCGACGGCGAGCTGACGGCTGTGCTCGAACGCCAGATGCGGGCGCGCGGTGTCGACGTCGTCTACCGCCGCCGCCTGCGCGGTGTCGATGTCCGCACCGGCGGGCGTGAAGTGCGCGTGACGCTGGACGACGGGGGCGCCCTCGTCGCCGAAGCGCTGCTGTTCGCGGCCGGCCGCAGCGCCAACACGGAGGGTCTCGGCCTGGCGGAGGCCGGCATCGCTCTCTCCGCATCCGGCACGGTCGCCGTCGACGAGCACTACCGCACGTCGGTACCCACGATCTACGCGGCGGGCGACGTCATTGGCTTTCCGGCGCTCGCGTCCACTTCGATGGAGCAGGCGCGCGTCGCCGTCTGCCACGCCTTCGGCTTCGAGTACAAGCGCCAGGTGTCGTCGTTGATCCCATACGGCCTGTTCACCATCCCGCCCATCTCCACCCTGGGCGCATCGGAAGAGGAACTGATCGCTGCCGGCGAACCGTACCTGGTGGGCAGGACCGCCTACCGCACCAACCCCCGCGCGCAGATCGGCGGCGACACGACCGGCCTGGTGAAACTGCTCTTCTCACCCGCTGACCGGCGCCTCCTTGGCGTCGGCATCGTCGGCGACGGCGCGAGCGAGCTGGTGCATCTGGGTCAGGCGTGCATGCACTTCGGCGGCACGATCGACTTCTTCATCGACAGCGTGTTCAACTTCCCCACGCTCTCGGACGCCTACAAGTACGCCGCCTACGACGGTCTCGGAAAACTGCGCCAGTATGAAGAGGAGCAGGCCGGGCGCACTGCCGCTGTCCCGGTCGGGAAAGAGGGTGGCGCCGGCACCTAGCTCGGGGACGACGCCGCGCGGACGCCGCGCAATGGGATCGCCGACGCGCGCTTCAGCGCTACACGTCGGCCTTGCTCAGCGTCGCCAGGAACTCCGCGTTGCTACCGGTCTTGCTCAGCCGCTCCAGCAGCCGCTCCGTCGCTTCTGACGGGCTGCTCGCGTTCGAGGCGATCATCGACATCATGCGGCGCATCAGCCACACCTGCCGCAGCGTCGCGTCGTCCAGCAGGAGTTCTTCGCGGCGCGTGCCGCTCGCGGCGATATCGATCGCCGGGAACGTCCGCCGCTCGGCGAGGCGCCGGTCGAGCCGGATCTCCTGGTTGCCCGTGCCCTTGAACTCTTCGAAGATCACCTCTTCCTGGCGGCTCCCGGTGTCGATCAGGCAGGTGGCGATCACCGTCAGGCTCCCGCCTTCCTCGCACTTACGCGCCGCGCCGAAGAAGCGTTTGGGCGGGTACAGCGCGACGGGGTCCATGCCGCCCGTCAACGTTCGGCCGCTCGGCGGCATTGCCAGGTTGTAGGCACGGGTGAGGCGCGTGATGCTGTCAAGCAGGATGAAGACGTCCTTGCCACCTTCGACCAGGCGCTTGGCGCGGTCCAGTGCCATCTCGGCGACGCGCGTGTGGTCCTCCACCGGCTCGTCGAACGTCGAGGCGACGACCTCGCCGCGCACCGAGCGTTTCATGTCGGTCACCTCTTCCGGCCGCTCGCCGATGAGCACGACCATCAGGTGGATCTCCGGGTAGTTTGCCGCCACGCCGGCGGCGATCGCCTTGAGCAGGAACGTCTTCCCCGCCTTCGGCGGCGACACGATCAGGCCGCGCTGGCCGCGCCCGATCGGCGAGATCAGGTTGATCAACCGGCCCGACAGGTCCGGCGAAGGCGTCTCCAGGTCGACCATCTGGTTCGGGAAGATCGCCGTCAGGTTCTCGAAGTACGGCCGCTGCTTCGCCACCTCCGGCTCCAGCCCGTTGACGTCCTCGACCCGCAGCAGCCCGTAGTACTTCTCGCTGTCCTTCGGCGGCCGCACCGCGCCGGTGACGAGGTCGCCCGTGCGCAGCCCGAAGCGCCGGATCTGCGACTGGCTGACGTAGACGTCGTTGTTGCCGGGAAGCAGGCTTTCGCCACGGAGGAAGCCGTACCCGTCGTCGACGATCTCCAGGATGCCGCCGGTGGTGAGAGCGGCATCCCGCTCTTCCTGCGTCATCGGTGTTTCGATGTACTCGTCGTTCTGCGGCAGCGGGCGCGGGCCCGCCGACCGTCTGCGTTCTCGAACTGCCATGCGTGGTTTCCTCTACTGGGTGTTGGTTGACAAGGCCGGGCCGGCCTGGTGTCCCGGAATGACCCTCCGCCGATCGTGCACGGCCGCGCGGGCCATCGGCGAGCCGAATGTGTGCCGGATTCGGAAGGAGAACCGCGGCGCCGGGAGATGGGGCGCCGACTGACGTGGAATCTGCCTTGTTGTTACCTCATCGGTGGGAATCTGTCAAGAGTCGCCGCAGCCGGCGTGCTCGCGGTGTTGCGCGAGAGCGAGCGGTAAGGATGGGCGGTTCGCGCCCGCGCGTGCTGACAGCATATCGGACCGAGAGGCGGACGGCTGCATGCGGGGACCACCGCATTTGTCCGTGAGGCGTCACCCGCCCGGCAGGCGGCAATATTGCCCGGCCGCGGCGTCGCGGTGATACTGCCTCGCCCGATGACGCGGATGAGGATGGAGGCCCCCATGCGGCTCCTGCGCTCACTCTTGTTTGTCCCCGCGAACCGCGAGCGCATGCTCGCGAAGGCCGCGGACGCCGGTGCCGACGCCGTCGTGCTCGACCTGGAGGACGCGGTCCCCGCGGCGGAGCGCAAGGCAGCGCGCCGCCTGGCCCGCTCTGCCGTGCGCCAGCTCGCGCGCGCGGGAGCGGTCGTCTTCGTGCGCGTCAACGGCGTCCCCAGCGGCGAAACGCGCGATGACCTGATGGCAGTCGTACGCAAGGGTCTCGCCGGCGTGGTGCTGCCCAAGGCGGAACACCCGCAGGACCTCCGCGACCTCGATGTCCTCCTGCGCGAGGCGGAGATGGCCAGCAAGGTACGCCCGGGAGACGTGGCCCTCGTGCCGATCATCGAGAGTCCGCGCGGCGTCCTTCGCTGCGAACAGATCGCGCAGGCATCCGACCGCGTCGTCGCGCTCTCCGTCGGTGGTGAGGACTACACCGCGGCGCTCGGCGTCCCCCGGGGCGCCGCGGCGCTCGCGCAGCTGCGCTACACCGTCGTGACTGTCGCAGCCGCTTATGAACTGAGCGCGATCGATACTCCGTACCCGGACATCGCCGACAGGAAAGGGCTGGCGGCGGAGGCGTCGCTGGTGCGGTCCATGGGCTTCGCCGGGAAGTACGTTGTCCATCCCGGCCAGGTGGCCGCCGTGAACCGGGCGTTCTCCCCGGCGCGCGGCGACGTCGCCGCGGCACGCCGGATCCTGGCCGCGGCCGACGCGAGCGGACGCGCCGGCGAAGGTTCGTTCAGCGTCGATGGCCGCATGGTCGATGCGCCGGTCGTCGCCCGCGCCCGAGCCCTCATCGCCCTGGACGACGCGGTGCGCTCCCGGCGTCGCTGAGCGCGCGAGCGCCTCAGTCTTTCCAGATCGCGTACTGCTGCGCGCGCCGGAGTTTGAAGTCAGTCTCCGGCAGCTTGAAGCCGACAGCGCGCACCTTCTTCAGGATCGTCTCGACCTGGCGCTTCTCACTCGCCGTCAGGACCGATCCGAACATATCTCGATAGAGCTCTTCCGAGATCTTGACGATCTCCGCCGTGATCTCGCGGCCCTCGTCCGTCAGCTGCAGGCCTACCGCCCGCCGGTCGTTTGGATCGGGCAACCGCCGGACCCAGCCGCGGCTCTCGATGCGGTGCAGGATCCCCGTGATGCTCTGCGTTTCCTGGAAGAGCAGCGTTGCGACCAGGCTCGGCTTGATCGGGGCGTTCGTGAAGTACAGCACCGCCAGTACGCGCGCCTGCGACGCGGACACGCCCAGGTGGTAGAACCTGCGCTCGAGGAGCTTGTAGGACATCCAGTAGATCTCGGTGACCAGCAGCCACGGCGCCAGCGCGTTGTGGAGCGCGGCGGGTTGTTCGTCGTCCGCGGGTTTGCGTGCGGTTGCCATGATACCCCTGACCCTGTCGCCACTTCGGCGGCGCTGTGCCCCCCGATCGACTACACCGGCGGAGTCTAGCATCGACCCTGCTGTCGGACAATGATTGTCCGGTTCATGAAACATGTTATCGCGGCGACGAGGACCGCCGTTGCAACAACGCGACATTTCTCGGCAACTGGCTCGGGGCGTCTCCTGAACGCAGCCGCGCAACCCGCGCAGATCGCACGACTGAATAGTATTCAGGTCGAACCGAAATGCACCTCGACCCCGTTCGCTTCTTCGATCTTCCGTTCGGAATGCATTACGATCCGTCGCGGGCCGCGCAGCGCACACTACGAATGAGGCACCGATGACGACACGCTGGGACACCCTGAACGTAGATCGAAGTGACATGCGCTGCTTCATCGCGCTGCCCGATGCTCCGGGGCCGCGGCCCGGCATCCTCGTCGCGCAGCACGCCGGCGGCGTCGATGACTTCATCCAGACGATGGCGCGGCGGCTCGCGGCGGGAGGCTTCGTTGCGATCGCTCCGGATCTTTACCATCGCGACGATCCCGCCCGCGCCGACGATGCCATGCAACGCATGAGCCGCCTTCGCGACGCCGGTATCGTCGCCGATTGTGACGCCGCGCTCGCCCACCTGCGCACGTTCCCCGCAGTCGCCGCCGCCCGCATCGGCATCACCGGATTCTGCATGGGCGGGCGCGTCGCCTATCTCATGGCCACGCGCGACCCCGCGCTCCGCGCCGCCGTCGTCTTCTACGGTGGCAACATCATGCGCGCCTGGGGCGAGGGCCCCGCCCCTTTCGACGAGTCATCGCGCATCGCCTGTCCCGTGCTCGGCCTGTTCGGCGCCGATGACGCCAATCCCGCGCCTGCCGACGTCGCGAAGCTCGACGCTGAGCTCACGCGCCTTGGCAAGCAGCACGAGTTTCACGTCTATGCCGGCGCCGGGCACGCTTTCATGAGCGAAGGCCGCCCGAGCTACCGCGCCGATCCGGCGGAGGACGCCTGGCAGAAGTGCCTGGCCTGGTTCGAGCGCCACCTGGCGTGAGTGACGCGCCCGCCCTTCTGCTCGTCGTGGCGCTCGCCGCCGCATCATCCGTCCCGATCGAGGCGGTGCTGCGCGACCATGTCGGCGCCGACGCCCTGCGCCCTGCCGGCGACGCAGGCTTCATCATCTGCGCGGATGCCGGCGCGTCGTCCGTGCGGGACTGGCTCGCGCGCGGCGGCCTGCGTCAGGATGCCTTCGTCGTCGAGTTCGAGCGCTGGTCCGCGCTGGGTGACGGCGTCGATGCGGCGTGGCTGCTCCGCCGCGGCCACTGACGCGCCACTGCGTGCTACTTGGCTTCGAATTCGTACTTCGCCGCGCCGGCGACGAGCGACGGCAGGTCATTGTCCAGGAAGCGCTTCGCCGCCTTGTCATCCTTCAGGTAGGCGTCGAAGAACGGCGTGGCGAACGTGCGCAGCAGCTCCTGCTGCCGGGCGAGCGAGATCGCCGGCTCCCCGCCGGCCTGCGGGCGTTCGCCGCACGCCACGAGCGGGTCCGAAGTCGGAGCGGATCGCGAGGATGCGCGGGCGATCACTCGCTGGACGCCGGCGAGCACCTGCGCGTCGTCGACGTCCGCGTCGGCGAAGCGCACATGGTTCCCGCCCAGAAGCTCGACCCAGTAGCGCGGGGCGTGGGCCAGCTCGTACGCGTGGCGGTTGCCCGCGCGCGGGATGAGCAGATCGTCCGACCCGATCATCACCATGATCGGCACGCTGACGCCGGCCGTCATCGCCTCGCTCAGCACGCACCCACTGCCGGCGATCGGCAACGCCGCGGCGATGCGTTCGTCGCGGTGAGGCCCGTAGACGGTGAGCAGCGTGGTGAACGCGCCGAACGAGTGGCCGGTCATGCCGATCGCGTCGGGACGCACCGCCCCCTCCATCAGGTGGCCCGGCTGTCCGCTGAACGCGAGCATCCGGTCGATGACGAAAGACACGTCCTCGGGCTGGTTGGCGAGGTCGGCGATGCTTGCGCCGCCCGGCGAACCCAGGTTCGTGAGCGGAAAATCGGGCGCCGCCACCACGTATCCGTGGCTCGCGAGATGCCGCGTGTAGCTCTGCGACTGCAGCCGGAACGATGATAAGCCGTGCACGAAGATGATCAGCGGATACGGCGCCGCGGCGCGCAGCAGCGCCGCGTCGCGATGGTCGCCGGGCGGCGGCCCGTCCGCCGTCGGGTACCAGACCTCGACGGTGATGCGCCGTTCGCTGCTGCCGGGGAAGCTGCCGTTAGCCGCCGTCGGCCGCGACGCGTCCACCAGCTCCATCGTCGTCACGCCAACTGCGTAGGGACCCGGGGCGGCCGCCTCCTCGAGCGTATACGCGTGAGGCGGCGCGGTGGGCGCGGGCTCGTTCCCGCCGCGGCAGGCCCCGAACGTGGCGATCGCGGCGATCGCGATCAGCAGCGCGGCGCGGCCGGACAGGGTGCGGCTCATGGTCGAAGCGTACGCTCTGGCGTCGTCAGCCTCCATCGACCAGATCCTTCCGGGGCGTGCGGACCGATCAGCGACCGGCAAGCGGGTTGCTGCCCCGATTCCGTTGCGCCTCATTCCGGCGGGGCGTGTATGCTCCGAAGGCGAGGTGAGGCCGATGGCAGTCGAGCTCCGCACCGCACGTCTGCTCCTCAGGCCGTTCCGGGCAGACGACGAGGCCGCCTTCGCGGCGTTCGTGGATGACCCGCGCTACCGCCGCCACCTCGGGCCGTCGCACCCTGGCGGCGCGGCCGTCTTCGTCGCCCACAACGTCGCCGTCGACTGGGAACGCGAGCCGTCTTGGGTGATTTGTATCGATGACGCGCCCGTCGGCTCGATCTTCCTCGGTGTCCAGCCGGATGACGCGCTCGCGGAGCTCGCGTGCCTGCTCGCGCCCTCGGCCTGGGGCAAAGGCATCGCCATCGAGGCAGGCCGCGCCGTCGTCGATTACGCGTTCGCGGCGCTCGGTCTGTACAAGGTGTTCGCACGCGCGGCCGCGCCAAACGCCGCCTCGCGCCGGGCGATGGAGAAGGCGGGTATGCGCGAGGAAGCGCTGCTGCGTTCCCACCGCGTTGACGCGCTCGGCGCCCGCGTCGACGAGGCCATCTGCTCCATCAGGCGCGACGAGTGGGTCGCCGCCAACGCGGGTCGCGGACCATGACGGGGAAGCGCGGCGGCGAGGTGGCTGAAGGACCGTCGCGCGCACACGCGTCTGAGTGGCGCGGAGCGAAACGTGGCCACTGACCCGCCCTCGACGGGCCCCATCGCGGTCGATGCCGCGCGCCGGGTCATGGGCGCGGGCGCCGACGCCGGTGAGCCGTGGAAGCTCGCCGGCGGCGCCATGCACGACTCCTGGGCGATCGATGTCGCGCTCGGCGGCGCGACCCGCGAGCTGGTGGTCCGCGTCAGCCCGGCCGGCCGCGCCGACCACGAGAAGACGCGTCGCGAGTTCGAGGTCCTGCGCGTCGCGTTCGCCCGGGGTGTCCGCTGCCCGGAACCGATCGCCGTTGGCGAGTGCGACACCGGCGAGGACTACCTCGTCATGGCGCGCGTCCCGGGCGACACGAACCCCCGCCAGATCGTCACCGGCCAGCGCTACGCGGCCGCGCGCGCGCGGATCATTGGCCAGCTCGCCGAAGACCTGGCGAAGATCCACCGCATCGCGCCCGCAGATGTGAGCGCCGCGCCGGGCATGCGCGGCCCTGGGCCCGGCGAAGACCCCCTGGCGTATCACCGCCGTGTTGTCGAGGAGATGTACCGGCTCGATCTCCTCAATCCGCACCCGGCGATCGAGTGGGCATTCCGCTGGCTCGACCGGCAACTCGCGCGACTCGCGCCGCCGCAACGCGCCGCCTCCCTCGTGCACGGCGACTTCCGTATCGGCAACATGCTGTACGACGAGCGCGGACTCACGTCGATCCTCGACTGGGAGGGCGTGCACATCGGCGAGCCGGAGGAGGACCTCGCCTGGTTCTGCACGCGCGTCTGGCGCTTCGGCGGCAACGATCTCGAGGCGGGCGGCATCGCCCCGCGCGAGGACTGGCTCCGCGCCTACGAGGCCGCGAGCACGGGGCCGGTGAGCCGCGAGCGCGTCGCGGCCTGGGAGGTGCTGCAGAACATCCGCTGGTGTCAGATCACCATGATGCAGGCGCGCGCCCACCTCGACGGCCACACCGTCAGCCACGAGCTGGCCGCGATCGGCCGCCGGACGGCGGAGACGGAGCTCGAGATCCTGCGCCTTACGGGCGTGCGGGATAGAGTGCGCCATGCAGGATAGGCCGACCGCGGCGGAGTTGCTCGGCGCGCTCGCCGACTTCATGCGCGACCGTGCCGCCCACGCCCGCGACCGCTGGGAGCGCTTCCAGTTTCAGGTCGCCGCGAACTCGATCGGGATCATCCGCCGCGAGCTGGAGATGGAGGACGGGTTCACGCGCGCCGAATGGCGCGGCCTCGACGGTTTGCTCGGCGCCGAGAGCGTGCCCGAGGTGCAGGCGGCGTTCGCCGCCCGCCTCGGCGCACGCAACGCCGACCTGTCGGAACGGATCAGGCGCGGCGATTTCGACGGCGGTCCTGAGGACGCGCTGCTGCGGCACCTGTGGGAGACCGTCGTCAACAAGGTCCGGGTGGCGAGCCCGAACGAACAGCCGTAGACCAGCGTCGCCGCGGACGGGCGCGCGCGAGATGGAAGGGAGACCAACATGGACTTTGACATCCCACAGGACGTGCTTGAGCTGCTCAAGGACCTCGACGCCTTCATCGAGGCGGAGATCAAACCCCTCGAACAGCAGGACGACAACATCCGCTTCTTCGACCATCGTCGCGAGTACGCCCGCACCGACTTCGAGAACGGCGGCGTGCCCCGCAAGGACTGGGAGGAGCTGCTCGCCGAGATGCGCCGCCGCGCCGACAGGTCCGGCTTCCTCCGCTACGGCATCCCCGCGAAGTACGGCGGCCGCGATGGCACGAACCTGGCGATGGCGATCGTCCGCGAACATCTCGCGGCGAAGGGCCTGGGCCTCCACAACGACTTGCAGAACGAATCCGCCATCGTCGGCAACTTCCCCACCATCAAGATGTGGGAGAACTACGGCAGCGACGACCAGAAGAAGCAGTTCCTCGACGGCATGTTCACGGGCCAGACGCGCGTCGCCTTCGGGCTCACGGAGCCGAACCACGGCTCCGACGCCTCGTGGCTCGAGACGAAGGCCGTTCGGGACGGCGACGAGTGGGTGATCAACGGTAGCAAGCGCTTCAACAGCGGCATGCACCACGCGACCCACGACCTGATCTTCGCCCGCACCTCCGGCGACGAGGGCCGCGCGCAGGGCATCAGCTGCTTCATCGTCCCCACGGAGACGCCAGGCTTCTCCGTGGACTTCATGTGGTGGACGTTCAACATGCCCACCGACCACGCCGAGGTGACGCTCCGCGACGTGCGCGTGCCGCCGACGGCGATGCTCGGGCGCGAGGGCGATGGGCTCGCGCTCGCCAACACGTTCACGCACGAGAACCGCATCCGCCAGGCGGCGTCAGGCGTCGGCGCGGCGCAGTACTGCATCGAGCAGTCTGTGGCGTACGCGCGCACGCGCGTCACCTTCGGGCAGCCGCTCTCGACCCGGCAGGCCATCCAGTGGCCGCTCGTCGAGCTGCAGACCGAGTGCGAGATGGTGCGCCAGCTCGTGCGCAAGACCGCGTGGGAGCTGGACCACCGCCACCACATGGAGATCAGCGACAAGGTGGCCATGTGCAACTACCGCGCGAACCGCCTCGTTTGCGACGCCGCCGACCGCGCGATCCAGGTGCACGGCGGCATCGGCTACACCCGCCACATGCCGTTCGAGCACATCTACCGCCACCACCGCCGCTACCGCATCACCGAAGGCTCGGAGGAGGTGCAGATGCGCCGCATCGCGCAGGTCATGTTCGGATTCGGCCGCCCGCGCGAGTAGGCACCTAGATCCGGACGCTACGCGGCCGGCGCCCGCAACGCGGCGAGCCGTCCCGCCAGCGCGGGCATGTCCGCCGCGAAGATGATGTCGTGCCCGTGCTCCGTCTCGACGACAAAGTCACGGAACGCATCGCTCGCCGCGATGTGCGCCGAGATGTCGCCGACGACGGCGAACTTGCGCCGGTAGTTCAGCACCTTCTGCACGACTTCACCTGCAACACCCGACGCCAGCCGGAAGAATTCAGGGTCGAGCCGGCTCACCGGCACGACGATCACGGACGCGCGTTGCGACATCGCCGCCTCGACGAGGTCCCGGGCACCGTTCGCATCGCGCAGCGTCGGCCCGCCCGCGTCCGCGACGAGGCAGCGCTGCCCTTCGAGCTCGATCACGCTGTCGGCCAAGTGCGTCTCCGCGCCGCGGAGCGCCCGCGGACAATGGCGCATTATACTGCTCGCAGATCGACACGCCGACGGGCCACGGGCGCTGGAGGTAAAGATATGAAGTGGGTGACGCGCGCAGATCCGAAGGTCGACCGCATCGCCTGCCCCTGGCTGATCGGGAAGTTCGTCGACCCGCAGGCGGAGTTCCTCTACGTCGCGGGCGATCAGGTCATGGCCGTCGCCGGGCGCGACGGCGCGACGCCCTTCGACGTGCCCGGCGCCGAGCTCGGCCACCACGGCGCAGAGTGCAGCTTCGACGCGATCATCCGGAAGTACGACCTGCACGACTCGGCGCTCCAGCGCATGGCGCTCATCGTCCGCGGCGCCGACACCGCGGCCAAAGACCTCACGCCCGAATCCCGCGGGCTCGAAGCGATCGCCGCCGGGTTCCAGGCGGTGTACGACGACGATCTCCAGCAGCTCGCGGCCGAGCTCCCCGTCTACGACGCCCTCTACGCTTACTGCCGGCAAACGGCGGAGTCTGGCTGAAGGCTGCGGCGCCGCGACCTTCCCGTTGCCGCCTGCCCGCCGTAACCTTGGCGATATGACGAACGCATCAGCGCACACCGAATCCGAGATCACGGCCCCCGTGCTGCTCTGCGGCCCGGACGGCCGCCTCAACCGCGAGGCGGTCGGCTGGTCGCGGCATCCGCTGCACAGCTGCAACCTCCCGGCGTCGCTTGCGCGCAAGAAGAAGTGGAACTACTGGGCCGTCACGAGCGATGACCTGCTCTTCTCGGCGACGATCGCCGACATCGACATCCTGCAGCTCGGCAGCGCGTACATCTTCGACCGACGGACGCACCGCCACATCAGCAAGACCGTCGTGCGCCCGGCGAACACGATCGTCATGCCGGAAGGCGTGGCCGGCGATATCGTCATCGAGCACGCCGCCATGCGTGTCGCCCTCACCGATCGCGGCGCCGGCACGCGCATCAGCGTCGAGGCGGCTGACTTCGGCGGCGTGCGCCTCGAAGCCGACATCGTCGTCGAGCGCCCCGCCGGGCACGAGACCCTGAACGTCGTCATCCCCTGGAGCGACGTGCAGTTCCAGTACACCTCGAAGCAGAACACGCTGCCGGCCTCCGGCTTCCTGCAGCTCGATGGCGAGCGCCTCGACTTCGCGCCCCCGGCCTTCGGCTGCCTCGACTACGGCCGCGGCGTCTGGCCCGAGCACACGGTCTGGAACTGGGGCGCCGCCTCCGGCGTGCAGGCCGGCCGCACCGTCGGCCTGAACCTCGGCGGCCAGTGGACCGACGGCACCGGCATGACCGAGAACGGCGTCTGCGTCGATGGCCGCCTGACGAAGATCGGCGAGGACCTCGCCTTCGACTACGACCGCGCCGCGCGGATGAAGCCGTGGCGCGTCCGCACGGCCGCGAGCGACCGCATCGACCTCCTGTTCGAGCCCGAGTTCGAGCGCATCGACGAGACCGGCAACGCGGATCGCTACATGAACGTCCACCAGATGTTCGGCCGCTACTCCGGCCGCATCACGCCGGACGGCTCGCCGCCCATCGACCTGCACAACCTCTTCGGCTGGATCGAGGATCAGGAAGCCCGCTGGTGATCGGCGTGCCGGCGGCGCGCAAACGGGGCCTGCCGTTCGGCCACTGCCAGTACCCCGCGCCGATACCCTCCGCCTAGTACGCTTTGCCGAGCATCTCGACGAGTGACAGCGCGTCCAGCGCCACACCCGCAGCCACGGGCACCGCGACGACCGCGATTGCCGTGGCGAACGCTCGTGAGTCTTGCCGCAGGTCGGACAGGCGCTCGAACCGGCCCGTCCGACGCACCAGCACGGCCGCGCACAACGTGGTGATGAAGAGCAGGTAGCCGGGGAGGATCGCGTACACCGGCGCCTCCCGCCCGTCTTCGCCGAACGCGCTTCCTGTGATCGCCACGCCCATCGCCGCAAACAGCATCCCGAACGCGTACACCGGCAACGACAGCACGCCGCGCGGACTCAACGACGGCCCCGCGAGCCAGCCCCGCACCCAGGCGTACAGCGGCGCGACGAGGACGCCAAACAGGACGAAGATCGCCGAGAACATCGCCACGTTCACCGTGACCGAACCAAGCCTCGAGAAGTCGAAGTTGTCGCCTTCGATGACCGTCCAGCCGAGCGTGATCAGGAGCCCGAACCCGAACACCAGGCCGCGCCACCCGCCCGCATCAGCCAGCCATCGCGCAAGCGCGACGTAGAGCAGCCCGCCGAGGATGCCGACGAGCACGCCGCCGAACACGATCAGTCCGAGCGTGCCGTCGAGCGAGATCTCCCCGACCGTCTGCTCCGCCTCGGTGAGGGTGCCCTGCTCGGCGCGGGTCGCCATCAGCGCGGTGATCCGCATCGCCAGGCGCCCGCCCAGGCCGCCGGCGATGCCGCCGGCGATGCCACCGGCCACCGCTCCCGCCGAGACGTCGTGCACGAACGCCCCGAGCCGGAGACGCAGGTCCCACGCCTCGCTCGCCGCGACGCTCCCCGGCGCCAGTCCGACTCCGCTCTCGGCCATGGGCGGAATGGTATCGCAATATTGTGCGCAGCCAAGAAATCACGTCGTGAGGGCGTGATACGCTCAACCCGGGCGGGATTCCGTCCGTATCGTGCAGACTCTGGTCCCGAAGCAGGAGGACGCCATGCCCGAAGACAAGCAGGCGCTGCTCAACCACTACCGGCACACGCGCGACGAGTTGCTCGCGGCGATCGACGGCCTCAGCGATGAGCTGGTGATCGAGACGTCGCTCGACGGCTGGTCCGTGAAAGATCACCTCGCGCACATCGCGACGTGGGACGAGATCCGCGCCGCCGAGGTCACGCGCATCTCCGCCGGATACGACTCCGCCTGGCGAATGACGGGCGAGCAGGACGAAGCCTATAACGCGATGGCGTATGAGCTACGCCGGTCTCTGCCGCTCGAGCAGGTGCGCTGGGAGCTGGCGACGTCGCGTGGGCGGCTGCTCGAAGCGATCGCCTCCGCCGCTCCGCGCGGGCTCGACCCCGCGCTCTACGGTGAGGCAGGCCTGCGCAGCTCGCACGAAGCGATCCATGTGCCCTGGATCACGCGCTGGCGGCGCGAACGCGGCGCCTGAACCGGCGCGACCTACTCGACGAAGATGTCCACTGAGGGCCGCATCGTCGCGCATTCGGCGAGGACTTCGTGGATGACGTGGTCCTTGAACGCCGGCACCAGGCCGTCATCCAGCGGCTCCTTGTCGTCCACCGCCACGTACGCTTGCTCGGTGATCAGGTAGTCGAAGCGCGACGCCCACTTGCGCGCGCCAAGCCGCGCCGTCGTCGAGCAGTTGTCGATCATGTACGCCACGCCGCGCGCGTGCATGTACGGGTTCAGCGAGTCCACGCACTCGATCACGCTCTCGTTGGCGATCTCCGAGTACGGGTGGCCCTTCTCCAGCAGCACGTCGACCTGCGCCATCATCGTCGCGATGTACACGCCCGCGGTGAACGGGTCGAGCGGAATGTTCTGTTCGTCGCGCTTCGCGCGCACGGCCTTGCCGACCCGCCACGTCTCCGTGCCGTCGATCTTGCCCATCGGGCGCTGCTTGAGCCGTTCGCCGGCGAGGATCACGCTCCGGATCTCGTTCCCGCTCGACACCTCGTCGTAGATCTCCGTCAGCAGGTCCTTCGCCACCGGGTACGTGGCGCTGTAGGCGGTGTCGAACGCGGGGTGGCCGTCCGCGCCCAGGGCCTCGTACACCCCCGTCATCCCCTGCCGCGAGATGATCCGGGAGATTGGCCCCGTGATCGCCTCCGCCGAGTGCAGAAACGCGTCCTCCCTGCTCATGCCTCGGCTCAGGTACCGGCGATACAGGCTCTCGATGATGCCGTGCACGGCGCCCAGCAGGATCCCCCGCTCGCCGAAGATGTCGGACTTGTACTCCGACTCCAACGTCGTCTGGAATGTGTATGGCGAGCCCAGAGCCACCGACCAGCCGAGCGCGAGGTCCGTCGCGCGCCCGTCGGCGTCCTGCTCCACCGCGAAGCTCGCGTTGATCCCGGCGCCGTTCACCGACTTGCCCTGTACGTACAGCCTGCGCACCGACGGCCCCATGCCCTTGGGGCAGACGCCGACGACGTTGATGCGCTCCGGGAACGCCGCGCCGACGTTCTTCATGTGCCCCACGAGGAAGCCGTGCGACAGGCCGAGCGTCGCCCCGGGGCGGATCGCTTCGAAGATCCGCGGATACAGCTCGACCTGCGCGGCGTCCGAGATGAGCAACAGCACCAGCTCCGACTCCCGGATGACGTCGAACATCTCGCCGAGCGTGCCGTCCTCTGCGGTGAATCCCGCGTCGCGTGCCTCCGCGGTCGAGCTGGATCCGGCGCGCAGGCCCACCTTCACCTTGATCGGCGTCCCCTCCAGCGAGTCGCGCAGGTTCTGGGCCTGCGCCGGCCCCTGCGAGCCCCAGCCGATGACGCCGATCTGGCTGACGCCAGCAAACGCCGTTGGGAGCAGCGGGAACAGGTGGCGCCCGCCCTTCACCACGCGCTCTTCCCTGCCGGCGATATTCGTCGTCTCCACAGGGAAGATGTTGGACGCAAAGGTCAGGCTGGACGGCATGCGCGTCTCCTCGGTTCAGTCCGCTCGTCAGTCGATGCGACGCATTATTGCGGGCAATCGCGAACGCGTGCCAGTCGCCCTGTTCCGCTTCTCACGTCTCGGCCGTCGATGGCGAGCCGTTCGCCAACCCCGGGGAGCACGGACCGTTCGCGGCAGCAACGCACGCCTCCCGGGCGCGCTGACCGCGTGCCATTCTCGCTGCCGGCGCCGCGTCTGCGATGGCGCCGGGGCCGGATGTAGACTCTCGTCGTAATGCGTTCCAGGACTCGCGCAGCCAATGATCCTTTGTCCAGCCGGACTGCCGGTGACGCCCGGGGGGCGTGATGCGCGCATCGAAGACCACGGCTCGGTTGATCCTGGCGGCGACGATGCTCGGCGCCTTGTTGGCGCTCACACCGGTGGCCGGCCGCGTCGGCTCGACCGCGTCCAGCGCCGGCGTCACCGCGATCAGCGTCGGTGGTTCGCACACCTGCGCGCTGAAGGACGGCGCCGCCTGGTGCTGGGGCGGCAACAGCGAGGGCCAGCTCGGCGACGGCGGCACCGCCGACAGCGACGTGCCCGTGGCGGTGTCAGGGCTGCCATCCGGCGTCAGCACGATCAGCGCGGGCTGGCACCACACCTGCGCGTTGAGGGATGGCGGCGTCTGGTGCTGGGGGCTGAACAGCCACGGCGAAGTCGGCAACGACAGCACCACGGACAGCCACGCGCCGGTGGCCGTGCCGGGGATGGAGAACGGCGTCAGCGCCATCAGCGCAGGCTACTACCACACCTGCGCCTTGAAAGCCGGCGTGGTCTGGTGCTGGGCCTCAACGACCACGGCCAGCTCGGGGATAACAGCACGAGCGACAGCGGCGTGCCGGTATCGGTGTCCGCGCTGCAAGATGGTGTCGGCGCGATCAGCGCGGGAGAGTCCCACACCTGCGCGCTGAAGGACAGCCGCGCCTGGTGCTGGGGCAGCAACGCCATCGGTCAGTTCGGCAACGA
>Ga0334722_10003417_pt1 | contig 17105 bp, 2 predicted proteins | sample C3_bottom_MG_FD_207210 | JGI IMG/M metagenome (GOLD analysis project Ga0334722, IMG submission 207210) | Sediment microbial communities from Yellowstone Lake, YNP, Wyoming, USA - C3_bottom | ecosystem: Environmental > Aquatic > Freshwater > Lake > Sediment | place: USA: Wyoming | collected...
CGACTTTATCGAGCGGCGCGTGACAACGCTCGCCCAGGCCAATGCCCCAACCAACTTAGCTGCCAATGCGGCTTCGGAAGTGAAGATAGATGTGTCCTGGAATTACGACTCCGATGCGAGTGATGAAACCGGGGTCAGGCTATCGCGTTGCGCCGGCGCTGACTGTGTCGACTTGAATCTGCCGCCCGGAACCAGCGATTACGCCGATAACGAATTGGCTCCCAACACGGAATATTGCTACCAGGTCAGCGTCTATAAAACTGCCGCCTGCGCTTGGCAGACTGCCGTGACCGGGCCGGTTTGCGCCAGGACCAGTACCAACGCCGGAGAGTTGCTCGCTGCCCCGGCCAACACAACCAAGGTGAATCTTGCCTGGAACGATAACGCCCAAACCGAAACCGCTTCCGTTATCGAACGCTGTGATGGCGATCTGGCCACCTGCTGCAGTGGCGGGACGACTTCATGTCTTGGCTCTTTCGCCACGGTGGGGGCGGTTGGCACGAACCTGCGGACCTTTGCCGATGAAAGCGTTTGCGCCGGCAACGCCTATACTTACCGCGTCAGCACCAAGGGTGAGGGCTTGGCTTCAGGCAACGGCGGCTGTTGGAAGAAACGGGCGCCGCTTACCTTCACCTCCTTCCCTGCCTTTGCCGGGGTCGAGGTGGTCATCCCGTACCAGGCCGAGATGAAGGCCGATTTCACAGACATCCGCTTCTACGACGCCAACGCCCATCGTGAGTTGCAGTTCTGGGTCAAGGAGAAGAGTGACTCGTCCTCGGCCACCGTCTGGCTGATGACCGGTTCCTCCCCTGCCATTTATCTCTATTATGGCAATGCGGTCGCCAAGGATGGCGGTGTAACCGACGCCCTGTTCACAGATACCTATGACTTCCAGGGAACCGCCATCGATTCCAACAAATGGGTGGAGCTTGACTCAAGTGACAAGATCTCCCAAAACAACGGACTCCAGTTTGTGTACAGAAACAGTTCTCAAGATGCGGCGGTTGTATCCACCAAGACCTTCGAGCGGGCCGCCGGCAACGAACTCTTCGTCGACCTGACGGTGGGCGCCGATTACCAGTGGGACAGGTATGAATCGTTCTTCCTGGGCTGGGAGCAAGATCAGGTCACGTCGCCGGCCTGGAGCGGCAATGGCGCGCATCTCTTGAATTTGACAAGTCAGGGCAACCATTACATGCAATATGTCTATGAAGACGCCAGTGGCATCTATTTCCCCAGGGTTCTCTATAACGATTTGACCCGCTACCAGGTGAAGATCGTCTTGAATGGCGGAGGGGGCGCTAAGTACTATTTGCGGGGTGGCGCCTATCCGGCATGGAGGCTGTTGACGGAGACCACAAGCGCCATGCCGGATGACGATGTCTTGCGGGTTGGCTTCCACCAAGCCGGCCATAATATCACCATCCATCAGGTCACGGTGAAACATGCCTCGGCCCAGCGCGGCGCCGCGGTCAACTTTGCCGGGGCTGAGGGCGATGGTGTGATCTGTCTGTCGTTCAGCCATACCTGGGTCGGCAGTTCGACCAGTGCCGCTGCGGCCGTGGTGCCGCAGGTTTCACCACCATCCGGATTGACTGCCAGCGTGGTTGACGGCAGTGTGCAACTCGTCTGGAGTCCGGGGAGCGGTGATGAGAGCGACTTCCTGGTGGAAAGAGATTGTGGCGGCGGTTACGGCCAAGTCGGTTCTGTTACCGCCGGGATTAATACCTACAGCGATCATTCGATGTCGGCTTCGACTTCGTGCCGCTACCAGGTCAAGGGCCATAAACAGTCCCCCTGCCCTTGGACCAGCGATCCAAGTGCGGCGGTGCAACTCCTCTCGCCGCCGATCGGGCCGGTGGTGAACGCCATTGCGGAGAATGCCTTCCAGATCCGTCTGGATTGGAATGATGCCGCAGATGAGGAAGGCTATGACATTGAGACGCAAGTCCTTAGCGGGGCTTGGATGCCGGTGGCCACTTTGCCCGCCAATCAAGTAACGTTTACGGATAATCATGGCATTAACCCCAGCACTCGGTACACGTATCGGGTCCGGGCCCGTCGAACGACTGGCAATTCAGCCTGGGGCCAGAATTCTGTCACGACCCCGAGCTATACGCCAGGGGCGGCAACGTGTCCGGTGCCATGATGGGAGGGGCAGGGCACAGAAGGGGATCAAGGCTGAAAATTCTGCCATTCAGCATCGTATTTTTGATCATCAGCCTTACGGCGCAGGCCACCCCCAACCCGGTATTATTGGGGAAAAAATGTGGCGGATGCCATGCCCTGCCGCCAGGCTCAGGACCAGACAATGGCCCATTCAAACCGGGAGCCCATGCCGAACATGCCACGATTGCCTGTGAGCAATGCCACGGCACTGGCGCTGAGGACGATCACGTCAACGGTGTGATCAGCCTCAAGCCGGAGTTTGAGTATCAATACGGCAATGCTGTGCCATGGCCCAGCATTGGCAGCGGTTCCTGCGGCGGGAAGGGCTTCTCCTTTCGGCCGCAGGGCTGTCACGAGCGTATGCCAAATGCGAAGTGCTTTTGGGTGCCGGGCAAGAACTGTCGGCCAGTGGATAAACCCTGAGCAAAATTGATGGACTCGCAAAAAGTCCATTGTACTGTTAACGATGGCTAAGCAAAAGGTTCGATATACAAGGCGCAGTGTGCTTTTGCGAATGAGGCTATACAAATGGTATGCCGAATGAGCAAAAGCACACTGCAACGCAGTAGATCGGAGTTTTTGCGACGCCATCAAAATTGACACTGAGACTCAAACAAATGCTTAAGAAATGGAAAGAACAAATGATCAGACAGGAGTGAACGGGATGAAACAATAACTAAAAAAGAGAGCTGCCATGAGAAAAAGCATTATTTGCCTTGCCTTGGTCCTTCTGGCCCGTATCGCTACGGCGGCGGTGGTAGATGCCCCGCACAACGATACGAACAACATTAGCTGTACCCGGTGTCACAGCTATTCGGTCTGGTGGCAGTACTCACCTGTGCAAAGCGATAGAGTCCTTAATCATGGACGGGCGGAGCAGGTAAACAGCATCTGCCTGGGATGTCATGGCGCTGATGCCCCAGCGGCAGACAAGGAGATTACCGCCGCCCCGCATTCAAGTCTGGGCATGACCAGCCTGCATCGAGATACCTTGGATGCATGGTCTAGAGTCTGTACGGATTGTCATGACCCTCATTTCCAAGCGCAACTCGATTGGCAAACCTCAATACCTGCAACAGTCACGGGATCCGGGTCAGAACTTTACCTGGTCGCAGGCGACTTTGATTCAGTCCCTGCGGTCACCGGCCTGGGCACAAAGAGTTCACCCTATTTATCGACCTTTCAAGTCAAAAACATCTCCTTCAAAGACAACTGGGATAACGCCACCCGCCCTTGGACCAAAAAAAGCGGGACCGATGATCGCGGTCTGATTCTGGTCTTGCCCGATGGCCTTGGCCGCCGCACCTTTGAAATCACGAATGTCACCGGTAACACAGTCGAAGTTAACGGCAATATCCCCGCAAGTTTTCCTGCCGGGACCCATTTCGGTCTGATCTACGGCCAGTTGATTCGCAGCAAAATTAACGGCGCGGCGGGTTCGCACAACGTTAAATTTTTTGATCCCAACGGTGGCTTTGTCGACACCAGCGTCAATAAAGACGGTCTCTGCCAAGTCTGCCATACCCAGACCAATCATTTCCAATACAATGCCACCAACACCGCCACCGACCATCAGGATAGGGTGGATGACAAGGGCGAAACCGGTGCCGCGAGTCGTTGCACCCAATGTCACAAGCATGGTCGAGGCTTCGCCGGGGGCAGCGATTCCGGCAAGCACTCAGACCATCTGGCCATGGGTCTGGTCTGCGAGGATTGCCACATCCAGGGTGAGGTCATGGATCCGCTCACCGCCATCCGCTGTAACAACTGCCATCAGAATGGCAGCGGCGGTTTGCCCAATGACGGCGGCGCTTACCGCAATCACTGGATGGATCTCGACCCCGGCTATTCGCTGACCTGCAACTCCTGCCACAGCACGCCGCCGGCATATCCGAACGGCTCACCCAAGGCGAACAGCCACGCAGCCCATCCGGGGATCACCTGCAATAAGTGCCACGTTGCCACGACCTCGGACGGCGCTACCATCACCTCTTTCGCCGCCCACGTGAACAAGGCCTATGATGTCAACCCCGATACCGCGGCAGGCGTGACCTTCACCTACACCTACGCCACCACCGGCGGTACCTGCACGAACATCTCCTGCCATGGCAATAACACGGCAACATGGGGCTCGACCTCGGCCCTGACCTGTCAGAGCTGCCATCTCGGTGCGGTCGATGTCGATGACTTCGCCGGGACATTCTACAGCAACGACGTACGATCGCAAATTGCGGACTCAGGCGAAGGGAATTGGAACACGACCGGTCACGGCAGGCCTTTGGCTTCAGGGAACTATCCCTCGGGCAATGCTGCCGCGGATTTCACCGGGACCAGAGCCTGTCTGTACTGCCACGACGATGCCATTGCCCATAAGACAGCGGTCAACCCGTTCCGGCTCAGGAACTTCAATGATACGACCTGGGGCAAGAACGGCGTCTGCCAGAACTGCCATGCCAGCGACTCCGCAGGGGTGATGGTCGATGCAACGTCTCGAAACGGCATCTCGAAAATCGGCTCGATTCATTACGGAACAAATCACGGGGCTGCCAATAGCGGCGGCCAGTTCTGCTGGGATTGCCATGATGCGCACGGTGACGGCAATGCGTTTATGATCCACGCAGCAGTTGCCAAGACGTCGGACGCGACTACCGGGGTGCCGACCAGCACGGTCCCAACGGTATTCACCGCGTTTACGAGCGGTTCCGATTACGCCAGGACTTCCCCCTCGTACACCGGGATCTGTCAGGTCTGCCACACCTCAACCCAGTACTACAATCCGTCAGCCAATGGGCACTCTACCGATAAATGCACTACTTGCCACGTGCATTCGGATGGTCGAGGCTTCGGCGGCGGTAAAACCGGCAAGCACCCGGGGCATCTGGCCATGGGCGTGAGCTGCGAGGTCTGCCACCTGCCGGGTGGCGGGGTCTTGGATCCGCTTACCGCCACCGGCTGCAAGACCTGCCATAACGATGGTCTTGGCAACGAGCCCAACGACGGCGGGGCTTACCGCAATCATTGGAAGGATGTCGACCCCAACTATTCGTTGAGCTGCAACTCCTGCCACAAGGGGCGACTGGTCCTTGCCGACGCCACCAACACCGCCAAATACACCCACACACCTTCTGATACCAAGTGCGATGCCTGTCATGACGGGAGACAGACTATTGATGCCGCTATCAATACCATCTACACCCACCTGCCTGACGACAGCAATTGTGCCACCTGCCATGACGGTCCTGGACCTAATCCCTTGACCGATTTCCGGGAGCCGCCGGTGGGCATGCAGACCGGCGGCCACACCCGGCTTGCCAGCTCCAAGTGGATTCGGCAATACGCCTGTTACTACTGCCATACGGACAGCGTCGATACTGCAGGCAACTGGAAAGCCGGCGGACCCCATCTCAATCATACTGTCGATGTCAAGATGGACACGCAGTGGGCCATTGTTAGCAAGGATCCGCCCCAATATATTGCTGGCACTCAGACCTGCAAGAATGTTTACTGCCATACCGACGGCACGACCCTGAACCCGGAGATGCGGGATTACGCCTGGACGGGCGGCCACCAGGAGTGCAACTCCTGCCATGGCCATAAGCCATCGGCAGGCGGCTGTAACGTCTCCGGCTGCCATAGCGATAATCGTGACGGCAGCTATTGGGATAAGTTCCCGGAGAAGAAGTGGCTCTCAGCCATGCCCATGTACGAGAACACCGGGCCGCTCACCGATAAAGCCAATTCTCATTACCGCCACCTGTTTACCGGTTTCTCCTGCGATGACTGCCATGCCGAGACCATTACCGGATCGAGTTGCCTGGCCTGCCACGGGACGACAATCCCCACCACCGGCACTATGGCGGAAAATAAGCATATCAATCCGGCAAAGCATGTGAATCGGGTCAAAAACGTGGTCTTTAAGAGTGGCGGCACCTATAACCCGGCCACCAAGACCTGTAACAACACGGCCTGTCATACCGGAACCCCGCCGCAATGGGGCGGTTCGGCCCACGACGCGGTGGTCTGTCGGGATTGCCATGGCTCCACCAATGCCGATGTGGACGATTTCGGCGCCTTTAACGGCGTGCGGGCCAAGATTAATTTGAGCCAATGGGCCACAACAGGCCATGGACGGCCAGGGGTGATCGATCCGGCCACCAACATGCCGAAGTTAGGCGTCAACCCCTACGCCTCCGGCAACCCGCCGGCGAATTTCCCTGATCTCGGCTGCTGGTACTGCCACGATTCTCGAGTCCTGCATAAAACCGAGGAGAATCCCTTCCGGCTGATCCAGCACGAGCATTTCAAGAAACGTTTTGAAAAGGAGTGCGTCTTCTGCCATATGCAGGGCCAGGACAGCGAGTGCCTGGGTTGCCATAATGCCGATAAGTCGTTAGCCCCACAGTTGGCGAATATCCAGGCCTTACCCAATGTCGTCCATTCACCCTATACCATCTCCCGGCCTGACCACAGCGGCTACACGGCTGGTGGTTGCGGCGCCTCTTCTTGTCATGTCGATGACGCCGCTCGTCATAAGACCGAGGCCGGGGTCTGGACCCAGGAGCAAAAGGATGATGTCCAGAACTCCTATGTCCAGATGGGTGTCTGTCTAATCTGCCATGATGACAACTCCAGCGGCCAGTGTACCACCTGCCACGCCGCGCCAGTTGATAATCCTAATAAATACGCACTGGGCTTTGACCCTGCCGATAACGACGCCGGTCTGGCCGGAAAAACCGGCGGTCGAATTACCGCCCAGAAGTCCAAGGCCTCGTCCTCTCATTTTGGCTATAAACACTACCAGGATTATCGTACGAGCTTAGGCAGTCAACTGGATTCCGAGACGGTTAACAAGGTCTCCACCTCCACCCGTGAGGTGGTAAGAAACAGCAATAGTTCGGCCTGGACCACGGATGCCTTTGTCGGTCGGCGGGTGACCATCCTGAGCGGCGCCAATGCCAACCTGTCCAGGTCGATTGTCAGAAACAGCACAGATGTTCTGACGGTGTCCCCGCCTTTCCCGGACGGCCAGCAGCTTCAGATAGGCGATACCTACAAGATCATGGATATCGTCTGGAAGGGCGGCAAGTTCTGCTGGGACTGCCACGACCCCCATGGCGATGACAATATTTATATGATTCAGAATGAGATCGCCACCCGCACCGACGGGGTGACAGGCAAACCCATTGAACGAAAGGCGGTTTCCTTCACCCGGAAAAGTACCGGGCTGGATTACGCCCGGATTGTTCCCAACCCGGCGACTGGTAAGTATGACGGGGTCTGTAATGTTTGTCACACCAATACCGAGATGCACTACACCGCGACCAAGGGTGACAACCACAACTCCGGCCGGGTCTGTACCGAGTGTCACGAACACCGTTTCACTGATAGTCATGCCGACGACCAGCCCTGCAACACCTGCCACGCCAACCGTCCGGTGCCTCGGCATACCGGTTTCGGCCAGGCCAGGGACTGCACCAAATGCCATAAAGACGCCATTGGTGCCCGCATGAACATCATGAAGCAGTTTTCGGCCAACTCCCATCATGTGCAAGGCGATAAGGTCACCAACAAGCATTGTTACGCCTGTCACTGGGAGGCCACCAAGGAGGGGGTTATCAATACGGAGCACCATTCCGGCTATAACAACAAGACCCATACCAGCGAGAAGAACAAGGAGGTCGATCTGGTGATTTGGCAGGCAGGCCAGCGTCCCTCGGTCTTTGACAACGACGGGGTAAACGGCGACGATACCGCCGTCTCCTTCCTGGCGGCCAAGATCGATACCGGTCAGCCGGGCAACGACCTGGCCGGACAACGGGGCGAGGTCAGCAAGGTTACCAGCCATTGTTTGGGGTGCCATTCCGACCAGAACAATGAGACCGAGCCGTTTAATATGGTAGACCCGGCCCACGGCGATTGCAAGACGCCGATTCAATACGCCTGGGACCGAGCCAGTATTGCCGCCCGTTACGACAATCTAGGCACCGCGACCTTGGGCAAATACAATACGGCCAATGCCGCCAAGAAGGTCGTCACCAAGGCCTTCTCGGCTCACGGTAACGCCGTGGCCAATCAAGGGGGCGTAGACCCTGTTACCGGGGTAGACGAGGGAATCCCCAACACCAGGGGCGGGCTCTATAATATCCAATGCTTTGACTGCCACTCCTCCCACGGCTCGATGGTGGCTGGCACTACCTCAAGTTATACCACCTTCAATGGCACCAAGAATGGTGCGAATCTCAAGGAAACGCAAGCCGGTAAGGGCGGATACCCGATGACCTACAAGGCCACCGCCAACACCAACCCCAACTCGGTCAACCCGTATCAGGCCGGGGCGGGGCAATGCTTCGACTGCCATGAGACCGCCAGCATAAATACGCAGCTAAGTCCGACGTCCAAGTCGCCATGGGGCTATAGCGACACCTTTGGCGCTACGGCCCCGATCAAGGGCTATCGCGACAATCCTCGTTTTTCGGGTTCCTACTCCGGAGGCAGTCAGTTTGCCTCGTATCGGGCAGGTAAGCAGACTGTCGGCGGTCATTTCCGGGCATCCCATAAGAACCCCGCCTCCCCTAACTACAACCAGGCGAACCCGGCCGCAAATGACTTCCCCACCATGGGCACCATTGACGGCTTATGCACCCCCTGTCACGACCCGCATGGCGTCAGTCCCGCCTTGGGCGATAAAAAGGTCTATGCCCTGCCAATGCTGAAAGGCACTTGGCTGAGCTCCCCCTATAAGGAGGACGGCCCGTCAAGTTCTGCCGCAAACTTTAATAATTCTCGCAATTATTGGAACAATACCAGGCCGTATGCGCAAAAGCCGGACCCCCAGCCAGCCGGGACCTGGCGTACCGATCGGAACACCTTTAATCAGGCGGATCTAAGCCTTCAGGCCAATCAGCCGGCGGTCTACGATCGGGTGAGCGAGGATGCCGCGACCTTTGCCGGTCTCTGTCTGCGCTGCCATCCCAAAGAGACTTTGACCACTGAAGTAAGCGTCAAGGCCTCGGAAACGATCCCCTGGGCCACGCCGGAGCGGATTCACCGCTCGGTGAAGGGCTGGGGCTGGAATGATGGCGAGGCGCCCCGTGAGCACTCCTACACTTGCTCCAAGTGCCATCAACCTCATGCCTCCGGTCTGCCTCGGTTGATGCAGACCAACTGCCTGAATGGAACCCATCGTGGGCAGGTTGCTGCAGGTGGGGCACCCTCCGGGAGTACTTATGGGCACTTCCCCTATGGCTGGTTTGATAATGGCGTTTTTGATGTTGGCAGTAACAACGCCTGCCACAGGTCGGATACAGCCAATGGCGCATCGGGGGAGGCCAATAACCAGAGTTGGAACACGGTGACACCGTGGACAGGAGGGCAATAAGATGAAAAATATCGCCCATAATGGTCAAGGAGAGAAGTTCACAGGCAAAGCAACAATGGGGAAGGCGGCTATGCGGATGATGAGGCAAGTGAAAATCAAAGTCATGATATGCTGGGCGGTGCTGGCCTTGATCAGCAGTGTCTCGGCCGTCCAGGCGGAAGACCAAATCTTGGTCTGGCAGTTTCAGGACGCTAAGGCGGGGATTCAGGAGGCCCAGGCCAGCACGGTGGACTCCCACGGCAATCTGATCATCACCGGCTATACCGATACCGCCGGCAATGACGATTTCTACACCATCAAGGTCAGCAGTCTTGACCATACTGTTCTGTGGGCAGCCCGGTATGATCATCCCCAAGGGGATGATTGGGCAGTCGCGGTGGCGGTTGATGGCAACGACGACGTCATAGTCGCAGGTCATATCAATAATGGCGTGAACACGGATATTGCCGTCATCAAGTACCATGGGACAACCGGGATCCCGGTCTGGACAGCGCCTTATGTGTTGAACGGGCCGGCGAACGGCGATGATATGCCCCGCGCTTTGGCGGTAGACGCCTTGAACAATATCTATGTCGCCGGCTATTCCAACTCCGGGAGCAGTGCCGGGGACGATGGCATCCTGTTCAAATTGGGGCCGGATGGCCCAAATCCTGACGGCACCCCTTTTTGGCAGGTACACTTTGATGGCTCGGCCCACAATAACGACCGGTTTAACAGCATCAGCATCGGGGCCGGGGGCGTTGCGGTGGCCGGGTATAGTACGGTCATGCACAGCGGCAACCGCCAGGATTATGATTATTTGACCATGAAATTCGATTCTCTCGGCAATCTGCTCTGGCAAATGACCTATGATAGTGGCTCTGATAACGATCAGGCCTCTTATGTCGGCATGGACACGGCGGGTAATGTTATTGTCACCGGAGAGGCCATGTCCGGGGGCCAGCAGAATATGGTCACCATTAAATACGCGGCAGCCGATGGCGCACAATCGTGGATAACCCCCTACAGTGCCGGCACCCACAATAGCCCTAAGGGTTTGGTGGTCGATAGTGATAACGAGGTGTATCTCATCGGTGATACTTTTACCAACAGCGGCAAGGATGATTTCTACACGGCCCGCTACGCCGGAGGGGATGGCGCGCCGGTTTGGGAACGTGTCTTCGATTCCGGGAACAGTAATTCAGATATGCCCCAAGCCCTGGCCTTGGACCGGACCGGCGGCCTCTATGTCACCGGCCATACCCATATCGATGCAACTGGTGATGATGATTTCCAGACCCTGAAATACAATAAGGCCAATGGCAACCAGATCTGGCAACAGGGACCGCCGGTCGGTGGCAACCAGCAACCGGTGGGGGTGGCGGTGGCGCTGGGCGTTACCGCCGATGGCAATGTCTATGTGGCGGGCTGGTCCCAGCCGACAACAAATGATGTCGACTATTTTGCCGTCAAATACAAGGCAGATCTCATGAACGCCCCAACCGGCCTCACGGCCACGGTGGTCAACCAGACCTGTGTTTCTCTGAGCTGGCAGGACAATTCAAGTTCACCCAATGAGGACAATTTTTGTATTGAGCGCTGTCAGGGGTTTGCTTGCAATGATTTTACCGAACTCACCTGCGGTATAGGCCGTGACCAGATTGCCTACACGGATTGCAGCGTCACCGCCGATACTTGGTACTCGTATCGGGTCAAGGGGAAAAGCAACGTGCTGGCCTACTCCCTGCCTAGCCCCCAAGCCTCGGTCTTGACTACCATCATTGACTTTCCGGCCCCGGATTGGCTCTACGTCTATCCGGACCCCCTTCTTCCCGATACCGAACACCTTGACGATCAGGCCTTTGCCATTGCGGCGGGCAAGGATAACAACCCGGTGGCCACCGGGCACAGCTCCACCAGCGGCTCACAGTACGACTACTATACCGTCAAGCTCGATCGCAACAACGCCAGCACCCCGTTTTGGGTCGATGTCTATGATGACGCGGACGGCCAGGGGGACTCGGGCGTCTGCCTGGCTTTGGATAACAACGATGATGTGGCGGTTTCAGGGTTTTCATCGGTCAACGACGGACATGGCGGCAACACCAACGTCATTTATACCATCAAATACGCCAAAACCGGTCCGGATCTCAACAACAGCGGATATCCCCTGTGGACTGCGGAATACATGGGGCCTCCCGGCAGTTACGACGCCCGTGCCAAGGCGGTGGCCGCGGCCACCGATGGTGGTAACTTTATGGCGGTGACGGGTCACGGCAAAAATAGCGCAGGCAACGACGATATCTATCTGATCAAGTATAAACCGGACTATGATGGCGGGGATCAGCAGGTTTGGGCTATCACCCCGTTCGACGGCGGGTTTAATGATTATCCGACGGCCACGGCCTTTACCTCAACCGGCGATGTGGTGGTGGCGGGCATCACCTATAACGCGGCCGGGAATTCCGATGTATTCTTAAGCAAATACAGAGGCACGGATGGGAGCCGGATGAGCGGCTGGCCCTATATCCACGACTTCGGCCATGGCGCCGATGCCATTAAGGCCTTGGCGGTGGCGGCGGATGGCTCAATTTATGTGGCGGGTTATGCCATGAACGCCGCCGGCAATCTGGATATCTATGTCAATAAATTCAACGAGGGCGGGGTGCCCCAGTGGGGTGAGTCCGGGAAGATTATCGACGGACCAGGTAGTGACTTTGACGAGGCGGTAGCCATTGCCATTGATCCGAATGATGGAGAGATTGTTGTCGGCACCACCATCACCTCCGCCTCGGGCAGCACTGATTTCCATCTGCTGCGCTACCAAACGGACGGCACGCTGCGTTGGCAAAAGACCTTGGACCAGGCCGACCACGATGAGGTGCTGGTGGCCATGGCCTTGTCGCCTTCTGGGGAAATCTGTCTGGCCGGTGAGACCGAAAACGGTACCTATACCGATGCGTTGGCAGTGAAATACGACTACGCCGGCAACCTGATCGGCTCAACCAAATTCGATCATGGCTTTGATGACACCGTCACCGCCATCACCGCCAACCGGCTAGGCGAATTTTATATCGCGGGGTATTTCAAGACCGGCGCGTCAGCTCAAGCCGATTATGATTTTATGGTCTTCCGTTTATACGGGCCAGTGCAGATCCAGGCGCCTTCACCTTTTACCGCCACCGCCCACAACAGCTCGGTTGACTTAAGCTGGACCGAAAACGATGCAACCGGGGATGGCTTTAAGCTCTACCGCAAGACCGGCGGCTGCACGGTTGGAGGCAGTGTCTTTGAGCAAACAGACCTGATTCAGACGCTGCCCGAGATGGATGAGATTTTCATCACCGATAGCGCTCTCAATATCGGCGCGACCTATTGCTATGGGGTGGCGGCCTATCGGGCAAACGGCGAGATGTCGCGGATCAGCGAGCGTCAAGTCACGACCAGTGTCCCTGTCCCGCCGAATTTTGTGGTGGCGATTGCAAGGAATACCTCTGATGTCGAGGTGTGCTGGCACGATAACAGCGCCTCGGAGGACGGCTTCATGGTTGAACGCTGCACGGGGGCCAATTGCGATTTTTCTCAGTTTGTCACTATGTTAGCGCCGGCTGAAAACAATGGGGCGGCAGCGCAAACCTGTTTTGTCGACACCACGGCCTGTGATTCCGGGGCAGGGAAGGCGTTTCGGTACCGGGTTCAGGCTTACAGGCTCAATGAATGGAGCAGCGGTTTTGACGGAGTAACCGACACCGTGACGACATTGGGGCTGCAAGCGCCGTCGTCCCTGATCTCCCGCAAAGTGACCGAGACCAAGGTCGACCTGCAATGGCTTGACAATACGGTGGATGAATCGGATTTCGTCATTGAGCGGTGCCTGGGAGCGGGCTGCACGGATTTCAGTGAAGTCGGCGCAGCAAGCTCGGTCAGGGGCCTTGACCTGTACCTCGCGATGAACGAACCCTCCTGGTCCGCGACTCCGGGGGAAATTATCGATTATTCGGGTAAGGATCGCCACGCCACCGCTTTTGCGGGGGCGACGACGGTGGCGGACAGCTACGGCGGCTATGATAATAGTGGCTCCGGCAGGCTGGACGGCTATGACGATTACCTGGCCACGCCGCTTGCCGTTGACCAATCCGCCGGGGTAACCATGATGGCTTGGGTGAAGCCGGCTTCCGTCGACGGCAGATGGGGGTATCTGTTCTCCACCGAGGACGGCACCCCGACCCAAGTCCATAACAATTGGGGCATTGCCCGCAATTATAGCTATTGGTATGTCTCCACCGGAGGGGGGTTGATCAACACCGGGGCGCAGGTGACGCCCGGTCAATGGCAACATCTGGCCGTAGTCTTCAGCCCGGGCGACGCAGCCAGATTTTACCTGAATGGCGTCTTGGTCAATACCCTCCCGCTCAGTTCCGGTATGCCCAGCGCCAATTTGTTCATCGGTCGGCAAGGGGTGCTCAATCAGAATTTCTTTGATGGCTTGGTGGATGAGGTAGCGGTCTATAATCGGGCTTTGACCCCGGCCGAGATTCAAAAGCTGGAAATGATCGGTGTGTTCCCGGAAGCAAGCGGGCAGAGGTGGTTTACCGACTCCACGGTGGACTCTAAAGCAGACTACCAGTACCGGATCACGGCCCGGAAGCAGACCGAGTGCGGAACCGATCTTTCGGCCCCGTCCAATGCCATCGTCGTGGGCACGGCCCCTTCTCCTCCCGAGCCGTTGACCGCCACCTTGATTAAGCCCGGAGTTATCGGGCTGGCCTGGACCCCACAGACCACAATCCAGACCGGGTTTAAGCTGGAGGGGTGTAACGGCGCAGGCTGTACGGATTTTGTGGAAATCACCAGCGACATTGGGGCGACCGCCATAAAATTTACGGATCGCAGAGCCTGTTACGGCAGTGACGGAGTCAACCGCTATCGGATCAAGGCGCTGGGACCGTGGGGCGAATCAGCCCCGAGCCCAATCGCCGAGGTGGTGAGCGTGGCTGGTCCAGCTCCGGCCAATCTCTCTGTCAATCAGGTGACCGAGGCCAGCGCCGCACTCAGTTGGACCTACGCCGATCCCAATCGGGATGGGTTTATCATCGAGCGCTGCGCTGGAGACCAGGCCACCTGCGATCAGAACAACGCCAATTTTGTGGCGGTGACTGGTTCGCCCTTCTCTGGGCAGGATTCCGCCCTCCAAGCGTATTGGCGGATGGAAGACTCGCCGTGGACCGGCGCGCCTGGCGAAGTCATCGACAGTTCAGGCAAGGGGTATCATGGTACGGCCCATAATGGTGCTGCCCAAGATGTCCCCGGCGTGACCAGTTATGCCGCTGCCGCCTTTGACGGAGGGGATGACTCAATCAGCACCGATCTGATGATAGATCAGTCCAGCACAAGCCCTGGCGCCACTTTTATGGCGTGGGTCTACCCGACTGACCGAAGCTCGCGCTATGCGTATTTGCTCAGCACCGATAATGGCGGCTCTGACTGGGGGCTGGGTACCTATGCTTACTATTGGTTGATTGACGCAGGGGACACCCAGTACTGGGTCTATGATTATTACGGAATGAAAACGAACGCCTGGATGCATGTCGCCGTGGTCTTTGATCCCAACACCGGCGTGCAATTCTATCGAGATGGGGTGCTGATCTTCAACTCCGCCGCGATTGACTTTGATGCCAGCACGGCCCCCTTCACCATTGGCGGGCATCCCCTTGGTGGTTCTAATTATGCCGGGAAGATGGATGAGGTGACAGTCTTTAACCGGCCGTTGAGCGCCCAGGAGGTAACCCAGTACATGCAGGGCAGCGGTCCGGTCAACGTTACCGACGCAAACGGTATCGGCACCGGCGGCACTTATACCTACCGGGTTACACCATTATTGAACAATACGACTTGCGGCGATTGGGGAGGCATGACCTCTGCCGCCGAGGTGGTCACCAGCACGCCACTGGCCCCAATAGCCCCGGATGGTCTGACGGTGACCCGAAACAGTTCCACTGAGCTTGATCTCGCCTGGAAGGCCAACACCTCCTCTGAGTCCGGTTTTTTGATTGAACGTTGCCTGGGGAGTGGTTGTGACTTCTCTACCCTTACCAGCGTTCAAGTCGGGCCTGGGGTAACGACCTACAAAGATACCTCGGTATGCCAAGGTTTGACCTATCGCTATCGCGTGAAGGCGGTCAAGGGCGTGGCCGCCCCCTGGGAGTGGGAGACCGCCTATGCCGCGCCTTTTGAGCAGAGCACGGCGGTGGCCAATGCGGTGGCTGTCACTCTGAATGTCATGAACGAGTCCGAGATCAGCCTCTCCTGGGACGATGTCAATCAGGATGAAGATGCCTATGAACTCTCCCGTTGTCTCGTTGTCCCGGGCTCCATTGCCTGCGACCAGGCGGATCAATTTGCGTCGATCAAAAATTTCCCCGGCTCGGTCAATGGCGCCTTGCTCCATTACCGGATGGACGAGACGAGTTGGGTCGGCAACTGGAGTGAGGTCCAGGACGCCTCCGGCCGTAATAACCATGGTGTGGCCTATAGCGGGGCTGTGACAGTGGGCGACGGGCGCTTTGGCCGGGCCGGCTCCTTCAACGGTTCCACCAGTTTTGTCTATACTCAGCTGCTCATCGATCAAGGGCGAAATTCGCCTGGAGTAACGATGGAGGCCTGGGTCAATCCGACTATGACCGATGGGAATCCCCGTAGCGTGCTTTCCACCGAAAACGGCGGCAACGACTGGGGGCTCATCGTTCAGAACGGCAAGTGGTATGTCAGTACCGGGCTCTCGCTGTACGACACCGGCCTGACGGCGGATTTGAACACCTGGCAGCATGTCACCGCTCTCTTTATCCCCCGGGTTGGCATCAAATTCTATAAGAATGACGAAGTGGTTACAATTAATGAGATTGATTATGATCTTTCGACAACTTACTTAAATATCGGGCGTAATGCCTCGACCAGCTATGCGGGCTACTATTTCCAAGGGCGGATCGATGAGGTGCTGATCTATGATCGGCCGCTCACCGAGGCTGAGGTGGCGGCCCACAACACCTATCAGGAGACCGTCAATTTCGTCTATCCTGATAGCGGGTTACAGCCGGAAAACGTCTACTACTACCGGGTAACGGCCAAGAAGGCGGCTGGTTGTGGCTGGAATGAGGTGACCACGGTCAGCGGGACGACTCCACCGCCCCCACCCCCCACCAATCTGATAGAGACCAAAATTGATTCAACGAGCTGTGCGCTGCAGTGGAACGACAATAACGGCTCCGAGACCGGCTATGTCGTCAGCCGCTGCGAGGGTACGGACGGTGGCTGTGTGGCGCCGGAGCTGATGAAGCAGAACTTGTTTGCTAACAGCACGACTTTCACCGATAACACCCTTTGCCCGCAGCACACCTACACCTACCGGGTATGGGCTGAAGGCACCTGGGGCCAGACCGACTTTATCGAGCGGCGTGTGACAACGCTCGCCCAGGCCAATGCCCCAACCAACTTAGCTGCCAATGCGGCTTCGGAAGTGAAGATAGATGTGTCCTGGAATTACGACTCCGATGCGAGTGATGAAACCGGGGTCAGGCTATCG
>Ga0334722_10003418_pt1 | contig 17099 bp, 17 predicted proteins | sample C3_bottom_MG_FD_207210 | JGI IMG/M metagenome (GOLD analysis project Ga0334722, IMG submission 207210) | Sediment microbial communities from Yellowstone Lake, YNP, Wyoming, USA - C3_bottom | ecosystem: Environmental > Aquatic > Freshwater > Lake > Sediment | place: USA: Wyoming | collected...
CCCCGCAACCCATCCTTTTCAAACTTACGACCCCGGTTCCCCCCGGTACCGACGGTCACGCGCCATCCACCACGCCGCGGGGGGGGGGTATATATAAACACAAAAGGGGAGTGAGTACCCCTACCCCGTGTATATGATCCTGTTAAAAATTGCGTAACCGAACGTAACCGGCTTCAAAAATCTTGATTTTACGACATTTTTGAGGTTACAAAAAAACAAAAACAAAAAAAATAAAAATGTAACCCGGTGTAAATTTACGTAACCCTTTGTTTTTTTTCTTGGTTTTTAGGAGCCCCCCGCCATTCTTTTTCAAAGGGGAGCATGGGTGCACCTTCTCCCTTTGTTTTTAAAGAAAACCCACGGGTCCCCTCTAAAGGGGTCTCCCCCGTGTTTGCCTGTGGGGCTACCACCGCAAGCGGTGGAGCGCCCCTGCAGGCACTAAAACACAAGCCCTAAAGCTAAGCTTAGCCTGCCAAGCACAGTGGGGGGCTACCTAAGGACTTAGCCTTGCTTAAGCAGGGGAACAATGGCTGGTGGCAAGCATCATGCTTGGTAGAGCAAACGAGGGGTTAACCTGGATAGGAGAGGAAGGAGAAGAAAGAAGGAGAGGGTAGGGTAGGGTGCACGGGTCCCTCCCACGGGTCCCCTCCTAAAGGGGTCCCCCCCGTGGGTCCCTCCCGTGCCTGGACCTCTTTTTTTAAGAGGAAAGGGGGTCCTTCTTGTATATTTTTTTTTTTTTTTTCAAATGTCCTACAGAAATTCTTACATTTTTACTATCAAACAACTTTTAATAGTCTTATTAAAGTTTGATAAAAAGACTTCTTGTCCTACAAGGTTACTCACAAGTCCTCTAAATAGAAAAACCAAAAGGAGGGGTCGATATGATGAAGCCAGGATGGGCAGTAAGAACACGCTTAGACAAACTAATCAGGTTAAGACTACCTGGAATTGTTTTAGCAGAGATTTACAAGATAAAGGATGAGACCGGCTTGAATGTTTCCGAGGTAGTAAGGCTTTTACTGGAGTATACCCTTAGCAACGAGGAAGCCTTGAGAAAGATTTTTGATCCTTACAAAGCATACTATCAACAAAAGCAAAGGGACTGGAACTCTTTGAGAGTTTAAAAAGCAAAGCACAAAAAGTTGTAAAAGAAAAGTTCTCATTTTGGTGTAGTTAACAAACTATATATATCTCAAAAATTTTTGAATTTTGACATGAGTGTCGCGAGTGTCGTTCCGGCACTCATGACACTCATGACACTTGTGTCATTTTTGAGCTCCTTAGAACTCAAAAGAAAAGTTACAATTTTGGCGTCGTTACCAAACTATATTTACCGATCAAATTTTGAAATTTTTTGACTATCTAGATTATTCGGCTAGTTCGACTATCTAGATTATCCGACTTGCTAGACTGTCCGACCTGTTTACTGTTTTTTTACAAAAAACCCCTTACAGGGGGGGACAATATTGACCTTTTTGCAAATTGTGTATAATGATTGTTATAATCTATATGATTTTTTGCCCCTTTTGCTCTTTGACAACTGAATAGGGTAGTAGGGCAGGGCAGGTTTTTAAAAAAATGTTAAATTCTAAATGGTTAAAATCTGCCCTATTTAAAAAGGGATTGCGACAAAGTCTGTTGTTTAAAGTTCTTTAATAAGACAGCTCTCATGTTGAAACTTGCCCTACCTAAAAAGGGATTGCGACAACATAATCTTTAAGAACTAATCGGGATATGTTTTATTTGTTGAAATTTGCCCTATTTATAATCAGGTTGAAAGATTAGCAAAGAATATAAAAAGGAGGATAAAGATAATAGAGGTATTTTCGGTTTGATTTGAAAGAGCTGAATGAGAGGTTAAACTCAAGAAAGTTAAGGGGTTTAAGGAGATTGAATTATTTTTTCATATAAAGTTTTAATAGCTAAATTTAAAATTTCAGAATCATCAATTTTTCTTTTTTCTTTTCGCAAAAAATGAGCTTGTAATTCTCTTAGCCTTGCCTCATTTTCAGGCATGATATAAAATCCTTTAAATTTCCATTCCTTTGATTTAACAAGCTTTTTCTCTCTTGTTACTTCCTTTTGAGCTTTATTTTCTTTCTCAAGAGGCTTTATTTTTGATAACATTCCTTCTAAGAGACTTTCTCTTTCTTCAGCCATTCTAACACCCCCTTTATAAGCTCTTTTATTGATTCTTTGGCAAAACTATCTAAATTATCTAAAGTCTTTTCTCCAAGAGAAAAATATTGAAATATTGACCTTTTTGGAATTGGAGAGAAAACTTTAATTTGAAGTTCATTTAATTTATTTAAAAGTTCTCTTTGTAAGGAAACACTTTTTTCAAAAAGATTAGGAACAATTCCTATTACATCAATTTCTTTATCTGTATATTTTTTAATTTCCCTTAAAATATCCCATAAATTGCTAAGTCCAACTATACCTAAAAATCTTGCTTCAGTAGGAACAATTATTCCATCGCATGCAAAAAGTGCATTTAAAGTCAGTAAAGACAAACTTGGAGGGGTATCTATAATGATAACATCGTAAAGCTCTTTAATCTTAGAGAGTCCTTTTAAAAGTCTATATTCTCTTGCTACAACTCCTGAAAGCTCTTGTTCTATTCTTGCAAGCTTTAGAGTTGAAGGAATTAAATCAAAATCTTTAAGTTTTAATGGTTGAACATCTTTCCCCAAAAGTAAATCATAACTTGTAGTCTCGTCTGGTAAATTTTTTAGAAAGATGATGCTTAAATTTGCCTGTGGATCAATATCTATTCCTAAAACTTTTAAATTTTTCTTTGGTAAAAATGACAAAAGGATAGCTGAAATAGTAGTTTTCCCAACTCCCCCTTTCTGGTTAACTATCGTAATTGTTTTCACAATTAAATATTTAAAATAGCCAAATTTTTGAGATTCAATTTTATCTAAATTTTTAAAATAGTCAAGAGATTTAAATAGCTTGAATTTTTAAAAAAGAAGTAATCTACTTTTTCGAACAGTTCTGCCCTCCCTTAGGGCTGTTCAAAAAAACCCCCCCACTTTGTCCTGTCAAGTAATAGCGAGGCATCCCCAAGGAAAAAAGAGGAGCTCCCTCGGCTGACACCTCGGGGGGACAAAAAAAGAAGCTTAAGGGACAGCGGGAGGGCTTACACAAAAACATTTTTGAACAGCCCTAAACTCATTTTAAAGTTTGTGAAAAATTGGGTAGGCCACTCGAGTGATAACCCCAAAATTTTTTGTAAAAATCTTCCTATTCCTTTTCTTTTAATTTCTCTCTTATCAACTCTTTAACACCTACTACTTCATTTTCAATATAAGCCCTTTGTATGTCTATCACATCTACCTTTTCAAACAAAACCTCTAGTAATGTTTCAAATACTACCTCACTTAATCTAGAAAAAGAAAGCAACCTACACTTTCTAAGTAATTTCTGATCCTTTATCCTAATCCACAACAAATTGTTCCGCATTGTAATCCCTCCTTTGCTTAAGAAAATTTCTCTTTTTCATTTTCTTTTTTTAACAAAAAAGTAACCAGTTAAATTGGTTGATCTCTTTGCCCAATTTTGTAGCTCCACTAAATTTAGATTTTTTCAGGGTTTCAAAGTGGATTGGCAATATGGGCAATAATGCCCTTATATAAAAAAAGATCAAAGAAGAGAAGAAGAAGGCTTCCTTCCTTTTGTTTTTTTCTTTTGGTTTTTACAGCCTCAATCTAGAATTTTCGTTTTGAAGGAAAGGGTCCTTTTAAGTAAGGGAGAAACAAAGTAGCTTGTTAAAAAAATAACTTTAGCAGGTATAATAATTAAAAACGGGAGGTAAAAAGCTATGAAAAAAGTTTTAAGTATTCTCCTATTGCTTAGTTTTTTACCGTTTAAAAACATAGCTTATGCTCAGCAAGAGATTGCCGCTTGCTTTACTTTTTTAAATGCTGGAGATTATAAAAGAGCTGTAGAAGTTGCTAAATTAGCTGTTAAGCAATATCCTAAGAATTCAAAAGCATATGATTGTTTGGGATACGCTTATTATTTTCTTGGAGAGCTTAATCTTGCTTTAGAGAACTTTAAAAAAGCAGAAAGTTTAACAAGTAACAAAGAAGATTTGATACGTATTTACAATATAATTGGAGTAATTTTACAAAGATTGGGGCCCTTAGATGATGCACTTTTATATTTCAGTAGAAGTTTAAGCTTAGCAAAAGATTTAGGTAATACAGATTTACAGGCTGGATTATTAAACAACATTGCTGCAATATATCATGATAAAGGAGAATTAGATAAAGCTTTAAGTTATTACGAAGAGTCTTTAAGGTTAACAAGAAATGAAGAAGAAAAAGCGGCTACTTATAACAATATTGCTATGATATATTCCCAAAAAGGTGATTATCAAAAAGCTATTGAATACTTTCAAAAGGCCATTGAAATATCTGAGAAATACGGAAAATATCATGATGTTTCTATGTTTAAGTTGAACCTTGGAGATATCTACAGAGAAATGAAAGACTATGAGAAGGCAGAGAAATATCTTTTTGAAGGTCTTGAAGGTGTTAAAAAGGTGGGAGATAAATTTTGGGAAGCAACGGGTTATGTGTGTCTTGGAAGGCTTTATGAAGATAAAGGAGACAAAAAAACAGCAAAAGAATATTTTACTCGTGCATACAATCTTTATAAATCTATCGGGGCAGAAGGAAAAGCTCTGGGTGTTTTAGAGGAGATAATAAAATTAGATAAATCAAATGAAAAAATAGATAACTCAAATAAAAAATTAAATAAATCAAACAAAAGAATTAGATAAATCAAACACCATTTTATTTCTGGTTAGCTAGTAGGATCCCCCGAGGATAAGATCCCCTTTTTTTGGGGTAGATGCAACAAAAGTGCCCCAAACGTCACCTTTTTTATTTAAGCCCCGATTAGTAGTTATACAAAAAAAACCTGCCCCCCAATTTAATAAAACAAATCACGTTAGGGTCCGCTCTTCCCGCTAAGACCTTGTCTTAACAAGATTACTCTCTGCAAACCCCCCTTGTTTGATGATGTGCAATTTAAATTTAAAAAAAAGATCCCCCTTCTTGCAAAAATTAAAACTCATATTAAAATACTTCCATATGAAAACATTGATTAATTAATCAATGAACATTTAAAAATATGAAAATTTAGAAAATATTAAGATACTAAAATATGGGATATGAAAATATGAAAGTATTAACGATTACCAATCACAAAGGGGGAGTTGGGAAAACAACCCTAGTTGGCGTTTTACTACATTATCTTTCTTCTCACATTAAAGTGCTTGGGATCGATCTTGACCCACAAGCCCATCTTACTCTCATTTTTAGTGAAAGTTCCTTTGATGAAGATTCAATAACAAGCTATGAGTTTCTTATTAAAAAGGTTTTTAATCCCATTAAATTAAAAAATTTTGACTTGATCCCTTCAAGCTTAAAACTTGCAACCGCAGAACTGGAATTAATTAATATGCATGCAAGAGAATATAGACTTAAAAAGACTTTAGAAAGCATTCCTCAAAATTATGATCTGGTCCTTATAGATACTCCCCCCCACCTTAGTGTATTAACGCTTAATGCAATTTTTGCTTCAGATGGGATTTTAATTCCTATGGAAACAAAACTTTTTGGACTTGCAGGTCTATCTCATCTTTTAAAAGTATTGGACGAACTAAAAGAATACGTTGAGATAAATATTTTAGGGATAGTTCCAACATTTTATGAAAAACAAATAACTCTTCATAAAGAGGTTTTAGAAAAGCTTGAAACACTTCCTTATAAGGTTTTTCCTCCTATACCTAAAAGAAGTGCCTTTCAATATTTTGTTGAAACAAAAAGGCTTGACCTTGATAAAGAATCAAGAACCGCAATAGATGAAATAGTCAAGGAGGTCTTAGAATGGGTAAAGAAGTAAAAGAGGGGATTGTAGATAAATTTTTGTCAAAAACCGCAATTTTGGAAAAGAAAGAAAATAATCAAAAGGAAGAAATTAAAAAGAAGGCACCACGTTATCGTTCTTGTAGGTATAAAGGATTTTATATTGACAATGAGAATGAGGTAAAATTAAAAAAATTACAACTTTATTTTATTGAAAAAGGGGAAAGGCTTGATGAAAGTGAGCTTATTAACCGTGCTATTTCATATTTTTATAGTTTCATATTAAAAAATGAAAATATGAAATAGATAAAGAGTGTTTTGTGTATTATTTGAAGGGGCTTGAATTCAGGTATAAGAGGGAGCAATTGCTAATCTTTAAGAGGCAACTGAGCTGTATCTTGAAGAATGCTTATCAAAAGAAGGGGCATCAACTGGTTTATATATTAAAGAGTTTGTGCTAAGAAAGAGCTCGAAGCCTATTATTTCTACTTTTGACACTACAATTAATGTTTAAACTAAAGAATATTTCAGGTGAAGAAGTTATAAGAAGATTAGAGAAGTTAGGCTTTTATAAAGTTCGTCAACGGGGCAGTCATGTAGTTTTAAAGAAGCAAACATCTGAAGGAGAAATTGTTTGTGTAGTTCCTTTTGTTCGAGCCATCTCCTTTTATATTCATGTCCTTTTTTAATAATTTGTTTTATCTTCTGTTCAATATTGGTGTTCATATATACCTCTTATTTTTAATCTTAACAAAACCTGCCCTTATCCTTATTATCTTTCAATTTTATACTTGAAAAACTAACAAAGTTATCTTATAATAAGATAACCATGAATGAAAGAATGGAAAAAGGAAGAAATAAAAAATTTCAGAAAAGGTTTATGGCTTTCTCAAAAAGAATTAGCGAAGCTACTTGGAGTTTTAAGGGTATATGTAATGATGCTTTAAACTGGGAAAGGGGAACCATCTTCTGTTTTTAAAAAAGTTTTAGATTGTTAAAAAGGAAAGCTAAGGGAAATGTTTGATTTAGTAAAGCTTGAATTTTTACGTTATAAAGCACTTTTAAAAAGGAAAGAAAGATTAATTTTGTCTAAAGAAAAAGCACCGCCTAATGTAGGAAATATAAGAGAACTTTTGTGTTTTCCACCAATTTATCTTGCTCTTGTTGAAAAGAAAAACAGTTATTTTAAGGCTATTCCTTTAACAGAAGAAATAGTGCTGGGTTGGCTTGGGAGGTCAACCCCTGTTCTAAAAGTAAAAAATGTTGTTCTTGTTGCACTTCCTTTTTCAATTCTACAAAGAGGATATTTTCTATATAATTTTTCAAGAAAGATTGGAGAAATAGAACAAAAAGAGATTTTTGAGTTAATTCATTATGCAAGAAAAAGAGATCTTCCAGAAACGATACAAAAAGAATATATAGAGCTTGTTAAAAGTAGGTTTAATCTTTTTGAAAATAACAAAAAACAAAAACGGTTTCAAATGTCCCTTTTTAACTTTAAAAATACTATGAAAAAATTTTCATATCAAAATATGAATATAGAAAAATATTAAACTATGAAGATGTGACTAGTCATAGCTAAACGCCCTCTTTTTATCGCCCCGAGCGTCAGCGAGGGGTTTCCCTAAAGGATAGTGACTTTTTCGAACAGTCCTACTTTTCCCTTGATTTTTTTGTAAATCGTGTATAATGATTGTATAATGATTGTTATAATTTATATGATTTTTTAACCCTTTTGCTCTTTGACAACTGAATAGGGTAGTAGGGCAGGGCAGGTTTTAAAAAAAATGTCAAATTTTAAATGGTTGAAACCTGCCCTACTTAAAAAGGGATTGCGACGTATAGAATGACGCAAAATCTGTTCTGAACCGGGCATGTGTTGAAACCTGCCCTACTAAAAAAGGGATTGCGACATAACAAGTTCTTGTACTTCTTCAATAAGCTCAAAAAGTTGTTGAAACCTGCCCTACTAAAAAAGGGATTGCGACTTTGTGTCTTTCTATGGAGAATCGCTAGGATAGATGCAACAAAAGTGAAGGGATTGTGACGCAAAAAAATACCGGCTTTATAAAAAAAACTTTTAATTTTAAAAAAACATGATAGTTTTTTAAATCATGAAAAAAAGGGTTCTCGTTATTTTCATTAGCTTTCTTTTTTTTGTAAAACCTAATTTAAGTTTTGCAGAGAATTGGGGACCAATTCTTCAAATTTCTCCAATTTTAACTAAAGATTTATATTTAATAGCAAACCGAATGAAAGAGGTATTAAGTGAATTTCGAGATCAAAACGAAAAACATATTCAAAATTTAAAAACAATAGCATCTTTTAGAACTGCCCAACCAATTGAAGTATGTTTTAAGTTTTTAGATGAAGTGCATAAGCAAAGTAAAGATTTTTTTAAAATAGAGAAGGAATATGCAACTTTTGACGGATTGGTGATGAATTTATTACCAGCACTTCAAACTGTACTTACTGTTCAACGTTTACTTACTTATAATCCCAATCTAAAAGGATCTGAAAGTATTAAAAACATAATTAAATCTGGAATTAATAAAAGTTTAACTTCAATAGAAAAGGCTCTTAAAGATGAAGAATTTTCTTATGAATCTTCTTTTGTTGTAAGAGAAATAAAATCAGATTTAGAAGAAGTATTAGAAATTTTACAATAAATACCCCTTTGAATGCAACAAAATTGCACAGGAGATAAAAAGCTATGAAAAAAGTTTTAAGCATTTTCCTATTGCTTAGTTTTTTAGTGTTTAAAAACACAGCTTATGCAAACACACCAATTGATGCATGCTGGACTTTTAACAATGCTGGGGATTATAAAAGAGCTATAGAAGCTGGTAAATTAGCCGTTAAGAAATATCCTAAGAATTCAGATGCATATTATTGCTTGGGATACGCTTATTATGAAGTTGGGGAGTTTAAGCTTGCTTATGAGAACTTGAAAAAAGCAGAAAGTTTAACAAGTAACAAAGAAGCTTTGATGTATATTTACAATAAAGTTGGACAGATTTTATATAGCATGGGTTCCTTAGATGATGCCCTTTTATATTATGGTAGAAGTTTAAGCTTAGCAAAAGATTTAGGTGATACAGAGCTGCAAGCTACATTACTAAACAACATTGCTAGTATATATTATAATAAAGGAGAATTAGATAAGGCTTTAAGTTATTACGAAGAGTCTTTAAGGTTAGAAAGAAATGAAAAAGAAAAAGCAAATACTTATAACAATATTGCTATTATATATTCCAAAAAAGGTGATTATCAAAAAGCTGTTGAATACTTCCAAAAAGGTATTGAAATATCTGAGAAATACGGAAACTATCATAATGTTTCTATGTTTAAGTTGAATCTTGGAAATACTTACAGAAAAATGAGGGATTATGAAAACGCAGAAAAATATCTTTTTGAAGGTCTTGAAGGGATTAAAAAGGTGGGAAATAAATATTGGGAAGCAACGGGTTATGAGTATCTTGGATGGCTTCATAGAGATAAAGGAGACAAGAAAACAGCGAGAGAATACATTACTCGTGCATACAATCTTTATAAATCTATCGGGGCAGAAGGAAAAGCTCTGGGTGCTTTAGAGGAGATAAAAAAATTAGACAAATCAAACTAACCATTTTAACTCTGTTATCTATCAGGTTCCCCGAGGATGAGATCACCTTTTTGAGGGTAGATGCAACAAAAGTGAATGTTTTGTTGCATCTAATCACCCCCTTCTAACCCCCCACTTCTCTAAAATCCTCATTTTTTCTGCTTTCCATAAAATTACCCCTTATTGACAAAATTGATCAGAATTGTATCATTAAATATCAGTATGACCCTTCCAATTACCTCAAAAAAACATCTCGCTATAACCCTCGCAAAAGAACTTCCACCCTACTTCACAAAACCAGAAATAGACCAAATCCTGTCAAACCTTTGGCAAAAACAAAAGCTAAGAGACTACCTTTTGGTACTCCTTCTTTGGCAAACAGGAGCTAGAATTTCTGAACTTTTAAGTGTAAAAGTTTCTGATATCGATTTTTTCAATGCTACAATAAAACTTCAAACACTTAAAAGAAAAGTCAGAACGGAAAGAGTCATTCCTGTTAAGCCTCAAACGTTGGGACTTCTAGCCTTGTATATCAATCAGTTTGGACTACAAAAAAATGATAAAATCTTTAACATTTCAAGACAACAAGCCTTCAGAATTGTTAAAAAAGCAGTCCTTGAAGTTTTTCCACATGACACAAAAAGAGCCCACCCTCACGTTCTTAGACACACCTTTGCAGTTTATGCCTTAAGCCAGGGAGTTCCCATAACGGTTGTCCGTAGCTGGTTGGGGCATAGAAACATAACTTCAACCTTAGTCTATACGCAGGCTCTGGCTCAGGATACACGGAGGTTTTTTGAGTTACTTGAGTTTTAAATCTATAGAAGCATGAAGTAGTAAGGAGGGCAGAAAGAAAGGTAAGAAATCCAATGGCTGGAGAACCATTGAAAATTGAAGCTAAAAAAGTAGTAAAATTTTGGGCTGGGAAATGGAAAAAGATAAAAAAAAATATTGGGTAGAGCTTGTTTGGGGTGATAAGTATGAAGAAGTAAAGTTTAATATTTGCAAACCCAGCAATTTCAATAGCTTCAAAAATAGAAGACCTTAGAAATGTACTTACTAAAGCTACTGTAAATAGCATGTTAAGACAATATTCCACAATAGGGAAGACATTTGAAAAAACTTTTGCAAATCAAGAAAGCTTCAAAGAAGCAATGATTGCTGCTGAACTATATAAAACATCGAAAACTATCAGCAGGGTTTTTACTGCCAAACTTTAGCTTTAAACTAATTTTTCCCCCAGCGTATTGTGAGTTAAACTTATCTACTTTTAAACTTTGAAAAGTATTTATCCAAAACTGGTCTAAGTTTTATACCTACCCTTTCAAAACAATTCAATAGTTCTTCATACGACCCATCTCCTCCTAAAAAATCCCAAAACTCTTTTGCTACTTTTAGTTCTCTTTCTATATCTATTACTCCTCTCATCGTCCATCTTTGATAAGGTTCTGGTTCATAGGGATTGTATGGAATGGCTAAATAGGAGTTTATGTTGGCGGAGGGTTCTTTCCATAGGTATATAGCAACCCACTCTAACAGAGTTCTTTTGTAGTTTTTGAACTCTCCAATATTTGGTTTAGCGGTTTTCAAATCAAACAAATGAACAGAGCCATTTTTATCCTTAAGAAACAAATCTACCCTAAAAGGTCTGACTTCAATTTCCTCTCCTTGTCTGGCTACTTTTCTTATTCTCTCTATCTCTTCTTCTTTGTTGGGATATTTTACTCCCGAGGATAGTTCATTAATTATGTTTTGGATTTCTTCTTGAGCTTTTTGGCTTATTCTATTTCCTACTACAAACTGTCTTCTTGCCACTGGGAACCTGAAGCTTGCTAAAACTTCCGCCACTGGCTCAAAAATGGATGTTCCGAATGTAGTATTCAAAGATTGAATAAAGGAATAGAGAGCCATTCTATCCTTTCCAAGAAGTCTGTAGTGAAAGGGCATGCTGAAGGTTTCGGGTTTGTATCTTTTTAGCTTCTCAAGTAAGCTTGTCTCTATGATTTCCTCAATTTTTCTTTTCTGTTCTTCTGTTAAACTCAACTTTTTTTTTCCTTCAGATGGAATATAGATTCCACATAAAGGTCTTTTCTGTTCTTTTCAGCTCTACACAACACTGGTCTTTTAAATTCTTCCACAATTTCCATTCCTGAAAGCTCTGCGATCTTTGGGTAAAGATTGTATTTATCGTTTGCCACTATAAAGACATGATAGTCTTCTTGTAAGTATTTTTTGCAATTGAGCAAAGCTTGGGCTATATCTTGGACATAACGTTCCTTTTGTTTCTCATTCACTCCCCTAGACATAGAGCCTATTTCTAAGTGATCTCTTCGCTCAAATCCAAAAATCTCATATGCGTATGCGTGTTGCTCGTGATAGTCTATCAAACCTAAATAAGGTGGACTTGTGAAAATTCCTTTAATCTTTTTGTCTTTTATTAGCTTAGCAAATTCAGGATTGATCTTCTTTACCTCTTGATAAAGGTCAATTGTTCTACTGTCTCCTACTACGCAAAGCTGAAATGTTTCAGTTCTGAGCTTGTCAAATTCCCTAAGGCGTTTTAGGGTGTCTTCTGAGTAGTATTCCCACCATTTAAGTGTGGTAAAAACAGGCTTACATATTTTTTTGTGTTTTTTGCAATAATAAGGAGTATATACCGGCTCCTTCAAAGTAGCTAAATCGGAATGAGTAGTAGCCCTGCAGGATCGCGCAGTTCTGCTAAGAATTATGTAAAGAACTTCCTTAACATCTTGTTCTTTAATACCCTTTATTTCTTCTGCTAAGAGGTCCAACTCTTTTCTAACGGAACGCACATACCAAATGTCCAAGAAAGATTCTGCTTTGTCCTGCTTTATTTGGATGCCATATTTAAGAAGTAGCTGATTAAAAATTTCTATAAACTCTTGCTCTTTTTCTCTTCCATATTCATCTTCGTTTATCTTGCCTTCAATAACCAACCTTTTGAAATCTGGCGAAGAAAAATGCTTTTCGTTAAAAGTTTTCAATTTTTCTTGCAGTTCTTCGTCAAAGACACTCGTTGGCTCATTCTTTTGAAGTTTTTTGAGCTTTGCGGTCAGGTCTTTGATTTTTTGGGCTATGAGAAGAAGATTATGTTTTCTTACCTTTACATTGGAAAGCAAGACATTGAACTCGGATATATCAACTCCCACTGCATGTAAACCCAATTCATTTGCCTGCACGAGGGTGGTTCCTGAACCACAGAATGGGTCAAGCACTATATCTCCCTTTTGGAAATATACCTCCTTTTTGAACTCATCCGTGTGGTCATCAAGAAAATACTCCACAAGCTGAGGGATGAACTTCCCTTTGTAAGGGTGCAATCTATGGACGTGCTTTGTCCTCTCCGCCTCTGAATATTCTGCAAAGGCTAAGTGCCAATTTATGCCATCTTTCAAATCTTCTGGCTTCTTAAGGTACATGCTTTCGTAGTAGCTTTTAAGCTCTTTGAGCCTTATAAGGGGCTTTTCTCTACTGCCGTAGTTTTTGAGCCTACCATATTGGATAAGATACATTATGTTGGAGGGCTTGACCTTTTTACCGGTATATTCTTCCACCCATTGGATCGTTTCTTCTAAGTTAAGGAGCCTGTCGTCCCATTGGATCGTTTCTTCTAAGTTAAAGAGCCTATTGTCAAACACTATCAACTGCTTCATGGCCTCCTTTTGCTTTATTTATTTTATTTATATTAGTTTAAAATACGCTGAGTGAAAAATCAAACACATAGCTGGGGATGTTCAAAAATATTAATTAAGGATGAAATTGTTAAATTATGAGGAGAAGTGTTTTAACTTTGAAATATTTATATAGTTTTATAAAGTGCTATTTTCAGAGGATTGAAAACATAGAATCTGTTAAGAAGCGTGGGAGGCCTAAAACTTTTGAAAACGCTCTTATTCTTACTCTATGGCTATATCATATTCTGCAGAGACTTTGGATTTTTGTAATAGTATTGAGGGTGGGAAGGAGAAGTTAAAAGGTCTTATAATTTTTTTGAACAGCCCCAGTTTTTTCTCAACCTGTACCTCCGTTCCTTGTCACTGTTAGCTAGGCTTAAATAGTGTTTGGTGGAGCCCCCGCCGTTTAAAGAGAAGACCCAACGGCAAAGTCCGCGGGGGTGGTTTGGTTTCTTATCTTGTTTGATGAAACCCCTGCCTGCCGAATGGCGTTTGGAGCCGTTTGGAGCCCCCGCCGTTTGGTTTTTCGAAAGAAGAACCCCCCGCCGTTTGGAGCCTCTAGAAGCCTTCAGGGAACACCTTTTTTGTTTGGGAGTGTATTTAGACCCTTTCTCTACAGAAAAGGTCATTCTGGGTTATTCTTGGTCGTTTTTTTAAAAAAAAGCAAAGAAGTACCTTGACTTGTTAAACAGATAATTTATATTGTTACACAGAACAAGCTAGGGAGGTGGAGCTATGGAAGGAACATGGAGCATCAAACAAGGTAAAAGAGGAGTGTATAAAGAATGGATGGCGGTACGGGTTCCCTTTGAGGTCCGGAGAAAACTTGAGCAAAAGGCAAAAGAGTATGGCTTGAGCCTTTCAGACACAATAAGGCTCTATCTTGAGAAGGGGTTGAAAGATGAGCTCAAAGAGCCGTAAGATAGAAAACTATAGTAGCCCCGATCCTTTGCCCCCCTGCCGGCCACAGAGGGGCAAAGTGGACCCAAACCTTGACAAAAATCCCATTTAAGGAGGTGTTAATATGATTAATTCTCAGAATGAAATTGTAAGCGACTCAATTGAAAAGTCAAGAACAAGTAACACCCCAAGCCCAACTATCTTTCTCAAAGTCCAAGAGCTCTTTGACCAGCTCAAGGTCCAAATCTGTCCTGTGCCTCTTGACCCTTTTAGTAAGAAACCAGCACGAAGTGGTTGGGCAGATTCTGATTATAAACCGGAGAGAATTACTTGGGCACGCCACAACGGAAATGTAGCAATTATCCCAGGCCGGAGCGATTTGCTGGTCTTTGATTGCGATACAACTGAAACAGTAACCCTTTTTGAAAATCTTGCTCGAAATATAGGTTTGCCCCTAGACACATTGATTGTTAAAACAAGGAAAGGAATGCACTACTATTACCGCTGTGAGTTCTCTAAAGAGCTTGAAAGAAAGCAATTTCAGGATGGTCAAATCATAAGGCTCGATGTTATAGCAGGCAATAAATACCTAGTTGTAGCCCCTTACTCTCAGCTTAAGGTCAAAAACGGAGAAATCTTGCCCCCAGATGCCAAGGACTACGAACTCTTTGAATATACAGTAATTAATGTCCCTCAAACCCTTCCAAGCATTAGCAGAGAACAGTATGAAATTTTAATGCAAGAACTTGCAAAAATTTGCAAACACACGCAAAAGGAAAACACAAAGCAAGCCCCGCAAACCTCTAAACCTCAAAGCAGACAAGGAGAAAGAAAGCTTACCGAGGAAGAAATCCAAAAGATTGTAGAAATTATCCAGCCCTATTTTACCGAAGGGAAACGGCAGAAACTCATTTTCTCTTTGGCTGGCTTCTTAAGAAAAGATCTTTTAATTGAAGAAGAATCAGTCCTCGAACTTTACAAGCATTTTATTGATAAGGACGATAAACAGGACCTCAAAGCCCGCTTAGAAGCAATCAAAAGAACATACGCAAAGGAAGACCTCCAAAAAATCCTAGGCTGGAAAGGATTGTGCTCTACCCTTGGAGAAGATAATGCAAGAGAGCTTGTAGCCAAAATCTGTGAAGTTTTAAACATTGAGCATCCTCAAGCAAAAAAGGAGATATTTATTCCAATTTCGGAGAAGAAACTTATTAAAGTTGACAACATAGCAAAAGAAATTCAGCTTATAAGTGTAAGGACGGACCAAGAAGGAAACCCTATCCTAAGCAACCCCCAGCGTGTCTTTGCCTGTGTGTTCGAGATATCTGTGCTAAGGAATCTTCTAGACAAAGAAAGTTTCAAATATGAGTTCAGATGCATCTCAAACCACCCCATTGAAAAGGAATATATAGCAAAAGGGAACCTGCAAGAAATCTGGGAACAAATCTATGCAAACACAAGCTATGTAGAAATGCCTGCAATTGCACAAACCGTCTTAACAAAGGTATCGAACTACTTTTTCGAAAAGTATTGGTTTAAAGAGAAACTCGAAGAGTTGCCGCCAGGATTCTACTATACAAATGAAAAAGGCTTCGAGATAATTTTTGCTTCCAAGTTTGATAATAACTATACCAAAGAGGAGCTTGTTAAAGCAGCAAAATTTCTCAATGAATATGTCTCAAGCCACCCCAACCCACAGCTTATAAGCTCAGTTTTGAAAGCAGGTCTACTTCTACCTTTCTCATTCGTCCAGAAACAAAGAGCTTCAAAGCACCTAATACGGTGGCTCTATTTATACGGAACCACTAGAACGGGAAAAACCACAACCGCTAAGGTAATCCAAGCAATTTGGAACCATGAGTATATTACAAACTGGGCTAGTTTCTGCACAGAAGCCAGAGCATCTAAACACTTGTCCAACTCAACTTTCCCAATTCTCGTGGATGAAGTGGGAGAAACAATGGAAAATCAAAACATCAGCCTAATGCTAAAAATGGTATTTGAAGAACAAATAGCCCGCCAAATTCAAACAAAAACGCATAAAACAATGACTTTTCCAGCCCTTGCAAGCATAATCATGACCTCAAATACATACTTTCCAAATGACCCAGCTTACCTGAACAGATTCTTTGTCTTTCATTTTCCAAAGAGCACGCAAATCCCGCCCCACCAACGCCAAAAGTTCAGTAAACGTGAGCTCTTTGAAACATTACCACCCATCGGCCGCTTTGTTTGGGACTATGTCCTGCAGCACGGCTTGAGAGACCATTACATTGAATATGCAAGGGAAATCCTACAAACTCTTTTTTTAGAAACCTTAGGGACAATTCCTGAATGGGTAAAAATGCCGTTCATAGCACACAACGCAGAAACAGAAGAAGAACAAGAAGCAGAAAGAGAAGCTATTTTTTACAGTGCCCTGCTAAGTTTCTTACATTCAAGAGTTAAATCAGACACACAACAAGGAAAATATCAATTTGCCCGGGATGTATATAATGATTTGGTTAACATGCGGCTGGGATGCATCTATTCAGACGGCTGGTATGTATACATTACCAAAGAGCTCCTTGAAACCTGCAGAAAATATAGCTACAGCTTTACCTTTAAAACACTAGCAGATATAGCAGAAATAACAGGCTGGGAACAAAGCATCAAGAAAATCAAATCAAAAACAATGCGGGTCCTGAAAACCACTATCGTTGATTTTCTATACCAACTGAACCTTATTCCAAAGAGACTAACAAGCATAGAGTTTGAGCAATTCCTAAAAGGAATAGACGTTTTTCAAGATATAGTGGACGAAAAAGTCCTTGATTCCATTGACCAAGAAGTTGAAGAAGAACTCGAGAGAAAGATCCCCTTCTAATCCTTTCTGACCCCCAAGGTCACACCGGTTACAAAAGGGGAGTGTAACCGGTGCCTAATTTCAAAATATTCCACCCACGGAACCCTTGATTTTCAAAGTTTTGAAGCTGGTTACGTCCGGTTACGTAGGTTACGCGATTTTCAGCAAGTAGA
>Ga0334722_10003419_pt1 | contig 17095 bp, 15 predicted proteins | sample C3_bottom_MG_FD_207210 | JGI IMG/M metagenome (GOLD analysis project Ga0334722, IMG submission 207210) | Sediment microbial communities from Yellowstone Lake, YNP, Wyoming, USA - C3_bottom | ecosystem: Environmental > Aquatic > Freshwater > Lake > Sediment | place: USA: Wyoming | collected...
GGAGACGCCTCTGCTCCGCGCCGCGCGCGGCCGCGGGGCAAACGCCGTCTCAGGCCTGGGGATGCTCGTCTACCAGGCAGCGGAATCGTTCCGTCTGTGGACCGGCAAGCAAGCCGACACCCGCGCTATGCGTGTCGCCGCCGAGTCCGCGCTCGGCGCGATCGACTAGGTTCCGCGTCGGTCGAACGGGCGCTGAGAGAAGGCGGAGGAACGGCATGGGCATGTTTCGGACATCCGACGGGCGCGTACTCGCATATCGCGCGCTCGGTCGAGGCCTACCGATGATCTGTCACCCTGGTGGCCCCGGATTCTCCTCGCGCTACTTCGAGGACCTCGCAGGACTGCACGAAGAGCGCTCGCTGATACTCCTCGATCCACGCGGTACCGGCGGGTCCGATCGTCCCGCGGACGCCCGCGCCTACGCGATGGACGATTACATCACCGACCTCGAAGAACTGAGGCGCCATCTCGGCATCGAGCAGTTCGACCTGCTGGGTCATTCCTTCGGCGGCTTCGTCGCGATCGCGTACGCGGCGTTACATCCGGGCCGGGTTCGGCGGCTGGTCCTCGTCAGCACGCTCGCGCGGTTCTCGGATGAGCAGGCCGAAGCGGTCAGGACGATCTCGGCGCGGCATAGTTCCGAACCCTGGTACCAGGACGCGCTCGCTGCACTGGCGGAGGAGGAGCGCTCATCCGAGATGTCAGACGCTGAACTTGGCGCCATCGTTGCCCGCGAGCTGCCGCTGTACTTCGCCCGCTACGACGGACGAGCAACCGCGTTCGTACAGATGATTTCGCAGGAGGGCCCGAACTTCGACGCCCTCGCCCTGTTCAACCGGGAGATCATGCCCGTGTTCAACCTGGTGCCCCGTCTGTCCGCGATTCCCTCCCCGACACTTGTCATCACCGGTCTGGAGGATTTCATCACCGGGCCGGTCTGCGCGAGGGAGATCGCGGCCGGCATCCCTGACGCGCGGCTGGTCATCCTGCCTGACACCGGCCATTTCATCTTTCACGAGTCACCGGCGGAGTTTCGACGGCATGTCGCTCGGTTCCTGAACGAGACCTAACCGCCGCGAGGCGGCGGTGCCAAATTGATGCGATAATCCCTGCATGGCACTCCCACTCCTCGCCGCCTCCGACTGGGGCATCGCCGTTGCAATCGGCGTCGTGATGCTGCTGTTCGTCGTCGTGGGCTGGGTGATCGTGCAGGGCACACGGGCCCAGCTGGCGTGGCGTACGCTCGTCGAGGCGGGCGACATCGATGCCATCCGTACGCTCGTGGCGGAAGAGTTGGACCGTTGGAAGAGCATGCGCATGCCCAAAGGAACGGAAGCTTCCGTCTGGCATGGTGTTCAGACCGCCGAACTCGTCGACGTTCAGCCGGACGGCGTGCGGCTGAGCGCTTCAGCCGAGGGCCAGTATGCGCTCGTGAGCGGCGAACGGCGGGAAGTGAGCGGCGCCCTGCGCGAGGGGATGAAACTCACATCGAAGCTTGCCGACATGACGCTATACGACATCCCCAACGTGAAGCTCGATCATGTGCACGTGGATATCTACACCACGTACCGAAACGAAGCCGGCTCCTCGCAGCGCTGCGTTCTCTCGACGCTGGCCGCGCGAAGCGTCGCCGATGGCGTCGACTGGGACGCGACGGACGCCGAGGACATCGTTCGGGCGTTTGGCGGCCGCTATGTGCTTGACGATCGCGGGCAACCTTTGCCTATCAACCCGGACGATGTCGGCGCGAGCGGCGTCCCGGCGGCGTTCTACGAGGACGACTAGATGCTGCGTTTTCTGACTGCTGGTGAGTCCCACGGCAAGGCCCTGGTCGCGGTGATCGAGGGGATCCCGGCGGGTCTTGCGCTGTCAGAGGATTACATCGCCGTCGATCTGCGGCGGCGCCAGGGCGGCTACGGCCGCGGGCGCCGGCAAAAGATCGAGCAGGACCGCGCCGAGATCATCGCCGGCGTGCGCCATGGCTTCACGATTGGCAGTCCGATCGCGCTGTCGGTCCAGAACCGCGACTGGGTGAACTGGACCGAGGCGATGTCCGTCGAATCCGTTGATACATTCGTCGAGAAGCTCACCCGTCTGCGACCGGGACACGCTGACCTCGCCGGCACCATCAAGTATGACTTTGACGATGTCCGGCCCATCCTCGAGCGTGCGAGCGCACGCGAGACCGCGGCGCGCGTAGCCGTAGGCGCCGTATGCAAGCGCTTCCTCGAAGAATTCGGCGTCACGTTTCACAGCCACACCGTCCAGATCGGCACGGTCACGGCGCAGTCCGTCGAAGACATCGCCTGGGACACCGTCGAAGACTCGCCCGTCCGCTGCGCCGATCCGGACGCGTCGGCGCAGATGATCGACACCATCGACTCCGCGCGTAATGCCGGCGACACGCTGGGAGGCGTGGTCGAGGGTCGCGTACGTAACGTGCCGATGGGTCTTGGCAGTCACATTCAGTGGGATCGCAAGATCGATGGGCAGTTGGCGCAGGCGCTGATGAGCATTCACAGCGTCAAGGGCGTGGAAATCGGAGGCGGCTTCACCGCCACCACGAAGACCGGCTCCCAGGTCCACGATGTGATCCTTCCGCGCGAGAAATGGGGCGACCGCCCCTGGGCCCGCGCTACGAACAACGCGGGAGGCACCGAAGGCGGGATCACCGACGGACAGGACATCGTCGTGCGCATCGCTCTCAAGCCGATCGCGACGCTCCCGCGGTCCCTCCCTTCGGCCGATCTCGCAACCGGTGAAGAGATTCCAGCGCACTACGAGCGCAGCGACGTGTGCGTTGTGCCCGCCGCCGGCATCATCGTCGAGGCGATGTGCGCGATCGTCCTCGCGGGAGCTGCGCTCGAGAAGTTCGGTGGTGATTCGCTCCGCGAAACGCTCCGCAATTGGCGCGCGTTCGAAGCGACGACGGGCCCGCGGGATCTCCGCGAAAACTGACGGATCGCCCGGAGCACCTCCGTGCCGTGATATCCTCGAACATCCGGGCCCGGCGGCACGGATATCGCGCGTTCGATATGCCACACTGAAGGAGGGGCAGGCTCGAGTCAGCCGGCTCGATTGCCCGGGAGGGGCGGGGCCGTTTAGAGCGATCGATGAACTACGAACAGATCTGGCTGATCGGCTTCATGGCCACCGGCAAGTCGCGCATCGCGCGCCCCCTTGCTACGGCATTGGATTGGGAATCGGTCGACCTCGATGCTCTTATCGAACGTGAAGCGCAGGACACCGTCGCCGGCATCTTCCGCGCCGGTGGCGAGGCTGCCTTCCGCGTCATCGAGTCTCGCGTCGTTGCGGAGGTCGCGGAACGACGCGATATCGTCGTCGCCACGGGCGGCGGGACGATCATCTCCGAAGCCAATCGCGCAGCCATGCGCGAGCGTGGTTTCATCGCATGCCTCGATGCCCGTCCGGAGACGATTGCTGCCAGGATCGCCTCGTCCTCGGGACGCATTTCCGAACGCCCGTTGCTGCTAGGTGCTGACCCGCTTGCGGCGATCATCGAACTGAAGTCGGCGCGCCAATCACTCTACGCGCAGGCGGATTTCATCATCCAGACCGACGACATGACGCCCGATCAAATCACTCACCAGATCCTGTTGGCGTTTCGCGAACGGTCAACCGTCGCCGGCGGAACAGTGTGATCCGCGTCAGGGCCGAACGGGGTGTCTACCAGATCGACTGCCGTTGGGGCGCGCTCGACGAACTCGGCACGCTGATGCGCGGAGCCGGACTCGCCGGAACGGCGTTTGTCGTCTCCGACGACTCCGTCGCGCAGCTGCACGGCGACCGCGCGATGGCGTCGCTATCGGTCGCCGGTTTTGATCCGCGGCTCTTTCTCGTTCCGCCAGGCGAGCCGAGCAAGTCTCTCGACACCGTGCGAGACATCTACGGCTGGCTCCTCGATGGGGGGGCCGAGCGTCGCTCGCCGCTCGTTGCGCTCGGCGGAGGCGTCGTGGGCGACCTCGCGGGATTCGCCGCCGCGACGTACCTGCGCGGTATCCCCTTCGTCCAGGCGCCGACATCGCTCCTGGCGATGGTCGATGCCTCGATAGGCGGCAAGACCGGAGTCGACCATCCGCGCGGCAAGAATCTCATCGGCGCGTTCTATCCGCCTCGCCTCGTCGTCCAGGACACGAGCCTGCTCGTCACGCTGCCCCCGCGTTCGCTACGGGAAGGCTTCGCTGAGGTTATCAAACACGCTCTCATCATGGACGCGCCGATGCTCGAGACACTCGAACACGACGCCGCGCGTCTGCTGGCTGTCGACCGCGATCTGATGACGGATCTGGTCGCCCGCAACGTTGCCCTCAAAGCGAGTGTCGCCTCCGAGGATGAACAGGAGGGCGGGAGACGAATGATCCTCAACTACGGCCATACCGTTGGTCACGCCCTGGAGGCGGTGACCGGATACGCAACGCTCCTCCACGGTGAAGCGATCAGCGTCGGTATGATGGCCGCCGCCCGTATCGGGGAACGCATGGGGCTGACGCCGCCGGAGCTGGTGCGTCGGCAGTCCCGCTTGCTCGACGTGTACGGGCTCCCAACTCGCCTCGCCGGCATCGATGTCGACGCCGTGATCGAGGCGACGTCGCACGACAAGAAGGTCGCGGCGAAACGCGTCCGCTGGGTCCTCCTCGAGGATGCCGGCCACCCCGTCATCCGAGACGATGTACCCCGCGACCTCGTGCGGGATGTCCTGCGGGCGGTCCTCACGTAACACAACACCGGCGGCGGGCACGCGATGAGCGCGAAGAGCGATGCCGGGCGGGACGTGTGGTCCAGCTCGGCGAACGCCTGACCCCGCACACATTACGATGTTCCGGAGGCGCCTACGCGACTGCCTCCGCGGCCAGCACCGCCGCTCTCAGCCGCTCGCGCGGGAGCAGCCGCACGAGCAGCGCGATCCCGACCGCCAGCACGATCGCATCATCGATCTGGCCCAGCACGGGGATGAAGTCGGGGATGATATCGAGCGGCATCGCCAGGTACAGCACGAGCCCGGGGGGTATCGCGCGGAGCCAGCCCGGGATCTCTCTGTCTCGCATCAACATGCGCATCAGGGCGAGCTTTCGGCGCCACGGCAGGCGTACGATGCGGCGGCCGAGCTCCCGCGTGTCGGCGTCAGCGGCGCGCGCGAGCAACCACGCCACGACGGCGAGCACGGCGAGCAGCACGACCATGCCGCCGCCGAGGATGAGTATGAGGCGGATGGCCATCGGACTAGGGCGCGATCGTCACTTTGATCGCGCCGCTGCTCTTGTCGTCAGCGGTCGAGTATGCCTGCTCGACGTCGGCGAGCGTGAAGCGATGGGTAATCAGGCGTCGCAGCGATTCCGCATTGCGTCGCATGATCGCGATCGCGATCTCGTAGTCTGACAACCGGCCGCTGCGACCGTAGCAGTTCGAGCCGAACATGCGAAGCTCTTTCAGGAAGAACGTGATCGGGTGGATCGAGACCGGCTTCGTGAACGCGCCGAGCACGCTGATCCGGCCCCCCAGCCCCGCGACGTTCATCGCCTGCGTCAGTGTTTCCGCGCTGCCGCCCACGGTCTCGACGACCACGTCGGCGCCCCCCAGGTCCGAGGCCATGCTGGCCACGCCCTCGTTCGTCGCGTCGTACACGGCGTCTGCGCCCAGCGCTTGGGCCATCGCCTTCTGATGCGGGTGGCGCGCCGTGATCGCCACGGTCGTAGCGCCCATCGCCTTTGCCGCGGCCGCAGCCAGAAGGCCGATTGTGCCGGCGCCGAGCACGGCGACGCTTTCGCCGAACCGCAGGTCGACCAGCCTCAACCCGTGCACGCCGACCGTCAGCGGCTCGACCAGCGCACCGAGCTCGAAGTCAACCTCCACCGGCAGCCGGTAGAGCCCGTACACAGGCACCGTGATGTATTCCCGCAGCCCGCCCGGCGCGTTCAGTCCGGATGCCTTCCGCGAGGGGCACAGGTGGTAGCTGCCGGAGCGGCACTGCGGGCATGTCAGGCAGACCGTGAACAGCTCCAACGCGACGCGTTCGCCCTCTGCGAATCCGCTGACTCCCTCCCCCAGCGCGGCGACCTCGCCCGCCACCTCATGCCCGAGGACGAAGCCAGGCGGTACCGGGAACTCGCCGCGATAGAAGTGCAGATCGCTCCCGCAGACACCGGTGTTGCGGACGCGCACGAGCACCTCGCCAGCGCGCGGCTCCGGTTTCGCGGCGTCGGTCAGTTCGAACTTCCGGGCGCCCGCAACGACTGCTTGCTTCATGCGCGTGAAACTCCACGGCGCGTATCGGCCCGTGCGATCCAGATTCGCTCGGCGCGCGCCTTCGTTATGATGTTCCAGTGAGAGCGCTGAATCAACCGGAATCCTGGTGGGGCTGGCACGGCTATAACCACCCGGAGGCGATGTCGATCACGGACATCATCCGGGCCGGAACGCTGAGCCCTCGAATGGCCGCCCTGCTGTGGCTCGGGATGGAGCGCGGCACCTCCATGATCCTCGCCGCTGATCCGCCGGGCGCCGGCAAGACGACGCTGCTCACCGCCCTGCTGGCCTTCACCCGGCCCGATACTGCGGTGTATTTCACACGTGGCTGGGGCGAGACCTTTCCGCTCCCGCCGCGCGCGGGCGATGATCCGCCGCTCTATGTTCTCATCAACGAGATCAGCGACCATCTTCCCGTCTACTCCTGGGGACCCTACGTGGGACGAGCATTCGAGCTGTTGCGCGACGGCTACTCCCTCGCGTCGACAATGCACGCAGACACCGTCGACGGCGTGATCGCCCAACTCGTGGAAGAATGTGATGTCCCGCCGCGCGACATCGGGCTGCTCGGCTTCGTCGTGCCTATCTTCGTCGGCACCAGTCGCGACCGGCGCGTCCGGCGCGTGAACGAGATCGCCGTGCTCGAGCCGCTCGGTCCCGGCCACGACCGACATACCGTCGCCCGCTGGGATGAAGCCCGGGACACGTTCGAGGTTCTCTCCACGCCGGCGCAGATCAACGCGGCCGCGCGCCGTCTCGGCCTGGAGGAGGACACGCTCGTTGCCGGCATCGCGCGACGCGAGCAGTTCATCGAGCAGCTCGTACGAGACGGCATCGCCTCGATCGAAGATGTGCAGCGGCGCGTGTTCGAGTTCTCTGGATATGAGGTCGTAGAATAGCGGTATCCGCATTCGAGACCGGATGGGACAGGACGCAATGGCCCGAAGTGAAAGGCAGCCCTCTCTCGATCGCGAGCCCCTCGCTCTGCTGGAGGGGGCACAGCTCCTGGCGGATCCCCTCTACTACGGCTTTGGTGTACCCCGCGGCGACGGCAGGCTGGTTGCCGTCCTCCCCGGACTGTTTGCCAGCGATGCGTACCTGTGGCTCATGCGCTCCTGGTTGCGGCGCATCGGGTACCGCCCCGTTGCCTCGACGATTGCGGTGCATGCCGGCTGCCCTGAGCGCTTGCGGGCCCTCGCCCGGAGCGAACTCGAGTCCGCGATCGCACGGCAGCGCGGGCCTGTCGCGCTGATCGGACACAGCCAGGGAGGGTCCCTTGCTCGAGCGATCGCCGGCGAGATGCAGGACCGTGTCTCTCATCTCGTGCTGCTGGGATCGCCGGCGGGCGCCCTCTCGCGCGGAGCCTGGCATCTCCGCGAGCAGGCGCCGCCCGCGGGAAGGCGCGCCGCGGACGCCGCGCGACGGGCCCGCCAATCCATCGACCGCGACTGCGGGTTCCCGACCTGCGACTGCGAGTTCCCGCGCGACCTCGTGGCGCCACTCAGCCCGAGGACACGAGTACTTTCGATCTCCAGCCGCGATGATCCCATTGTCCCGGCGTGGGCTTCCAACGTTACAGGTGGTCGTAACGTGGAAGTCCGGGGCAGCCACAGCGGGCTCGCGTTCAATCGGGCGGTGTACCGCCTGCTCGCCGTGGAGCTTTCGAGCGTCTGAATCGTCGCAGTCGTACACTTCCGGGCGCGCGAACGGCTCCTAGCCCGATGCCCGGCGCGGCGTCACAATGGCATCAGGAGACGTAGTCCCAGAAAGGACACCGGTATGGCGACGCGCATCGGCATCAACGGGTTCGGCCGCATCGGGCGGCAGGTCTTCAAGGCGATCAAAGAGCGCCACGGCAGCCAGCTCGAAGTCGTCGCCGTCAATGACCTCGTTGACAACAAGACGAATGCGCACCTCCTGAAGTACGACTCGAACTACGGCCGCTACCCCGGCACGGTGGAGCCCGGCGAGGGCGGACTGATCGTCGATGGCAAGCCTGTACGCGTCTTCGCCGAGAAAGAGCCGGGGAAGATCCCGTGGGGTGAGGCCGGCGTCGAACTCGTGATCGAATCCACCGGCTTCTTCACCGATGCGAACCACGCCCGCGACCATATCCACGATACGGTGAAGAAGGTGATCATCTCCGCGCCGGCTAAGAACGAAGACGTCACGCTCGTCCTCGGCGTCAACGCGGAGAGGTACGATCCCGCGCTGCATAACGTCGTGTCGAACGCCTCGTGCACGACGAATGGCCTGGCGCCAACGGTAAAGGTGCTGCTGGACAACTTCGGGATCGTCAAAGGGCAGATGACGACGATTCACGCCTACACGAACTCGCAGCGCCTCCTCGATATGCAGTCGAAGGATCTGCGCGAGGCGCGCGCCGCCGCACTCAACATCGTCCCCACGTCGACGGGCGCCGCTCGTGCTCTGAAACTCGTGATTCCGGAGATCGAAGGAAAGCTCGATGGCGCCGCGTACCGCGTGCCAACCCCCACCGTGTCCATCGTCGAGGTTGTATGTCTTGTCGGGCGGCCGACATCAGCCGAGGAAGTGAACGATGCGCTGCGCAAGACGGCAGCCGGTGCCATGAAGGGCATCCTCGCCGTATCCGATGAGCCCCTCGTTTCGATGGACTTGAAGGGCGACCCGCATTCATCGATCGTCGATGCTCTCACGACCAATGTGGTTGCCCGCGACCTCGTGAAAGTCGCGTCGTGGTACGACAATGAGTGGGGCTACTCGTGCCGGACCGCGGATCTCTCGGCGTTCATCGCAGGCAAAGGTCTCTAGGTGCCGCACCGTTCACGGGGCCGGCTGCCGGGTGCTGTAGGTGACCAGGTCCATAACTGCACGATTCGGGTACTGGCCCGTGCCGCGTGCGGTGATCAACGTCCGCTAATCCCGGCATTGCTGCGCGCGCGCGGCCCAGCCTGTATCGTGGGGAATGCCCGGTGCCTCACAAATTCCTCTCAGGGCATCCGCGCCAGCGCGATCTCGCGCGGATGACGAGCCGCCATACCGTCACTTCCTATTCGCTGCCCTCGCCCTTGGCGTTGGTGGCGGGTTTATGCTCGGACTCCTTCTATCGATCTCCCGAGCACTGGAATGGGGATGGGGTACGCGGTGGCCCGCGCTGGTCCAAGTGCATGGGCAGCTCCAGTTGGTCGGATTCGCCGGCCTCTTCGTCATGGGCATGGCCCTGCGACTCATGCCACGCTTCTCCGGACGCCGCCTCGCCGCCGCGCGGGGGGTGCCGGCGCTCCTGCCCCTCGTCACGACAAGCCTTGTTCTCCGTTCCCTGGCGCAGCCCGCCGGGGATAGCATCCCGCGCGACGTCGCTATTCTCGCCTCAGGCGTCTTGCTGGTCGGCGCATCGCTGCTCTTCGCCGCGACGGTGTGCGGGACGGTACTCGCCCCCGAAAGCTCTGCCGAAGCGACGGCATGGTTCTTCGCGCTGGGCTCCGTGGCCTACGTCGCTGGTGCGGCGCTGAATCTTGTCCAGCTCATCGAGCTCGTGCGGAGCGGCGCTCCCACCGCGCCGTTGTCGAGACAGGCCGCCCAGCTCGTCGTGCAGCACTTCGGCTTCATCATGCTGTTCGCCGCAGGCGTGGTCACGCGCGCCGTGCCGGCGCTGACCGGACGCCCGCGCCCCGATCTCGCGGCACGCTGCGCTGCGGTCCTGCTTGCCGCAGGGGTCGCGGTCTTCGCGAGCGCGGCGCTCTACGCCTCCTACGTATCGTCCTCCGAGGCGCTCGTTCGTCTCCAGACCGGCGGACTGCTCGCCTGCTCTGCTGCGTTCGCCGCCATTGCCTGGTTGAGCGGCGCACTCTACCCGCGTGCGAATCGCGTCGCTGCGGCGTCCCGTCTGCCGTTCATCCTTGTCCGCTTCGCGGTCGCCTGGCTGCTCGCCTCCGCGCTCCTCGGCGCCTGGTACGCAGCCCGTGCCTTTCGTCTTGCCACGTCCGTCGACTTCTTCGAGATCGATGCTCTGCGCCACCTGCTGACGCTCGGCGTGCTGACGATGCTGGTGCTGGGCATGGGCATGCTTGTCTTGCCGGAGTTTGCCGGTCGCCGTCTCCAGCACCCTCGGGAACGATGGCCGGTCGTCTGCATGCTGGGTGCTATGAACGCGTCGGTCGTGCTGCGCGTTTGGCCCTCGGTCCGCGGCGCGGACTGGATCGCTTCGACACGTTACTGGCCGATGGCTGCGTCCGGCGCGCTCGCCGAGCTGGCAGTCGCGATCTTTGCGTTGATGTTCCTGCAGAGCGTCGTCGAGCAGCGCACTCCTGGTTGGTCAGCCGCAGCGCGCCTCCCCGCATCGCTCGTCATCAGGCGCACGAGAGCCCCGTAATGTTACGGCTTAGCTTCAATCGCCCTATAATGGCGTTCTTGGGAGGCCCCGCCGGGCGGGTTGGATCAGAATGATCGCCGAAGACAACATCAAACGGCTCCACGCCGAGGCGCGCGCCGCGCTACTCGATGCGGCCGACCAGAAGGCGCTCGACGCGTGGCGCGTGGAAATCCTCGGCCGGAAAGGCCGCCTCACGGGGGTGTTGCGCGGGCTGGCTTCGCTGTCGCTCGAGGAGCGCAAGGCCGTCGGTGCCTCCGCAAACGCCCTCAAGATAGAGCTTGAGAACGCATATGAAGCCCGCAGCGAAGAGCTCCGGGGCTCGGCGCTCGCCGCCTCCATCGCGACCGGTCGCCTCGATGTGACGCTGCCGGCGCGCCCGCGTCGCCAGGGTGGGCTGCATCCCGTCACGCGTACCCTACGCATGTTGCTCGACGCGTTTCGGTCGATGGGATTCTCCGTTGTCGAGGGGCCGGAGGTCGAACTCGATTACTATAATTTCGAGGCGCTGCGCATTCCCGCCGACCACCCTGCTCGCGACATGTGGGACACGATGTGGGTGGACGAGCAGGTGGACGGCCGCCGTCCGCTGCTGCTGCGCACGCACACGTCACCCGTGCAGATCCGCATTATGGAACAGCACAAGCCACCGATTCGCATCGCCGCGCCGGGCCGCGCCTATCGCGTCGAGGCCACCGACACCACCCACGAGTGGATGATGACGCAGGTCGAGGCCCTCGCCGTTGACGAAGGGCTCTCCATGGCGCATCTCAAGGGGACCGTCCTCGACTTGATGCGACGCCTGTTCGGTAAGGAGCGGCAGGTCCGCCTGCACTGCTCCTACTTCCCGTTCGTCGAACCCGGCGCCGAGGTGGCTGTGGACTGCTTCGTCTGCAATGGACGGGGTTGTCAGACCTGTCACCACACGGGCTGGATCGAAATGATGGGCGCCGGCATGGTGCATCCGGAGATCCTCGAGAACATGGGAATCGATTCGAACCGCTTCACCGGCTTCGCCGCTGGCATGGGCGTCGAGCGTCTGGCGATGCAGCTGTACGGCGTCGACGACATCCGCGCGTTCTACCAGAACGACCTCCGCATGCTGCAACAGTTCTAGGCACCAGATGCGAATCTCCCTCAAGTGGCTGAGCGAGTATGTTGATCTGCGTCTTCCCCCCGCTGAACTCGCGGCGAGCCTGACCGCTGCCGGACTGGCGGTCGACCAGATCGTGCGCACCGGCGGCGACTGGGGCGACGATATCCGCGTCGGCCACGTGGCGGCCGTCGAGCCGCATCCGAACGCCGACCGTCTGCGGCTCGCGACCGTCGATGTCGGCATCGGCGAGCGGCATCGCGTCGTGTGCGGCGCCCCGAACCTCGCTGTCGGCCAGAAGGTCGCGTTCGCGACGGTGGGCGCGCGCGTGCGCGATGGCCATACCGGCAAGGAATCCGTGCTCAAGCCGGCGACCATCCGCGGTGTCGAATCTCGGGGAATGGTCCTGAGCGAACGCGAGCTCGGGCTGTCTGACGAGCACGAGGGCATCCTGGAATTGCCCGCCGATGCTCCCGTCGGGACCCGCCTGGCCGACGCGCTGGGCGATACCATCTTTGAGCTGTCGGTCACCGCAAACCGGCCGGACTGGTTGTCCGTGCTCGGCGTCGCGCGCGAGGTTGCAGCGCTTACCGGCGTGACCGTACGAGAGCCTCCCCTCGCATACGAAGCCAAGGGGCCGCCGATCAGGGGTCACGCTGACGTCGACATCGCCGCGCCCGATCTCTGCCGGCGCTACGTCGCGACCGTGATCACGGGCCTCGTGGTAGGGCCGTCTCCCGTCTGGATGCAGGAGCGCCTCGTCGCGCTGGGCCAGCGACCGATCAACAACATCGTCGACATCACCAATTACGTGATGCTCGAACTCGGTCAGCCGCTGCACGCCTTCGACTACGACCGCGTCGCCGGCCATCGCATCATCGTCCGGCGAGGCGCGCCGAACGAACGCTTTCGTACCCTCGATGGAGAGGAACGCACGCTGACAGACGACATCCTCGTCATCGCGGACGAGCGCGGACCAGTCGCGCTGGCGGGCGTGATCGGCGGACTCGAGAGCGAAGTTACGGACCAGACGACGACGGTGCTGCTCGAGTCGGCAACCTTCCTCGCTACGAACGTCCGGCGCACGGGGATGAGACTGAAGACGCGGAGCGAGGCATCCTCCCGATTCGAGAAAGGACTTCCGGCCGAACTGGCGATGGTCGCCTCCCAGCGCGCCACCAAGCTCCTCGTCGAGATCGCCGGCGGGACCGCGCTCTCAGGCAACTGCGACGTGTATCCCGGAAAGACGCGCGAACAGCGCGTCGAGCTCACCCGTGAGCGCCTCGTGCGCGTGCTCGGGATCGATCCACCAACCACGAAAGTGCGCGACGTGCTGACGTCGCTCGGCTTTTCCGCGCGGTGGGTGCCACCAGACCGGTACGTCGTGCGGGTCCCGTACTGGCGGCCGGACGTGCGTATCCCTGATGATGTCGTCGAGGAGGTGGCGCGGATCATCGGCTACGACGCGATCCCCGCAAAGCTCATCGAAGGAGCTGTGCCGCCCCCGATAGAGCAGCCGCTGAGCGACGTGCGCGAGCGTGCCCGCGACGCGCTCGCCGCCGCCGGGATGCACGAAGTGATCACATATTCTATGACGACGCTGGATCTGCTGGCTCGCGTTATGCCCAGGGAGGATCTGGCGATCTATCCGCCGTACCGGATCGCAAATCCGATTAGCTCGGACCACGAGTACCTGCGCCCGACGCTGCGCGCCAGCGTGCTCGAGGCGCTAGCCTCCAACCTGCGCTACCGGAAGGACGAGGTCGCGATCTTCGAGACTGCCCGCGTGTACGAACGTTCGGATCGCCGCCCAGCGGATGCCGGGGCGCCGTTCGGCGAGTCCGTGCTCCCCGTCGAGACCGAACACGCGGTCGGGGTCGTGAGCGGGCGTCGGCTCGATCGCTGGGGGCGCCCGACCGATGAATCCGTCGACTTCTTCGACGCCAAGCAGTACGTCGAGGCGCTGATGCGATCACTTGGGCTCGATGCGGAGTACCGCGCCGGCGAGGAGTACGGCCTCGTCTCCGGGCGCGTTGCGGAGGTCATCGTCCAGGACGGGCGATGCGGCGTGCTCGGGCAGGTCCATCCGGACGTCGCCGCAGCCTTCTCCATCGATGAGGCGGTGTACCTGTTTGACATCACCCTGGACGATCTGGCGCCTCGCGTCAGGCCGGTGCGAAAGATGCGCTCGCTCTCCCGCTTCCCCCCGGTGGAGCAGGACATCGCCCTGATCGTGGAGCGCGACGTGCCGGCGGCGGACCTTCGGCGCGTGATCGAGGCGGCGCCGCTCGTGGAGCGGGCGCAGGTCTTCGATGTGTATACGGGCGACCAATTGCCTGCCGGTAAGAAATCCGTTGCCTTCGCCGTTACCTATCAGGCGGCGGACCACACCCTGACGGACGATGAAGTTGCGAAGGCGCAGCGCAAGCTCATCGAGCGGCTGCGGCACGAGTTCGGCGCCGAGCTGCGAGGTCGGCCGTAGGCTCGAGGGGTCCGGCACTTTCGTTGCATATTTGCATTAAAAGTCTTGATATTACCCCCGGCGCCCGCTACGATCAGATGTGCTGAAGTCCACTCGAGACCAGATCCGCGACTTGCTCGCCGCCCGCGCCGAAGCCACGGTTGGGGAGGTCGCCGCCGTCTTGAACCTGAACCAGGCGAATATACGGCGCCACCTGGAGGTCATGCGGGCGGAAGGATTGGTCGACATAAGAATCCAGCGCCACGACGTCGGCCGGCCCGCGTACGCCTACCGGTTGACGGAGCGGGCCGAGGAGCTGGGCGCGCACTATCCGCGTCTCGTGGATCGCCTCTTTCGCCGACTGGCGTCGCTCCCCGCCGATCAGACGCAGATCATAGAACAGGTGTTCGATGGCGTGGCCGACGACATCGCCGGTGCATACCGGCCCCGCGTGCGCGGCGCCACCGTTGCCGACCGCGTCGCCGAAACAAGCGACGCCCTCAGGGATGAAGGCATCGTCGATCACTGGCGCAAGGACGATGACGGCTATCACCTGATGAATACCGCCTGTCCGTACATGAAGGCGGCGCAGATGTCCACCGTGCCCTGCCACGCCGACCAGCGCGTCGTGGAGCTGCTCGTCGGCGCGCCGGTCGAGCAGGTGAGTCGCATGGTCGATGGCCATAGCAGCATGTGCGAATACGTCGTGCGAGAGGTCCGGCACGTGGCGGCGCCCTCGCCGAAGGACCGCGGCAGCCGCAAACGCACGAGCGCGTAGGGACAGGTCTTCAGACCTGTCCGCCGGGGACGAACATAAGCGGCCGGAAGCCGCGCAGAGAAGAAGGACAGATGTCGGAGAAGTTACTCGAGATCAAGGACTTGACCGTCGCGGTTGAGGGCAAGCAGATCCTCAACGGCGTCGACCTGGTGGTTGAGCGTGGCGAAGTCCATGCCATCATGGGGCCGAACGGCTCCGGCAAGAGCACGCTTGCCAACGCGCTGATGGGGCACCCTCGCTACCAGGTCACCGCCGGCAGCGTGCGCTTCAAGGGCGAGGATATCCTCGGCCTGCCGCCGGACGTCCGAGCGCAGCGCGGCATGTTCCTCGCCTTTCAGTATCCCACGAGCATCCCCGGAGTGACGATGGTGAACTTCCTCCGCCAGGCCCAGAAGGCTGTCCGCGGCGAGGACGTCCCGGTGCGCGAGTTCCGCGAGAAGCTGCTCGCAACCATGAAGATGCTGCGCATGGACGAGCAGTTCGCCCGCCGATACGTCAACGAAGGGTTCTCCGGCGGCGAGAAAAAGCGTGCCGAGATCCTGCAGATGGGCATCCTGGATCCGGACCTGGCCGTCATGGATGAGACCGACTCCGGGCTGGACATCGACGCGCTGCGAACGGTCGCCGAAGGCGTGAACGCGCTGACCTCGCCGAAGCTTGGCATTGTGCTCATCACCCATTACCAGCGGTTGCTCAACTACATCAAGCCGCAGTTCGTCCACATCCTGTACCAGGGCCGGATCATCCAGTCCGGCGGCCCGGACCTGGCGCTCCAGCTCGAGGAGCAGGGATACGATCCGGTGATCGAGAAATACGGACCCGCGCTGGTCGCGGCGACGGGAGAGAAGGCCTAGCCATGGTCACGAAGATCCAGCCCGAGATCGCGAAGGAAGACGGCTACAAGTTCGGCTTCAACGACAACGACCGCGCGGTCTACAAGTACCGCACGGAGAAAGGCCTGAGCGAAGACATCGTGCGCGAGATCTCGCGCGTGAAGGAAGAGCCGCAGTGGATGACGGACTTCCGTGTGAAGGCGTACCACCACTTCCTGGAGAAGCCCATGCCGACGGGATTCTGGGGCGGCAGCATCCAGAACTACCATCTGGACTTCGACGACATCTACTACTTCGCGCGCGCGTCGGACCGCGCCGAGGACAGCTGGACCGACGTCCCCGAGTACATCAAGGACACGTTCGAGAAGCTCGGTATCCCCGAGGCCGAGCGCAAGTCGCTGATCGCCGGCGTCGGCGCGCAGTACGACTCCGAGGTCGTATACCACAGCATCCGCGAGGACCTGGAGAAGCTCGGCGTCATCTTCACCGACACGGACAGCGCGGTGCGCGACTACCCCGAGATCGTGCAGAAGTACTTCGGCACGATCGTACCCCCCGCCGACAACAAGTTCGCCGCGCTCAACAGCGCCGTCTGGTCGGGTGGCAGCTTCGTGTACGTCCCCGCGGGCGTGAAGGTCGATATCCCGCTCCAGGCCTACTTCCGCATCAACAAGGAGAACATGGGCCAGTTCGAGCGGACGCTGATCATCGCCGAGGAGGGTAGCTACGTCCACTACGTCGAGGGCTGCACCGCGCCGACATACTCGACGGACTCGCTGCACAGCGCCGTCGTCGAGATCATCGTCAACAAGAAGGCGCGCGTCCGCTACACGACGATCCAGAACTGGTCGACGAACGTTTACAACCTCGTCACCAAACGCGCCGCCGCGTATGAAGACGCGGTCATGGAGTGGGTCGACGGCAACCTCGGCTCGCGCCTGACGATGAAGTATCCCAGCGTGTATCTCATGGGGCCGCGCGCTCACGGCGAGGTCCTGTCGCTTGCCATGGCGTCCGACGGCCAGCACCAGGACGCCGGCGCGAAGATGGTGCACGTCGCGCCGGATACCACCTCGACAATCATCTCGAAGTCGGTGTCGCGCGGAAGCGGCCGTACCAGCTACCGCGGCGCGCTGAAGGTGTACCCCGGCGCCGTGCGCTCGAAGGCCACGGTGCGTTGCGATGCGCTGTTGCTCGACGAGAAGTCGCGCTCGGACACGTACCCGCTGATGGAGATCGAGGAGGAACAGGTGAATGTCGGCCACGAGGCCTCGGTCTCGAGGGTGGGCGAGGACCAGCTCTTCTACCTGCAGAG
>Ga0334722_10003420_pt1 | contig 17095 bp, 17 predicted proteins | sample C3_bottom_MG_FD_207210 | JGI IMG/M metagenome (GOLD analysis project Ga0334722, IMG submission 207210) | Sediment microbial communities from Yellowstone Lake, YNP, Wyoming, USA - C3_bottom | ecosystem: Environmental > Aquatic > Freshwater > Lake > Sediment | place: USA: Wyoming | collected...
GGCTAGCCCTACGGTGTGCTGGTCGATTATGCACACACCGAGGGTTCGCTTCGATCGCTGCTGGAAACGGTCCGGGAGATGACCGCCGGAAAGATCATAACGGTCTTCGGGTGCGGCGGCGACCGCGACCGCGCAAAACGGCCGCAGATGGGCGCCGCGGCGATCGCCGGAAGCGACCTCGTCATCGTGACGTCGGACAATCCCCGGTCCGAGGACCCGCTGGCCATCATCGGCGAGATCGAGGCGGGGATGCGGTCCGCCGGGTTCCGTGCGGCCGATGGAGAAGCTCGTTACGGAGCGCCCGACGAAAAGAAACCCTATCTGGCCATACCGGACCGCGCAGAGGCCATCAAACGCGCGATCGCGATGGCGAAGTCCGGCGATATCGTTGTGCTCGCCGGCAAGGGGCACGAGGACTATCAGATCATCGGGGAGCAGAAACTCCCCTTTGATGACCGGGAAGAGGCGCGGAAGGCGATCAGGAAGATGCAGAAGAAAGATGACAGATGACAGAGTACAGACTGCGACATCGTATCATAATGATCTCAACAATGGTCCGACGTCTGTTGTCTGATGTCTGTTGTCTTGGTCGGTCAGTATGAACGCCGCGGACAGGGAACGCCTGGCTGAGCTTCAGGGGAGGCTTCTGAACATGGAGATCAAGGGCATCTCAATAGATTCCCGGACCGTCAAAGAGGGTGAGCTTTTCATCGCGATCCGGGGGGACCGGTACGACGGCCACGATTTTGTCCCGGCAGCGATCCAGAAGGGCGCCTGGGGGGCGCTGGTCGAACAGTCAGTCCTCGAATCGAAATTCAAGTCCATGGGCGGCATCCGGAACATCATCCCCGTGGAGGATACGCTCTTCTCGCTCCAGGAAATGTCCCTGATCCACCGGAAGAAATTCACCCTCCCGGTCATCGGGATCACCGGATCGAACGGCAAGACAACGACCAAGGAGATGCTGGCCTCCATCATGCAGCAGAAGGGGCCGGTGCTCAAGAACGAAGGGAATCTGAACAACCATATCGGCGTGCCGCTTACGCTCATGAAGCTGGACGCCCACCACACGGCCGCCATCATCGAGATGGGCATGAGCGGCCTCGGTGAGATCAAGACCCTTGCGCGACTTGCCATGCCGGCGGTGGGGGTGATCACGAACATCAGTGCCGCGCATCTCCAGTTCCTCGGCAGCACCGACACCGTCGCAGACGCAAAGGGCGAACTTCTCGAAACGATGCGCTCCGACGGGACCGCGGTGCTGAACGCCGATGACCGGTATTTTGCCGCGCTCAGGAGCAAGTATCCCGGCACGGTCCTGTCCTTCGGCATTGAACAACCTGCCGATGTCCGGGCAAGCGGCATCCGCCAGGTGAAGGACGTGACCGACCTGACCCTGCATGCCGGCGGCAGGTCGGTCCTCGTGCGGCTCAGGACCGTGGGCCGGCACAATGTGTACAACGCCCTGGCCGCGGCCGCTGCGGCGCTGGCAGCGGGCATGCAGCCCGAGGCCGTGAAGTTCGGCTTGGAAGAGTTCCATCCGGTGGCCATGCGATCGGAGCTCAAGGACGTGAAGGGGCGGACGGTCCTGGCCGATCATTACAACGCGAACCCGGGCTCGATGCAGGCCGCGCTGGAGACGCTTGCTTCGCTCAAGACCGGAAAGCACACTATCGCGGTGCTGGGCGACATGCTCGAACTGGGCGATACCGCGGCTGCGTCCCATAGCTCCATCGGCGCCGCCGCGGCGAACCTGGGCATCGACCTCCTGATCACCGTGGGGCCGCTGGCACGGCATATCGCCGAAGGGGCGATCGCCGCCGGCATGGCACGGGACCGCGTGTTCGAGGCCGAGACGACATCCCGCGGCGCCGCGCTGCTCAGGGAGCATTCACGGCCGGGTGACACCGTGCTGATCAAGGGCTCGCGCGGCATGAAGATGGAAAAGGTCCTGGAGGACTTCTAATGCTCTATCATCTGCTCTATCCGCTGAACAAGCTGTTCTCCGGATTCAACGTTTTCCGGTACCTTACGTTCCGTACCGCCGGCGCGGTGATCACCGCTCTCCTCGTGAGCTTCGTGCTCGGCCCCTGGATCATCCAGCGCTTGCGGGCGCTCAAGGTAGGCCAGCAGGTGCGCGACGACGGCCCCCGGACCCACCTGACCAAGCAGGGGACCCCTACCATGGGCGGCCTGCTGATCATTGCCGCCATAACCCTGTCGGTCCTCCTGTGGTCCGACCTTACGAATAAATATGTCTGGGTCGTGCTGTTCGCGACCCTGTCGTTCGGCGGCATCGGCCTGTGGGACGATTATCTGAAAGTGGTCAAGAAGCGGTCCACGGGCCTCCGTGCCCTGGAAAAGTTCGGCCTCCAGATCGCCGCGTCGCTGGTCATCGGTGTCTTTCTCTACTTCTTCTCCGGCGACGCCCGGGCCGCCCATCTGACGGTGCCCTTCATGAAGCGATTCATCATCGACCTCGGCTGGTTCTACATTCCCTTCACGGCGGTCGTGATCGTTGGTTCGTCGAACGCGGTGAACCTGACCGACGGGCTCGACGGCCTTGCCGCGGGGCTTGTCGGCATTGCGGCCACGGCCAACGCGGTCATCGTCTACCTCGGCGGGAACCGGATCATTTCGGAGTACCTGAACATCCAGTACATACCGGGAAGCGGAGAGCTCACGGTGTTCTGCGGCGCGCTTCTCGGAGCAAGCCTCGGATTCCTCTGGTACAACTCCCATCCCGCCGAAGTGTTCATGGGCGATGTGGGCTCGCTCTCGCTCGGGGGTGCGCTGGGCACGCTCGCGGTCGTGACCAAGCACGAGCTGATCCTCATCGTCGTCGGCGGTATCTTCGTCGCCGAGGCCGTCTCGGTGATGCTGCAGGTGGCTTCCTACAAGATGACGGGCAAACGCATTTTCAAGATGGCGCCGATCCACCACCATTTCGAACAGATCGGCTGGTCCGAATCCAAGGTCATCATCCGGTTCTGGATCGTGGGGATCATCCTGGCGCTGATGTCGCTGGGGTCGCTGAAACTGAGATAAGCAAGGTCCGGACCCGCAGAGGAAAAGAGGTTGTAACCACTGGTCCGCTTCGCGGACACACGGATAGAGAAAAACGCTGGTGCCGTTATCTGTGTGTCACGACGGCAGGAGGGACCCGTGGTCCATAAAGGGTGAGGAAATAGAAATACGCATGGAGGTTGTGTGCATCCTGATTTTACCGGCAAACGGGTGACCGTGGTAGGCATGGCGCGGAGCGGCATTGCCGCCGCGCGGGCCCTCCACGGACTGGGCGCCCGGGTGACGATCACGGACATGAAGCCCCGGGACCGGCTCGTGCAACAGGCGGCGGCGCTCGGGACCGGAGACATCGCCATCGAGGCAGGCGGCCACCCGGACCGCATCTTCATCGAAACAGACCTCATCGTGCTTTCGCCGGGCGTGCCCAAGATACCGCAGGTCCTTGCCGCGCACCGTCACGGCGTCCGTGTCATCAGCGAACTGGAGCTCGGCTGGTACCTGTCCGACGCGCCTTTCGTCGGCATCACCGGAACGAACGGCAAGTCCACGGTAACGACGCTCGTGGGGCTGATGCTGCAGAAGGCAGGCAAGAAGACGCTGGTGGCCGGGAACATCGGGAACGCGCTGACCGAAACACCCGAACTGCTCCACGGGCAGGACTGGGTCGTGGCCGAGATATCGAGCTTTCAGCTCGAGGACATCGACACCTTCCGGCCGCGCGTGGCGACGGTCCTGAACATCACGCAGGACCATCTGGACCGCTATCCCGGCATTGCCGAGTATGGCGAGGCCAAGGCGCGGATCTTCGAGAACCAGCACGAGGACGATATCCTGGTCCTGAACTTCGATGACCCGCTCGTGCGGGCGATGGCGCCTCGCGCATCCTCGCGCGTGGTCCCGTTCTCCCGGACCGAGCAGCACGAGAGCGGCGCCTCTATCAGGAACGGGGCGCTCGTGGTGCGCAGCGAGACCATCTGCGCGGTCGGCGAGATCCTGATAAAAGGCGTGCATAATCTCGAGAATGCGCTGGCTGCTTCGGCCGTCGCCCTTGCCGCGGGCGCCGACGCCGCGTCGGTCGCCTCGGTGCTCCGGGAGTTCCCGGGGCTCGAACACCGGCTTGAATTCGTGGCTGAGAAGAACGGCGTTTCGTATGTCAACGACTCCAAGGGAACGAACGTGGGCGCGGTGCTCAAGTCGGTCGAAGGCTTCACCCGGCCGGTGGTCCTCATCGCCGGCGGCTACGACAAGGGGAGCGATTTCAGCCCGCTGAAGGACCTGTTCCATGACAAGGTCAAGCTCCTGATCCTCATCGGCAAGGCAGCGGACAAGATGGCGAAAGCGGTGGGACAGGCGACCGAGACCGTGTTCGCGAAGACGCTGCAGGATGCGGTGCAGCTCGCTGCGAAGCGTTCGACGAAGGGCGATGTGGTGCTGTTGTCCCCGGCCTGCGCCAGCTTCGACATGTTCAAGGATTTCGAGGACCGGGGGCGGCAGTTCAAGGAAGCGGTGGGGAGATTATAGTGCGGCGTGCGGAGAACAAAGTGCGGAAGAGGGCGGCATGACGGAATCGCGCGGACAATACGACCGGGTGCTGCTGATGACGGTGATGCTGCTGCTCGGCGTCGGCGTGGTCATGGTGTACAGCTCCAGCAGCGCCGTCGCCCTCACGACCTATAACGACAGCTCCTATTTCATGCGGCGTCAGATCATGTGGGCGGTCATCGGCCTCCTGTGCATGATGGCCGCCATGCGCGTGGACCATGGGAAGCTCGAGGACAAGCGGGTCGTGCTCCTTTTGCTCGTTGTGACGTTCGTGCTGCTGGCCGCCACGTTCGCTCCGGGAATCGGACGGACCGTCAACGGTGCGCGCAGATGGATCAGAGCGGGAGGCCTTACCTTCCAGCCTGCCGAGCTCATGAAGTTCACGCTGGTCGTATACATGAGCTCCTATCTCAGCACGAAGCAGGACCTCATCGGGAATTTCAAGAGCGGCCTGATGCCTGCCTTCGTGGTGTCCGGCGTATTCCTGGGCATGACCCTGCTCCAGCCGGACTTTGGAACGGTCATGGTGATGGTCGTTGTGGTGTTCTGCATGCTTCTTGCCGGGGGAGCGTCCCTTGCCCATCTCGGCGGGATCGTTCTGGCCGGCCTGCCGCTCGTGTATGTCGCGGTCGTGCACAAGGCATATCGTTTAAAAAGGATCACGTCGTTCATGAATCCCTGGGACGATCCGCAGGGCGCGGGGCATCAGATCATACAGTCGTTCCTTGCGTTCGGGAGCGGGGGGGTGTTCGGCAGGGGGCTTGGCGAAGGGCGGCAGAAGTTCCTGTTCCTGCCCGAGCGGCACTCGGACTTCATCTACGCGGTGATCGGCGAGGAGCTGGGGCTGATCGGCGCCGTCGTCGTACTGCTCCTGTTCTGCGCCATCCTCTGGCGGGGAGTGCGCATCGCCATGCGCACGGAGGGCTTCAGCAAGATGCTTGCGCTCGGGATCACGGTCCTGATCAGCAGCCAGGCGCTGATCAACATGGCGGTGGTCACCGGCATCATGCCGACCAAGGGGATCGCCCTTCCGCTCGTGAGCTACGGCGGCTCCGCGCTGGTGGTGACCCTGGCATCGGTGGGCGTGCTGTTGAACATATCGAAGGATGCGTCATGAGCCGGACACGGGGACAGGACTGAACATGAAGGTTGTGATCGCGGCCGGCGGCACCGGCGGGCACCTGTATCCGGGCATCGCCATCGCCCGGGAGATCCTGTCCGGGTCCGGGAACGAGGTCGTCTTCGTCGGAACGGAGCAAGGCATCGAGGGCAGGGTGCTTCCGAAAGAGAACCTGCCGGTCCGGTTCATCCCGGTGGGCAGGCTCAAGGGGATGGGGCCCGGTGCTGTTCTCAGGACGCTCGTCACGCTGCCGCTGAGCGTGTTCCGCGCCGCAGGCCTGCTCCGGCAGGAGCGGCCCCGAGCGGTGGTCGGCGTGGGCGGGTATGCATCGGGGCCCGTCGCCCTGGCGGCGTGGCTTCTGAGGATCCCGCTGGTGATCGTTGAGCCGAACTCTTACGCCGGGCTTGCGAACCGCATCCTCGGCAGATTTGCGGCAAAAGTATTCGTCTGTTTTCCCGGGAGGGACCGGCAGGGATTCTTTCCCGCGGCGAAGAAGGTCCTGACCGGCCCGCTCGTCAGAAAGGGGCTCGACCGGGGCAACCGCGAACAGGCGCTCGCGGCGTTCGGTCTTGCAGCAGGACGGTTCACGGTCCTTGCCATGGGCGGAAGCGGCGGCGCCCATGCCATCAATATGGCCATGAAAGAAGCGGCACGGGAACTGAAGGGCGTTCCGGACCTCCAGGTCCTGCATCAGACCGGAGAAAAGGACGCGGCCGAGGTAAAGGACGGCTACGGCAAGGCCGGCGTCCGCGCTGCCGTGCTTCCGTATATTGACGACATGGCCGGCGCGTATGCGGCCGCAGACCTCGTCATCTCGCGCTCCGGCGCGACGACCGTCGCAGAACTGGCGGTCCTGGGAAAACGGGCCGTGCTGGTGCCCTATCCCTACGCCGCCGACGATCACCAGGATCACAACGCGCGCTCCCTGGCGGAGCGGGGCGGCGCGGACGTGATCGTACAAAAGGACCTGAACGCGGCGGTGCTGGCCGCGGCCATAAAAAAATATGCGTCAGCCAGCCGTGTGGCGATCACCCCCATGCCGTCATCCGCCGCGGAAGAGATCGCGAGGGCTTGCAGCGAACATGTTCATTCGTAATAGAATTGAAAAGCTACTGCGAACGGCGGTCTCGCGCAACCAGAAGTAGGCGCTTCTAAGCGAGCCGCCAAGCTCGCAAAGGAAGACAACGACAGAAGCTTGAGAAAGTCGCCGTATCGGGAGGAGCAGACCGTAACTCAAGTTATTGTGTTTCTCTCTGTCCTTACTTCTAATTGTTCTTAAGGGGACCATCTTTCTTTGCGCTTTTGCGTCTTTGCGAGCAAATAGTTCTTCATTGAAGAATCGTCGATCGTTGTGCATGCACAGCAATAGCGTCAAACAATTTCAGGAAACGAAAGAGCCAACGAACATGTTCAAAAAGATCAAACACATTCACTTCGTCGGGATCGGCGGCATCGGCATGAGCGGCATCGCCGAAGTGCTGCTGAACCTGGGCTACAAGGTCTCCGGTTCGGACCTCCGCGAATCGGACACGACCCGGCGTCTCCGCGAACTGGGCGGCGAGGTCCAGATCGGGCACCGGGCGGAGAATATAACGGAGCCGCATGTCGTCGTGATCTCTTCGGCGGTGAAGAAGGACAACGTCGAGGTCGTCGCCGCGCGGGCAAAGCAGGTGCCGGTGATCCCGCGGGCCGAGATGCTGGCCGAGCTCATGCGGCTCAAGTACGGCGTGGCCATCGCCGGCGCCCACGGAAAGACCACGACGACATCGCTTGTTGCCACGGTGCTGGCAGCGGGGGGGATCGATCCGACGGTCGTCATCGGCGGCAAGCTCAACAGCCTCGGCTCCAATGCCAAGCTGGGCCAGGGCGAGTTCCTCGTGGCCGAGGCCGACGAGAGCGACGGTAGCTTCCTGAAACTGTCGCCGACGATCGCCGTGGTGACGAACATCGACGCGGAACACCTGGATTATTACCGCGACATCGACGAGATCAAGGAGGCCTTCCTGGAGTTCATCAACAAGGTCCCCTTCTACGGCGTCGCGATCCTCTGCCTGGACCAGCTGCATATCCAGTCCCTCATTCCGCGGATCGAGAAGCGCTATCTTACGTACGGCATGAACAGCCAGGCGGACTACCAGGCGAAGGACGTGACGTTCATGCCGCTGGGCTCGCGGTTCCGGGTCGTGAACCACACCGGCGATCTCGGCTGGTTCGAGCTTTCCGTCCCCGGCCTCCACAATGTGAGCAACAGCGTCGCGGCCATCGCCGTGGCGCGGGAGCTGGAGGTCGACCTCGAGGTGATCCGCAAGGCGCTCAAGGAGTTCAGCGGCGTCCAGCGCCGGTTCCAGATCAAGGGCGAAGCGAAGGGGGTGCTGGTCGTGGATGACTACGGGCACCACCCCACGGAGGTCCGCGCGACGCTCGCCGCGGCAAAGGCCGCGCTCGGCCGCCGGGTGGTCTGCGTGTTCCAGCCCCACCGCTACACGCGCACCAAGCATCTGCTCGAGGAATTCTTCACGGCGTTCAACCAGGCGGACCGCGTCATCATCATGGACATCTATGCCGCCGGCGAACAGCCCATCACCGGCGTATCCGGACAGGCGGTGTACGAAGGCATCAGACGGTACGGGCATAAGGATGCCGCCTATCTCGGCGGCAGGGACGAGATCGTGAAGCATCTTTGCGGAACGCTCAAGGCAGGCGACCTGCTGCTGACGCTCGGGGCAGGCGACGTCTGGAAACTGGGAGAGACGGTGCTGGAGAAACTGAGAACATGAAATTCACGAACGTGCGCGGCGAGGTGAAGCTGCAGGAGCCGATGAGCGGCCATACCTCCTTCCGTATCGGGGGGAATGCAGACGCGCTGGTCGCTCCCGCGGACCGGCAGGACCTGGTCGCGCTGCTGCAGGACCTCCGGGACCAGCGGATCCCCTTTGTCGTGCTGGGCGGCGGGACCAACCTCCTCGTCCGGGACGGCGGGTTCCGCGGTGTGGTCGTGAGCCTGAACAAGATGGCGTCCGTCGAGATCACCCGCGAATACCGCTCCCTGGGCGGATCGTTCGCGGTGATCACCGCCGAGGCCGGCGCGATGCTGGCGCGGCTCCTGAGCTTCGCGGTGAAGCAGGGGCTGACCGGCCTCGAGTTCGCGACCGGCATTCCCGGCACGGTGGGCGGCGCCGTGTGCATGAACGCGGGCACGGCGCGGGGCGAGATGGGCGACTGCATCGACACGGTCACGCTTGTTTCGCCTGCAGGGGAGCTGATCCTCCGCCACCGCGAAGAGATGGGTTTCGGCTATCGGACGGCGAATGTACCGGACGATCACGTTGTCCTCGAGGCAAAGATCCTCCTCCGGTACAGCGATGCGGCAAAGATCAAGGCACGCGTGAAGCAGATCATGGCGGGGCGGAAGGAGCGGCAGCCGTGGGGCCTGCCGAACGCCGGGTCCGTCTTCAAGAATCCCCTGGACGAATCCGCGGGCAAGCTCATCGAATCCGCCGGCCTCAAGGGGCTGACGGCCGGCGGCGCCCAGGTCTCGGACAAGCACGCGAACTTCATCGTGAACACGGGACATGCCACGGCAGCGGATGTGCTTAAGCTCATGGACCTGATCAAGGAAAAGGTGCTCGACGTGCATCGGGTGCGGCTGGAGCCGGAGATCAAGATCATCGGAGAGGATTGATCGAAGTGCGGAGTGCGGAACAGGATCAGACAGGCAAGCGAGGGCAAGAGTTGCTATCGTCTACATCCACTGCGGTGAAAGGGGTGCCATGGCACTGGCGACGAAAAAAAAGATAGGTGTTCTCCTGGGCGGGCTGTCGTCGGAGCGGGAGGTGTCGCTCGCATCGGGCGCAGCGGTCCTTAAAGCGCTCACCGGCAAGGGCTATGATGCCATTGCCGTCGACGTCGGCAGGGATGCCGCCGACCGGATCCGTACAAGCGGCATCGAGATCGCCTTCAACGCCCTGCACGGGAAGTTCGGCGAGGACGGCGCCATCCAGGGCATGCTCGAGATCATGGGCATCCCCTGCACCGGCTCCGGCATCCTCGCTTCCGCCATGGGCATGAACAAGATCATCTCCAAGACCGTGTTCAAGGCCTACGGGCTGCAGGTGGGCACGTTCCTGGCCGTCTCCCGCGGCGACCGGGAAATGCTCAAGACCGCGGAGAAGGAGATCGGCTACCCGCTGGTGGTGAAGCCCAGCTCCGAGGGGTCGAGCGTAGGTGTGAGCCTGGTCAACGCGCAGAGCGAGTTCGACGCGGCGGTGAAGCTGGCGTTCAGCTACGACCCCGAGATCCTCGTGGAGCGGTACATTCGCGGCATGGAGGTCCAGGTCGGGGTCCTGGGCGAACGGGCGCTCGGCGCCATCGAGATCGTGCCGAAGGACGTATTCTACAGCTATAAGGCGAAATATGAACAGGGGGGGTCCGAGCACTTTTTCCCCGCCCGCATCCCGAAGGATGTGTATACGCGGACGCTTGACGCCGGATTGCTCGCACACCGAGCGCTGGGGTGCCGGGGGTACAGCCGGGTGGACTTCATCATCGACAACGATGGTGTCCCCTTGATCCTCGAAGTGAACACGCTTCCGGGCATGACGGCCACGAGCCTCCTTCCCGAGATCGCCCAGGGTTCCGGGATATCGTTCCCCGACCTTGTCGAGGAGATACTGCGGTTGGCGATACAAGAAGGCCGATAGTAAGCGGCCGGCAGTTTGCGTAACGTGCCGTTCGGGACCATTGACCAACGACCGTTTCTTGACCGGCTCATGACTGACCTATGCGCGATTATAAGAATGTAAAGGTCCCCCGGAAGTACCGCTCGACGCCGAACCGGACAACGGTCCGGCGGGTGGAGGCGGGCGGCGGCCCGAAAAGACAACGAGTGAGCGTCAAGGGCCAGCTGGGGGCGGCCCTCACGATCCTGCTGACGGTTGCGTTCTGCTATGGGGGGTGGGAGGGTTACAAGTGGCTCACCCATGCCGAGATGTTCTCCATCGCAGGTGTCGATGTGAAGGGAGTCCGCTCCATGAGCGATGAAACCGTTCGGGACGTGGCGGCGATGTTCACCGGCCAGAATGTCTTCCATGTGGAACTGAACGCCGCGACCCGCAGGGCGCTTGCCGATCCCTGGGCGCGCGATGTAAGGATCGAGCGGCGGCTGCCGAACCGGATCAGCGTTATCATCAGCGAGCGCGAGCCCCGGGCGGTGCTCCAGGCGTCCAACGGCAGGTATCTGATCGATAGTGAAGGGGTGGTCATGGTGCCCGCCGCCGGCGCCGCCGCTGCATCGGCCCTGCCGGTGATCGCCGTGCGCGATTGCCGTGCGGTTCCCCGCGAGCAGGTGACGGCCGGAGCGGTGGCGGAGGCCCTGGACCTGCTGCAGGAGCTTGCCTCGCGGGGAGGCTGGGACCCGGCCGGCGTGACGGTGAAGGCGGATACTGCCGAGTCGATCACCATCGTGTATGCGGACCACGAGTTCCGGATCGGCAGCGGGAACTACAGCGAAAAATTAAGGCGAATGGGAGAGATCGTTGCAGACATGCGCCAGCGCGGTCTCTCCTATACCTATGTAGAACTGCGGCCGGAGCGTCAGGCCGCGGTGATGGTCGCAAAATCGCAGACGCAGGGGGCAAAGGGCAAAGGTCAGGCACGGAAGAAGCGCTCCTGACCGCGACCCATGGCCCGTTCTTCTCAGGGGGGTGCATTGTGGCAAAGAAGCCGAACAATATCATCGTAGGTCTCGATCTGGGAACGACCAAGGTCTGTGCCATCGTCGGAGAGGCAAAGGACGACGGATCGGTGGACATCATCGGGATCGGCATCAGCCCGTCCCATGGCCTGAAGAAGGGCGTGGTGGTGAACATCGACAGCACCGTGGAGTCCATCAAGAAGGCGGTGAAAGAAGCCGAGCTCATGGCCGGCGTGCAGATCAACTCGGTCTACGTCGGGATCTCCGGCGACCATATCAAGGGCATCAAGTCGCAGGGGGTCGCCGCGATCAAGAACCGCGAGGTGGGCGCCGCGGACGTTGCGCGGGCCATCGACACGGCCCGGTCCATCGACATCCCCGGGACCCAGCAGATCCTCCATGTCCTGCCCCAGGAGTTCATCATCGACGACCAGGACGGCATCAAGGAGCCCCTCGGCATGTCGGGGACGCGGCTCGACGTGAAGGTGCATATCATCACGGGCGCCGTGACGGCCATCCAGAACATCGTCAAGAGCTGCTCCCGTGCGGGCCTGCACGTGAACGACCTGGTGCTGCAGCCGCTCGCATCCAGCCGGGCGGTGCTGACCACGGAGGAGCAGGAGCTGGGCGTGGTGGTCGTGGACATCGGCGGAGGGACCACGGACATGGCACTGTTCCGCGAAGGAAGCCTCTTCTATACGGGCGTGCTCCCCGTCGGCGGGAACCACGTGACCAACGATATAGCCATCGGGCTGCGCACGCCGCAGTCCGAAGCCGAGAAGATCAAGGTCAAGCACGGATGCGCCCTGGCCTCGCTCGTGAAGCATGAGGATACGATCGAAGTGCCGAGCGTGGGAGGCAGGCCGCCCCGGCTCCTGTCCCGTCAGATCCTGTGCGAGATCATCGAGCCCCGGGTGGCAGAGCTGTTCGAGATCGTCCAGCAGCGCCTCAAGAGCACGGCCTCCGAGGACATGATCGCGTCCGGCGTGGTGCTGACCGGCGGCACGGCGCTGCTTGAGGGCATGCAGGACGCCGCCGAAAAGTACCTCGGCATGCCGATCAGGCAGGGCAAGCCGAGGAACATCGGCGGGCTTCAGGATGTCGTGAACAGCCCTGTCTACGCAACGGGCGTCGGACTGGTGCTCCACGGCGCCGAGAACTTTCAGGCGTCACCGGCACGGTTCGCGGCCGGCGGGATCATGGGAAGAATATGGAAGGTCGTCAGTGACTTTATATAAAGGAAGGGACAATGCGCTATGATGACAGATCCTAACGCGCGGTCAGGAGAACATGCCATGGACGATACGATGGAAATGCGGTTTCAGGACATCATGGAATTCGTCGCTGAAGAGCATACGAACAAAGAGGATGCGGCCAAGGAAAGGGGGACAGCACCGATGATCCAGTTCGATGACGATCAAAAGCTTCCGGCCCGGATCAAGGTGATCGGGGTGGGCGGAGGCGGCAACAACGCCGTAAGCACCATGGCGCTCGCGGAGATAACGGGCGTCGAGTTCATCGCCGCGAACACGGACCGCCAGGCCCTGGACAAGGCGAAGGCGCTGATCAAGGTGCTCATGGGCTCCCGCATCACCAACGGCATGGGCGCCGGGTCCAATCCGGAGATCGGGCGGAAGGCCGCGCTGGAGGACGCCGAAAAGATCAAGGCGGCCCTGGAGGGCGCCGACATGGTGTTCGTCACTGCCGGCATGGGCGGCGGGACCGGGACGGGCGGCGCGCCGGTCATCGCGCAGATCGCCCGCGAAGGGGGCGCGCTCACGGTGGCGGTGGTCACCAAGCCGTTCGAGTACGAGGGAGAGATGAAGAAGCGCAAGGCCGAGGAGGGCATCGCCGAGCTCAAGAAGCATGTGGACGCGCTCATTGTGATACCCAACGAGCGGCTCCTGAACCTGGCCGAGAAGAACACGCCGCTCCTCGAGATGTTCCGCCATGCCGACAGCGTCCTGGTCCAGGCGGTCAAGGGTATCTCCGACGTGGTGATGATCCCGGGCCTGGTGAACGTGGACTTCGCGGACCTGAAAACGGTCATGGCCAACCGGGGCCGGGCGGTCATGGGCACCGGCGTGGCGCGCGGCGAAGGGCGCGCCATGGAAGCCACGCACAAGGCGATCTCGAGCTCGCTGCTCGAGGACGGTTCGATCAAGGGCGCGCGCGGCGTGCTGATCAATGTCACCGGCGGCCTGGACCTGGGCATGCTGGAACACAACGAGGCCATTTCGGTCATCAAGAACGAAGTGGACCCGCAGGCAGAGATCAAATGCGGCATCGTCATCAATCCGGTCATGAGCGAAGAGATCATGGTGACGGTGCTTGCCACGGGATTCGACGAAGAAGGGGTCCGCAGCATTTCCAAGCGGCCGTCGAACCTCAAGGAGTTCCGGAAGACCGAGGAAAAGCCGCAGCTGAAGCGCAGGCCGGAGCTGGCGGTCAATACGCTGGACCTCGACCTGTTCAGCGGACGAAAGGACGACCTCGACAAGCCGGCCTATCTCCGACGGGCGGCCGATTAGGGTCAGGAAGAGAACCGTGCGGACCCTTGCTCTGCCGGCTGTAATTGCCGCCGCCCTGCTCTTTTCCTGCATGAAGGAACAGGGGGCATCGCTCCCTCCTCCCGAGGTCGTGCCATCCGTCGATCTTGCACGGTATGCCGGGACCTGGTACGAGATCGCGAGCTATCCCAACCGTTTTCAGAAAGGATGCAGCGAGACGTCGGCCGTCTACACGCCCGTGCCCGATGGCTCGATCGAGGTCCTGAACCGCTGCGTTCGTGCGGGCAAGGCGGACTCCATCAAGGGCACCGCCAGGGCCGCGGACAGCGCTACGAACGCGAAGCTCAAGGTGACGTTCTTCTGGCCGTTTTCCGGCGATTACTGGATCATCGATCTGGGGGAGCGGTACGAGTATGCGGTGGTGAGCAATCCCGACAGGACGTATCTGTGGGTCCTGAGCCGGAGTTCCCGTATGGACGCTACGACCTACGGGCGCATCGTGGCAGGGCTTCAAGGCAAAGGGTTCGATACCGCAAGGCTGGTGAAGACACCGCAGGCAGCACCGTGACCGGCCAAGCGGCAGGGAACAAAAAACCCTTCGTGACGGCGTTTCGACCGTCGAGCGAAGGGTTGGTATTGATGGATGCTGTTATAACGAGCGTTTAATGGTCAGAGCTCACCGTGTCACCGGCCTTGCCCGACCGTTTCTTTTCCAGGACCCGCTCCAGGCCAAGCCGCGTGGCCGAGAAACCCACCTCAGCCGGTTCTTCTTCCTTCTTGACCGCGTTCATGAAATCGCAGCGCCAGCAGTTGGTAAGCTTCTGCGCGTAGGTCCCCTGGATCTTGCCGCCGCAGAGCGAACCGGCGACGACCCAGCAGGCCCTTCCTGCGTTCTTGCCGTCGTGGGCGCCGTGCAGGTCCTGGTGGACCGTTACGGGGCAAATACCGAGCTCCTGTGCCTTGTGCCCTCCCGGCTGGCGCCCGCATTTTTTATGTTCCCAGCAGTTCAGTTTTCCCATCGTGAATGATACCCCTTCTTTTAGGAATTATCAGGGACCGATGCCCTGAGCGTGCATTATTTCTGTTTTCCCTTTTCCAGGACCTTCTCGATCCCCAGCCGCGTCGCCGAGAAGCCGAATGTTGTCGGTTCTTCTTCCTTTTTCACGAGGTTCATGAATTCGCAGCGCCAGCAGTTGGTGAGTTTCTGCGCGTAGGTCCCCTGGATCTTGCCGCCGCAAAGCGAACCCGCGATGACCCAGCAGGCACGGCCGCCGTTCTTTCCTTCATGGGCGCCATCGAGGTCCCCGTGCACGGTGACCGGGCAGGTGCCCAGTTCCTTCTCTTTGTGCCCTCCCGGCTGGCGCCCGCATTTCTTGAATTCCCAGCAGTTCGCTTTGGCGGTCGCCGTCTTCTTTTCTTCGGTCATGATTGCCATCGGGTCACCTCTATGTAAGATCTGCGTCCCACTGCGTACTTCAGTAGCAATGAATATTGCAAATCGTTTGCCAGAAGTAATTCTGTATTATAACAACAGGTTGAATGGTGAATCGAACGACAAACGTCTCAGATGTAAGAATGCAATCTCAGCCCTGCGACACAGACGGTTACAGCGTGCGGTGACTATAGGTATTTTAAAAAACAAAGTCAAATTCTATATGAGGCTATCGATTATATATAACTACAGATTTAACTACTCGTTGATGTGTCCGATCCAGTGATGGCCGAGATGATCCCGTGCAGGATGTTGATGTCGCGTTGTTCAAGACGTGATTTTCCGAACAGTTGGCGAAGCGAGGTCATCATATGTTTATTGTTGTGCGGACCCAGGAAACCGCTGTCTTCGAGGACCTGCTGCAGGTGCCGGTAGAACGCTTCGAGTTCCTCTGCTCGCGCGAGCGTGCTTGTCCCCGAAGACGGGCTGATGCGTGTTGCAATGAAAAGTTCATACGCAACGATGCAGACGGCATGGGAGAGGTTCAGCGAGGGGAACGCCTCCGAGGAAGGGATCGCGATGAGCTCATTGCAGAGGTCAAGGTCCTCCTTGTCCAGGCCGTTCACTTCCCTGCCGAACACCAGGGCGACCCGGTTCTGAGAAAGCAGGGGGACGATCCGGTCCGTGATCACCCGCGGCGTGCCGATGTTCCTGCGGTTCCGGCCGGGGTGGCGCGATGTCCCGATGACGAGATGGTGTCCTGCGACCGCATCCCGAAGCGTCCCGGTCGTGACGGCGTTCTGCAGGACCGCTTCGGCGCCGGCTGCGAACTTCAACGCTTCGCCCTCGTCGTCCCCGGGCGGGCGAACGAGCACCAGGCGGGAAAGGCCCATGTTCATCATGCACCGCGCGACCGCTCCTATGTTGCCCGGAGTCTTGGTCCTTACGAGAATGATGCTGACGTTGTCGAGAAGATCCTGTGCGGTCACGGTTGATCATCCTAACCCGGACAAGCCGGAATAAAAGAGCCGTTCAACGCTGAAAAGGCTATGCAGAGGCATGATGATCGGCGCTGTAAAGACCAAAGACTTGCATGGTTGTATCATGAATAAGATCAGCGGAGGTCAGCGTTGAACTCTTCCGTGTCACCAGGCCTTTTCAGGATTATAAGTGAAAAGGACGAGGAACTGCAAGGGCTTTCCCCTCCTTGCGGTATCTCACGATTTCTATTATACTTGGCTCAACAAGAACAGCACGAGAGGGGTTCCTCTTTTCACCCATCGTTGTTAGAAAGGGCCGGTCATGCCGCTCTATAAAAAAGGCGAAATGTTCGATGCAACGGGTGTCCATATCGTCACGGCGAATTCCTTTATCAGCAGCGACGGCACGCTGGTGATGACCATGGGTGCGGGACTATCCCTGAAGACCCGGTTTCCCGAACTGCCGAAAGTATTCGGCGCCATGGTAAAGGAATACTGCGGACATCTGGGTTCCTACGGCCTGCTCCTCTACGGAAACAAGGGCATCCTCCAGACGCGTCGTGACCTCGGCGGCAAGATGGACCCGGAGATCATAACCTATGGGCTCAAGGTCCTCTACTCCATTGCCGAAGGCAACCACGGCATCACCTACCACATCAACCATCCCGGTGTCAGCCTCAACAAGATGAGCATCCCCGAGATCGACAAGCTCCTCGGGTCGCTTCCGGAGAATGTCTGGGTGTGGCAGAAGAAGTAGGCAGCCAGAGTATGCGAAATGCAACGATTTCGGGC
>Ga0334722_10003421_pt1 | contig 17092 bp, 24 predicted proteins | sample C3_bottom_MG_FD_207210 | JGI IMG/M metagenome (GOLD analysis project Ga0334722, IMG submission 207210) | Sediment microbial communities from Yellowstone Lake, YNP, Wyoming, USA - C3_bottom | ecosystem: Environmental > Aquatic > Freshwater > Lake > Sediment | place: USA: Wyoming | collected...
TCCCGTACGCTGGAGGCGAGACGTAGCGGGGCGAGAGCGGGTTCTTCGAGCCCACTCCGAAGCCGATGAGGAGGTTCCTGTCCATCACCCCCTCATCCTCCCTTCCTCTTGCCAGCGGCGATCACAGCCACGGCTCCGAGCCCCATCACGGCGAGGAAGAGTCCGAATTTGCTTGCGGGCTTTTCCCCGAGGACGCCCAGCTCGTCGATCTTCTCGATCTTGCCCTGCCGGGTGAGCGCGAGGATCTCCTCGGCGCTCATTTCGGGAACCTTCGTGATGCCGAGCATGTTGCGCATGAAGGTGAGGCGACGCTTCTCTTCGGCCGTGAGCGTGCCCGCCTTCTCCTTGGCGTCGAGCGCGTACATTTCCCCGAGCTGTCGCGACTGGCTCAAGGAGAGGAACCCATCCATCCAGGCGTTGAAGCGTTCTTCGTTGTCTTGGCCGGGCACGTTCGCGCTCGGTGCGGGGGTGGAGGACGAAGTGACGGCGCCAGTCGCAATCGCGCCTGGGTAGACCGTTGGCGTCGTGCCGGCGAAAGGGGAGTAGGGATCGAACGCCGGGGTGGAATCGGCCAGACGCCCGGCCATGACTCTGAGTGCTGCGAGGCTCATGTTCGTTCCTTCCTTCCAGATCCCTTGCTGCTCTTGCCACCCTTGCGAAACGCGAAGACGGCGCCGAGCGCCGCACCGAAGACGAGAAGCACACCGCCCACTCCGCCTCTCCCTCCGCCCATCCCCGAGAGGGAGAAGGGGAGGGGAGCCTCCCACGCTTCCTTGTAGTAGCTCGTGCGTGCATCGTCGCAGGTCGCTTGCCCCTCGTACAAGCGAGGATCGACCTTGCCCGTGGATCTTGGCGTCCACTGGAAGTGATCCTTCTCCCTCTCGCTCTTGCCTGGATCTTGAGGATCGACCCAGCTTCCGCCCCATACTCCCCCTTCCCGCATCCACCACTCGCCCATCACGCGGTACGTCTCGAAATCGGTCGTGCTCCCCGTCTCGGGGTTCATGAGCTGAAGATCGATGGCTCGCCCGTAGGTGTGCCAGCTCTTGATTGCCGGGATCTTCGAGACGCTCGAAGCCTCCTGGCAGTTTCGAGCAGCGGAGATCACCCACGGGCGCATCCCACGGCTTGCAGCCTCTTCCACCAGGCGCTCGAACATGACTCGCGCCTCGGGCACGAGCGCATCGAGCGTGTGCAGGCGCCGCTCCCGGGAGAAATCCTCCCAGGGCTTCGACGAGGCGCCCGTGCCGGTCATGATCTGAAGAGCTGCGAGGGACATGGTTTTCAGAGAGAAAGCGCCCACACGAACGAGAGATCGATGGGAATGCCCGAGCCGTTCGTCGCTTCGAGAAAATACGTTCCGCCTGGGTACACGATCCCGCGGTACGCCTGAAAGAGCGCTCCCGCGTTCGTGAGCGCGAGCGTCGTCCTATCGACCGATGCTGGCCCGCCGAGGAACCTGAGCGTCACCGGCCCCACGGCGCCGCTCATGACCCCGGCATCGCTCGACGCGAGGAAGAGCGACTCGGCGAAGAGCGGCACTGGCACGATGACGCTCGCGCCAGCATCGATCACGCGCCGCTGCGTCCTCGTGCAGAGCGCACGAGCCGGCCTCGTACCCCACACGATCGCCCCCTTGGCCCGAGCGGAGAGGATGAGCCCGTCGTCTCGCTCTTCTTCGGGATCGATCTGCGCGCTCACCTTGATCGAGGTGGCGACGACGGTGAACTGCGTTCCCGTCTTCATGTCGATCTCGGCATGGAAGATGGCGGCGCCCTGGCCCCACTCGACGAAGGCCAGCACGTTGCCGTGCCGGGGGTTCTGCCCCGGCTCGGGATAGCGCACGTCCACGAGCCCGAGATCGCACGTCAGCGTGTGCGAGTAGATCGAGCTGCCGTCATTCTTGAAGAGCTGAACGGGAGCCGGAAGAAACTGACGCACCTCGGCCTCGCCGCCGAGATTCTTCTCGGGGCCGACCGTGACGGGAGGGGTTTCACCTTCCCAGTACCCGCGCCCTGATCGTGATCCGTGGTCGCCCATTTCTTCCTCTCAGCTACCTCTCCAGCGATCTCTCAGCTCTCAGCACTCGCGGAGCGCGGTCGCTCCGATGAACACGTCGCCAGTCGGCGTGCCGGGCATGACGATGTTCGGGCGCCACGCGCCCGCGGCATGAACGGCTTGGGAGGCCAGGCCGCGAGCGGAGGCCAGGCCGCGAGCGGCGCGCATCCGGGCGATCTCTCCTCGAAGGAGTCCGAGGAAGCGCCTTGCCCTGGGGTTGCCCGCGCGAGCCCTCGTGTGCATCGCCCGGAAGGCTGCCAGGAGGCGGATCTGGCCGGGGTTCAGGGCGTGACCGTGACGCTCGGCCTGGCGCGCACGGTGGAGGCCGACGAGGAGCGCGTGGAGGCGCCCTCCCTGCCCTCCCTGACCTCTCTGCCTCTGCTTGGCGAGTGTGCGCGCGGCGACGACGCGCGCAATCTGCCGGGCCTGAGCCGGAGTGGCTCCGCGCTTTCTCGCGGCGACCGCTGCCCTTGCCGCGTTCTTGATCTGCTCCGACACGCTCCCGAACATTCCGCCGGCTGCCATGAAGTCTTCTCCTTCGTCTGCTGGAAAGTTGCTGTCGCTCGTACTGTCGCTCTCGCTCTCACCATCGGGGTAGAAGTCTGGCGGCATTGCGCTCGCCCCTGGGCTCGCTGGAATACCCGGGACCGGGACTCTTCGAGGAGTCGGGGCGCCACGCGAGGGAGCAGAAGCCACGAGTCTGGTTCCGCTCGCGTCCTTGATCGTTGCCGGGATGCGATCGAGCGCGCCCTTCTTGGCGAGCTTCGACTGCACGGCGATTGCCGTATCGAACCCGCGTTTCGCCTCCGGCCCGAGCTTCTGCCGGAGCGCCAGGACAGCGTGCTCGGGCACGCCCGAGTGCGCGAGCATTCCGTTGACGAGATCGAAGCCGATCTTCTCCTTGCCCGAGAGAGCAGTCCTGAGCCCTCGCATTCCGGGATCGATTCTGGCCAGCGCTTCGCCAGCCTTTGCGAGCGGCGTCATGCCCTCTGGCGTGAGCTTCAGCACGCCTCGCACGAGCACGTCCTGCATCTTCTTGCCCTGCGCGAGAGCGAGCCCCGTATCGAACGCAGCCTGAGCTTCCTTCGGGAGCTGCGCCCGCGCGCTAGCGAGAAGAGCGCCTGTGACCTTCTGCCCCTTGGCGAGTCTCCTTGCCAGATCGAATCCCGACTGAGCAAGGGCGCCTCCAGGGACAGCCGCACGCACGGCCGCCATGGCAGCTTCGGTGATGGGGCGTCCCTGAGCGAGTGCCGAGGCGGCGCCGATGGCCCCTGCGACGCCGCTTCCGACGCCCGGCACCATGCTCGTCACGGTCTGCACGTAGGGTGCAAGCGTGCGCGCACTGGCGAGCTGCTCTTTCAGGTTTCCGAGGACTGCGCGATCGATCCTGGCACCGTGAGTGATCTTGTCGGCCAGGCGAAAGGGAGCGTTCGCAGCTCCAAGCGCTGCGTGAAGAGGCGTGCCGACGACTGGGATCTTGCCGGCGGCTTTCGCGACGCTCCCGAGCCCCTTGGCAACCGAGCGCGTGGCCGCTTTCGTGACGTGCCGCACGGCATGAACGATGTCGCCGAAGAGGCCGCCGACTGCGATCTGAGAGTCGTCTCCGATGGCGAATCGTGGAGCGAATTCTCCCGAGGCCAGACGATCGTACACGTCCGCGTCCGCGCCCACGTCTCCCGCGACGTACTCCTCGACGGTGCCGTCATCTGCGACTCCGCCATCATCGAATCCGATGGCGAACTTCGGCGTGAACGAGGAAGTGGCGAAGGCTCCCGGAGGAGCCCCGAGGCTGTCTTCTCCTTCTGTCTCTCCCTCTTCATCGATCCCGAGAAGCGGTGACGGATCGAAGTCGGCCGCCAGGAGGGAATCGATCTCGACTTCGATTTCGCGCATGGTTTTCTCCTTCTTCGTGTTCGGCTCCGAGCCGCCTTTCAAGCGGCCACCGGGGCCATCCCCATCCCGGCGAGCGTCCGGGCGGGCCTGGGCCACGCGCCGACCGTCATGGGCGTGATGGTCGCCCATGAGGAGGGCACCCTCAGTACCTCACCCGCGAAGAGCGTGGCGAAGTTTCCGTCCGCACTCTTCTTCTTGGTCGGGTTGGCGGCGACCAGCTCCTTCCACTTGAGCCCGCTACCGGCGAGCTTCTGCGCGATCCTCCAGGCCGAGTCCCCAGAGAGGACCGTGTAGGTCGCAGGAGGCGCCGTGGGAGGTGAAGCGGGGGTCGCGACGGGAGGAGTGCCCGGAGGCAGAGAGACGGGCGTGGCACTTGGAGGCGATGCTCCCGGCGTCCCTGCCGTCTTCTTCGCCTGCTCGGACCAGAAGATGAACGTCATGGCGAGCTGCGGGTACTTCGCTCGAACCAGCTCGGCGGCGCGAGCGAGAATGGCTGGATCGGTCGAGTTCTTGACCCTCATGGTCGCGTCGTAGAGGCCCGGGTTCTCGCTCTTCATCCGTTCGAGATCGGTGACCCAGCCCGGAGTGGTCGTCCCTTCCCCGCCCGGCGGAGGAGTCGCAGGCGGCGCAACCGTCGCAGCCGGCGCGGCCGTCACCCAGCTCGCCGGGAGAGTCAGCACCTCGCGCTCCGAGAGCGTGGCGAAGGTCTGCACCATGGTCCCGTAGCCATCGTTGACCATCTTGGTGGTCTTCTTCGGGTTGGCAGCGAACAGCTCCTTGTAGCGCGCTCCGTTGCCGGTGATCTTCTTGGCGATCAGCCAGGGCGAGTCGCCCTTCTGAACAATGTAGGTCGTCCGTCCGGGCTCGGCGATGGGGGCACCGCTCGCCTTGATCGCCGTGTTCGCAGCGGTTGCAGTGACGGCGCTCGTCTTGCTCGCGTTCTCGGCAGTCGGAGACGCTTCGAGCTTCTTGGCAGCCTCGTTCGCAGCGGTTGCCGCCTGCGCCGTGGCAGGCGTGGCCGATGCCTTGGCAAGCTCGGTGCTGGCCCGAGCCAGGGTCGCAACGGTCGCCGCGTCGGGAGTGGCGATGGCCTGCTTGGTGGCTTCGAGGACAGCCCGTGCCTCGGTCTTGGCCTGGGGAGGAGCGCTCTGAGCAAGCGAGAGCGCGTCCTTGGCAACCGCCTTCACCGTCTCGGCCGAAGGCGCCGCGATGGCTTCCGCGGCCCTGTTCACGACGCCTGCGGCCTTGGTCGCGGTGATCGCTGCGGTCGTGGCGTTTGTCGGCGCCGCTTCGTAGGGAGGCTTCACGACCTTCGACATGGAGAGCTTCGCAGCCGCCGTTTCGAGCGCCGCCGCTGCTTCCGTCATCCCCATCCCCTTGAGCTGCGAGGCAGCGGCGAGCATCGCATCGGCGCTCCCGCTCGCCATGGCCTCTCGCACGATGGTCGCCGCATCGGCGCCCCCTCCACTCGGGAGGCTCGTCGGACCCGGCCCAGGCGCCGGACCAGGAGGGAGCTGCGGAGGAGCAGTGCTGCTCGCCTCGTCCTTCTTTGCGAACATGAGGGCCGCGAGCGCTGCACCTGCGAGGAGAATGAATGGGAACATTGGTTCTTGTCTTCCTTTCGATCTTGCCTCCGAGGGCTAGACCGTCTTCCGCCTGATCCTGTACGTCGCTGGCGTTCTGTCGCGGTTCTGACCCATGCCGAGGACCAAGCTCGGATCCTCGATGCGCCCGTCTCCGCGTTGAACCTGGATGTGATACATGAGGACGCCGCCCGGGAGCCTCCGCGGCCCCTTCACGAAGGCGCGAGCCTGCGAGTCGCCGTAGCGCACGCGCAATTCTGCTGCCCTCCAGCAAGCGAGATCCTCGCAGTCGCCGTACCGCAGGCGGAGCAGCTCCACCACATCGCACCAGTCTTCCTGACCGATGCTCTCTCGCCGGTAGACGACGCCGCTCTGGTAGAGGAGTGGCACGCGCTCTCCGTGTGTCCGGAGGATGGCGACGTTGATTTCAGTCAGCGCTTCGAGGAGGAGGTTCAGCACGCGCCGGTTGAACGGGATCGATTTGCCGAAGCTCGCGAGCTTGAAACCGATCAGGTACATGCGCTGTCCTTCATCTGCTCACTCGTCACTCAAAACTCACTCATCACTCAGAAGATCGAAGGCGGGCGGGAGTCGGCCGGGAGGTTCTCAGGGAGGGGAAGCCCGAGGAACGGAGAAGCCTTCTCCCGCCCGCCATCGAAGTCGTAGCTCCGAGAGGCTCTCGGGGAGGCTCGCTCTTCCACCCTTCCGCCAGCCCGCGCCATGCCGAAGCGCAAGACGGACGGAAGGGGGCGAGACGAGCCTCCCCTCGAACTCACTCCACGCCCGTCCCGATGAGCGTCGCGCGGAAGACCAGCGGATCGGGGCCGATGTTGCGCACCCGGAGGCTGATCAGGTTGCCGACGTTCGCCGTGTCGAGGTTCAGCCTGACGCCGACCGCGACCTCGCTGAATGCCGACGCGGGCACGGCGCCCGAGCTGACGAACTGCGAGTTCTTGCCGATGATGATGTCGTCGAGCGAGAAGAACAGCGAAATGTCGCTCGGGATGACCAGCCGCTCGCCGCGGAAGCTGATCTGCGGATCGGCCCGCACCACCTCGGAGCCGCCCGCCGGGATGCCGCCCGGCGTGATGCTCTCGAAGCCGAGCGGGTACTCGCGCCGCCGGGTCGCCGGCCGGTCCACGATGGACACGGCGCGGGGATCGACCTCGCGGGCCATGCGCATGGCCTGCGCCATGCGAGCGAGCTTGCTCCGGTTGCGCGCCGGGCCGGCGCCCGCCGCGCTCATGAGCGCCTCGATCTCGTCGCCGATCGCGAGGTTCGCTCCGGAGGCGTTCCGGTCGAGCGAATCCAGCTCGTCCATCGCGCCGATGATCTCGTCGTAGCCGATGATGTCCTCGTAGGCCATTTTCCGTGACTCCTTCTCTCAGGCTTGGGGACCCCCTTGGCTGCGAGGCAGCTTCGAGGGGAGAGGGTAGTCAGAGGGAGCCGTGAGGAACCGACCGACGATGTGGGTGGGCAACATGCCCGGCCACGGGTTACCGAGAGCTTCGACTCTCTCAGCTCTCCCGGCTCTTCCTTGCGGAGTCCTCGGGAGCTTTTCGTCCCACTCCTTTCGGAGCGGGACTCGGGGCGCGCGGCGCTCGTGACCTAGATCCGCGCGTCCCGAAGTCCTACTGCCTGATCACTCCTTGCTCGGGGCTGCCCCCCAATCAGGAAGTCGCCCGAGCGATCTCGCGGGCGAGATCGGCGTCGCTCATGCGCATGGCGCCCGCGCCGATGGCCGGGTAGCCGTCCGCGCCGACCACGGTCTTGCCGGGGAGGAGCGGGCCGTACTTGCTCGCCGGATCCTTCGAGCGCGCGTCCACGCCGAACTGCACGCCCTTGGTCGTGAGGAACGCCGCGAGCGCGCCGTTGCCCAGGTGGTGCGCGTGCTCGTCGTACTTGGGACCGAAGGCTCCGAGGAACCCGAGGCCGTGCAGCACGACGCCCGCGAGCAAGTCCGGCGGCACGCCCATGATGGCGAAGGAGCCATCGGTCTGAGCGAAGCGACCACGCGCGTAGCCGAAGCCGAAGCTCGCAGCGGAGACTTCGAGCACGCTGACTGCGGTGCTCATCGTCTCGGCCGCCTTCTCCTTGATCTTGGCGACGGTGTTCTTGCCCTTCTCGGCGAGGTTGACGAGCTTGTGGATGTCCTGGCGGGATGCGAAAGGTGCGGCCATGTCCGTGATTCTCCTTGTGTGGTGTACCTGGGAGTGGCCTTCCCTTGGGTCCGGCCACGAGCGAGCTAGAAAGTACCGTCAGCCGGGCTCGGGGTCAACGACGCCCGGCTTTCGCCTCGAATTCTCGTGGGAAATGCGCCTCCAGGCTGCGTCGGCATGGCCGAGGAATGCCCTTCGGTCGATCTTGAGGAAGATCGCCAGGTTGGCGGCAAAAAGCAACGTGGCGACGTAGAAAGTGCGGGGGCTGGCCCCGGGCTTCCCTGGCGCTCCTGGTCCTGTCGCTCCCGATGCTCGATCGCCTGGCGAGTGAGGGGCTTGCGGCAAGCCGGGTTCTCACTTCTCGCCAGGAGAGGCGATGCGCGCGGCCGGCGCGGCCGGGGGAGATTGAGGAGGTGAAGAAGTCTGCACGGCGATGGCGCTCCGGAAGAGAAACCCGATACCAGCGGCGATGGCGACGGTGAGAAGTCCTCCGAGCCAGCCGCGCATGAAGCGGTGACGATCATCGGACGAGTCAGAGAGCGATTCGAGCTTCGCGCGCACCGTTGAAAGCTCGGCCGCGGTCTTGCCCTCCCGCGTCGCGTCTTCGAGGGCGTGCGTCGAGAGCTGCGTTCCGAGCCCGCGGATCTCTTCTCGGATCCCCTCCTGTCCTTCGCGCAGCTCGCGTGCCAGCTCTCGGAAGTCTTCCTTCGTCACCATTTCGCTCACGGCTTCCTCCCGATCACGCGATCGAGTCGTGCTCTCAGGTTTGAGTCGGTAGCGCGAGGCTTCTCTTCCCGTCCCTGTCTCTGTCCCAGCGCTCGGTCGGAACCAGCGCTCGTCTTCGTCGTCCTTCTTCGGCATGACCTCATCCTCGAATAGTATCGCGGATCTTCGGCCAGATGGTCGAGCGCAATCTGCCTGGCGAGCGTCCTGTCGTTCGTGTGCTCAAGCTCGTGCTTCTCTCCCATGCGAAGCTCGAACGGGATCGCATCCTCGGCAGTGAAGCCCTTGCGCGCGGCAACGCCTCCCGCCATCACGAGGCGAAGCGCGTGAGAGCCTCGGCGGAGGCTCACGGTCGCCTCCTCAGCTTCGTTTTCGTGCCGGAGGGTGAAGAGAGGAACATCGTGAGATCGACGATCTCGCGCGTGTCCACTGGCCGGCAATTCCGATCGAGCGTGACGGTCACGATGCCGTCGTAGCCAGCCCTCGCAACGGCCTCCGAGAGAGCGCGCCCTTTCTTCCCGCCGAACTTTTGTGAGAGCAGCATCTTCCACGAGTTCTCGTCGTAGATCCTGCCCTCGGGATCGGTGTTGAGCGGGATGACGAGTGGGCGCTCGAACCTGACGATGCCCTTCTCCCAGCCGCGAGGAACTTCTTTGCTCTTCGGCGATGAGTCGTGGAGCATGTAGCGCCCGCTCGGCTCTATCCGCCCCTGAAACGTGTCGGGCGCTCCCGGACGAGGGCGGAATCTGGCCGCGCTCTCGGCGTTCCGGACGAACGGCATCGTGACGCTCCGCCCCGTCTCGAAGCGTCGGCCGTGCTCCTTCACGGAAAGGCGAGCTTCGGGGTCTGAACACTTCACGGAAGCGCCCAGCCTTCTGGCTCTTCGTCCGGGAGGAACTTCACCTCTGGATCGTCGTCCCGGGTCGTCCTGGCTTTCCTTCTGGCGCTCGTAGTCGTCGCCATCGCGCGAGTATCTCCTGCACGCCCGGAGGGAGCGTCGATGAAGCAGAGGCGCTCGTACCCGTCCGCGCCCGCGCCATCGCTCTCTCCCTCATCGAAGCTCGAACTGAGGACTGTTCCGGGCGTTTTTCTGATCTTCCTCCAGGGACGCTCTCTTGTAGGCATCACGCTCCCCATCCTTTCCACTTCCACTCGTAGGCGTTCTTCTGCTCGGTCCCGAACGTGCGAACGGCGTGCGAGCCCTTGCCGCGCGACTCTATGGTGATGTGTCCGTGCTCGCCCGGGGGATTGCTCCGCATCCAGCGCTTCGCCATGCTGACGGCTTCCGCCATCGTCTCGTAGTGCTCGACGACTGGCGGCTCGCCGCTCTGAGTCCGCTTCAAGATGACCAGCTTGTTTGCCGGGTGGGTCAAGCACTCGCCGCCCACGTCCTTGCTCTTGTTCGCCACGAGCGAGCGTGCGTGCTCGTCGGCCGCTTCCCAGGTCGGACGGATCGACAGAACCTCGTGGTGCCACATCACGAAGTACGCTGCGTTCCCCGGGCTGTACTCGACGTGCAGGCCGAAGCCGTAGTCCTTCCTCCGGGGCTCCTTCTTCCGGTTCGCTCTCTGCTGCTCGGTGCTCGGGTTCTCTCCGCGCTCGTGCCGCTCTGCCCTGGCCGCCCTGAGCTTCTCGACGAGCGCTCGCCCCCGAGGGCTCACACTCGACGGAGGCTTCGTAGAGCTGACGACGAAGATGGCGTCTGGCTCGTTTTTCCTGAACCACGCGACCCAGCTCACAGCTTCCTCGGGCGCGACTCCGCGCTCGTGACTCCAGAGTCCGCTTCGCTCGTTGAATCTCCAGAGAGCCATCTTCCGCGTCCGTTTCTTGGTTCGAGGACGGCCTTCAGGGCGTCACGCCGAAGGGCGTCACGCCGAAGATTGTCCAGTCCACGAAAATGTCGAAGGTGTAGGACTCATCGTTCGGGATGAGAAACGTCGGCACCCACTCGTCCTCGGCAAGCCCCTTCGTCTTGCTCGGGATCCCGACGACGCCGTATGGCTCATCGGAAGGCTCGGCGCTCGGGATCTTCGTCGCCGGGAAGACGTAGATCCAGACGCGCTCGTTACCTCGACGCCTGTACTTCTCTCCCTGGACGTTCTTCTTGCCAGCCGGGATCTTCGTCCTTCCAGACGCGATGATGCGCTCGGTGATGGGGCCGCTCGGTCCTTGTCGCACGTCGCTCATGGCCCTTACCATCGCCTCCATCCGGACTCAGGCACGTACTTCCAGGCGTTCACGGTGACGATGCCGCCGTGAAGGCGCTCGGCTTCGCGCCAGCCGAAGATTTCGTTCGCAGCTTCGCTGTCGGTGAGAAGGACTGGCCCGTGCCGTGCGATGAGCCTGGCCGGGGCGAGGCTCATCGAGCGATAGACCTCGAAGTAGCGCCACGCCCTATCGACGAGCGAAAAACCCGTTCCCGACAAGGATTTGTTCGTCCTTGCGGCTGCATGAAGAATGGCGAGCCCTGGCACCTCTCGAAATCGAGGAGCCTGCCCGTCGCGAGCCGCGTAGGCATCCCCTCGCTCGAACACCCTGAGAGCGGCCACGCTCACATCGCCTGGGAGTCGCACGGCCAGCGTGTAGAGCGAATCGCATTTCGCGACTCCGCTCGGCCTCATCACCTCGGGCTGAATGAGCACGCTTCCGTGCGTCTTCCACGTCCCGACGATCCCTGGCCGCCAGATCGCGACGAGCTTCTGCCCGCACCGAGCATTGAGATTCCGGACGAGAAGAACCTTCCCACCTTCCACTACCTCGTAGTGCGGCGGTCGTGTCTCGGGCCGGCTCTCGTAGGGCGAGCCCGAGACGCGACTGATCGATGGAAGGATCTTCATGGGCGGCCGGTTCACGCGCGCCTCCGCTCTCTGCCGAACTTCGCTTGCAGCTTGGCCGCCTTCACTGCGGCAACCTCGATGGTCTGGATCTGCTCGGCCTTGAGCCCGACCGCGACGGCGCGCTGCCGGATGGAGCCCAGGCGCGACTTGGAAGCGGGAGAGCTACCGCGAGCAACGCACTCGCGCGCCGCGTTGAAAAGGTCTTCGGTGATGCCCATGGGTAGTTCTCCACATCTTCCGTTCTACATCCGAGCCCAGACTTCCAGGTTTCCACGATTCATGACGATGCGCATGAGATCGTGTTCGGCAAACGGCCTGGTCATGAGCCATTCGCCCGCGGCGAGGTGAGGCGCAGCCGTAGGCGACGCCTTGAGCTTCGTAGCAACCGCGACGAGCTGATCCCTCAGCGTCCCCGGAGGGATCTTGTCCTGAGCAACAGCTTTCCACCCGCCGCTCTCAGCCATCTGCTTCGTCGAAACATCCTTCGAGTAGTACCGAAAGTCCGGAGCTGCCGGCACGGCGGCCTGCCGCGCCCACGTTTCGAACACGGTTGCGAGCGCGAGGTAGCTATTGCTCCTGAGCTGGGATGCTGTGTCCATCATGATCCCCTCATCGAAGCTCTCGCGAGCCTTCTTCACTCGCGCGAAGAATTCGGGGTTCGCAGCGGCGAGCGCGTCCCATTCGCGCGTCCACTCGGGCGCCTTGACGGAGCCCGGGATTTCTTCTCCGATCTTCTCGACGCTCAGGGGATGGCTTTCAGCCGGAGCCCCTCCGCCCGGCATGTAGAGGAGCGAGCGCATCACGCGGATCTCTTGATCTCGCAGGAGCTTGATGACGGAGGTTACGAGAAGCCCACCGTTCTTGTCCTCCGTCTTGAACGATTCGAGGGCGACGGAGCCGTCACTCGAAATGTTCGCGTAGCGCTCCTTTGCCGACTGCACGAGCGCCTTCACGGCATCCATGGCGCCGCCCGTGACGGCCACGACTGAGCGCCAGCGTTCGCCAGCCTTGCCCATGATCGTCCGCTCGATGTAGACGACCAGGCGCGTCCCATCGTTGAAGGTCTTGTCGAGAAAGGGAGTGCCAGCGTCGGCGGACGCCTTCGAGGAGGTGGCGAGGAAGCCGAGCGCGAGTGCGCCTCCGAGCCCGACGAGGATGGTTCCTTTGTTCATGACGATGGTTCTCTCTTCGCTTTTCACGATCTACGGAGGCAAGACCCAGACTTCCGAGAAGACTCCGCCGAGGGGCTCGAATACGAGGACTCCGAGCAGGGGAAACCCCTTCAGAGTAGCAAAGAGCGCTGCTGCTGCGTGGAGCTTCCGAGCATCCTCCGCATTCATGATGAGCGCTCGCACGACTGGCGCAAGCTCGTCGTTCATGAGCTTCATCGCGCCTCCGCGCTCGGTGAGCGAGGTGAACCCTCGCGACTTCGCCCATTCCCTGAGCGCGCTCCTGGTCCCCGTGCGAACATCCTGGGGCGTCGTATCGACCAGCTCGCCCTTGAACGTGATGAGCTTCGATGGCAGCGCGCCCGAGCTTCCCTTGCCGGCGAGCGCCTTGCCAGCGAGCGCGGCGGCGGCACCGACGCCGAGAAGAACCAGAAGAGGCTTTCCGTTTTTCATGGCTTCCCGTTCTCCATGGACGGCGTTCCGCCCATGCCGGACAGAGCACGCATCCCGTTCTGGATGGCCTCGGCCGCGAGCGCGCCGAGGAGCATCTGCGAGCCGGCCACGTCGGCAGGAGGCTCCTTGCCGCTCTCACGCAGCTCGTTCACGGCTTGGTGGAGCAGAGCCGCCGCCGTGAGGAGATCCTCGTCCTCGATGGCCTTCTTGGCCTGCGCCAGCCTGGAGGCGTTCGCACCGGGAGTGTTCTCGCACCACCCGAGCACGCGAGCGGCCGAGCGCCCGACGAGATCGGCAGCCGAGAGCGCCGCGGGCGTGCAGCTCGTCAGCGTCGCGGAAAAGATCGCTGCGAGAGCGAAGGTCAGAATGAGGGAGAGGTTCACGATTCACTTCCTTCCGAGTAGCCGCCGGATCCTCTTCGAGAGCGGATCCTTCGGGTTCGCCTTCGCCCACTGTCCGAGCTTCAGGAACTTCATGGCGTGCTTGTCGGCAAACCCGAGATCCCATCCTCCCACGTCGCGCCCCGGGTACGCGAGCTGGTACGCCTGACGGCGCTCCGCGAGCGTCGCCTTGGCCCAGGGCGTGCCCGCCTTCGGCTTCGAGTAGGTGGCTGCGAGCTGCCGCGAGATACGAGGGTTCTCGCCGCGCTCGTGCTTCGCAGCCTTGCCGCTCTCCGTCCACGGATCGCGCCCGCTCTTCCGAGCAGAGCGCCCGATCGTCGCCCACTTCGCCGGGCTCGCCTTCCCCGTCTTCGGATCGTACCGCGTCGCGTGCTTCACGAGCATGATCGACTCGACTTCGGCCTCTTCGCCCGATCTGAACGGGGCTCCCGGCTCGTAGCCGCGCGAGGGATGGTAGACCTTCCTGATCGTGAGGACCGTGCCTGCCGGCAGAAGTGCCGATTCGTGGCCGAGCGGGTCGAGCGTCTTTCTGAGCGCCGCCTTCGAGCCGTACTCGCGGAGGAACCCCGAACGCGCGATGCTCGTGTACGCCGGGTGCTCTCCGGACACGAGGAAGGGGCGCCCGTAGAGGTAGCCTCCGGTCGCGATATCGCCTTTGTACGAGAATGTCATCTTGCTCACTTCCTCTTTCAGACAGGCCCGATCCCGTTCGCATCGACCCACATACTACCATCCCACCACACGGGTTCATCGACGCGCGGATTCTGCCCGCTCTCGTGACGAGCTATCGCGCCAGGCTCGATCTCACGAGCCGCCTCTTCCGCCCCTCCCGTGATATCGACGTGGCCTATCGGGTTGGCTCCCGCGCCGTGAGGGTTGCCCGCCCAGGACGTGACTTGCCAGTTCACGCCCGGCCTCGTCGAGCGCGTGATGGTCTTCCAGAGCCCGTGGTAGTTCGCGCTCGGAGGGATGAGCATGACGACGAACGAGCCCTTCTGCGCGAGCTGCGCACGCACCTTCTCGTGAGCAGCGGAGCGGTGTAAACGGATCCTCGCCATGAAGTCGCGGAGTGGCTCTTGCGCTCCCAAGGGAGCAACCGAGTGGATCTTCTTGGCGCTCACTGACTCCTCGTTCTATTCGGCCGCCGAGAGAAATCCCCTCAGAGCGCCATGCAGACTCAAAGCGCGTTTGAAGGCTCTGACGTTCTTCGTTTTGACAGAGCCGATCATTCGGACGATCTCCGGAGCGCTGCGCCAGTACATTTGAGAATACTCCTGGCAGGTTTTGAACCAAGTGTCCTCGCCGTCTCCCAAGCGAGCCATCTGTTCGATCTTGTGAGCCAAGTCGCCAGCCGAACTCAGGATCCGCAAAACGTCGCTCCGAGTCTGCCTCTCTAGCTGCTCGGCGCTCAGTGACTTCACGACTTTCTGCTCGTACTTGGATTCAAGCTCATAGAAGTTTTCGCGACTCATGAGGCTCTCCCTCTTCCTCTGCCGACCAGCCTCGTGATCCTGCCCTTGAGCGCCATGTCCCTCGCGCTCCGCGAGACGCGAGGGTTCCCGCCGCTCTCGTGCTTCTCTGCCCCTCCGTTCCCGCCTCCGCCGCCGCCTCCGCCACCATTCCCGCCATGCGCAGGGTTGAACGCTGCGAACTGCTCTTCCCGGGCGAGCGGCGTGTCCTTCATGGCCCGCCAGAAGCGATGATCGGGATCGAGCAGGCGCACGACGGGCGCGAGCTTCGCGGGGCTCTTCTCTGACTGACGGTTGCCGACGATCTCGTTCACCTTCTCGACGCCAGATCGGAACGTGTAGCTGACATTGAAATCCGAAAACATGAGCCCGCCATCATACATGGGCTCCAGCTTCAGCTTCCCCGCGAGCTGCTTCTTCATGATGCTCTCGAAGCGCGCCTTGTAGAACGCGATGGCCTTCTCCGTCTTGGCCTCGCGCGCCGCCAAGCGCTCGCTCTTGCGCGTCTCTTGCGCCGCCTTCCGCTCAGGCGTGCGCCCTTCCTCGTCCACTTCGAGGAGCGGCTTGAGTGTCCACGACGCGATGAGCTGCGTCATGCGCTTCTGATCTTCGTCGATGCGCCGGATCTCATACTTCAGACTTCCGATGATCTGCTCTCGAACGCGCTCGTACCCCGGCGTGCCGCGCTCGTACTTCTGCGGACGGTAGCTGCTGGGCTCCCACAGCTCATCGGACTCGCGAGCTTCGAGCTTCGCGATGCGCTTCTCGCGATCCGCACGCTCCCGCACGAGCTGCGTCTTGTAGAGCGAGCACGCCTCGCTCGATAGCTCGTAGGGAGACTTGTACGCGCCGAAGCAGAGGCCGACGATGTAGCCGTGCCCCGGACGCTGGTAGCCGTGTGTGACCAGCTCGAAGCGTCCGCGCGTGGCGTGGACCTTGAACGTGCCCGTGCAGATCGGGCAGGTTCCAAGTTTGCGCGCGATGAGTGCCATCTTCTCAGATCAGTTCTTCCCGACGAGCGATCTGATCTTCGCCCGAAGCGCCGCGTCCACCGCGCCCGGGTTTCCGGGCGTCCTTCGTCCGCCCGTCATGTCCACCACGAGGGTCTTTCTGCCGTAGTTGCCGACGACGTAGGAGTTGTGCCCAGCCTTCCGGAGCTGCGCGGCGGCAGCCTTCGCCTTGGAAGGGGACTTCGCTTTGAAGACCGCGACCTCGCGCCTCCGCCCCTTCTTCACCCGAGGGTTCTCCCCGCGCTCATGCTTGGAGCCCTGCGCCTTCTTCCAGGGCGTAGAGAGGTGCTGCGTGACGAACTTCTCTTCTGCCATCCCCATCGCGCCGCGCATACCGCTCTTGCGCGAAAGGTAGGCGGCCTTGTAGCTGGCGATCTGTCCTGGGCTGGCGTTCTCTAGCTGCCCCGTTATCGCGCGCTCGGCCTCCGTGAGAGCTGAATCGCCGCCCCAATCCGCATCCCACGTCTTGAGCTTCGGGACGTGGTGGCCAGCGTCCTTGAGCACCGGAAGCCAAGCGTAGAGGATCCTGAGATAGAGGACGCTCTCATCGTGAGTGCCGGGGCTCCCCGGCAGATCGCGCGTGTAGCGAAAGCGTCCGGACGTGCCCACGCCAGGGTTGCGCATGTCGCCGTCCAGCTCGTCCAGAAGCCACTCTCTTGAATCCGTCATCGTTCTTCTCACTTCTTCCCGACGAGCGCCCTGATCTTCACCCTCAGCGCCGCGTCCGCCTCCCGGAGCGTCTTGCCACCCACCCTCCGCCCCGCGGGCGTGTCCACGACGACCGTGCGCCCGCCGTACCCGCCGATGACCCCGGAGTCGTGGCCAGCCTTCCTGAGCCTGGCAGCGACCATGGTGGCGCGCGAGGGGGACGGAGCCTTGAAAACAGTGACCTCGCGGCGGCGCGGGTGAGAGCGCGAGACGCGCGGGTTGCCTTCCGCCTCGTGGAACTCTGCTTCTGTGTAGTCCTTCGGCCTCCGCCCGCCCCCGCCTCCGCCTCCGCCGCCGTTGGAGGAAGAAGAGCGCTCGCGGCTGACAATGGCTCCGGGGTTCCTTCCAGCAAGCCGAGTCTCAGCGTCGAAGACGCGCTTCCTGAGCGGCTTCATGCTAGCTTCCGCCACGTCGGGATCGCTCCGGTACTTCGCGAGCTTCTCCAGGCCGGCGAGGATGTCCTTGGCTTTCTGGATGTGCTTCTTGGCCTTCTTCTCCGCGGAGTGATCGCACTTCCGGCAGGCATCCACGCTCTCGATGAGCTTCTGCACTTCCGAAGAGTGCTCTCGGAGGAGATCCTTCTCGCGACTGTTCGCGGAGCGCGCAGCGGCAGGAGACAACACGCCGAG
>Ga0334722_10003422_pt1 | contig 17088 bp, 12 predicted proteins | sample C3_bottom_MG_FD_207210 | JGI IMG/M metagenome (GOLD analysis project Ga0334722, IMG submission 207210) | Sediment microbial communities from Yellowstone Lake, YNP, Wyoming, USA - C3_bottom | ecosystem: Environmental > Aquatic > Freshwater > Lake > Sediment | place: USA: Wyoming | collected...
TTTTCAGAAAAATTTTTTGCGTGAAAAAAGGGAGCTCTAAAGCTCCCCTTGGTTAAAAGGTCGTTTTCGAAGCCAGCGTCCTAGGGACCCTGGCTCGGACTCGGACGCCCGGCCCTGAACAGCTGATCGGGCAAGGTGTTTCACTGTTCGATATTAAATCTTGTGGACCGGGTTGAACTCCACCGCCAGAATCCCCTCGTCAAACGCCAGGTCCCGGACCCGTTCCATGATCTGTCCGCGCAAGCAGTACGCCCGTGCCAGAAAGGCCAGCTACGATCTTACCCCTGCGCCCAGCGCAGATTGCCGCCAGTGAAGGCCACCATTGATCGCAGCCAGGTTGGCCGTAAAGAGGCTGTCATAATGACAGCCGAGGGAGCTGGTCTTTGCTCCGCAGCCAGTATCGGCAGTGACGTCACTCTTCCCCCCGCAGCCAGCGCCGGTTGTAGCTAACGGCGGCGGTGACAGCTGGCTAGATATCATCCTCACGTCCGCCCTGGTCCGCGCCGGGGCACGGCTCGAGTGCGGTCCTTCGTCGTCAGGTTGTTGGGAGGCGTTTTATAAGGGTTCTCCTTTTTCAACCGGTCCCATTCTTGCATTTCGTCGGCGGCCTCCGTATCTTCTGGGCCAAAGGAAACTAGAGATTGCTTGAGGCGCGGCGCAGGCGTGCTGCGGCGTTCGTGGTCGCGGTCAGGCATAGCAAAAAACCTCCTCGCGAAGTTTTCTTTACCTTAGTATGCCTCGCCGCAGTATGCCTAGCCGGCAGTGGCTCTCAAGACTCTGAATGGCAAATTGCTTGCCCTGCAGGTAGGCTTCTCCGACCGTGATTTCCCAGCAAAAATGGTCCTGCTCAGGGCATCGAGTTTAGCAACTCACCTTTGCCCAGTGGGCCCCGGTTGTCTTCTTGACCAGAGATCGTTCTTGACTACTGAACGCCTTTCCTTGGCCGGGACAGGGGGAGATGAGCGGACCCAGCACGCTACCGGATGCCATTCATTACGAGGGCAAAACGTCTTTCAAAAGATGGGGATAAGCTTTCAACAACCGCGCCAGGTAACCCGCCGCCCCTTGCGGGAAAAAGATGATCTCGGAGGGTCGGCCCAGTTCGGCGGATAAAGCGGCACGGTCAAACGGGCCAAGGAAAAGGGCCCCGCCTTGCACCAATTCTGACCAGGAGAGTCCTTTCCCTTCAGCTGCCAGTAACTGAGGGGGTGAAAGGGCAAGAAGGCCGGGGATCTCTGCCCCGGGCTCGATTCCCCCCGTTAATTCCCCTAAAAAAGCCAGGCCGAGGTAAGGAGTGGGATAAATCTGGCCAGCGTCATCTTTAAGCTCCACAACCCGCTTCCAAAAGAAAAGGGGGCGAAAAGGTTCTGCCCAAAGGATCGCTCCCGGTTGAACGGCCGGTGCTTCCGCTGGCCCCGGTGGTACAACCGCTGGCGCCTCCATCGGCTCATCCCCCGCTGTGTCCCCTGGGCCATTCTTCCGAACAGCCGGACCCGGCGTCGGGCCGGCCCTTTTAAGCCAAGGTGGTCCCATCTCGGGGTCTTCCCTTGCCGCGGGAAGCGGCTCCAACCGGAGAGGTTCCGGCGGCTTACCTTCCGTCAAAAGGAAGGTGAGGGGAGAATCCCGGAGGACTACCCGCCCGTGGGCTTCTTCGGCCACTTCCCGCCTTAGGGTGTCCAGTATTGTCTCCCCGGTTTCCTGCCGACCACCCAGGCCCCAAAAGGAAATGAATAACTTTTCTCCCCTATACGTCCAGTACTTGCGCGAACCGATGGCAAAAAGTAGACGTCCTTCCCAGGAGGGGATAATCCCCACACTGAAAACGCTGCCCGGATCGGCCAGTTCCCGCCAGCTCCGTTTGCTAGCCTTCTTCCCTACTTTTCCCTTCTTTTCAACGGCGTACCTCTCCATGGTTACCTTCCCCTTCAAAATATTTTCCAGTCAGGAGGAAATTGGATCTTTTTGGCGAATAATCTCATCTGGTTTCAGTTGACTGCTGACAGTGGAAGCGCTTTATACAATGCCCCGCGGGAAAGGAGAACTTGGATGCGTCGCCTGCCGCTTTCCGCCCTGCTCGCCGTTTTTCTCTTCACTCTCTTCCCCCTACCGGCCGCCGCCTCCAGCCTCGCTTACCAGATTTGGGTGTTAGAAACGAAGATGCGCCAAGCGGAGGACGCCAAAAACTGGCCGGAGGCGGAGACGATTTATCGGGCCCTGATCCCCCTCTACACTCAACAACAGGACTGGATTAACGTCGCCCTGATGTACCAGCGTTTGGCTCAGATTTATTATAACCGTAAAGAATACGACCGGGCTACCGAAGCCTGGGATCAGGAAGCGGCCTACTGGACCAAAGTCAATTACCTGGATGATGCGGTCATTGCCCGCCGTCATGCCAACAGCGTTCGTTCTACAATAAAAGTCTTCGTCACCCGTTCGGGGGGGGCCGTAGGAGAACGCTTTTATTCCCGCGCCCCCTTGGAACCCAAGGTCGGTGTTTATCTTGGTGCTTATGCCGAGTTAGATCCTGCCGCTCACGATACCATTGCGTGGAGCCGGTTTTATACCGAAGGCCTGCCGGCCATTACCGGGAAAAAGCACGCCGCTTACCTGCTTTATGTCGGTTGGGGGCAAAATCTTCCCTTGACGCATTTCCAAAAGGCCCGGGCCGCCGGGGTAGCTCTGCAATTGGCGGTCCAACCTTTAAAGGGCTTAGATGAAGTGCAAGACGACGATTACCTCAAGTACTTCGTCCGAACCATCGCCGCAGCTGGGGTTCCCGTTTTTATCCGTTTTGCCGGTGAAATGAACGGCGATTGGGTCGTTTGGGGCGGTAATCCGGCCCTTTACAAAGAAAAGTTTCGCCTGGTTGCCCAAGCCGTCCACGCGGGGGCTCCCAATGCGGTGATGATCTGGGCGCCTAACGACTTCCCCGAAAAGAACATGGATGATTACTATCCGGGGGACGACGTGGTGGATTGGATCGGCGTTAGTTCCTACAGCACTTACGAGACGCACAGCGACCCGGAAGGAAAAGAAGACCGGACCAGTCAGCTGGATCGTTTCGCCTATGCTTACCACCGCTATAGCGCAAAGAAACCTTTTATTTTAGTTGAGACGGGGATATCCTACCACAATTATCGCCTGGATAAAGAGATCAAAGATTGGGCCCTGGCCCAGCTGCGGCGGTATTACGCCGGCCTTCCTCGTCTTTATCCTAGGGTCAAGGCCATCTTCTGGTACGACGTCGACGAGGGCAACCTCATCGACACGCCGGGCCGTCTAAAGAACAATTACCTCCTTTCAAAGGACCAGGATATCCTTAGCACCTACCGCACCATGATCGCCGATCCTTTTTACCTTTCGGAAATCGGCCAGGAGGCCCCCCAGGTTTATCTTCCCATTGAAGAAGCCGGCTTGAGTCCTACGATCAACGAAATCAGCAGTTACGTCAAGGTCTTCGACCCCTTCGTGAGCCGGGTCGATTATGAAGTGGAGGGCCGACTGGTGGCCTCAAGCCAACAGCCACCTTATTCGGCGTCTATCGACTTTTCCCCTTGGGCCGGGCAGGAAGTGCTTCTCACCGTAAAGGTTTATGGGCGCCACGGCAAGGTGGTTGCCCAAAGGGGTATTCAGAGCGCCGTCGGCAGCGCCACCGTCAACCTGGATGGCCAGCTTCTCGACTTTGACGTTCAACCAGCCAATTGGGGCGGGCGCCTATACGTGCCGCTTCGCCGGTTGGCTGAAAGCTTAGGCGCCCAGGTGGCCTGGCAGCCAGAAACCCGCAGCATTCGCCTGACCCGAGGCCCGGACGAGGTCATCCTGTATCTCGATCAAGTTCAGGCCTTCCGGAACAGGCAGCCCATAAAGCTGATCGCCCCGCCCTACCTGGCCGGCGACCGGACAATGGTGCCGCTGCGTTTTGTGGGGGAGAGTTTTGGCCTGACCGTAGATTACGATGATTTGAAGAAAGTGGCCATCCTCCGCCGCCGACCGTAGCCAGGAGCATGGCCGGGCAATGAGACGTTAAGGCCGTAGCCTAGCCGTAGTCCTGGGCAGAGCGGAAAAGGTGGTCTTCGATCCAGAGGCCATGGGTCAAGCTGGCGGTGTCTTAACCTCTTCCCCGCGGGGCACGGTTCGCTTCCTTGGAAAAACAGCCAATTTAGACCTATCAATGAGTAAGGTGAAGCTGGGACAACCTTTTTCGCTGTGGCGGCAATTGTCCGACCGTAGTGCTGCCAGGTGTTGATGTTATAATTCCTTGCCTTTGCTTTAAAATATAGGCAGTGTGGTCTTTTACCACTTCCGTTAGCGATGGTTGCCCGCGCCAGGGTGAGGCCAGCCGCTATCATCAAAGTGGTTAAAGCCAGGAGAAAAACCTGGCCGGAGAAAACTAAGGAGGTTTTGAGAAATGGCAAAGCCGAAGGTTGACAAGTCCGTTTGCATTGGCTGCGGCCTCTGTGCCAGTCTCTGCCCCGACGTTTTTGAGTTGGGCGATGACGGTTTGGCCAAAGTGATCAACGAGAACGCCTGCAATGGTTGCTGCCAGGATGCGGCTGACCAGTGCCCCACCGGTGCCATTAGCTTGAGCTGAGGGAACCGGCCCGGCTGATTGGGATTGCGGACCAGGATCTTGAGCACAGTCGAAAAAAACCCGCCTGACGGCGGGTTTTTTCGTTGCCTTCACTGGTATCAGCCAGTCCCAGGCGGGCAAGAATAAAGAAGGATCGTTTACGGCAAGCGATGGAACCAGTTAAGCCCTCTTGCGCACAAGGTGGCATTCGAAGAAGCCGGCGGCAAAACGCGGCTCCTTCCGGTCACCGTTTGGAAACTACAGAAGGACATTATTGACCTTCTGTCAGCACATGAATCAGTTTTAGATGCAGTGGCGTTTGCCAGTTGACCGGTGGTTCTCGTGGTTGCTTCGGGGGGCGAAGAAAACATTCTGGGATGACAATGCCTTGACAGTAAGCCGTACCAAGCCTATGATTTTACTGATCATATGCTCTTTTGGGGAGGAGAAAACTTGTCACCCCGTCAAAGGAAGTTCCGTTTAGTGGGGTACCATCCCGGGTTTCGACGGTTTCAGCCCGTGGGTGACTTCATCTCTGCGGAGGCCATCAACCTCACGATAGAAGAATTGGAAGCCATCCGGCTGAAGGATCTGGAAAACCTGGATCAAGAAGAGGCCGCCCAGCAGATGGGCGTGTCCCGCTCTACTTTCCAGCGGATCCTCTACTCGGCCCGAAGTAAAATCGCGGAAGCCCTGGTCGAAGGCAAAGAGCTGGAAGTGAAAGGGGGAAACTACCAAATGGCCATGCGGGAGTTTACCTGCGACGATTGCGGTCATACCTGGCAGGTCCCTTTCGGCACGGGCACCAGCGGGCGCGAGATGACCTGCCCAAACTGCGGCAGCCATAACATCCACCGGATCGACCATGGTAGGCACGGTCACGGAACAGGTCTCCGCGGTCAAGCCGCCCACGCAGAGTGGACCGGGGAACCGCCAGGAGCCGCCCAGCAAAAGACCTGGGGCGAACCCTATCCTGGGCCTGGGGCGGGATCTGTTCCGGGGCCAGGCTTTGGTCCGCGCACTGGGCCGGGCCGGCCTGGCGGTCATGGCGGTCCTGGGCGTTTCGGTGGGCGAGGCTTCCGGGGACCACGCTGAGCCAACCCATCCGGTTCCCAAACCGGCAACGTAGGCGGCATCCGCTGCTCCAGTTCCCGCTGTGCTAATAAGATTAGGCAGTGCGCTCGACAGTGTATTGCGACAGCCAAAAGTTGCGCGCGTTTTCCCAGGCTGGGCGTCCCCGCGCGCTGACAGTCAGCTTACCTGCAGGATGTCGCGGGCAACACAACTATTCACTGTGGCGCCACGGAACCATCGCCTGATTAGCCGCCGTTTCCCGTTTCTAATCAATTCTAGCGTCGGTAGACCACCTGCCCCTGGACCAGGGTCAACTGGACGCCGAAGTCGTCGTCCAGAACCACCACGTCGGCGTCCTTACCCGGTTCCAGGGTTCCTTTTCTTTTCTCCAGGCCCAGGACCCGCGCCGGGTTGGCGCTGGCCATTTTAATCGCCACCCAGAGGGGCAAGGGCGTCCACTGAAGGATGTTTTTCAAGGCCCGGTCCATGGTCAGGGTACTTCCAGCCAGATTTCCGGCCGCCAGGCGGGCTTCTTTGCCCCGCACGTAGACCTCAAGGCCACCCAAAGAATACTGGCCGTCGGGCAACCCGGTTGCGGCGATGGAGTCGGTGATCAGGACGACCGCCTCCGGACCCTTGACCCGGACCAAAAAGGCGACAATGGCCGGGTCGACGTGTATCCCGTCGGCAATGATCTCAGCAGTGAGTTCGTCCAGGGCCAGAGCCGCCGCAGCCACCCCAGGTTCGCGGTGGTGAAAGCCGCTCATGCCGTTAAAGGTGTGCGTAACGTGTCGTAAACCGAGGCCAACCGCCTCGGCTACCTGGGCCCAGGTGGCGCCGGAATGGCCGACGGAAACGGTGATACCCCGACCGACCAGGTAGGAGATCAGGGTTCCCGCTCCCGGTAGTTCCGGGGCCAGAGTCACCAGCTTGACTAAACCCGGGTAGCGATCCAGGTAACGCTGCATCTCGGCCACGTCCGGAAGTCGTAGCCAGCGCCCATTTTGCGCCCCTTTAAAGGCCGGATTAAGGAAGGGGCCTTCCAAATGTACCCCGAGGAGAGCCGCGCCACCCGGGGCCATCGTGGTGAGCGGGACGCCTCCCTTCGGCGACTCCCCAGCCGTCGATGGTGGTGCGGCGTAAAGAGCGACCTTGTCTAGCACCCGCTCCAGTTCCTCCGGCGCCGCCGTCAGGGTGGTCGGCAAAAAGCCCGTGGTGCCGGAAGAAGCACAGTGTTGCGCCAGAACGGCCAGGGCTTTCGGGTCGGCGGTCATCACGTCGGCCCCCGCCCCCCCATGAATGTGCAGATCGATGAAACCGGGGCAAATCAGTTTCCCACCGACGTCTATCTCTTCTAAGGGGCGCGCCGCTTTTACCCGTTCGTCGCGCCAGATCTCGTCACGCGGTCCCACCGCCACGATGCGGCCGGCTTCGCAGAATAAGGCGCCCCCTTCCAGCAAACCCTGGGGCAGAACGAGACGGCCGTTGTGAAGCAAAATGGCCAAGGTCAAACCCCTTCCCTGGTCAAACGTTCCCCAATATCAACCTTGAAGTCGTCAAGAAGTGGATCCCGGAGCCACTTTTATCTCGCTAAAAGCAGGGCCTGGCCTCAGTAGACCTGCTCCTTACGCTCGGTTTTCCCCAAACGAGCAGCAGTGACCTGCTAACAGCCGGGGGTCACCTTTCCCAAGACCACCCGGCGAGCGGCCCCCGTGGCCTGGGGGACATTCCCGGGCAGGCCGAATAAGGTTTCGTTGCCTAAAACGGCGAAGGCCACCGCTTCCTTGGCTTCAGAGGAAAGCCCAAAATCCTCCAGCCGGTGTAAGGCTGGGGGTGTAGGAAGATGCCGGTGTAGGGCCTCGGCCAGTCTGTTGAGCAAGGTTGGGTTATAACTTCCTCCCCCGGCTACGATAACTTCATCAATGGTTCCCCGCGGCCGGAGGTAGTCCCGGTAGGAGCGGGCGATGCTTTCGGCGGTCAAGGCCGTGACGGTGGCCACCCAGTCTTCCGGGGCCACTCCCGGATACCGCTCCAGCAAGGACAGCGCGTACTGTTCACCAAAATCCTCTCGCCCGGTGGTCTTCGGGGGCTTCCGCCGATAATAAGGATGTCCCAATAATTCCTCCAGGATCTCCTCCCTCACCCGGCCAGCGGCGGCGATGGCCCCGTCCCGATCGTAGGTCAGACCAAACCCCAGCGTTTTAACCAGGGCATCGATGATCATATTCCCGGGGCCCGTATCAAAAGCCAAAACCTCCTCCAGGGAGGCCCCGGCCGGTAGATAAGTAACGTTGGCAATACCCCCGATGTTCTGGAGGGCCCGGGCCTTTTCCTCGTGGCGGAAAAGCAGAAAATCGACATAGGGCACCAAAGGCGCCCCCTGTCCACCGGCGGCCATGTCCCTGGTGCGAAAATCGGAAATGGTGATAACGCCGGTTCTTTCGGCAATAACGGCCGCTTCCCCGATTTGCAGGGTGGAGCGAATGGAGAACCCCGCTTCGACGACGGGATCGGGCCGGTGATAGATGGTCTGACCGTGGGAAGCGATGAGGTCGATCTGTTCGGGGGATACTCCGGCCTCACGGCAGAGGGCCAGTGCGGCCTCCGCGAAAAGTTCCCCCAGGAGAAAATTCAGATGGCAGATCTTATCCACGGTCCCCGTTTCCGGCCGGAAAAGTTCAAAGATCTTCTCCCGGATCCCGGGGGGAAAGGGATGGCTGCGAAAATGGAGAAGTTGGGCCTCGGTCTGCTGCCCGCTTCCCCGTACCTGGACTAAGGCGGCGTCGATACCATCGGCCGAGGTGCCGGAAAGAAGCCCGATGATCAAACGGCTCTCTTTTTGCCGGAGCGCAGCCAAGTCACACAACACACTTCCACCCCCAACTGAGGAACTGGGTCCCCGCCTAGTCTGGTTAGTGTACTGCTTCCTCCAGATCCCGGCCCGTCAGTCCCGCCACCGGCAGGCCAACCGGCCCCAGCTAAAAGGTCAAGCCGTGACCGGCCGGGTAAAGCCCGGGCAGGCTCACCGGCAGCCGGCCCTGCGGACGTACCTCCCCAAAGATGATGCGGGCCACGCTTTCCATCGCCTCCTGGCGATAGCCGTAGGTCGCCAAAAAAGCAGGGGCTTCTGGCAGTTCCATAAGATCATAAGGGTTCCGCAGGGCCACCAGGATGAACCTCCGGTTCAGGGCCAGGATGGCCCGGGCCAACCGCATCTGCCCGTGGTTCAGGTGGCCATTTTGTGAGGCAAAAACGACGGCAGCAGCCTGGGGCGCCAGCGTGAGGGCGCGCTCCCACTCCGGTCGTTCCGGCGTAATATCTCCCGAAATCAAGACCTCGCGGACGGTGGGGCCGCGCTTTTCCAGGCTCTTTTTGAGGTTGCTCCCGGTCCGGTCTTCGACCATGGTCAGACCCAACTGCTGCGGACTCACCAGCAAAAGGTGGCCGTCCTTGGGGATGGGCAAAAGGTGCCCCTCGTTCTTCACCAGGGTGATGGATTGATCGTAGAGTTGTTGGACGAACTCCAGCTCTTCTGAAGTGGCCACCGTTTCCGCCCCAGACGCCGTACCGCTGGAGGCCCACCCGGTACCCGGATGATCTGGCTTGATCCAGCCCTGGCTTGGCCTGGAAGAATCCGCGCCGGTCCGCCAGTCCTGCCCCCAGAAAAGATAGCGGCTCTTCAAGCGGAGGATACGCTCCACCGACTGGTCAATCCTTTCCTCGCCGATCTTCCCCGTCCGGACCGCAGCCAGGAGGGCCTGGTAGGAGGCCACTTGGCGGTCGTAACTGTGGGAGACCAGGACGATGTCCGCCCCAGCCTGGATGGCCAAGACCGCTGCCTCTTCGGTTCCGAAGTTATCGGCGATGGCTTTCATCTCCATGCAGTCCGTAAAGATGATCCCGTTGAACCCCATTTCCTCCCGCAAAAGTTCCGTCAAGACGCGATAAGAAAGGGTGGCTGGCCGGCCCGGCGTCGGGTCGATGGCCGGAAAAGTGACGTGAGCCGTCATGATGGCCTCCAGTCCGGCGGCGATGGCCGCCCGGAAAGGAGCAAGTTCCACCATTTCCAACCTATCCCGAGGATGAGGAATGGTCGGCAAGGCGAGGTGGGAATCGAGGGCGGTATCACCGTGGCCCGGGAAATGTTTCCCGGTGGCCAGGATCCCGTTTTCCTGATAACCCCGCACCGCCGCCACCCCCAACCGGGAGACCTCCTCTGGAGATTCGCCAAAGGAGCGCACGCCGATGACCGGGTTGGCCGGGTTATTGTTGACGTCCAGCACGGGGGCAAAATTGACATTCACCCCCACCGCCCGAAGTTGCCGCGCCGTAATGGCCGCCGCCCGGTAAACCAGGTCCTCTCTTCCCGTCGCCCCCAGGCCCATATTACCGGGGGAGACGGCTGCTCCTTCCACCAGGCGCGCCACGATACCCCCCTCCTGATCAATGGCCACAAAAAGGGGGATACCCCTCCGCGCCCGGGCCTCTTCCTGCAGATTTCCCGTCAATTTGGCCAGCTGACCGGGAGAGGCAACATTTCTGGCGAAAATGATCACTCCGCCAAAGTGGTAGTCCCGGATCAATCGTTCAAGCCCTGGCCCCACCTCTGGACCGGGGAAGCCGCCCATGATCAACTGTCCGATCTTTTCCTCTAAGGTCAACCCCTTTAACCACTTGGACCACGTTTTTTCTTCCAACAGTTTCGCCTCCCAGCCATCAGGCCAAAGCGGCCATGACAAGTTATGAAACTACAATCTCTTCGCGGAAGACGCTCCTCGTCGCCAAGCATCCCGTGCTGGAACTGGAACTTCTATGCCATCAGGCCAAAGCGGCCACGACCAGGTTATGAAACCGCGGCCGCAGACGCAGGATGGCCGTATTGTCACGCCCCAGGTGAACCCGGTTGGTCAAGAGTACGACGAAGAGATCGAGCTCGGGATCAATCCAGAGACTGGTCCCGGTAAAGCCGGTGTGCCCGTAAGCCCGGGAGGAGAGCAGATCGCCGCCGGAGGAGTATTCCCGTCCCCGGATGACCCAACCCAAACCCCTGGCCTCCCGTAAACCCTCGGTGTGATTGCGGGTGGCCTCCGCCACGGTCCGGGCGGCCAAAAGGCGGGTGGCCGGCTGGTCGGGGATTTTTCCTTCCGCCAGCCAAAGGCGGGCATAACGAGCCAGATCGGCCGCGGTGGAAAATAGCCCGGCGTGCCCGCTCACCCCCTCCATGGCATTGGCGTTTTCGTCGTGAACCTCACCGCGGACGTACCGTCCCCAGTCGGCCCGGTATTCGGTAGCGGCAAAATGGGACCGCCGGAGCCAGTCCCTTTCAGCCCGGGCGGCAGAGGGAGGCAGCGGGATAAATCCAGTATCCTTTAGCCCCAGGGGGGCGAAGACCTCCCGCCGGGCGAAATGGTCTAAACGCTGGCCGGTGATCTTTTCGATGATCTCCGTCAAGAGGATAAAGCCCAAATCGCTGTAAACGACATCGGTTCCCGGAGGATAAGTTAACTCCAACCGGTGAATGGAGGCCATGATCTCCTGGCGAGACAGGCCCCGGTTGAAAAGGTGAATGAAGGCCGGCAGTCCCGAGGTGTGGGTGAGGAGATGACGTATCCGCACCGCCTCCCGGTTGCCCCCCGTAAAGTCAGGCAAAAAGAGCTGAACGGGATCGTCCAGGCGAAAGGCGCCCCGCTCCAGCAAAAGCAGGGCGGCGGGAGTGGTAGCCACCACCTTGGTCAGAGAGGCTAAATCAAAGACGGTGGCCGTGGTCATCGGTTCCTTCTCTGGAAATAGAGAAGCCCAGCCCAAGGCGGTCAGGGCCGCTATCCCCCGCCTTCGGCCGATGGCCACCACTGCCCCGGGAATGGAGCCGGCGCTGATTTCGTCCTGAAGAAAACGGAACGCCCGTTCCAGACCGGCCCGCGAAAACCCGAACTCCTCCGGGGAGAGAATTGTTTCCGGTTGGACCCCGTGCGGATCAGGTTGCCCTGGTACGGTCACCATTGTCCACTCCTTTACCTTACCTTTCCACTCCCTTACCCTTCTCTGAAAATAAGATTGTCCTGGCAGGGTGTTGTCCCGGCTCACTCAGGCGCTCCGCGTCGACAGCACCACGGCTCGCTTGGGCGAAATCGGGCCGCCCTCAACTCGCCGTCCAGGCTCGATGAGGGCTGGCGCGGACCTCCCTGTCCGCGCCCCCGGTTTCGCCTCCTCGCTTCGCCGGGTGCCGTTACCGGCGCTCCGCAAGTCGTTCGCCTGGGACAATCACCCTGCCTCGGCCGTTTTCATCCCCTGCTGGCACCGCTTGCGGCATGGGGGTCTTCCCTGAAACGGGGAACTAGCCGGTAGCCCCTTTCAGCTCCTCAACGGCCTGACGTACCCGGCCCAGATGGCGTTGCAAGGCGGCGCGGGCCTCAGACGCCGAGCTGCCGGTAAGGGCCATAACGATGGCCGTCTTCGTGTCTCGTCCGGCCGCTTCCCATAAGGCCTCAACCCGGCCCCGCTCCAGTCCCGTGGCTTCTTCAATGATTCGTTTGGCGCGCTCCACCAGTTTCCGGTTGGTGGGGCGAACGTCCACCATCAAGTTGGAGTAGACTTTCCCCAGCTTCACCATGACCCCGGTGCTGATCATATTCAAGACCATTTTTTGGGCCGTGCCCGCCTTCAGGCGGGTAGAACCGGCCAAAACTTCCGGTCCCACCACCGGGGCGATGACCACATCCACCAGTTGGGCCAGGGGACTGTTGGGGTTGTTGGTCAGAGCAATGGTCTTACAGCCTAACCGCCTGGCTTCTTTCACCCCGCCCAGGGTGTAGGGAGTTCGGCCGCTGGCGGTGATGCCGATGAGAACATCCCCAGAGGTTACCCCGGCCTCCCGGACGTCGCGGGCTCCCTGTTCTTCGTCATCCTCCAGGTCTTCCGCCGAGCGAAACATCGCCGCCTCTCCGCCGGCCAGGAGGCCGCGGATCACCGTCGGATCAAGACCAAAGGTGGGCGGACATTCAACGGCATCCAAAACTCCCAGGCGCCCACTGGTCCCCGCCCCCAAGTAAATCAGGTGGCCTCCCTTTTCCAAAGCCTCCGCCACTAAATCGATAGCTTTGGCAATGGCTTCCAGCTGCGTCTCGACGGCAAAGGCTACTTTTTTATCCTCCTCGTTGATCAGCCGCACCATCTCCAGGGTGGAGAGACGGTCGAGGTCCTTGGTGCGACCATTGGCCTTTTCGGTGATTAAAAGGGACAGATCTTCCGTCAAGAAAGCGTTCTCCTCTCCGTTAAATGAGGTCTATACCACTTTAAATAACATTCGACTCCCACGCGATTTTTCCTGCTATTGATCAGCCCTCGGCAGAAAAAATTGACCCCGCCAGGATTTTGCCACAACACCCCTGGCAGACAGCAGGCCTGGCCGGTGGAGCAGGCGACAACAGGGACAAGGGACCAAGTTGCAGTTGATCCTCTAGTTCCCATACCAGCTCCAGGCTAGAGGTGCGATTAGCAGGCTGTCTCGCCGCCGCTGAGGGTGGTGTCCTCCCTAACCGCTCAGTTAAAAAAAAGCGCCCCGGCTCGCCAGAGATTCCGTTCTTTGCCGGGAGCGAAACCATATTTCGGCTCATGAATGCGCCTTGCGGCGAACACCTCAAACCCAGTGACGTCCTTGCGCTTGCAGCCCCAGGCGCCTAATACACCGGGTGCCCAACACGCACGTGCGGTCACTCTTTGGACTGGATGGCACGGCGCAGTTTTTCCACTTCTTCCGAAGTAGGTGCCCTCCCTCCGTAACGAAGGCGCACATAATAATCGGTCAAAGCTTGGGCCGCGTCTTTTTGGGCTTCAAAAGCCTTGGTCAGGTCCGGCAGAAACTCCCAGGGGGTTTCCGCCGGTCGCCGGGGATGGCCTCTTTGCGCCGCCTGCCGTAAAGCCCACCGGTAGAGGCGCCGCAGGGCCGCTCCGGAGGTAGGGTCACCGGCCAGAGGATCGGAAACGGGATGCGCTTTCCCGCGGGCCCGCCACCAGCGGCGGGCTGAGCCGGCAAGCTCACTCCAGCTGAAGACCGACTCCCGTTTTTCGTCTTCCTCTTCCCGGCTTTCCTGAACCAAACGACGCCAAGTCCGGAGCATTAAAAGAACGAGACCGGCCACGACCAGGATCATCGCGAGGACACGCCCCCATGGGGGTAAGTACCGCGTGGGTCCAGTGAAGTAGTCAGGTAAATCCGGCGTTAGTTCCGGGGCCTTTTCGGGCAGCTGATTTTGACCGAGACCCAAAAGGGTTCGCAGCCAGCGGGCCAGATAAACCAGGAACTGGGCTAAAAAACCGACGGGGTAAAGGGCAAACTCCAATCCTTTAACGATAACGTCCCAAAGGTGAGCCAAGCCATTTCCGAAGGTTGGTGCTATCAGCAAGGCGACGGCCGTCCCGGTCAGAAGGAGAAGGAGCAACAGACCAGTGGTGAAAAGGACCCAGCGGCGGGCGGCCGGCATCCCCTCCGTCTGGTTCCGGCCCCGGATGTCCAGAAGGCGGCCGGTCACCAGGGCCAGCCCAATACTGAAAAAGTAAGTCACAAGCAAGGGCCAGAGGAAAAGGGCTAACTCTTTTTTCAGTTGCCCCAGGAGGGCAGTTCCCCCGGCCACCAAAAACAAGGTCGGAAGCCCCCAGGTCAAAACCTCCGCGGCCTGGGCCTGCCCGGGGTACTGGCCACCCCGAACCAGCCCGCGCCACCAAAAGACGAGGGCGATAAAAAAGATATCAAAGCCCGCGGCCAGCTCGTCTTCGCTCTGATACCAGGTGGCCAAGCCACGGCTGATGGAAGACCACGACCAGCCGAAGTTGCCCGTTAAGCTGGCCGCTGCGGCCAAAACCACCCCCAGGCCAAGGATGAGGCCGGCGTAAGGCCGCCGTTGCCCTTGATCGGGGTCAGCCCCGCTACGTCGCCAGTTTCCTTGATCGGGGTCGGCCCCGCTACGCCGCCGGTTCCCTTGGTCAGGGTCTGCTTCGCCAGGCCGCTGGATACCTTTGTCGGGGTAAATCCCGGCATGATTCCCCCTACCGGTATCAATCCCGCCAGGCCGCCGTTTCTCGCCCTTGTCGGGGTCAGCCCCGCCGCCTTTTTCCCCGGCGGGAGGCCGCCCGGCTCCTTTCTTAGCGGTGCCCGGCCGCCCGCCACGCAAAGACCAGCGTGAAAACCAGGCCAACCCAACCAAGAACAGGGCCCAGAGGGGAGAGAAAAGTCGGCCACCGCCGCCCCACCCCCAGAACTGTAAAAACCAGACCGGAGCCAACACCCAGGCGGTCTCCGCCAAAAGGAGGGACAAAAAGAAAATCCCCTGCAGCCAGTTCCCGGCCCAGCAACTCTTGGTTAGGCAGGCGCTTCTTCTGCCCTTCACTTCAGTCTTCCCTGGTTCCAAAAAGCTCACAATACCCAACAAGCGTTGGTTCTTGTGCAGCCGGCCGTCCCCATGACCAGGTTTTCGCTCCTTTCGAACTGGATTTGCCTGCCCTTGGGAGCAGGTTTCGCGACAGGGAGGCCTCGGCCCCGGGAGTCTCACCCGGACGGGAGAACGGCCCTTGACGGGCACAGAGCGCGTCTGCGCCCTGCGTTGACCGCCAAGCGGTCCGGCGCTTCAGTCTTTCAAGCACCGAACGCCTCCCGCGATCTGTTGGATTCGGCCTACCGGTTTTTCCCGACTCCGGTTAACGGGGTCACCTACTCGATAAAGCGAGTCTCTTCAAGTCGTGCCAGACAGAATAAAAGGATTCCTGGCTATAACGGTCTAAGCCGTTATGAACGGAAACCTTTTCCTCCAGCCGCTTGATTCGCCGCTTTACCTTTCGGGTCATCCGTCTTCCTTCCCCAGGCAAGGAATTCGCCTTCTGGTTCAGCTTTTTTCTTACGGCTTGGATCTTTTCCCTCAACTCTTTGGTAATTTGCTCTTTAAAGCCGAGCGCCCGGCGGGCAATGACCAGCGCCGCCGCGTGGTGGACGGTTATGCCGTATCTTTGCCTGTACTTCCAATACCCCACGGTGGAGGTATGGGCCGGCCAGACCGTTTTTACGCCCACTCCTTCTTTGTACGCTTTGCGGACGATAGCCTGGGTTATTTTTTCGTAAGGAAAATTACCGGCCATACGGTTGAATCTCTTGTCCGTGTCCAGCCGGTCTTTCCCAAACTCCAGGTCTTCTAAAGCAATGGGCTTCCCCAACGCCTTGGCAATGCCTACCACTACCTGGGCTAAAACACCGCTGAGGTAAGTCCTCCGGAAACTGCGGCTGTAAGCCAGTTCCGGCATTTTGATATAGAGAAAACCGTTCCGCTGCACCGTTACCTGAAATTCTCCCGTAAATTTGTGCAGTCCCCGAGGAGCAGGAACGGCGAAATCTCTCGGCCAGGGTTCTGGCTGGCCCATATAGTTGACGTTGGCTAGAGCCACCCCATCCGGGTTGGTGTCTAAACCCAGATAACCCACTTTGGAGTCAGTCACTAATTCCGGGACCGTCAGGCTGAAGGTGAGATGAACCCTGTACCGGTCATCCTGCCCTCTAATCAACTCGATGCTGTAGGGAGCTCCGGAATAAAGCAGTTTCCATACCCTGTGCCGCTGTTTTTTCGGCAGCCAGAGCTTCCCCGTCACCCTCGGTGCCCGGGTCATTATGGGCCTGCCCTTTTTGTCGGTACCCTTTGGCTCAGACAGATGAGAAACGGTTACCGCCAGGGTAAATCTCCCTTCCCGGTAGGCCACTTTCAGGTTGGGATTGCCACCCTTTGTCCGGTCCCCACGGGCGTATAACCGGTTCTGCCTAGCGTTGCGCCACTTTTCCCGGCCGACTTTTCCACGGGAGACCTGCCGCCATAAAGAGCGGCCCCCAAAGACCACCTTGGGGATGGTCCCATTAGCTTTATGCTCCTTGAGTTCAGCAAGTTTCGCGGCCAGCTTTTTGACCCGCGCCCGGCGGCCGTGCAAAGTCCTTTTGGCTTCTTCGATTTTTGCGGAATCATTGGCCGCAATTTTTTTGCCCAGGTCCTTTTCCGCCCAGCGGAGTTTCTTTTTCGCCCGGCCCAGTTTATTTTCTGCTTCCTCGATTGCTGAGCCCAAAAGTTCTTTCTGCGACTCGATAATCGCCTGCGCCTTCATTATGGCGTCGTCGGTGTAGCGGGAGTTCAGTCCGAATATCTCCTGGCCTTCTTTTTTGAGTTCTTCCCGCCAACGACCCTCCAGCAACCTGTTGAACGCCCAACGCTCACAGGCACAGAAAAGCCGCATCTCGGTGCTCAGCGGGTCTTCCTTCCCCCGCTTCCATCTCTTGGACCGCAAGGCAGGGTAGGTCTCCGGAAACCACTCGCCACAGACGGTATACTTGAGGCCGTCACTAAGTTCAATGTTTTTCTTTTTGTCTTTTTGCCGTTCCTTCATCCGGTTCTACTCCCGTGATTAATTCCCGAAAC
>Ga0334722_10003423_pt1 | contig 17087 bp, 16 predicted proteins | sample C3_bottom_MG_FD_207210 | JGI IMG/M metagenome (GOLD analysis project Ga0334722, IMG submission 207210) | Sediment microbial communities from Yellowstone Lake, YNP, Wyoming, USA - C3_bottom | ecosystem: Environmental > Aquatic > Freshwater > Lake > Sediment | place: USA: Wyoming | collected...
CGGAATCACGGTCGCACACATACTTGCCCGGCTCTTCCCGGCAGGCAGATCAAGGGAAGTGCTGCTGGGTCTCGGCCTTGTTTTTTTTATAGCGCTGTACTTTATTGTAAAGTCGATAGTCCCCTCCGGCATCAGCACGCCGGAAGAGATATTGCAGGCATTCGTTAATTTCCGCTCTGAGTCGCCCTTTCTGCCGGGCTACTGGATAACCAGGGCAACGCTGCCCATGCTCAAAAAAAGTGGTCCGGACCTGTTTTATATGCTCCTCCTGCTGAGCAACGGCGCTTTTTTTATGCTCGTCGCATCGATGACAGGGAAAAGACTCTACAGGGCAAACCTCGAAAAACTTGGGTCAACAGGAAAAGGCGGGGGCGAAAGGATACTGAAGGGATATTATCCGGCGGGCAATACAGCTATGCTTTACAAGGATGCCAGAATTTTTTTCAGGGACACAGGGCAGTGGTCGCAGATATTCATTATAGGGGCGCTGCTCGTCATCTACGTCTTCAACTTCAGGTCCGTGCCGGTCGCTTCGCTTTCCGGCCTGTCGCCTTACATAATCGAGATGATGGTGACAATAAACATGGTGATGGCCGGGCTTGTTCTCTCGGCAGCGGCAGCGAGGTTTCTTTATACCGCGGTCAGCCTTGAAGGCATGGCCTTCTGGAGCATCAGGACCGCTCCGGTGAGGATGGACCGTTTCCTGTGGTCGAAATTTCTCTACAACTCCGCGCCGCTCACCTTTCTGATCATCCTCATCATTTATCTTGCCGACTCGGCCCTGCGCGCAGGCCCGCTCCTCATCTGCGTATCTCTTGGAACAACGCTTATGCTCTCTCTCGCGATATGCGGTCTGGGCGTGGGACTCGGAGCGATCTATCCGAAATTCAGGTATGAAAACATAGCCTCCGTATCGATGAGCATAGGCGGTATGGTCTTCATGGTGCTTGCGTTCAGCCTTGTCCTGTCCACGCTTTCATTAGAGGCCTGGGTCTTCTACCTTGTAAGACTGAAGGGCGCGTTGGGCAGCACCGGATCTTTAGCCGATAAATTACAGGTATTCGCATGCGTTGCAATGGTCCCCGCAATAAATGCGGTTGCGTTATATTGGCCGATGAGGCTGGGGATAAGAAGTCTGGAGAGGGAGATATACTGAGGGTTTAAGTATGGGCCGGTTTGGTTTGCCGTGCGACGATCAGAAGCCCCAGGGCCGCCACTGCGGCGAACACCGCACCCGCAAGGAATGTGGCGGATGCGCCAAGAGAGTTCCACAGCGAGCCTGCAATAAGACTTGCCGACAGCAGCGCCACGCCGCTAACAAGGTTGAATATCCCGAAACCGGTGCCCAGCAACTCTGAGGGAACAGTGTCCGCAACAAGTTTTGACAGCAGGCCCTGCGTAAAGGCCATGTGCAGCCCCCATAGCACAGCCCCGGCGAATACAATCAGCGGAGATGACGCAAAGGCAAGCACAAGATCAGCGGCGATCAGCAAAAGCAGCCCGATAAGCAGCAATGTCCGCCGTCTGAAACGGTCGGCAGCAGCCCCGGCCGGATAGGCTGCCCCTGCGTAAAACAGGTTCATCGCAATCATTACAACCGGCACGTAGCCCAGCGAAAGTCCGACGTCGCGGGCGCGCAACACAAGGAACGCCTCACTGAAGCGCGCAAGTGTAAAGACAGCGCCCAGCAGCACGACAAGCCAGTAATGCATCGGCAGGCGTCCGGCATCGGCAACGGTGAGCCGCGGCCTGGTCACGGCGTCCCCGCATTGGCTCTCGGGCTCGCGCACATAGACAAGCAGCAACAACACGGCGATAAAAGCAGGCGCAACAGCGATCCACATCACGGTTCTGATGTTGCCTGCAAACAGGATCATAAAAACTACCGCCAACATCGGCCCGATCACCGCGCCTATTGAATCAAGCGCCTGGCGGAGTCCGTAGGCCGCGCCCCGCATATGCGGCGGAGTCAGATCGCACACCAGAGCATCGCGCGGCGCGCCGCGGATACCCTTTCCCACCCGGTCGATAAGCCGCGCGGAGAACACCCAGTTAACCGAAGCGGCCAGGGGGAAGACCGGTTTAGTAAATGCTGCCAGAGCATAGCCGAGCACCATCAAAAACTTGCGCTTGCCGAGGTAATCGCTGAGGGCGCCGGAGAAGACCTTCACGACCGCCGCCGCAGCCTCAGCAACGCCCTCAATAATGCCGACAGTGACCATTGTAGCGCCGAGGTTGGCGACCATGAATACCGGCAGCAGGCTGTGGATCAGCTCTGAGGAGGCGTCCATGAACAGAGAGCCGAAACCCATTGCCCAGATGCCGGCTGGCAACATACGCCACGGAGAGCGCGCCGGCTTTGATTGATGTAATCCGGAGTCTTTCATTTCTTTAATCTAAAATCGGGTATTCGCGTGATAGAGCGGGTAATTTGTTGTCTCTTTGTCCCCCTCTGCGAAAAAGAGGGCGAGGGGAGATTTTATAGGTAATCGGTATTACCTGTATCATGACATACCGAAATACAGAAAGATACCGAGGATAATGACCAGAAGCATGACCAGAGAGAAAACCCCTGAAGGCTGTCTCACTTCCAACGCACTGAAGTCAAATGCGTCACGTCGGAAAGCCATAAAGAGGGTTGCCGCCGATGTTAGATTAAGAATCAGTGTCATAGCAACGAGAAAGCTGGTATGAGCCGGAAATGTCGCAATTAGTGAGCGGGGAATGCCGGACAACGCAAGCGTAATAATGCTTATTCTCCAATAACTCGCCTTAAGCTCTTCGCAATAAATCCGGCAACAAGAAGTGTAAAGAACCCGGGCCATACAGCGCTAAAGCCCACCGAAGAATAACGGGACGGTCCGGAATAAAGCGAGCTGAAAGATAAAAGCACTGACTGAATGATTAAGAGCGCTGGAATGATTAAGAATAGTTTCTTGGTCATATTATCTTCTATATATTTGTTTTTTGCTTATGCCCAACATGTATTAGCCGTGGTCCACAAATAGCAACCTATCAGTTCAGCAGCAATATTGTTGTTGCCGGCAGCATATTTTCGCATATACTGTTTTCTCAACACATCACCTGGTTATCTCGGATGTGTCAAAAAAGTCATCTTACTGATGCCTTCAAAAAAAAAATTTCAATCACCATTTAACTTCTGATCCTTCCGCACATAGGATAATAAAATCCCTTCCGCTTGTAAACAAAAACTTTTTATTCAAACAACGCTGTTTCTGATAAACTATTCTCAGAAGGAACCAGGCGTAAAGTCTGTGGGTATTTAGGCTGATAGACCGGCACAAACGTACCTGATAACCGCAAATACTTTTAGTAGATGTCTGCCGGACTACAGTCTAAACGACCTGGGCAACTACGAATTAAAAAGGAAAGCAATGGCAATTATACTTGTAACAAACGACGACGGGGTGCATTCGCCGGGACTGACCGCGTTGTGCGGCGCAATGGAAAAACTCGGCGACGCGTACATAGTCGCGCCGGACAGGGAGAGAAGCGCGGCCGGTCATTCTCTCACTCTTCATAAACCGCTCAGGGTCCACGAACTAAGGGAGCGGGTTTACAGCGTCAACGGCACGCCTACGGACTGCGTTACCATAGGCATAAACAAGATCCTTCCTGAAAAACCGGCGCTGATCGTATCAGGCATCAACAAGGGCGGCAACCTCGGCGACGACATCACATATTCCGGCACTGTTGCGGCCGCGGTAGAAGGAACAATCTTCGGCATACCTTCCCTCGCCTTTTCACTCGTTGCGGCAAAACATTATTTCTACGACACAGCAGCCTTTTTTGCCTCGTTGATAGCAGGCTACGCGCTTGAGCATTCGCTCCCGTACGACACCCTGCTTAACATCAATGTGCCCAATGTAAAGAAAGACGCTATAAAGGGCATGAAGCTGACGAGACAGGGAAAACGGGTCTACGACGGGTCGATCCAGGAGACCTATGACCCGTGGGGCGAGAAGCATTACTGGATCGGCGGAGGCCAACCCTTTTGGGAGATGGGAGAAGACACCGACATGGCAGCGGTAAATGCGGGTTACATCTCGGTCACTCCGATCCATCTGGACCTTACGAACTATGACGCCCTGGAGTTTTTCAGGGAAAGACTGAATTTACCGGGCATGTGAAGCTAACAGGAGAAATCATTGTTGTCCAAAATAGGGATAGAGATAGGGCCAAAGACCGCAGAAATACGATAAATCGACAGATATTTATATTTTGGACCTCGTTTGAATATATGGCAGTTAAGCGCGTAGTTGAAGGCGAAGAGCTGTAAGGGGACCTCTTTTTATAGGGTGTCGTTATCGTATTCCTTCGGCCTTCAACCCTATCTGAAATTATTTTGGACAGTAATGAGGAGAAATATGAAATGCCAAAGGAAAGACAGAATGCCGGAAAAATTACGGAATGACTGACAGATACGACGTAATCATAATAGGCGCAGGGCCGGCCGGGATATTTGCCGCGCTCGAACTCATGAATTCAGGAAAAGAGCTGAAGGTCCTGATCATCGAAAAAGGCAGAGACATTGACCACCGGGTATGTCCGCTTAAGGCCCGGCGTGTTGCCTGCACTACCTGCCCTGAATGCAACCTGTTGAGCGGTTGGGGAGGCGCCGGCGCATTCAGCGACGGCAAACTGGGTCTTTCCGAAGAGGTCGGCGGCTTCCTGACGAGATATATGGATAAGGAAAAGGTTCGCTCTCTGATCCATTATGTTGACGATATTTACGTGAAATACGGTGCGCCGGGGGAGATATTCGGAGACAATGCTGAGGAGATAAATGAACTGAAAAGGCTCTCCGCAACCAATGGTTTAATGCTTGTCCCGTCCGTGATTCGACATATAGGGACCGACCGCTGCAAGGTCCTCCTCAAGAAAATAAAGGAAGATATGGACCCTCGGGTAGAGACCATATTCCAGGCCGAGGCGATGAAATTGCTAACGGAAAACGGCAATTACATAGGGGTCGAGTTGAAGGACGGGCAAAGGATTTATTCCGATTTTCTTGTCCTCGCGCCCGGGAGAGAAGGCTCGAGATGGCTCGAAGAGCAGGCCAGGCAGCTGAATCTCACCCTCCTGAACAACCCGGTTGATATCGGGGTGAGGGTCGAGGTGCCTGCCGCTGTTATGGAACCTCTGACAAGGATTACGTATGAACCGAAGCTGCTTTACTATACAAAGAAGTTCGACGACAAGGTGAGGACCTTCTGCGTCAACCCCTACGGGGAAGTGGTCATGGAATATCTGAAGGGCATATGGACCGTCAACGGGCACAGCTACTCCGGCAGAGAGACGGACAACACGAATTTCGCCCTGCTCGTCAGCACCTATTTCACAGAACCTTTTGACGAGCCGATTTCATATGGACGGTATATAGCCCAGCTTGCCAATTTCCTGGGCAAGGGGGTTATTGTTCAAAGACTCGGCGACCTTATGTCAGGCCGCAGGTCCACAAAGGAGCGCATCTCAAGAGGGATTGTCAGGCCTACTCTGAAGGAGGCCACGCCCGGGGACCTCAGCTTTGTAATTCCATACAGATATCTTTGCGACATCATGGAGATGCTTGAGGCGCTTGACCGGATAGCGCCGGGCGTGAACTCGCGGCACACGCTGCTTTATGGCGTAGAGGTCAAATTCTATTCCATGCAGCTGAAGCTTACAAACAGCCTTGAGACAGAGATAAAGAATATGTTCGCCGCGGGCGACGGCGTAGGCGTTAGCAGAGGTCTCATTCAGGCTTCAGCCTCAGGGGTCATAGCTGCCAGGGAAATATTGAAAAGATAGAAATCTTAAAAAGATAGAAATATTGAAACGATAGAGGCATTGAGAAAGTTATGAGCGATGACAATTTTTCAAAAGAGCGAGAATACATGGTCGCAACCCAGCTGATTCCCAGAGGCATCAGGGACCCTCGGGTGCTCGAGGCAATGAGGCGCGTGCCCAGGCACCTGTTCATAGACGGGCCCGCCGGGCGCAGCGCTTACGACGACATGGCCCTGCCGATAGGAGAAGGACAGACAATATCACAGCCCTATATGGTTGCGGTCATGACCGAGCTGCTCGAACTCAAAGGCGAAGAGAAGGTCCTGGAAATAGGGACCGGCTCGGGATATCAGGCCGCGGTGCTGGCGGAACTCTGCCGCGAGGTATATACGATAGAGCTTGTCGCCGCGTTGGGGGAAAGGGCTGCGAAAAAATTCAGCGGGCTCTATTATCAAAATATTCATCTGAAGGTAGGAGACGGCACGCTGGGGTGGCCGGAGAAAGGACCGTTCGACAGGGTCATCATTACAGCCGCAGCTCCCCGAATCCCTGATCCCCTGCTTGAACAACTGGCCTTGGACGGGATTCTTATCATACCTGTGGGCAGCAGATATTCCCAGCAGCTGCTGAAGATCAGGAAGAAGGCGGACGGCCTGACCGAAGAGTATCACACGCCCTGTGTATTCGTGCCGCTGCTCGGGGAATACGGCTGGAAGGCAGGGGAGTAGTAAGATTGCATAACAGTCATTTATTTTTTGTTTGTTATGATTGCAGACCGGACACAATATTTTCGCTCATTCTCGGTCCAATAATTAATACTGTTGGACCTCCGAGGTATTTGACCTCATTTTTTTTAAAATAGAAGTATGAATATCGGCCAAATAAATCCGCTCAAATACCATGTCGGTCCGCAAGAGGTAATATTTGTGACTAACCGGTTATTTATTTACGCAACGTTAGGGATTAATGATTAAATTCGGCTCCCTGGAGTTGTCTTCGCCGATTCTTTTGGCGCCTCTGGCAGGCATTACCGACCTTCCCTTCCGCATGCTCAACCGGCGTTTCGGATGCGAATTCGCCTTCCTCGAAATGGTCAGCGCAAAATCACTTACGTATCAGAGCCGGAACACCTTGAAGCTCCTTGCCTCCTGCCCTGAAGACCGGCCCCTTGGTATTCAATTGGTCGGGTCGGAACCGGATGTCTTCAAACGGGCGATGGATATACTGCAGGCCGGCGAATACAGCGTGTTCGATCTCAACGCCGCCTGCCCCGTGCCTAAGGTGACCGGAAAGGGCGAAGGCGCAAGCCTTATGAACCATCCCGCAAGACTGCGCGAGCTGCTGAAGATAATGGTGCAAAACACGACCCTGCCGGTGACTGTAAAAATCCGTTCGGGCTGGGACGAGGGCTCGCAAAATGCGAGAGACGTTGCGCTTCATGCTGAAGACGCGGGCATCCATACCATCATAATTCACGGGAGGACCAGGAAACAGGGCTACAGCGGGGGAGTGGATTACAGAGCAATACAGGAAGTCTGCGAGGCGGTCTCCATTCCGGTAATAGGAAGCGGAGACGCCTTTTCACCCGAGCTTGTCCGTAAAATGATGGATGAGACCGGATGCTGCGGCGTTGCGATAGCGAGGGGTTCGCTTGGAAACCCCTGGATATTCAGGGAGACGGCGGCTTATCTGAAAAACGGGAAAAAGCCGGAGAGGCCTGGGATGGAAGAGATTATATCCACAGTAAAAAGTCATCTCGATGCATGCATAGATTTTTACGGAGAGGAACAGGGGTCCATGATCTTCCGCAAATTCTTCGTCTGGTATACAAAGGGATTTCGCGGTGTAAAGCGGCTCAGGGAAAAGACGTTTCACGCCTCCTCCAGGATCGAGATGCATAATATAATTTCCGAACTGTCCCTTGCAGAAGCGGACCACAGGTACCAGTCCGCTGATAATGTCCCGGAATCCGAAATGCCCTGAATTCAGGAACTAATCGATTCCCAAATTGCCGGCCACTTGCCCGGCCGGTTTCTGGTATAATTTCCCCATGGTGCGCAGTTGATTTTCCTAATAGCAAAGGATGGCGCAATTGCCTTTTAACAGTATTCCTTCAAAAGAATTCCTTGACCGCGAAGATGAACTCAATAGCCTCAAACGGCATATTGAGCTCAGGCGGGACTCCATGGCCGGAAACGTCCTGCTCGAAGGCGGCAGAGGGGTCGGAAAATCCGAACTTCTGAAGCAGCTTTATCGCACGACTTTCTGGGAAGATAAAGGCCCCGCGCCCTTTTATTATTCTTTCAGGACCGCCTCTTTGAAAGGTTCTTTTTTTGTCCGCGATTATTTCAGCAGGTTCATCTGCCAATACCTCGCCTTTCTGAAGAGGGAGCCGTTTGGGGCGGGCAGCTCAAACATCCCTATCAACAGGCTTCTCCCGCAGTTTGCCGGGCTCGGGGCCGCCTGGATGATCGACATTATAGACGAGTTTGAAGAACACCTGGCCGGCGGCGACTTTTACGGCACAATGCTTGCGGCCATTTCCGCGCCTGTCGCTGCGGCGCGCATAAGCGGCAGACAGGTCCTCGTCATGCTCGACGACTTCAATCTGTCGACACGGATATACGAAGCAAATCCGGGCGATACACTGGGGCTCACAACTCTTTTTGAAGAATCGATGAAGGACAATCTCTGTCCGCATATTATCACCGGCTCTCCCGCAGGAGCGCTCGGAACAATTTTTTCGGACGCCTCTCTATGCAGACAGGCGGAGAGGATGCGGCTGGGCCCGCTGCCGCAGAACATGGCTCAGCAGCTTTTTGGCGCGTGCCTGAACAAGCTGGAAATCGCATGCAGCGACGAAGCAGCAGGCAGGATCGTCGGCCTTCTTGGAGGAAACCCGCTCTATATCAGGAACCTTGCAAAGGCCGCATGGAAGATGCATAAAAAAGATATGACGGAAAAGGATGTCCTGGACTGTTATGCGTATGAGGTCTGCAGCGGGGAGACCGCTTTTTACTGGTCATCCGTTCTGAACGGCATGATCGCGGATATCCGCGACCATAGAGATAACGTCAAGCTCCTTATGCAATGTACGGACAAAGGAGCATGCCGGGATTTCAGGAGGATTGCCGGGCTTGCCGGGATATCTGAAGCAAAGGTCGTACGGCTTATGCAGGAATTGAGCAGAAATGGATTGACGGACTGCGGCGACGCGGTGTTCAGGGACTTTGTCCGATGTCTCTTCATGAAAGAAATCGAGGGTAAAAAAGAGCAGGAAATACCCGGAATAATTTCGTCAGGATATTCTACGGCGGATCGGACATCCTGTTTCGAGATGTCCATACCGATGAAAGAAAATGCGGAACTGGTGGCTGCGGGCGCGGTCGAACAGATATGCCGGAATATTGATCTTGACGACGAGATCCTTAATGCGGTCCAGATCGCGCTGATAGAATGCTGCATCAATGCCATGGAACACAGCGGCAGTCCTGACGGGAAATTGCTCCTCAAATTTTTGACCTCGCCGGAAGCGCTGGTCATTACCATTGAAAGCTCGGGACGTTATTTTTCCCTTGATGAGCTGCCTGAAATTCCGGCGGAAGAGAATATGCGTTCCCAAAGGAAGAGGGGCTGGGGCTTCAGGTTGATACGAAAGACCATGGATGATGTAAAAGTAGAGAGGGCCGGGGACAGAACCAGGGTAATACTCACAAAAAAGATTGCCCGCAAAGACGGGGCGTCAAGATGAAATCAACCCGGTTCAGCGTCTCCTCCCGACTTGTCGGCGACATTGCCGTAATTTATCCGAGCGGATATTTGAATAACCTTGCGGGCAAAAGCCTGATCGAAGAGTGCGGCCTGCACACGGCGAATGGGATAAAAAAACTGGTGCTCAACCTGAGGGACACAGGTTTTATCAATTCCATAGGCATATCCATGCTGCTGAACATAATCGAGGATCTCAAAAAAGTCGACGGCAGGCTCTGTTTCACTGAAATGAGCAGGACACATACAGACACCTTTGACATGCTCGGACTTACTCCCCATATTGTGGTATTTACAACCGAAGACGAGGCCTTGCAGTTCCTTAAAGAGACGCCGGGACCGGAACCTAAGGATCGGGACGAGAATTAATGAACGCTGAACTCAAAAAGACTTTGTATAATATCTCAGCCCTAGCGGACCTCGGTCATGCAATAACTTCGGAACAGGATTTTCATAAGCAGATACAGTCTGTTCTTTATGTCGTCACAGGAACGTTCCTTTGCGGAAAGGGGGCGATCTTTTATTCGGAAGACCGGGAGAGCCGTCTCACGGTCCTGTCGCAGAAAGGCTTTGATTCTGTTGTCGTGTCCGGCATTGACCTTGATGCGCTCAAATCAGCGCAAAAAAACCTTCCGTATTTCATCAATAACGACGCAGTCCTGACAAGAGCCGGAGCAGCGGTTGCGGTCCCCCTTTGGGTAAGAGACGGATTCGTAGGCGCAGTTATTCTGGGCGAAAAATTCACGTCGGCCCCCTATACTGAAGACGACTTCGAACTGCTGAAGGCTATCGGCAGCCAGCTGGCAGTGGCGCTCAGCAACCACGAGCTCTTCCTCCGTCTGAACGACCAGCTGGAAGAAAACCGGAGGCTTTATGATGAAATGCGGCGGATATATCATGATACGCTGCAGGCCTTTGCAGCCGCTATCGACGCAAAGGACGTATACACAAAAAACCATTCCCACAGGGTGGCAAAATATTCTGCTGCCATAGCCCGGGAACTCGGCTGGAGCGACCATGATACCGAGGGCATCTATGTAGCCGGATATCTTCACGATATAGGCAAGATCGTAATAAGCAACGAAATCCTGCATAAGACGAGCCCTTTTACCCCTGAGGAGATCGAGCAGGTCAGAAAACATTCGCTCCATTCCTACAAGATTATATCCAACATCCGGTTTCCGTGGAAGGACGTTGATAACATCATCCGGCACCACCATGAGAAGCTGGACGGCAGCGGCTATCCCGACTCGCTGGGAAGGGACGATATAAGCGAAGGGGTCAAGATACTCAGTCTGGCGGACGCCTTTGACGCAATGACCTCAAAGAGGGCGTACCGCGAAAAAATGGACCTCAGGACCGCGCTTTACGAGATGAAGAGCTGCCTTGACACCCATTTCGACAACAAGATCATGCTGGCGTTCTGCCGGGTGCTTGAAAAGGAGATCCGGGGCGAGCTCCCGGATCCGGACATACTCCCTCATATTGACAAGGATTTCGACCTGTCGGTCATTTCCGGACTTCTTGAGGGGCTAATAAAGGAGCTTTCGGAATAACATGCTTATCCTGGGAATAGACACCTCATGCGATGACACCTCGGCCGCGGTCGTCAAGGACGAACTGAAGATCATTTCCAATATAGTCTCCAGCCAGTCCGATATCCACACAAAGTACGGCGGCATTGTGCCTGAACTGGCGTCCCGAAGACATATAGAGATGATCCTGCCGGTTGTTGATGAGGCATTGAAGACCGCGGGAATCTCTATCGCGGACCTCTCTGCAGTAGCCGTTTGCCACGGCCCGGGCCTGATCGGGTCGCTGCTTGTGGGCTGCTCCTTTGCAAAAGCGCTCTGTTTTTCGAGGAATATCCCGCTCGTAGCCGTAAATCACCTGGAAGGACACCTGCTTTCAGCCTTTCTTGAGGAACCTCGTCCGGAATTCCCGTTCCTATCCCTTATTGTCTCGGGCGGGCATACAAGTCTTTATGTCGCTGAAACATTCGGCAGCTACCGGGAACTCGGCAGGACAAGAGACGATGCGGCAGGGGAGGCCTACGACAAGGTATCCAAACTTTTAGGCCTTGGCTACCCTGGAGGACCGGTAATAGACAGGCTGGCTTCAAAGGGAGATCCCCGGGCAATTGATTTTCCAAGGGCATATCTGCCTGACTCCATTGACTTCAGTTTCAGCGGACTGAAGACCGCGGTGCTGAATTTTGTCGGGGCTGTAAAAATTTACAAACATGCCGAGAAACACGGGGAAGAATTTATCGTTGAACCGTCAAAGCAGGTCTGCGACATTGCCGCTTCCTTCCAGGCTGCGGTCATAGATGTCCTTGTCAGGAAGACGGAATGGGCGGTAGAGAAGACCGGCATCCGCAGTGTAGCGCTGTCCGGCGGCGTCTCAGCCAACTCGGGACTCAGGCTGCGCATGGAGGAGATGGGGAAGCAAAAAGGGGTCAGGGTCTTTATACCGTCTACCGGATTATGCACCGACAACGCGGCCATGATCGCTATTGCCGGCTACAACCATTATCTAAAGAAGAACTTTGCCGGCAACGACCTCAATCCGCAGGCCTATCTCCCTCTCTAACGAACAGCCTCAGTGGATTTCGTGCCCTACATGTCCGGGATGTATTTCGGTCGGCCGTTCCATCTGGTTCAGGGCGCATCCGGCAAGCCCTGCGAAAAGACATAATACCAGCAGGGTGAGCATTATATTTTTCATTTTTGTCCTCCTGTTCTTTGCAAGAAAAAAAGGGCGAAACCAGGTTTCGCCCTTTATCATAAAATAATTGAGAGGCCTATTCTTCTTCGTCTTCGGTGTCAAAGCCGGCACACCTCTCTGCAAGGCTCTCAAACGATTTCGGAAGCGTATTTGACGGCAGCTCCTTCTTAAGGTTGCCTACCGGTGATTTACACCTTACTTTCTTGTTCTTGGTCCGGACAAGATTAAAGCATATAAGGCACGATTTTTTCTCCATGGCTCTCCTTAAATTTCTTTGCGGATATATATTTATTATATTCGATATTATCCCGCGAACAAAATAAAATTTGCCGCCACGCCTGGCAGCGGCCGTTTCCCTTTCTTTTTTTTCGTAAATCCGGGAGTTATCTGGCGGAGAGGGAGGGATTTGAACCCTCGGTGAGTTTCACCCCACACACGATTTCCAGTCGTGCTCCTTCAGCCGCTCGGACACCTCTCCATATACAGTTATGCGTGTAATTTTACACTATGGCGTGCGCTGATGTCAGCATCTTTTTCAGCTTTTATCGTATTTTATCCTGCGTGAAAGCGATAATTGAGCGATTATTGACTGTTTTTATAAAATTCGCGGGATTGCCCTGAAAAGCTTGGTTAAAAGGGTTGTTAATAGGGAACGGCTTGATTTATAATTGAGACCCGAGGAGAGGTGCCAGAGCGGTTGAATGGGACGGTCTCGAAAATCGTTGTGGGGGCAACTCCACCCAGGGTTCGAATCCCTGCCTCTCCGCCATCAGTCGCAGGACATCCGCGCTAACGCTGTATCAATTGTTTCCGATAATGTTGAGTATTTGCTGGTTGGCGATCATTCCGTCGCCTTCTTCCCTTTTAACCAGCCTGTAAAAATCACAGGAAACGCAACCCCTGATCTTAAAGGAAAACGACCCCTGTATCTTATCGTTGCACATCGTGCCCGGTATGGTCCAGCACGATCTCCCGCCGTTTCTCCCGCCGTTTATGCCATTCAGTCTCTTCTCGACGTATGCCGGACAAATCCCGTAACTACCGTCCATTGCAGCGCCGTAAACCCGCCTGCATTTTTTGAATTCCCAGCAATTAAATCTTTTCTCGATCATGGATATTTATCCGCCTTGGGGCAAAGCAATTTTTCTTCGCTCCCTGAAAAATCTTTGCAGGACGTCGGAGCATTTTTCTTCAAGCACTCCGGACACTACCTCAACCCTATGGTTCAGCCGCCTGTCGTTAAGAATGGAATAAAGACTGTCCACTCCTCCGGCCTTGGGGTCTTTGCAGCCGTAAACCAGGCGGGAAATACGCGCATGAATAATTGCCCCGGCACACATAATACAGGGCTCTTTGGTTACATAGAGCGTAGTCCCCGAAAGCCTCCAGCTGTCAAAGGACTCAGTGCCTGTCCTTAGCGCCAGAACCTCGGCATGCGCAGACGGGTCTTTCAGACTCTCTTTGAGATTATGGGTCTTTGTAATAACCTTTTGTCCCAGCACAAGCACGGCGCCTACAGGGACCTCCCCGCCGGCGTAAGCAATATCAGCCTCGCAAAGGGCCTGTCTCATAAAACCGATATCCTCTTCACTGTACAAAGACATCGGCTGATTATATCATTTATCACCGGAATTCAATATATCAGACATGCTTCTATGGTTTCAAGAGAATTATCGCACGGCATGCAACAGGCTCTCAGAAATATCGCAAACCTCTTCTACCGGTATACCGGCCAGACAGACAGGATCAGCGCAATCCAGGTATGCGGGCCTGCCGCAGGGCGAACATGAAATATCCGCACGGACAAGCGTAACATTCCTCCCCAGCGGTTTCCAGATCTCATGGTCCGTTGGGCCGAAGATCACGACTTCGGCCACACCGCAAACAGAAGCAAGGTGGCTTATGCCGGAATCATTGCCGATATACAGTGACGCTGAGGACAACAAAGAAGCAATTTCCCCGAGCGGCCGGTCCCTGACGACAACGGCATTGAGCTTTTTTTCGGCAATAAACAAGCTGATTATTTTATATGCCTGCCCGTCCTCGTCCGGACCGAGCAGTATTTTTATATCACGGTTTTTTTGTGACGCCAACCTTTCCATCAGCTTCAAATAATTATCGAGCGGCCAGCATTTCTTTCTGCCGCCGCTTCCCGGATGAAGCGCGATTATCTCCCTGTCTCCGGATAACGGCCTGGGAATCGAACACAACAGCGCCGTCATTTGAATCTTGCCGTAGTCGGCATGTGCGGGTATCTGCTGAAGCTGAAAGAGCGACACGTGCGTTCTCATGCCGTTGTCCGGCACAGGCCGTATGAAGACGGTTTCAGGGATATGCGCCGTTATATTCGCGGCAAAAACAGGATCCGGAGAGCTCATAAAAATAAACGCCTTATCAAAACCTCCAAGAAACTCCTTCAGCTGTGGCGGCATCTGGATTACGTCAACAAACAGCCCTGCATACAAGACTCCGCCACACAGAGAAATTTCGTCAACCTGAGCTGCCGCAGCCGGGACTCCCGAGAGGTCTACGCGCGACAGGAGATGAATGTGCGCCGATTCAGATCGTCGTAAGGCGTTCAACGCAGGCAGGGACAATATCAGGTCTCCAAGCGAGCCCTGATGCCATATCAGGATTTTCTTCATATGAGCCGCGGGATATGAGGACGGAAAATGTGAAGCGAGAGAATATTACCAAAGAGGACGGCCAACGCTGTTACTTTACTGCGAGCATCCTGTCGAGAGCAGCCTTTGCAGGGACTCTTATATCTTCAGGCACTTTTATCAGATGTCTGTTTTCCTCAAAAGCGCGCAGAATGCTGTTGAGCGTGGTCTTTTTCATGTTTGGACATATCATGTCTTTTCTAAGGGGATAAAAAATCTTTTCCGGATTTTCTTTCCTGAGTCTGTGCATAAGCCCGATCTCTGTGCCTACGATAAACTCAACGGCTGATGACGCCTGCGCATATCTGAGCATGCCGGAGGTGCTGGTGACATGGTCCGCTGTATCGAGTACCTCTATCCTGCATTCAGGATGCGCCATAACGACAGCGCCGGGATGTTCGGCCCTGGCCTTTCTTACATCGTCCGCTGTTACCCTTTCATGGATATTGCAGTACCCGTCCCAGGCAATAACCTTTTTCCCCGTATTCTTCGCAGCCCACATCGAGAGGTTCTTGTCCGGGATGCAGATAACCTCGTCTCCGGGAAGCGACTCGATCACCTTGACTACGTTCGCCGATGTGCAGCAGATATCGCTTTCAGCCTTAACAGCCGCGGTCGTATTTACATAAGCCACCACCGGCACGCCGGGATAGAGTTTCTTGATCGCCCTCAGACTGAATTCAGGAGGGTATACGTATGGAGGCGGATTGTCGAACCCGGGGAAACTCTTTCTTACGGGCCGCGGAGAATCGACGTGTATCATATCGGCCATGGGACAGAGCGCCTGGATTTCAGGCAGGAGGACCGTTTTTTCAGGAGACAATATGGAGGCGCTTTCAGCCATAAAATTGACCCCGCAAAACACGATCATATCGCAGTCCGCAGAGGCCGCAATGCGCGATAACTCAAGAGAGTCGCCGACATAGTCCGCAATGTCCTGCACCTCGTCTCTCTGGTAATTATGCGAAAGTATGACCGCGCGTTTCTGTTCCTTTAACTTCAGAATCCGTTCCTGAAGACTGCCGAGGTCCGATGACATTAGAACCTGATTTTTCCTGTCTGTGAAGGAGATGAATTGGTAAACAGAATGGTGCCGTCATCCATTACAATCTTATAGATTGTGGTAGGAACAGGCAAAGGCGCGCTCTTTGCGACAGGGCCTGAAACATCATATGTCCTGTTGTTTTTATAAAGCGAAAAAATCTTTTTTACATATTGCTGCGTCTCCGATATCGGAGGAACAGCGCCGTATCTTTCAACAGTCCCCGGACCGGCATTATAGGCCGCCAGCGCAAGCGTCACATTTCCGTTGAATTTTTCGAGAAGGAACCTGAGGTACCTCGTGCCGCCGTCTATATTCTGTTCGGGATTGAAGGGGTTGCTGACATTCATGTCGCTGGCAGTGGACGGCATAAGCTGCATGAGCCCGCGGGCGCCCTTTCTTGAAACAGCCCTGTGGTTGCCGTTAGACTCGGTCTTTATTACCGCGTGTATCAGTTCAGGCTCTATGGCATATTTTGTGGCGGCCTTGCTTACATAGTAGCCGTACTCCCTGGCAGCAGCGGAAATCGAGCCGGAGTATTGAGAAGATTGGCTCTTTTCAGGCGCGGATTTCTCTTTTTCAACCGGCCTTTTTTCTTTTACAACCCGCTCACCTTTTTTTTCGAAGGTAGAATTCGTGTAGCAAATAACGCCGTTTTCATCCGTGTATTTATATATATCAGCCGCGGCCGAAACGGTCAGCAGCGCCACAAACATCACGGACATAAATATCGACTTCATAAAAAATGTTAACATTTCATGATCTGAGTGTCAATAAAAACTCAAAGAATCAGGTTGAAACACACCGCAAACAAAGAATTATTTATACTCACGAAAGAGCGGTATCCGACCGGGGAGATTAACTTTATTAAGCCTTTTGACTGCCGGACAAAGCCTGAAACCCGGATTCCGGCGGGTACTTCTGATTTGTGCCGCAGCTTTAAAAGCGTGTAAAATACTAAAAAAGTTTTTTGGGAGAAAATATGTGTGAATTCTGCACAACGCACGGAGAAGGTAAGATATGGTACAAGAACGCGGCCAATTATGCCGAAGATCTGCTGTCGGACCTGAGACGCCGGGATTATATAGAAAGTTTTT
>Ga0334722_10003424_pt1 | contig 17086 bp, 10 predicted proteins | sample C3_bottom_MG_FD_207210 | JGI IMG/M metagenome (GOLD analysis project Ga0334722, IMG submission 207210) | Sediment microbial communities from Yellowstone Lake, YNP, Wyoming, USA - C3_bottom | ecosystem: Environmental > Aquatic > Freshwater > Lake > Sediment | place: USA: Wyoming | collected...
CTGGGCTCCCGCCCCTCGACCAGGCGGAGGCGCAGCAACTCGCCGAACCCTTTGGCGATCTTGGTCAGCACCGACCCGCCGGCGATGGGCGCCACAACCTGACCGGGCAGGCGCCAACCGAGTTGCTCGGCGGTTTCGTAGGCCAGGGTCTTCGATCCCTCGGAGTAAAAGGTTCGCAGGTTGATGTTGACGAAGGCCCAATGGTAGCGCTCGGCGACCTCGCAGGCCAACCGGTTGACCTCATCGTATGAGCCCCGCACGGTGATGACGTTTGGCCCATAGATCCTCGTCCCGAGGACCTTGCCGGCTTCGAGGCCGGCCGGGAGGAAGACATAGCATTTCAGGCCGGCCCGCGCCGCATGCGCAGCCACCGAGTTGGCCAGGTTTCCCGTTGAGGCGCAGGCTACGGTGTCAAACCCGAATTCGAGGGCCTTGGACACGGCCACACTGACCACGCGATCTTTGAAGGAGTAAGTTGGATTGACCGCGTCATTCTTCACGTAGAGATGTTTCAGGCCTAGTTCCCGTCCTAGGCGATGGGCTTCGGTCAGGGGCGTGAAGCCCGCCCCAAGATCGATGAGGCGATCCCCGTCGATGGGCAGGAACGACCGATAGCGCCACATCGTCGCCGGTCCCGACTCGATGGAGAAGCGGCTGATGGCCTGGCGCATGGCCTCGTAGTTATAGTCTACCTCGAGCGGGCCGAAGCACTCGGGGCAGATGCTGGTCGGGCTGACCGGGTAGGCCGCCCCGCATTCTCGACAACGCAGACCCCTCACATAGGACACACCCATTCCCCCTCCACGCACCTGGATTCGCGCCGATCACCCAATTCGATTCCCGATTAAAACGAAAGACCTCTTCCGATGGAAGAGGTCAAAGCGCGCAACGAATAAGACGGCGCCGTCGCCCCCTCTCATCTTCCAGGAACGTCGCGAGACGTCCTGTCGGAATTGGCACCGTTTCCCCGCCCGCCGGCCTGATGGAAGCCGGGGACTACGGATGGTTGCCGAGGTTTCATCGGGCCGGTCCCTCCGCCTCTCTGGATAAGAGTGCTATCCGTGGACTATTTGCTTGTTGGCCCAATGTTAGCACGTCGGGCTCGGATTCGTCAAGGGCCGGTCGGCGATCCCTTCGACGGGCTGCCCGGGATGACCAAGTTCAGGTAGGTTTGAGGGACCTGACCGGCGAGGATTGCCTCCGCCATCGGGTTGTATGCCCTGACGTCAAAGTCCGATGTCCAAAGGGGAATCGTCATCCGCATCGCCGCCTTTGTGTCGAGATAAAGCACATGGCGCGTCTGGTTGACCCCGGCTGACTCAAACTTGTCGCCGATGTCAGCCTGGACCCGCCCGGTCAGCCAGATGCGGACTGGGATGCGCGGCCCCAGGTTGGCCAGGAGGCGCGACCCGCTCAGGGCCCCCACTGGAACGTAGATCCACCGGCCATCGATGTTCCGCAGGGCCTCAACCAGCCGCAGATTGGCCTCGGCCGATAGGCGGTTGATCAGAGCCGTGTTCGGCTGGATCAGAACGATGCGGTCCTGAGCGTCCCGCTCGATGTGGTAGAGGTCCAGGTACTGGAGATTGCCGGCGAGTTCGGCCACGGCCCGGTTGATCTGTTCGACCGCCATCTGCTGGGCTTGGACCTCGACCAGCGCCAGGATGATCGGGCCGATGGCCCGCTCGATGAGGGTGAAGGCGACGAAGAGGATCGTCGTCGCCCCCAGGAGGGCCAGGCCCGCCCGACGGCGGGCCCGTCTCTTCTTTAGGCGCATGGGCTGAGCCCCCTCGGCTCCGGATTACGACGCCTTCCATTCTATGCGGGGACTCGCCCGGTTGCGCGGAGGTTTTCCTTCGTCGGGCTTTCAGTTGACCCTCAACCGGATAAACCGGCGTTTGCCCACCCTGATCACCAGGCCCTGGTTGGGCACGGATGACAGGTCCAGAGCGAAGTCGCGGCCGCTGACCTTCTCCTCGCCGACCTTGACCCCGCCGCCCGCGACCAATCGGCGGAACTCAGCCGCGCTGGCCACCAGGCCACCGTCCTTGAGCAACCGAGCAAGGTCATCGAAGGTCAGGCGGCCACCGGAGTGGTCAGCCGCGTGGACCGTGAGCTCGCCCATCTCCTCCGGAAGTTCCTTCTGCCGGAAAACCCGGACGAACTCCTCCTCGGCGGCGGCGGCTTCGTCCGGCCCGTGGTAACGGCCGACCAGCTCTCTGGCCAGCCGCATCTTGGCGTCGCGCGGGTTCAGGCGCCCGGAAGCCATTTCCTCGGCCATCCGCCGGATGTTGGCCACCGGTTCATCCGTCAGAAGCTCGAAGTACTTGGTGATCAACCGGTCCGGAATGGACATCGTCTTCCCATACATTTCACCTGCCGGCTCGGCCACTCCGATATAATTCTTGAGGCTCTTGGACATCTTCTGCACGCCGTCGAGCCCCTCGAGGATGGGCATCGTCAGGACGGCCTGTGGCTCGAGCCCGTACTCCCGCATGATATCGCGGGTCAGAACAAAATTAAAGGTCTGGTCGGTCCCACCGAGCTCGAGGTCGGCCCGCATGGCTACCGAATCATGGGCCTGGGCAAGGGGATAGAGCAACTCGTGGACGCTCACCGGAAGGCCCTCGCGCAGGCGCTTGGCGAAGTCGTCCCGCTCCAGGAGGCGAGCCACGGTGTACTTCGAAGCCAGCCGAATGACATCGGCGAAGCTCATCGGTTCGGACCACTGGCTGTTGAAAACGATCCGCGTCTTATCCGGGTCTAGGAGCTTGAAGATTTGAGCCTCGTAGGTCTTGGCGTTCTCTCGGACCTCTTCGGCGGTCATCTGCCGCCTTGTCTCCGAACGCCCGCTGGGGTCGCCAATCCGCCCCGTGAAGTCACCGATGACGAACCAGACCTCGTGCCCCAAATCCTGAAACTGGCGCATCTTGCGGATGACGACGACATGCCCCAGGTGGATATCGGGGGCCGTCGGGTCGGCCCCGTATTTTATCCGGAGCGGTCTTCCCTCCGCCAGGGCCTTGCGCAACTTGGCCTCGACGTCGCCCACGGTGATGATCTCAGCCGCCCCCCGCCGGATGACCTCCAGCTGTCGGCGGACTTCCGCTTCGACCGCCCGGCTCTTGCCCGACATAGCCATCCCTCCCAGGAACAAATGGGCCTTTCGTCCCGTCTTAGGGACGAAAGGCCTTCGCGGTACCACCCTACTTGACGGGCCCGCCGAGACAACCCACGGTTCACGGCCGGACGGGCACCGTCCACTCTCGCCGGGTAACGTCCGGCTGACGTCCGGGCCTACTGGGCCCGCGGCGCGTTTGCGGCCGTCGGGCCTGTTCGGGCGGAACTCGGGAGGGTACGCAACCCGGTTGCCGGACCGTTCGCACCAGCCACGGCCTCTCTGGGCGGCTGTCACCCGGTTGCCCTTCTCCGTCATCGTTTGGAGTCATTATACCACACCGTCGAAATCCGCGGAAGCTTGGCCGCCGCCTGCGCGGCCGCGCCCGCCTCGATGATGGCCCCGCCGCCACGCTCCAAGGGCTCCCAGGCAGGAGAAGGTTCGACGGCGTGGAATTAAGGTTTGACAAGCATTTGAAGGCAGCCAAAACAGTCTACCTGGCGAGGGAAGGGATCCTGCTCTTGGATACTTGGACCAGAAGGAGCCGGGCCAAGAAACGAAGAGGGGCCGGCCGTGGAGCCCGGCGGTCGGGCGGGCCGTCCGTCGTTGACCGCCTGCGCGAATATGTCACCGCCGGCGGCCGCGGGGTCAATGTCCTCCGCGCCGCCGTGCTTGTCACCCTGGTGGCCGTCATCCTCATCGGCGGGTCCGGGCTCGCCTTCGTCGCCAGCAGCCTGCGGGGTCTCCCCAGCCTGGCCGACATCGGGCCGAACCCCGATGTCTCCACCCTGGTCTATGATGACCAGAACCAGTTGATTGGTCAGATCCACGGGGTCGAAAACCGAATCCCGGTCAAGCTCAGCCAGATGCCGAAAGACCTCCAGAACGCTTTCATCGCCGCCGAGGACCACCGTTTTCGGGAGCATCACGGGATCGATTTCCGGGGGATCATCAGGGCCCTCTGGGTCAACTTCACCGGCGGCAAGGTCATTGAAGGCGCCAGCACAATCACCCAGCAGCTGGCCAGGAACGCCTTCCTGAACCTGGACCGGACCCTCAAGCGGAAGATCCAGGAGGCCGTCGTGGCCCTCGAACTCGAGCGGCGTTACACCAAGGACGAGATCCTGGAGATGTATCTGAACCAGATCAACTTCGGCCGGGGAAACTACGGAGTCCAGGCGGCGGCCCAAAACTATTTTGGCAAGGACGTCAGCCAACTGACCCTGGGCGAATCGGCTCTTCTGGCCGGAGTGGTCAAATCGCCCGAGAATTACAACCCCGTCGCCAACCTCAAAGTCGCGCTGGCCCGCCGGGATACCGTCCTTGACCAAATGGTTGAATACGGTTACATCGATAGGGCGACGGCGGACAAGGCCAAGAAAGAAAAGATCACCGTAGTCCAGAAGAAGTCCCTGGCCTACCCGGGTGACTGGTTCGTCGATTATGTCCTTCAGCAACTGCTGAATAAATACGGCGAGGAAAAGGTCTACCGGGGCGGGCTGCGCGTCTACACCACCCTCAACCTCAAGACGCAGATCGCGGCGGAACAGCGGATGAAAGAGATGCTCGACGCCGACTACCCGATCAAGGAGGGTGGTCCGGAACAGCCAGACATGGCCGCCGTTTTTATCGACCCCAAGACCGGATACATCAAGGCCATGATCGGCGGCCGAACCTATGACCGGAGGCTCGGGTTGAACCACGCGGTGGCCTCGAAACGCCAGCCCGGTTCGGCGATGAAACCCCTGGCCGTCTACACTCCGGCCATTGACTTGGGGTTCCCGCCATCGTATGTGGTCGATGATTCGCCGGTGATGTACACCCAGCCCGACGGGACGCCCTGGTGGCCGCAGAACTACGATAAGCGCTTTCGCGGACTGATCACCATCCGTCAGGCCGTCGAGCAATCGGTCAACGTGGTCGCCGTGAAAATGCTCGAACAGATCGGCCCCAAGGTCGGGCTCGAGAACGCGCGCCGGATGGGCATCACGACCCTCCATGACTCAGGCCGGCTTAATGACGTCACCCTCTCCCTGGCCCTCGGTGGGGTGACCGAAGGGGTCATTCCACTGGAGATGGCCTCAGCCTACGGCGTCTTGGCCAACGGCGGCGTTAGAGCCCAACCGATCTCGATTCTCAAGGTCGTCGATCGCAACGGCACCGTCCTTGAAGAGCACCAACCGCAGACTGAAGTCGTGCTCAAGCCCGAGACGGCCTGGATGATGACCAACATCCTGGAAGGCGTCATCAAGCGCGGCACCGGGCGTCCGGCCGACATCGGCCGGCCCGCCGCCGGCAAGACCGGGACCACCACCGACCTGGTTGATGCCTGGTTCTGCGGCTATACTCCGGACCTGGCTGGAGCCGTCTGGATGGGCTATGATCAACCGAAGCCAATGCATAACGTCTACGGCTCGACCTACCCGGCACAGGTTTGGAAGGCAGCCATGCTGGCCTACCACGAGGGCAAGCCGATCGAGGACTTCCCGGAACCCAAGGACGTCATCCACCTGACCGTCTGCCGCAAGTCCGGCGAGCTGCCCGGGCCGTACTGCCCTCCGGATGACCTTTACGACGAAGTCTTCCTCCCCGGCACGCAGCCGACCCAAACCTGCACCGCTCATGTCCTGGTCCAGATCGATCGCCTGTCGGGCAAGCTGGCCACGCCGTATTGCCCGCCCCAGGACGTGGTCACCAGAGTCATGTTGAAGCGCCCAAAGTGGACTCCATACACTGACCCGAAGACCGGTCAGGTCTATATCCCTGAAGACGCGGCGCAGGCTGCCCCGACCGAATTCTGCGACCTCCATGGGCCAAAGAAGACGCCGTAGACCGCCCCTGGTCCTCGCCCATCTCTTGGCAGCTGGTCACCAGCGGCAGATGGAAGGGCGGGCCCGCCTCCTCAGGTGGGCCCGCCCGCTGTCTGCCTCTGTTCCTCTCCACCCTGTTCCTCTCTACCTCTATTCCTCCCCCAGTTCCGCCACGGTCACCCCGTCGCCGCCCTCGTGCTGGTCGCCGAAGCGCGTCCCCTTCACCGCCGGGTGCGACCGGAGGTAGTTGCCGACCGCCTGCCGCAACGCGCCGGTCCCTTTGCCGTGGATGATGTGGACCTTCTTCAGCCCGGCCAGGGCGGCGTCGTCGAGGTACTTCTCCACCGCCTCCAGGGCCTCGTCGACCTTGAGCCCACGCAGGTCCAACTCGCTCGCGATGGTCTGAGCCTTGGCCGTGGCCATCCTGCCGATGTTCGAACGCTCGGCCACCCGCTCCTCGTCTTCCGCGCGGGCCAGGTCGTTCAGGGGTACGGTCGTCCGGATGACCCCCACCTGGATGCGGACCTTACCATCGGTACCGGGCTCCTCCAGGACCCGGCCCCGCTGTCGCAAACTGAACGAGTAGACCGTCTCGCCGGGGCGGAGCCCTTCAGGGCCACTCCCCCCGGGGACGGGTTCCTCCGGCCCGGCCGTCCTCTCTCGGACCTCGCTCTTGAGCTCGCGCAGGCGGGCCCGGGCTTCCTCAATGGCCTTGAGCCGCATCCGCTCGTCGCCGGCCGAAGCCGCCGCCTTGAGCTGACGCATGGCCTCGTCGGCCTCGCGTCTGACCCGTCCGACGATCCTCGCCGCCTCCTGTCGGGCCCGCTCGAGGATCTCCCGCTCCCTTTGGCGGATCTCGGCCTCCCGCCGCTCGAGGTCCTTGGTCAGCTGGGCGGCACGCTCCCGGAGGAGCTGCGCGTCGCGGCGTTCCTTTTCCAGCCTGGCCTGGTCGGTCTGCATGTTGACGATGAGGTCCTCAACCCGCAGTTCCTCCCGGGAGATGAACTCGCGGGCCCGGCTGACGATCGCCGGGTCGAGGCCGAGCCGCCGGGCGATCTCGAAGGCGTTGGAACGCCCCGGGAGCCCGACCACCAGCCGGTAGGTCGGCCCCAGGGTTTCCACGTCGAACTCGACCGAGGCGTTGACGACCCGCGGTCGCGTGTAGGCGAAGGCCTTCAACTCGCTGTAGTGCGTGGTGGCGACGGTCTTGGCTCCTCGGGCATGGAGGTGTTCGAGGATGGCCATGCCCAGGGCTGCACCTTCGGTCGGATCGGTCCCCGCGCCCAATTCGTCCAGGAGGACCAGGGACTCGCCGTCGGCCTCGCGGAGGAAAGCGACGATGTTCCGCAGATGCGAGGAGAAGGTCGACAGGCTCTGCTCGATGCTCTGCTCGTCGCCGATGTCGCAGAAGACCTTGGCGAAGACGGCCAGCTCGGTCCCATCCCTGGCCGGCACGTGCAGGCCGGCCTGGGCCATCAGGGTCAGGAGACCAATGGTCTTCAGGGTGACCGTCTTGCCGCCCGTGTTGGGGCCGGTTATCACCATCGTGTCGAAGGCCTTGCCCAAAGGCACGTCGATGGGGACGACGTCGCCGCGGAGCAGCGGGTGCCGCCCCCCGATTATCTCCAGGCGGCCGGTGGCGTTAAGGAAGGGCTCGGTGCCGTCCATGGTCAGGCTGAGCTTGCCCTTGGCGAAGGCGAAATCCAGGCGGGCGATGATCTCGAGGCTGGACCCGAGGGCCTCGGCCTCGCCGGCCAGAGCGGCCGTCAAGCGCCGCAGGATGCGCCGAACCTCGTCCCGTTCCTTCAGCTCGACCTGACGGAGGTCGTTGTTCAGCTCGACCACGACCATCGGCTCGATGAAAAGGGTCGCCCCGCTTGACGACTGGTCGTGAATGACCCCGTTGAACTGCCCGCGGTACTCCTGTTTGACGGGGACCACGTAACGCTCCCCACGGATGGTGATGATCGGGTCCTGGAGGAATCGGCTGAACTCGGGCGAGCGGATGATCGTCTCCAGGCGGTCGCGGATGCGGGCCTGCAGGTTGCGCCTGGTCCGGCGGATCCTGGCCAGCTCAGAGCTGGCGTCGTCGGCCACCTCGCCCTGCTCGGTGACGACCCGGCGGATCTCGGAGTCCAGTTGGTCGAAGGTGCCAAGGCTTGAGGCCAGCTCGGCGAGGACCGGCGCGGCCACCCGGTCGTCGGCGAAGAAGCGCTTCATCCGCCGCAGGGCGCGGATCGTGTCGGCCACGACCAGGAAATCCGGAGGCGTCAGGACCGAGCCGATCTCGGCCTGATGAAGTTGGGGGCGGATATCATGGAGCCCGCCGAGGGGCACCTCGCCGCGGCCCGCAAGGATCGCCCGCGCCTCGGTCGTTTCGGCCTGCCAACGCCTGGCCGTCCCGATATCGTCCGACGGGATGAGTCCTTCGGCCAGACCCCGTCCCAGTGAGCACGAGGCCTGGTCGACCAGGAGGGCCCGGACCTTATCGAACTCGAGGGCGCGGAGGGTTCTATCGTCGATCATTCGATGCCCTAAACCCCTCTCGTGGTTGGTGGGACGTGGCCAGCGGGAGCCGGCTCAGACCCCGCTGAGCAGGTCCATCAGGGCCGGGGTGACGTCGGTGATGGCCGCGATGCGGCGGGCGAAACGGTCCCGGCCGGCACCCATGGCAATGGTCGGGACGGGGTTCATGGTATGCGTCTTGACGCCCAGGTCCTCAACGTTGCCGTGGTCGCTGGAGACCACGGCAAGTGAGTTTTCAAGCGGGTAGTCGGCCAGGAAGGCCCCCAGAAAGGCGTCGACAAGCTCGAGGACCCGGATGGCCTGGGTCATATCCTGGGCGTGTCCGGCGAAGTCAGTCAAGAAAAACTCGAACATTGAGACCTTATGGTCGCGGGCTATGGCCGCGGCGCGCGCCCCTGCCGTCGCCGGATCGACAACCGGGACCTCAAAGCCGCGGGCGATGAGCCATTCGTTGGTGATGTCATGGTAAACGGCCCGACCGGCGAGGAGGTCATCGATGGTGCGGAGCGTCAGGCCGGCCCCGACGGCGGTCACCGTCGAAGCCGATGGCTGGCGGGCCCCGACCTCGACCGAGCCGGTGTAGAAACGGGTGAAGGCATTGATGAAGGTGGCCGGGTAACCGGCGTCGACGGCCCGCCGGAGAAGTCCCTTCTCCCTGAGAACCTCGCGAAGGGCTTCGTTGGGGTAGGCGTTGAGATGGCGGCCGATGAGGGCCGGGGCGTTGACCCCGGAGAAGAGCGCCGTCTGGCCGGTAGCGCTCTGCGGAAAGCCGGGAACACCGAGGTTGGCGTCGGTCGGGACGAGAACAGCCCCCGGCCCTCGGATGGGTTCGATCGCCTCGGTCCCTCCGGGTTCACGGGCAGCCTCTGCCACCGGAAGGACCGGTCTCCGGCCGCCCAGGAGCCGGTCCAGCGTCGGAAGCCTGGCCTGCAGGAATGGGTTGACGTTCGGGTCGTCCGGACCTATCCCGAGACCGTCGATGAAGAAGAGGAAAACGCGGTCAACCGGACCGTGATGCCCGTCTCCATGGTCGCGTCCATTCACCGTCCAGACGCCGTCCGCGGTCCACCGCCTCGCGCCGCTCAGGTCTTTTTCAGCCAACGGCGCACTTCCTCCCATGGATGGGCGTTGACCACATCACGCGGCTCGAGCCAGGCCCGGCGGGCGGTGTGGATCCCGAACAGGATCTCGTCGAGCCGCCTGGGATCGTGGGCGTCGGTATTGATGACCAGCTTCACCCCAGCCTCTTTGGCCTGGCGGGCGTGGTGATCGGAGAGGTCGAGCCGGTCGGGAGAGGCATTCATTTCCAGGAACGTGCCGGTGGCCCGGGCACAGTCGATGATTCTCTCCATATCGATCTCGTAGGGTTCACGCCGGCCGATGAGGCGCCCAGTCGGGTGCCCGATCGAGTCCACGTGCGGATTCTTCATCGCTTGACAAACTCGCTCGGTCATCTCCTCGCGGCTTTGATGGAAGTTGCTGTGGACCGAGGCGGTGACGAAGTCCAGCTGCGAGAGGACCTCGTCGGAGAGATCAAGACGACCGTCGGATAGGATGTCGACCTCGGTGGCGGCGAGAAGGCGGAAGGTATCCCCCCGGCGGGAGGCGTTGTCTTCGGCGATTTCAGCCATCTGGCGGCGCAACCTGGCTTCATCGAGGCCGCGGGTGAAGGCCAGCGACTTGGTGTGGTCGGCAATGGCCAGGTAGTCATAGCCCAGGGCCCGTCCGGCCTCGGCCATTTGAGCGATGCCTGCCCGGCCGTCGCTCCAATCCGTATGCGTGTGCAGGTCGCCGCGGATCTCCCCCGGCTCGATCAAATCCGGTAACCGCGCGGCTTCGGCCGCCTCGATCTCCCCGCGGTCCTCGCGGATCTCCGGAGGGATGTAGGGCAGGTCGAGCCAGCGGTAAAGGTCTTCCTCGCTCCCGACCTTCAGTTTCTCGCCGAGTCCGTTCGGCGGCGCGCCGTCCTCGGCTCCAACCAGGTCGGGGTCGGCCTGCTCTTGGACCTCGGCCGCGTTCAGGTCAGGGTTGACCGTCCGAAACAGCCCGTACTCACTTATCTTAAGGCCCATCCGCCGAGCGCGCCCGCGCAGGCGGACGTTGTGTTCTTTCGAACCTGTGAAGTGATGCAGGGCGGTGAAGAAATCCTCGGGAGGCAACACTCGAAGGTCGACGCGGATCCCGCCGAGGGCGATGACGCTGGCCGTGGTCTCCCCCACCCCACTCACCTCGGTGACCTCGGGCAGGCGTATGAACTCCTCGATCAGGCGCCCCGGTTTCGTCGACGAGGCCACGAGGTCCAGGTCGCCGACGGTATCCTTCCACCGGCGCAGACTCCCCGCCGGTTCGACCCGCTCGGTCTCGGGTAAAATGCGGAGTCGCTCGATCATCCTCATCGCCAGCGGGAGGGCGCTCCAGAGAGGAATGCGCCCCCGCGAGCGTTTCAACCGCTCAATGCCGCTGAGGATCTTCCGCTCCGTTTTGGGGCCGATCTTGGGCAGGCCCTGCAGCCTGCCGGCCCTGGCCGCTTCTTCCAACTCGGCCAGACTCTGGATGCCGAGATCGTGGTAGACTCGGGCGACGGTCCTAGCCCCAACCCCCGGCACCTGAAGCATCTCAAGGAGCCCGGCCGGGAACTCCCGCCGCAACTCCTCCAGCAATGAGCAGGTCCCGGTCTCCAATCCCTCGCCGATCTTGGCCGCCAGGGCTGCCCCGATGCCTGGAATATCGGTCAGGCGGCCCTCCGCGGCCACGACCGCGATGTCCTCGGTCAGCTCGGCGATGGTCCGGGCGGCCCGCTCATAGGCCCGTATCTTGAACGAGTCGTCGCCCTTGATCGAAAGGAGGTCGGCGATCTCCTGGAACATGGCCGCGATGGCGGCGTTCTTCACCCAATCACCCCCTGGGACGAACGGGTTAAAAAGAAACGACGGGCGACAACTCGTCCCCGCCTCCTGAGTCCGGTCTACTCCGTTGGCTTGCGGTCCTTTCGTCGCTCCCATTCCTCTTCATATATCTCGGTCAGGCGTTCGTGTTGTTCGCGCAGCTTGAACAGGTCATCGGCGAGCCAGAGGGCGGCCATCACCGCCACCCGGTTGGCCGACAGTTTCGGGTAAACCTCGGAGACTCGACGCATCTTCCGGTCGACCGTGGCCGCCAGTTCCTGAACGTATTCCGGTCGGCCCGGTCCCTTGATTGGGTATTCTTCCCCGAAGATGCTGACCACGACCCGATTCCGCTCCTCGGCGGCTTCCTTATTCATGGCTGTCGCGGCCTCCCAGGATTAGGCGCTCTTTATGTTATCTTTCGGCTTGGGAATGGGAAATCCTCCTTGACCATGAATCCGCCGCCACCAGGGTCGGAGTCGCCCACCACCCGTTCCCTCGGTTACTCCCATCCGTTCAATCGCCCTTCAATCGGTAGCCCACGCCCGGCTCGGTGACGATGCGGCGCGGCAGCAGGGGGTCGGATTCAAGCTTCCGTCGCAGGTTGCTGATGTTAACCCGCAACAGATGGCTCTGATTCTCGTAGCCCGGCCCCCAGACCGCTCGCAGCAGCTGCCGGTGAGTCAGCACCTTGCCGGCGTTCTGGGCCATAGCTTTCAGAAGGGCATACTCGGTGGTCGTCAGGTCGACCTGGCGTCCGTCCACGCTCACCGCCCGGCTGGCGAGGTCTATGGTGAGACCGCCCAGGCTGATCACCGGCTCGTCAGCCGGACGCCACGAACGACGAAGCGCAACTCGCAGGCGAGCGAGCAGTTCGCCTGAGCCGAAGGGTTTCGTCAGATAGTCATCGGCCCCGGAGTCAAGGGCCGCGATCTTGTCCGCTTCCTGCCCTCGGACGGACAGGATGATCACCGGGACGCTGGACCACTCGCGCAGCTTCCGGAGAACGTCCAGGCCGTCGCCGTCGGGCAGTCCGAGGTCCAGGATGACGACGTCAGGGCGTTCCGAGACGGCTCTTTCGATGGCCTCAGCCGCCGTACCCGCCTCGCCGACCTCGTACCCCTCGGTCGACAAGGCCACTCTTAGAAAGCGGCGGATCGGGCGCTCGTCGTCGACCACCAGCACCCGACCCCGAGCGGCACCCCGTTGCGGTCCCTGATTTCCTTCCACGGTCACCGACCCTCACCGCCCTGTCTCATCAGATCCGATCGGCAGGATGAAGGTAAAAACGCTTCCGCCGCCCTCGCGCGGTTCCATCCCAATCCGCCCGTGGTGGGCTTCGACGATTCCTTTGCAGATTGACAGGCCGAGGCCCGTGCCAGATGGATGCCCCTGACGATCAACCCGGTAGAACTTATCGAAGATGCGCTCTCGGAGCTCCGGCGGCACCCCCGGCCCACGGTCGGCGACGCTGACCGAAACCTCTCCGTCCACCCGTCGAATCCAGATGTCAATTGGCTGACCGGCCGCGGAGTATTTGGCCGCGTTCTCCAGGAGGTTGCTCAGGACCTGGCCGACGAGGACGGGATCCAGCCGCACGAGGGGTAGATCGGCCGGCAGATCGATGTTCACCGGCCGACCCTTGAGGCTTTCGGCCGCCTGGTCGAGGGCCGTTCCGACGATGTCCTCAAGGTCGTACCAATCAAGGACCAGCTTCAGGCTGCCTGACTCGAGGCGGGTCATGTCAAGGAGGTCGCCGACCAATCGGTTCATCCGCTCCGCCCCTTCCCTCGCCGTCTCGACGAGCTCGCGCCAGTCGTCTTCGGCCATCTGGCCGCCCTGTCCCGACAGGGTGGTCAGGGCTCCGATGATGGTGGCCAGCGGCGTCCGCAGATCATGGGAGATCGAGTTCAGGAGGGTCGTGTGGAGCCGATCCGCCTCCGCCAGCAACCTGGCTTCCTGCGCCTTCTCGGCCAAACGGGCCCGCTCGACGGCCACCGCGACCTGGGCGGCAAAGGCCTCGAACAACCGCTTCCGGTCCGTGTTCGCAGGTTCCTCGAAGCCCATGGGAAGGAAACCCTCGCGGCGCGCGCCTTCGGCTCGCGTGGCCAGAACGCCGATGACGCCGTTGGCCGTCTTGAGCGGCTGAAAGTGGGCCCCAACCCCTGAAAGCGTGCCTTCGCCGCGTCCCGCCGGCTGGCCATGGGTGAACGTCCAGACGGCCGCGGCCATTTCGTTTTCGTCGGGCTCAAAGTCCGGCGCGGCGGCATAGACCTGAAGCCGGCCCTCCACCGGGAGCAGGATGGCCGTCGACTGATGGAAGAGCTCGCGCCCGTGCTTGATGATCGCCTGGGCGATTTCCTCCAGATCGCGGGCGGCGACCACGCTCCGGCTGAAGGCATAGAGGGCGGCCGTCTCGGCTTCCCTTCGGCGGGACACCTCCACCTGGCCTTTCAGCCGTCCGGTCTGCGTGCCCACGACCAGAGCCACCGCCATCAGGGAGGCGAAGCTGATCAGGTACTGAAGGTCGTAAACGGCGAAACTTAGACGGGGCGGGACAAGGAAGAAATCGAAGGCCAGGACCCCAAGGACCGAGGAGAGCACGGCCGGACCCCGGCCCCAGGTCAAACCGGAAATGACGACCCCCAACAGATAGAGCATGACCAGGTTCACCGGATCGATATGGCCCGACGCGGCCCAGCCAAGGATGGTCGCAAAAGCCACGATGGTGAGGGAAGCCGCGTACCCCCGCCATGAAAACCTTCCTTGGGTCGAATCCTCGCGGTTTTCCTTCGGCCATCCGTCGGAGGCGCTGATGACGTGGACGTCGATGCCCATGCTCTCCCGGATGATCCGGTCGACGAGGTCCCCGCGAAAAAAATCGGCCCAGCGGGGTCGGAGCGGCTTGCCGATGATCAGGCGGGTGATGTTATGGGTCCTGGCATAATGAATAATCTCAGCGGCCACATCCGAACCGGAAAGGGTGACCGCGCTCCCGCCGATGGCCTCGGCCAATTGCATGGCCTGCCGGATCCGGTCGCGTTGGGCACTCGTCAGGTTCCGGTCGGCCGGCGTCTCGACATGGACAGCTACCCAATCAGCATCGAAATAGGCGGCTATGCGACGGCCCATCCGGATCAGCCGCTCCCACATCGGGCTCGGGCCCACGCAGACCATCACCCGCTCGCCGGCCGGCCATGGTCCGCGGATGCCGTGGGCGGTCATGTAGGCGCGCATCTCCCGGTCGACTCGCTCGGCCGTCCGGCGAAGCGCCATTTCGCGCAGGGCGATAAGGTTCCCCGGCCTGAAGAACTGGCGCGTCGCCCGTTCAGCCGTCTCCGGCCCGTAGACCTTGCCTTCCTCGAGCCGCCGGATGAGTTCTTCTGGAGGGAGGTCGACCAGTTCGACCTCGTCGGCGCGGTCGAAGATACGGTCCGGAACGGTCTCGCGGACCTTGGTCCCGGTGATTTGAGCGACGACATCGTTCAGGCTTTCGATGTGCTGTATGTTCAGGGTCGTATAGACATCAATGCCGGCGGCGAGGAGTTCCCTGACATCCTGGTACCGCTTGTGGTGACGCGACCCCGGGGCGTTGGTGTGGGCCAGCTCGTCCACGAGGACCAACTGCGGCCGGCGGGCCAGGACCGCATCAAGGTCCAGCTCTTGAAGGGCGATGCCGCGATACAGCACGGTCCGCCGGGGAATGATTTCAAGGCCGGGCAGTAAAGCCTCGGTTTCTTCCCGACCGTGGGTTTCCACGCAGCCGACGACCACATCAACGCCTTCGGCCTGCCGCCGGTGGGCCGCCTCCAACATGGCGTACGTCTTGCCCACGCCGGCCGCGGCCCCGAGGTAGATCTTCAATCGGCCGCGAGGAGACTCGGCACCGTCGACCTCACCCTGAACGCGCCCATCGTTCATTCTGCTTCTTCCTCCAGGTCGGCCCCACGTCCTGAACCTCCCCACGGTCGATAAGGGTATCTTTCCCACCGCAACAAGGGGTCTGGATTTATTCAGTAACTGATTGATTCGCCGTCCAGAAGGTCCTTCCCCTCCGCTCTCCTCAGCATGCGGTCCCGACGGCGCAGCGCCGACCGGTACTGCTCGAGCAGCTCGTCTTCGCCGGCCTCGCTGAGGACGCGGATCTGCTCCCCTTCCCAGTCTCGGTCCACGTTCCCCAGCAGCGGCAAGCTCGCTTTGGACCGAAAAACGAAGTAGATGACATATCCGAGGACAAGCCAGGCCGGCCCGGCGATCCTCCCAATGGCATGGGTCCAGACGACCAGGACCCAGATGAAGATGTTGCCGGCCAGGCCGATGAAGGCAAAGATCGGGACCTCGACCTTCCGGCCGTGGGTGGTGACGGTCAGGTTGAACGGGACCTTGTAGGGCCGCGGCGAATAGGGGTCGGCGAAACGCAGCTTGATCAGGGAGATCAGGACGAGGACGTAACCCGTCACGGCGCCGAAGGCGTACAGGTTCCCGAGGGTGTCGTAGGCATTGGCGGAGAGCGAGGCCAGGATGACCTCGAGGATGGCCAGCGCGGAGAAGACGATGATCGTCCGATGAGGAGTCTGGTACCTGGGGTGAACGGCGTAGAACCAGCGTGGCAAGAGTCTGAAGTGGCTCATCGACCAGGTGATCCGGGAATACCCCATGACTCCCGTGTTGGCTGAGGCGAATACGAGGGTGGCCGCGAGGATGGCGGTGAAGGGCCCGGCGATGAAGCCGATGAACGGAATGTGGTGAGCCAATACGGCGATGGGATCGCCCTGATTCGCCGCAATCACCTGCCACGGGAGAAGGCCCAGGCCCAGAACCGAAAAGCTGAGGGCATAGATCAGGACGGTGAAGATGAGGGCCAGCGACGTCCGGGGGACGATGGTCGCCGGGCTAATGGTTTCTTCGGCCGCCTGCGAAATCGACTCCAAACCGACAAAGGAGATTATCGCGATTGAGGCCCCATAGAGGAATTGATGGGTCGACGGGAAGGAGGTCAGGAACTGGTGTTGTAACAAGGCCGGATCCCAGGCGAAGAAGAAACCGAAGAGAATGATCAGGGACTCGTTCAGCATATCCACGGCGCAGAAGATCTCGTTCATCCGCGACGACTCGCGGATCCCGCGGATGTTGAGGAAGATGAGGAAGATGATCCCCACGATGCCCTCCATCGCCAGCCACGGCTGGTGCTGCAACTTCGGAAAGAAGAAGTTGAGGTAACCCGCCGACGATAGGGAGAAGAGGGAAACGTCGATGGTGAAGTCGAGGAGCAAAGCCCAGCCGGCGGTGAAGCCAAGGAGGTCGCCGAGACCGCGAAGGGTGTAGTAATGACCGCCGCCGGCCACCGGATAGGTGGCGGCCAACTCGGTGTAAGCGAGGCCGATGAACATGTAGACCAGACCCGTGATGGCGAAGGCCAGAGGGGCCGCGCCCTGAGCGGCAGCCACAACGAGGCCCAGGGCGACGTAGACGTCGGCCCCGACGTCAGCGTATCCCCAGGTGTAGGACCCCCATATGCCCACCGCCCGTCGAAGGCCGTGGGATTCACTGTTTGCCGCCGATTCGGCGGGACCCCGAGGCGGTGAGGTCCGTTTTTCCGTGGTTGGTTCCTGCGTCAGTGATGGCTGTTGTCGCGCCAAAGACCCTGCCCCCCTTAGCGTCATGGTTTATGATTGAAGGTGGCCGGCAACGTGATGGAATAAAAAAAACGGCCCCAAGGGGTCGTCCGCAGTGAGTCAATGGACCGA
>Ga0334722_10003426_pt1 | contig 17084 bp, 16 predicted proteins | sample C3_bottom_MG_FD_207210 | JGI IMG/M metagenome (GOLD analysis project Ga0334722, IMG submission 207210) | Sediment microbial communities from Yellowstone Lake, YNP, Wyoming, USA - C3_bottom | ecosystem: Environmental > Aquatic > Freshwater > Lake > Sediment | place: USA: Wyoming | collected...
GGATGACTCAAAAATGAATAGTACTCTTTTCATACATATTTTTTCAAATAAAAACTTTAGAAATAAATATTTTGGAAATCAAATAGGTAGTGGCATCCCTAATTTTCCAGCCATGCCTGAATTTAAGAAATTCAAATTTATTTATCCACCAATTAAATTACAAAATCAATTTGCCTTAATTGTGGAAGAAATTAAAGCAATTAAACAAAAAATGCTTACGCAGGCTGAATTATTTGAAACACAGTTTCAATCGAGGATGCAAAAAGCATTTTTACCTGCCAATTAATGTACTATGTCAACAATATTTGCTACAAGAAGAGGCTTTCTATACCAAGACATGTATGCTGTTCTACAGTTCTTGAAGTATTTTCAGTCCAAGCAAATAACTGAATTTTATGTGGATTACGTCTTTAATACAGCCAATCAAGGTTCTATTGATATAAAAATAATTTTGGCTGGCGGTACAACAAAAATCATAGAAGTAAAGTCTGGTGAGAATTTCAAACAAGATAAACGAAAAAAAGAAACATCTGAAGTAAGAGAAGCATTTATCGAATTGGTTGAATGCGCTGGATTAGGCAATGGGGTTTTGAAATACTTTGTTTTAAGCCCAGAATTTAAAGGTAGACCAAAGATTTTTGAATATTGGCAAAATCTTATTACACTAAAAACATTCCCCACTTTTCGTTCAGCTGAGGCTAAAAGGATTTCCAAATGGTTCTATATTAAACTTTCCATCACACAATTTTCTACTCATGAGTCTGTGTTTGATTTTATTAAAAATTTAGAAATAGAATGTAGTGATAATGATGTTCACGACAATGAAAATGATCATAATTCTCCAATTGAGGATTCCATCATTCAAAAAATCAGAGATCTATCTGTAGATTTTGATGCAAACGGCACTGAATTAGAATTACCTTGTGATATGTTGTTCAATCAAATGGTTTATATATGTCAAAAATATGCCGGGACTAACAAAAATTTATGTGATCTTTTAACAGATCTTCTTTTGCGTTTTTTTAGTCAAAGAAGAATGATAAACAGGTCTGCTTCAAGTGATTTCAACGCCGCTTATGAAGATATAAAAAGATTTTACTCTACATGGAGAAGCCAACCGGTATTGGCTATTACACCTATGACACCAGACGCGTCTGTTGTTGAAATTGCAGAAGGAGGGACAATAAATGAGTAAATCAGGCGGCCAATCTACTTTTAAGGGGGTAAATGCTCAATCTTGGGCAGCTTTGTCATTGTTTTTACAATATGCTAGAACTTCAAATTTAGACCATATAGCTTTTGAGCAGGATAAGCTCAAAGATTTTGATTTAGTTTTCTCTAATAAGAGAAAAATTATATGTGAATCAAAAACAATAAAAATAACTCATGCACTTCTTAAAGAGATTCTGACCAAATTGATTGATAATGACAAAGTTGAAGAAAACGATGAAATACTAATAATCTGTCAGGCTGTAAGTCCTGATGTAGAGAGTGACGTTGAAAATTTAAAGTATTTTGAAAATTTGAAAGGGAAACTTAAGAAGAAAGGTTTTACAGACAAACATATTGATTTAATTCCAAAAGTTAAGTTTTGGAAAATAGATCAGAATAAAAATCAACTAATTGTTAGCTCATTACTTTCTGAAATATTAGGAGCCTGGGTACCAGATAAAACTTTCAATGAAATTATAAGCGATATTCTCATCGATAAAGTTTACAAAGGCTCGGAATCAGGTGGCATTTTAACAAGGAAAGACTTCTATCAAATGATAGAAGATCGAAAGAAACAGATTCAAAGTGATGCGGGTTATGAAGACGAGCAAAATGAAAAGATAGCAAGAATAGATGAAGTTTTAACTGCCATAAATAATCCCACAAAGAGAGCTTGGTGTAATAACCAAATTTCTCTTCTTACAACTACTCCAGATCTTTATTATTTAACAGTTAAAAAACTTGAAGGAATTCCGAACTTAAAATTAGCTGACTGGGATAACTTATGGAAAGCAACTTCCAGAGGAACATTCTCATTAAATATATTTGATATCTTTCAAAAGAATGTAAATGATAGTGGGAATCAAAAATATTTGATCGGTTTCCTTCCTAGCATATTAAACAACTTAATCAGTTTTTACCGACAAGAGTTCTTTGTTGTAGATATAGTGAAAATTTGCTCTACGATTATTGATCAAAGCAGATCATATGATAATGATATTTTTGATATTCTTAAGAGTCTTATAGAGGCAAGCAGTAAAGATTATTTCTATGTTGAAAGATGGCATGATCGTAAAGAATGGGAACAAGAAAACATAACAGAAGCTCTAAAGACTCTTTATGAAAAAACTAATGAAATAACTAAAGAAAAAATTACTAGTTTTATCTTTGGATTTTTTGATCTAGTAGAAGATGACGGTCAATTTTGGCATTACACTCCAAATGCTATATTTGAAATTCTTAAATCTTATGTTCAGGGTGATGTTGAAAATAGGATTTTATCCTTATCAAAAACCTTATCTGAGCAGTATGTTAATTTTTATAAAAGGTTTGGCAAAAAGTCGATCTACAAAGGATGGGAGCATATTGGCTTTACCGATACAGATCGGCACTTCTTAACATATATTCTTCAACCAGTGTTAAATGAATATTACGATACAAATCCTGAAGGAGCTTGGGAATTCATTACTAAGAAGCTAATCACAAAAAAAGAATCTGAAGTTTCTGAAGATAGGCCTGACTTCTTGAACAGGGCAGCAATTCCAATAATTATAAAGGCATATCAAAATTCAGATCATAGCGATGAAGCACTTACCATCCTGAAGTGGTTTGTGGAAATGAGAAGAGGTATTCCCCACAAGACAGAAATTATCTATAAACATGTTTTGGGTGGTTCTCTATCAGACGAACAAAAATGGACACTAGTTAATTTACAACTTTCATTTAAGCCCTACAAAGGCTTGCCAGCAAACCACATTGTCGAAAAAATTGTTAGTGAACTTGCAAACACAGGACACTTAGAAGCAATTGAGATGTTAGATTTGTGGGCAACTAACCCTGAATATAATAAATTTAGGGGTATACATGAAGGCAATATAACTAAAACTGTTCCTGGTCTTCTTGCGAATCCAAAAACTAAAACAAGAGGCATAACGCTTCTAAAGAAATTCTTAGATAGCGACTTTTTTATTGAGAAACAAGGTTTATGGGATGTATGGGAAACGGCTAAGGTTCTCACAACTCTTTTAGTAGAAGAATTTGATGAGGGTGTATCCATCATTGAAAAGATATGGAAGCAAGATTCTTTATCAAAGAACCAACAAGTTTTAATAACAAACGGTATTAATGGACTTGATAAGGCCGATGATCTTGTTATACGAACTTATGATGAAATTGTTTCTAAGTGGTTAGACGATTGCAATGATGATATAGATATTTTGATTAATAAAATACCCGATATTCAATCAAGAACATCCATTGTTCAATTTGGAGAGAAACTAGCAAAAACAAGAAAATATGATGCTGCATTAAGAATTGCCAAAATTTTTATAAACGATCCTGACCCAACAAATGAGAATGCCCTAGACGATCCAGAAGGAAAACATAACTACCACGAGTTGGTAAAGAGTGGTAAAGACGTTAATCAAATTGCAACTATTAGAACCTGGGTTGCATGGCTATTGCAAAGCATTGCTGTCCTTCACGGCAGGAACTATATTCCTGAAATTATTCCACTTGTCGAAAAATTAACTAGAGATCCTAATTATTATGTAAGAGCTTACTCTTGTATCCCACTAGAACAGTTAGCAAAAGTGAGGCATACAGTTTTGCCACAAGACAAAAACACGAGGTTTCTTGATGTTAAGTATGCACAACAGATTGAAAGTATTGCTTATGCAATGCTTCGTAATAAAGAAAACTTATCCCTAGAACAGGTGATGATGGGAGTGTTAAGAATTTTCACAAATATTAGAAGTATAACAACTGAAGAAGCTAAAGAAATATTGCTAACCTTATTAGAAACAAAAAATAATAAAGTTATTGAGGAAGCCCGTGTCTTATTTATCTTTTTTGCTGAGTACAGAGCAAATTCAATTAATGAAGATAACTTAATACGTGTATTTACTAAAGAAAGAATAGCTCAACTAAAAACCTTTGATGATCAATACTTTAAAGATTTATTGATAAAAGTATTAAGAGACTATCCAAGTGAAGTGAGAGCAGGATTTGCTTGGGCATTTTGGCATTTGCCTAAAGAAGAAGGGGCAAAATTTGAAGAGGCATTTAACATCGCGCATAAATACCTCTCCATTCTTGTTAAGTCATACGAACATGAGGTAATGACAAATGCATATTATTTTATTGAGGAGTTTATTGATCAAAAATTTAATGAATGTTTTGATTTATGGAAACAATGTCTTACTGTAGAGCGACCATTCCTAAAAGATAAAATAACGAAAGATAATTTTTACGAGATGCATTGGTGGCCATATCACTATAATGGGAAAATACTAGTTAAAGTTGCGGAAGAAAAAGGCGAAGAATATTTTTTACAATGGTTAAACTATCTTACAGATTACCCAGAGGGTGTAATTATTGCCAACGATTTAGGTCTAGTAATAGATAAACTTGTAACATTTCCCATTACTGATCAGTCCAAAGAGATTTTCAAAAAACTTGTTGTTCGCTACCCTGAGAATTTTGAAAAAATGAAAGGTTGGTTGGGAAATGGGAGTTAAACTTAATGAAATATCTGAATGATGAACAACAGTATGTAGACCGCTATGACCTTCATACAGTTGAAGAATGCCTCGATACCGTAAAAATGTTCCAGGAAATCTATCAAAAATGCTTAGTAAATGATGAGCTTAAAGATCTTTCTCAAGAGGACAAATTAAAAGATACAAATATCATGCTTCATCGAACTCTTTTTGCCATAAAAGGAAAAAGGTATGAAAAGAAAAAGGAAGTTATCCGGAAGTGGATGGAAGAAGACAAACTAAAACAGGATAAGCAAGATTACACTCCAACCCCCAAAGGTATTGTCTGTCCTCTTTGTAATGCTTCGATGAATTTCAATATCACAAAACATCTCGACTTTACCTATGACGACCCAATGATGAGGATGATGTTTCTTTTTAAGTGCAGTAAATGCGAAAAACAGCAATGGGTTTATGACGACGGTGAAATTCGTGTCTCAAAACCTGACCTTTGTCCTAAATGCAAAGAAGAAATAGATATAAAAGCCACTCGAAAAGGCAAGGTCATTACTTGGAAACATAAATGCAAAGCCTGTGGTTATACAAAAACAGAGATTGATGATCTTGCCAAACATGATGATGAACACAAGAAATGGCAGGAAGATCAGAATAAGAAGGAAGAAGAAGGCAAAAAACTTCTTGAAAAGTACCGAGAGGAGTTTTGTCTAAATGAAAAAGACGGCATAGAACACGTTGAAACGCTCGAAGCTCTCGAAGTTGGGAATGAAGTGTACGAGGAAGAAAAACTGAAGTTCGACGACAAAGCCTACCAGACGGCAGTTAACTTAAAAAGACTAACTGTTCTTGAAATTGAAAAACTGCTTAGCGAAAAATTGGAAAAGGAGAAGTACGTTAAGTTCACATTGGATAAACCAGATATGGGCAGATTCGTTACTATCCCCTTTAGTGTTTTAGATGCAAACTCAACACGAAATCCTAATATAAGTGAGGCAACCCTCAAGAAACTCCTGAAAGACATTTTAGAAGATACAAACTGGAGATTGATGAGTAATGGAATACATTACCGTCTTGGATATCTCTCCGGGACATTGAAGGCATACGAGCAAGAAGAAGATTTACTTGAGTTAGTCGGAGCTACAAAGGAAGTAAAAACACCTAAGTCAAAAATTGATCCAGAAAAACGAGCTAAGTATATGAACCATAATCTTGTACAGCTCGCAAGAATGTCTGGTGAGTTTGATGGGATCGAGACAACACGGAAAAGAAGACTTGAGAAGGAGCCAGAAGGGTTTTTCCTTGATGACGGGAAGGGTCCATATTCCTGTGGAATCTGTGGTGAAGGAGCATATGGAAAAGACATTTGGTGGACGTTAAATGGCCTATGGTGCAGGGATTGCTGGAACAATATCAAAGCAGGCGTTATTCCACCTATCAAGCATCGCCATGATGATAAAAGTAATTGGTTTGAGAGATGGCAGATCACATCTAATCACGGAGTCCATCCATCTTCGATTAAAAAACTTAGGAGAGAGGGTTTACTCCATGGCAGAGATTTGAAAAGGAAAGATGGAAGTGATTATTTCACTGTCTATCTAATCAATGAAAATCAGGAGTTTTTAAAAAAGTATCCCAAACAGGATTCAAAGACTAAAATGACTATATCCGATTCGAAAGGGAAGGAAATTCAACTATGACCAAAGCTAAAGAGGAAATTTTCAAAGAAATCGCTACTACGGTGACTAATGTAGTAAAGATGTACTCCTTGAATGCTGAAAAACAGGTGGATGAAAAATTCAAAATACAACTTGCCCACAGTATTTACATACTCACTCACATATATGTGCTGATAAAATTCGTTGCGGATCATCCTAAACAAGATGAGGTAACAGATGAGCTTTTTGATTCACAGATATTGATAGGGCAAGCGTGTAATAGCATGCTCGCTGCAATTCAATTAATTAGACAAGGATATCCGTTAGAGCCTCAATTCCTCATGAGGGTAGCCATTGAAAGCCTATCGTTGGCAATAAGTTTTCATTTTGATGAAAAGTCATACGCACAATATAAAAATATGAAATTAAGTGGAAAAGATTGCATAGGCACTGCAAAAAAGGCACTTAAAGAAATCGGCCAAATTTACGGATTATTAAGTGAGGTTACCCATCCATCCAGAAAGACTACTGGCAACAACTATAACGAGCGATCTGGTTCGATAATAATCGGAGGTGGATATACCGACCATCTCTCTCACAGGGTACTTTTTAACTTTTCACTACTTAACTATTTACTCTTAACTCTTTGGAAAGGTTCGGAGCTTATATTCTATTCATTTGAAGATGAGCCAAAGTTTTGGATCGAGAAGGACGGTGGATACAATTTGAAGCTAGATGATTCGATTAAGCAATTGGTAAAGACTATTGGAGAAGACTTCAAAACTGCTATTGCCGCCATTGGAAAAGATGAGTAATTTTAGTACAAACAACATAAATATATCAAACTATGTCAGTTAGAGACTGAGACATTACCCTTTTATAGTGTCTCATTTGTCTCATTTAGCCTTGATGTGAGACAATTAGTTATAAGGATGAAAGGGTCCTAGACCGGCCCGCTCAGCACAACTTCGGATAAAAAAGAATCTCCGAGCGTCATAGTTTATGATAGAAAGCGATAGTGAAACAGCTTCAAAGCTATCCATGATTTTAAGTAATTTTATTTTCGAGCAGGATTTCCGTTTGACAACAATACTTTTATATGCTAATATTTAGTGTATCTAACTATGTTTAATCCTAAAACAACAGATCAGGAAATAATTTTATTCATATATAAAATATCCAGGCTCGTCAGAAAACATGTGGTTGACCCATCTTCTGTAGTCGAAGAACCAAGTATGTTGCAACTACAGTTGCTTATGAATATATCGCATGGCGCGGTTACCATGAGTCAGATTGCTCAAGAGTTATATATTAAACTTCCAACCGCCACATCTTTGGTTGATCGACTGGTTGAAGCGGGATACGTGAAACGAATTAGCGATAAACTTGATCGAAGGATCACAAAAATTGATCTGACAGAAAAAGGTAAACGAATCCTTATTACTACAATGAAAGCAAAAATGAAGAAAATGAAATTTATCTTAGATAAACTTTCTACCGATGAGAAAAAAGCATTGATTTCCATCATGAAAAACCTCCATAAAAAGTTAGAAATCCATTCTTAAGCTAAACCATGAAAAAAAACATATCTTTTGTTGTTGGAGTTGTGGCCTTAAGCATTTTATTCGTCCTTGCATTTTTACAAATGGTTAATGCAACCAATAAATACTCTCCCAAAACAGAAACAATTTCTGTTAAAAAAGTTGCTTCTGAAATCATGGCTGATGGACAGATACGATCTCAAAACGAAGCGGTATTACATTTTCAAATTGGCGGAAAAGTAGTCTATCTGCCTTTTAAGGAAGGCGACTTAATAAAGCAAGGTCAAACCATTGCTACGCTAGATACATATATCATTCAGAAACAACTTGCCTCGGCTCTTGATACATTCAGATCAACCCGCGATACCTTTGACCAGACAAAAGACAATATACAAGACAATGTATTTAAAGCTCAACAAACTAATCCCTATGACAATTATGCAAAAGCCGGGATGGACGTTGGTACAGAACAGAATGTCATAAACAATGTTGCCAAGCGCATACTCGATCAAAATCAGGCAAATTTGGACAATTCGGTTATTCAGGTCGAAATTGCCAATTACGCTTTCACTTTTTCCACTTTAGTCTCACCAATTAACGGTGTGTTAATTCATCAAGATATAACATCTCCACAGGTGATGGTGACTCCACAAAACGCCTTTTCGATCATTGATCCAGACACGTTTGTCTTTAGAGCAAATGTTTCAGAAAGCGATATCAACTTTGTTGAAGAAGGAGCCCAGGTAACAATACAATTAAATGGGCAAAGCAATAAAAAAATAACCGGTACAATTTTGAAAATATATCCCGATAAAATTTCTCTTCCAACTGGAGAAAGCGTTTACCAAGTTGATGTCGGAGGAACTGAAATCGCTCAACTAGGGAAATACAAACAAGGAGGAGTCGTTTTAATTAAAAATAAACTCAATACTTCGGTTGTACTTGTCCCTTCGTGGTTAGTGTTATCAAAACAATATGTCTGGGTCTTTGAAGATAATAAACCGATATTAAAATCAATTAAAACAGGAGAAACCAGCGGCAGCGATACCGAAGTAATAGATGGACTGAATAATACGGAAAAAATAATACTCAATCCTACCACTCTTATTAAAAATAAATATCCATTGTTATAAAAAAACCATGAAAAAGATATTAGCTCGATTTAATAATCCATTGGTAATAAAAATCATTACTGTTTTTATAGTTTTTTTCTCTGTTTTGGGAGCTGCCTTTTTTTATTTAAAAACAAAACAAAGAGTGAGTATTGAAAATTCTGTGGTATCTTCTCCTATCATTTCTCTTTCACCCTCGGTCCCTGGAAAATTAAAAAACATAAGCGCCATTGAAGGACAGAGAGTGAAAAAAGGTGATGCGGTGGCGGTAGTTGGAACAGAAATTATACGATCATACACTGATGGAATCATTGTTGAAACGAATAAACAAATAGGTAGTTTTGCTTCGCCTCAAACTCCGATAGTCAAAATGATAGATATCAATGAAATGAGAATAGACGGTACGATTGATGAAAATAAAGGATTAAACCAGATTAAGGTGGGGCAGGTAGTATCTTTTACGGTTGACGCTCTTGTCGGTAAAACCTTTTGGGGATATGTTGATGAAATTGCCCAATCTGCCAAACAGACAGGTGCAACCTTCGCCATATCAAGCGAGAGACCGACTCAACAATTTGAGATCTATGCTCGCTTTGACGCGAATTCACATAGGGAAATAAAAAACGGCATGTCAGCGAAGATGACGGTATATACCAACATGCCATAATTCTCCTCTTATGAAAGACGCAAAAAAACCACCAGTAAATCCTTGGCTTGTACTTGCAACCGTAATGGTTGCAAGTTTTTTAGGTAGACTCGACGGTACGATCGTTAATCTTGCCTTGCCAAAAATAATTAAAGACTTTGGTATTACCGTATCACAGGCTGGCTGGATCTCAACGGCATATATTATAGCCAACGCTATTTTTGTTCCGATTTTCGGGAAATTAGGAGATTTAATAGGACGTAAATTATTATATGTCGTTGGTATCCTGGGTTTTACTATCACATCAATGTTTGCCGGATTATCTTTTAATCTTCAATCATTGATTGTCTTTCGTATTCTCCAAGCCATAACAGTATCAATTGATTATCCCATAGCCCTATCTATAATTGCTCATACATTTCAGGATAAGAGCCAACGAGCAGAAGCAATGGGATTATGGTCGGCAATTTTTGCCGTAGCTATTGTATTTGGACCATTACTCGGAGGTCCGTTGATCGATATATTTTCGTGGCGATCAGTATTTTATATCAATCTGCCTCTTGGGCTTTTGGGTACTTTTATGGCAATACGTTTTATTCAAGAGCCGGTGAAAAAAATAAAAGGCTTAAAGGATTTTGATATTGCCGGAGCTTTGTTTTTAGGTATTTCTCTAGGCGTCTTAGTTTTGGTTCTCGATCAGGGACAATCTTGGGGATGGACAAGTCAAAAAAGTATGATTACTTATATAATAACAATTGTCTCTTTTATTATATTTGTACTTATAGAGTCTAATGCTAAGGAACCGGTAGTTGATTTGAAGTTTTTTAAAATCCCTACTTTCACCGCCGCAATTATTACTTCATTTATTTCCTTTATGGGTATGATGGGAGGTATGTTTACATTACCTATATTTATCCAAACATATCTCGGATATTCAGTTACAAAAACGGGTTTGCTTTTTATTCCTATGGCGCTCGGGATGATGATTGCAGCTCCCTTAGGCGGTCGACTTGCTTCAAAGATAGAACCAAGATTTTTAACATCATTTGGTATGTTTGTAGGAGCTTTTACCATGTTTTTGTTTTCCGGAATTGATATTAAATGGACGGGCGCTGATATTGCCCTACGTTTATTTATATTTGCTGCTGGATTAGGTCTGGGAATGGCCCCTTTAACAAATGCTGCAACCTCAACCGTACCCACTCATGAAATAGGTATTGCTTCCTCTGTCTTGGCCTTAGCCCGTAATATTGCGGGAGCTTTTGGAGTTGCCATCTTTGCTTCTATTTTTACTAATAGTATTACTACCAATCTCTTGTCTCTGCAAAAATATTCTGTTGTTAATAGTCAATCACCTCTTGTTTTAGGACAGGTAATGGCTTTAATGGGCTTAAAAGCCAACATCCTTTCTTTTTCTACGGTATATAAATCAGCAATGTTTTTCATGATTATTGGTGGATTTGCTGCATTATTTGTAAAGGAAAATAAACGAGATTTTGTTGGCACAGAAAAAACATCTCATCCGATTGAATATTAATTGTATGAAAAAAATTATCCACAACAATATTTACTCAAGATCGTAGCCTGGAGAAGTGATAAAATTAAAGTGAGATTACAAGATTGAAAGGGCTTCAACCGACCCGCTCAGCAGACTGCATTTTAACCGCTGCTCGACAAGATAATAATAAGCGATAAAAAATATATTCTGGAGAAGACAGAATTAAGAGCAAATTAAGGAAGAGACCTTGGTGCTTTTGATATACTGCAGATATATGAAAATACTGTTAACCGGAGCGAGTTCATACGTTGGTGCAAGACTCTATTTTGATCTGAAAAACGCATATTCCCTTATCGGAACATACTTCCACAACCAATTATCACCACGGTTTATCAAGCTGGATGTAACTGATAAAAACAGGGTAGAAAAAACTATTAAGGAAATTAAACCGGAAATTATTATCCATGTTGCCAACTATCCAAGCGTAAGAAATTCGGTGAATAATGAGGAAAATTTTACCGCATTGAATAAAAAGACTACGGAATATATTGTCGAAAACGCAAATAAAATTGGCGCAAAAATGATTTTTATTTCATCTCTCGCCGCAACCAATCCAAACGATGTGTACGGGAAATTCAAGATGGAATCGGAAGAATCGGTTAAGACAGTGAAAGCAGGGTATCTCATTCTCCGTCCTTCTTTGATCATAGGCTTAAGTCCCAATACTCAAAACGACCGGCCGTTTAACCGGATGTTGAAATGTCTTGATGACAAAACAAAACAGGGAGCATTTGATACCTCATGGAAATTGCAACCGACATATGTAGGACATCTGTCCCAGATAATAGATAAAGCAATAAAAAGGAATTATTGGAATAGAACGGTTTCTGTATATATCGATGAAATGACCACGCAGTATCAAATTGCCAAAGATATTTTAAAACGGTTCGATATATCCGTATTGCCTGAGGACAAACACATAAATATTCCACAAGCAACAGAAGATCTTGCGGAAATGAGGAGTTTTAATGTAGTTCCTGCAACATACAAAGAACTCATTGAAACAATAACCGGTGAAATAAAAAACAGGAATCAATTTGTATTGTAATTTTCATATGTTTAATTCCAATTTTACCGTTTTAAAGAATTGATTATTTCGAAAAGAAATATTATCATAATACTATGTGGAACAATGTTATGTATAGAAATTGGTGGACGTCGGGAGGAACTTCTCCTTTTTCAACATATTGGCCGGTTGTTTTTATCATTGTAGTGATTGAGTTTATTTTGAAAGGAATGGCACTATACCGGTCGGCGCGGAACGGACAGAAATATTGGTTTGTAGTAATGCTGGTAATCAATACCATTGGTATTCTGCCATTAATCTATCTTGTCTGGTTCAGTAAAAAAGACGCTCCGGTAAAATTACAGGCAGCTTCATCACGGAAACCTAAAAGAAAAAGAAATTAACTTCGTATATAATTGCCGGTATGGTTGAGAGACCTAGATCAAATGGGAAGGAAGAACTGTTTGATCCAGATAAACTGCACGGGATTCTTAAAAGAAAGGAGAAAGGTAATGGAAATGGCTCGAGTTCCAAAGATCTTCAAAGCGAAATAAGGAGAGCTATAGAGGAGGCGCGGGGTTCAGAGACAATTCAGTATGAATCTTTCTCTGAGGTTTCTGAACCAGAAGAAAATGATAGTGATCGCAATACTTTTTCAGGAACAATAAGCGTAACCGATCTACTTGAAGATCAATTCGTCGGAGATGGAAGACGACCTAAGGATAAAAAATTAGGCCAAAAGAGAAATAGACACGGAAATGGAAAAAAAAGAAGATTTGGACAATTTAGAAATAAATTTAGTTAGTATAAAAGCGATATAACTATCATAAATAAACGATTAGAAAAAATTGTTATAATCCAGCTATGGAAATCAAAAACTCCGTTGCAATAGTGACAGGTGCCTCTTCGGGAATAGGGTATGCGACTGCAAAACTTCTTACAAAAAAAGGTTCGAAGGTTGCCTTAGTTGCGCGGTCAAAACACAAGCTGGAAAAACTGTCGAAAGAACTTCCTGATTCTTTTGTCGTTGTAGCAGATATGACGAAGAAAGATCAAATCGTTTCAATGGTAAAAAAAGTTCATAACCATTACGGCAAGATAGATACTCTCGTCAATAATGCCGGTCAGGGATATGATGCACCGGTTGAAAAAATAAATATCGATACCTATCACAAAGTGTTTGATCTTGATGTAGTAGGACCAATCATTGCTATGAAAGAGGTAATTCCGATTATGAAAAAGCAGGGAAAAGGGTCTATCATCAATATCAGTTCCGGAACAGCGCTCATGTATTTACCAAATATGGCAGGATATTCTTCTCTGAAACGGGCTTTGGTTGGAATAAGTCTCACTGCACGCGAAGAACTGAAAGACGATCATATTTCGGTGAGTGTTGTATTTCCGTATATTACCGACACCGATTTTGAAAAAAATACGATTAAAGATGTTGAAGAAAAAAAATGGTCAGGTGATGGTCCTCCTCAACCTCCTGATTCAGCAGATTACATTGCCGAAAAAATAGTGAAAGGAATTCAAACAGGCGAAGCTACAATCTACGCACATGAGTGGATGAAAAGATAAAATGAATGAATATTTTTGGCTCTTATAAATGATCTTCTGTATCCGCTTCTGCCTCTGCTTTGGTTTTATGGACTATACCATCTTTATGATGGGGAGGTGAATAGATCGTATACATTTTGAGTTGTTTGTCCGGTGAAGTATTGATGACATTATGTTGCATACCGGCCGGTACGATGATTGCATCTCCGTCTTTTACCGAATGTTCTTCGCCGTTTATAACAACCTTTCCTTCTCCTTCTTCAAAACGGAAAAACTGATCGGTTACCTCATGGATTTCCATACCTATTTCTTCACTGGGTTGGAGGCACATAAGAACGAGTTGTGAATATTTTGCTGTATATATTACCTGACGAAAATAGGTATTTGATAACGTTTGTTTTTCGATGTTTCCTGCAAATCCTATCATACTTTTATTCTACATCATTTTGTAATAGTTAAAGGTTATTTTGTATAATCCATTCATGACAAAATTTCTGACAATATTTTTTCTTTTTCTTCTTATCGGTATCGGGATTGCTTTAGGATATTCTTTCTGGAAAAAGCAAAAAGTCACGGTAGTTATTCCGGTTTCCCCAAAGGAAGAACGGTTTTCCATTGAACCTCCTCCGAAAGAATCGAAAACAGGAACTGTTTCTACAATGTCAGGTCAAATCTTGTGGGAGTCGAGGATTGCAACGGCACCTGCAGAAATTAAAGAATTAAAACAAGTGCAACAAGGAGAAGTTTTGGAAACAGGAAAAGATGGGCAAACGGTCGTTATTTTTAGCGATTCCGTATCAATCACTCTGTCTCCGGAATCTAAAATTGAGTTTATCCAAACCCTTCCGGTTAATTTTGTTTTCAAACAAACAAAAGGCGAAGTAAGTTATCTGAAAAAAGGAATAATTCCTCTTTCAATCCGATCTTTGCATTTGCTCATGACTTTTTCAGACGGAGAGTATGTATTAAATACGGATTCCGACAATCACACATTAGAATTAACCGTCAAAAAAGGATTGGTCAAAGCTGCGTATAATACAGTTTTGTATGAAACACAAGGCGTGGAAATCAAAGAGGGTGAAAAATATATATTTAATGACGATACCAGAATCGGTGAAATACAATAATTTATTTATACGATTTCAAAGGATTAAGGATAGTATTTCCTTCATAACCTAATGCCCATAAAGCAATTCCCCCCAGATCATATTTGTCCGCCAACGTTACTTTTTCACTGACTGATTTTTCATTTGGAAAATATATTTGATGATATGAACCGGTTTTATCATCTTTATAGATCATGAGCGACTCTTTTGTCGTATTATCGAATGTTACCATACAGTTAGTACAGAATTTTATTTGTTCTTCCACCCTTCTGTTACTGGCGATAAGTCCTGATCCGGGAATAGTTCCACTATGTGGTGTATTGTCGATGGTTTCCCATTCATATCCGTACAATGGAATACCAAGTAGTATTTTTTCCGGAGGGATAATGTGCATTGCTTCTTTGACAGACACTTCGGTATCGAATTCCTCATTATTTCCTGCTCCACCAAGCGGCCCGACTGCTCCGGTGACAGAGGATCCCTGATAATGGAAGTCGTATGTCATGAGGACTACATAATCGACTGTATTGGCGATTGAATTGAGGTCGATAAGATATTTTTTGAATAATACGATCGGGCTGACGTCGATGGTAAAAGTCCCCAGTTTTTCCTTGTCTATTTGCTGTTTGACTGTTTTTACAAACGTAATGAAATTGGTCCGTGCTTCATCCGAGGCAGGAAAAGCGCTTTCAATATCCAGATTCAAATCAGTAAATCCGTAACTCTTCATGATTGGCGTGATTTCCTGCATTAACTGTTGGGCATGGGTAACCGGATCCTCAAGGAGCCCTCCAATATTTTCTTCATTGCCGCTGAAAACCAAAAGGGATTTTTGCATGTTATTTTTCTTGGCGGTTTCCAGAAAAGGGTTTAGCCTCCCGCTTGTTAGTGCTAACGAGCCCGGTTCCGATTCACCGGGATTGGTGAATTTCATTATGGTTCCGTCTGGAGATACGGTTAGACCGAAATACGTCAAGATATTTATGTATTTTGTATAGTTTTTGTCCGCTTTATTAGTCAACCAATAGGGAAGAAAGCCGATGACTTTATGTTTTTCCTGGGCTAATGGATTGAGAATGATTCCATCACTTGGCTTGTGATAGAGAAAATTGGTTACTAAGGTAAACCCGATCAACAGTCCAATGAATAATCCTCCGAAAACGGCAATGATTTTTCCAATCATCAAACAATTATAAACAATTATCTTCTTAAGATAAGCGCTATCAGAACTGACGTAACAATTGATGTTACTGCTGCCGTTACTAATATGGTTGTCTGGTTGCATGAACATCCTGTCTGTTGTTGGGGAACTGCTTGGGTAATTACGGTTGTCGGCTGCATAGTTGAAACGGTTGGTGTCGGTTCTTCTTTTTTTGCCGTGCTGTCATCTTTATATAACCGTATGGCGCCTGTTCCTCCCGGTTTCAGACATTGTTTGTTCTCTGGGATTTCGGTTGTGTACGTTCCTTTGGGAAATAACTTATTTATTATGTAATCACCGTTGCACCATTGCTTCTGGTATGGATCGCACTGGCTTCTTGTTACGTCGAACTCCGCAAATTTTTCACCATCCTTTAATAGTTTTACCGGTACGCTTGTTTCTCCCTGACCCCAGTTGTACCAGATCTGGAACTTGGTGATATTAATGTCTTCTTTCAACTCCCATTCCGATTTATTAGTCATCTGGCATGCACCAAGATAATGATTAGTAGAGTCAAAAATCTCAACATCCGCAGCATTTACTATGGCTGTCACAAAAAATAATGCTATAAATAGCAATGAGAATAAAATGATTTTCTTCATTTTCAATTCACCTCCTGTCTGTACTAATATATTACGGTCCAGTTGCGATTCCGTTTACTTTCCAGAGATTCCCGATTTTTTCCAATGTGATCCATCTGATATTTTTTCCGTTATCCCAGCCGTAATAGGGAATCGGTGCATTTGCGGAATCGGGATTCATCTTTACGTCCATCGTTACTTTATACGTATGTTTCGTTTCGGTCCATTCTTCTTGCATAGACGGTTCGATACTTGAAATGTTCATGGACATGATTGCGTTAAACTGGACCGCCCATGCTTGTTTCTCTGAATCGTTATTGACGTTCATCATGCCAACCGCATCCGCAGGCTTCTTTTCCCCGATGAGACTGAAAAATGACCGGATAATGTCTGTTTCCTGAGGGAGGGG
>Ga0334722_10003427_pt1 | contig 17080 bp, 18 predicted proteins | sample C3_bottom_MG_FD_207210 | JGI IMG/M metagenome (GOLD analysis project Ga0334722, IMG submission 207210) | Sediment microbial communities from Yellowstone Lake, YNP, Wyoming, USA - C3_bottom | ecosystem: Environmental > Aquatic > Freshwater > Lake > Sediment | place: USA: Wyoming | collected...
GCTTCAAATCCTTCGACTACTACAGGACTATCATTTACCTCGTCGCCGGAAAGCTTAAGTTCCCGGAACTGTGTTGCAAATGACTATTATGAGTAACTCTTACCCACACAAAACGGAAGAGAACCATCCATTCTATCTTCATGCCGGGTTTCCGAGTTGCGTTAAGGAGTTACACGGTATTAAGAATAAACGGTATCCGTAAGTTTTGCAAGAAATATTTTGGGAATAGAAAAGCTCTATAACGGCGGCTCCCCGTCGGCCCTGCATCACCTGCCCCCCAACAAATATCTTGCATTAAACCCCGCCGGGGACTATCCTTTTCTTACAGGAAATAAAACAAAGGAGCTTCACTATTTTTCTCGCAATTACAGGCTCGATACTGGTCGGCGGGATAGGCTGGATGATAGGCGACATGTTCGGGATGATGACGGCCTACATGCTGAGCGTCGTCGGGAGCGCGGTCGGCTGGTACATCGGCAGGCGCATATCTCAGGAATACCTGTAACCCAGGAATTTTGTAGTTGCTCAATTTATTGAGCGCTTTTAAAATAATTGGGATGTGTCCCCAATTTCCTCCCAATTTCCTCCAATTTCCTCCCAATTTCCTCAAATTGGGGACGCATCCCAATTTCCCGCCCCAACAAAAAACCCACCCCCGTCGCCGGAGATGGGTTATGTCTTACGTATTGCGCCCGACTCCTTCAGGGTAGTGCGCACTTCTATAAAGCAGGCTCTTGCCTAATTCTTCAGGCTACCTTCTGAGATTTAATCTCGTACTGTATGCCCTTCGGGTCTGTTATTTTCTCCGAGGCGTCGAGTATCTCTATGGAGACGACTTTGCCGTCTTTGCTGTAGTCTACAATAATACCTTCTTTGATCTCGTCGCTTTCCGCCACCTCGTCCTGGGAAAGGATTAGGTCCAGAATGTCGCTATCGGAGTCATATATGACTTTCATTACTTTCTCCTTAAATAAAATATTTGTCGAACTTGGACGTCTTGTAAATGGTGATCACCTTGAAACCATCCGGTTCATAGACACCGACTACCCTCAACAACATATCTTTGCCAAGATGGGCGTCGAAATATATGCCCTGCAAAATCTCCCTTCCGTGCCTTGATGCCATCCTCGTTTGAGGGCTATCAACCACGGCCCTTAATGCCTCCTCGGGTATTTTTCTCCTCTGCATCTCGAACAAGGCATGTTGAGAAATATTTATTTTCATCGGGCATGTTGTAAAGCATTAGTTACGAATTAAAACTAATATGCCGGCATAAAAAGAATAACCGGTATCAAATTGTTTTGCAAGAAGTTTATGCGGTACCGATGCCTCTTACACCGGCTGCCCGCAACTCAGTCTTCCGCCCTGTCCAATACATGTATCGCGGGCCTGCCGTCTTTTTCTACTACCTTGAAAAGTATGCGGTCGTTGGTGCCGGCAAGGAACACCGCGAACATGTAGACCTTGCCCACCTGTAGGTTCTGCGGAGGGATGAAGTTGTTCAGGCCGTCGGGCGGGACGCCGTACCTGACCTCGGTCAGCGGCGGGTAAGTGCCGAGCTTCTTGTTGATGAGCACCCAGACCTCTTTCCAGGCGTTTCCTTCCCTGACCTTGACGCCGACATAACCCACGTCGGCCGGCATGCTCGTGAACCAGCTCCGGGATATCCTGAAAGTCGGCCTCAGGGGGTCGGAGTCCGGGTCTATCTTTAGGTGCAGCCCGCCGAGCCCGGTCAACAGCACCAGGCAGGCTATAACTATGAGTCCGTCCCTGATATGGCCCACGTTATTTAACCCCTTTCGGCTCTTCGGCGTCCGACTTCCTTATATAAAACGGTTCGAGGGTGGACGGGTCCGAGGCCCGCCCGGCCTCAATCTCCTTCAGGCCCCGGAAAGCGACCGCCGCGCCTGACGGGTATCCGTAGGCCTTCGGCGCGAACAGCGCCTGACAGCAGAGCCTCGCCTCGAAGTACTCCCTGTATACGTAAGCCCCCTCGCCCAGGAACACGGTCGGCTCCTCTATCATATCCGCAAGCTCCTGCGGCGTGATTACAGTCGGAAGCATCAGCGTCTTCCGCACTGTGTCGGTCATCTTGAACATGGCGGCGTAGACCATCTTCTTCCGGGCGTCCAGCACAGTCGCCACCTGGTACTTGCAATACGGGAGGTTGTCCGCGAGCAGTTCGAGCGTTGACAGCCCGGCTACCGGCTTGCCCGTCCCGCATGCCAGCCCCTTGACCGCGGCAAGCCCGATGCGAAGCCCCGTGAAAGAGCCAGGCCCGGTAGTGACCGCGAACCCGTCCATGTCGGCCAGTGTGAGCCGCGCGGACTTCAGCAGTCCGTCCACGTGCATCATCAGCCGCTCTGAGTGGGTGACGGCGACGTTGGTCCGAAGCTCGGCTACAAGCTCCTCGCCGTCCACAATACCGACCGCGCCCATCATCGTGGAGGTGTCTATGCCGAGTACCTTCATGTCCCGGCTTTCATCCCTAAGTCGCGGGCCCAGTCTCCCGGCGGCTTGGAATTAAAAAAACTCTGGTGCGACGAGTATACCCCTATGTCGTAGCCATAGTCCGCGACAATGACAAGAGAGTCCGTCTTGCCAATTTCCGGGTAGCTCCTGAAGACAGCACGGGCGGACTTGTCGATGACGTCATGGAACGATTCCGGCTTGCTCTCAAGGTATACAGTCGCCTTAAGGTACCGCTTCCCGCCCCCGCCTATCACATATTTCCCGGCAATCACGCTCGAACTCCTTACCCCGGACACCCTTTCGAGTTCGGACTGCACCCTGGTCAAATCCTGAAACAGGTCCATGGAAACAAGCCTCGGCACGCCTATCACAAGGAACGCTATCAGGCACGCGAAATAGGCCGTGTATACGATGTAATGTAGCGTCGCGACCGACTTGCCGGTTGGCCTGCCTTCCGAGTCGGCCCTGACTACATACGTGCCGCAAATAAGGTCGTGCAGGGACTGGCGCGTATTCACGTTGAATATGGACAGATACACTATGCCGCCGCCTATCCCGAATATTATGACCGCGACCAGATAGAGGTATAGCATGTTCGGTCCGTCATATGAGAAGTTCAGGCCGTTTAAGAATATCGGGCCTGCCACTATAAGGAACCGCAAGGCGGAAAGACCGACAGGTATGGTCTCTCCCTTTCCGTCCACCACCTTGACCTTCAGGAGCTTCTTGCCGAAGGTCTGTCCGTCTCCCATCGCACTGTCCAGGGGGACGAAGTACAAAAGCGCCATTGCAAGACCTACGAGTTTGCCCCAGTTGCCCATCCGTGCGAATAATGCGCCGAAAAACAGGCCGAGCGCCAGCCCTGCCGCGCCGAGTATCAGAAAATCGACGGCAAAGCCGAAAAACCTCCTCCAGAATACCGCGACGCTTCTCACTCCCGCGGGCCTGTAGCTGAAACTCAGGTGGCCTTCGCCGTGCTGGGCATGTACATCTTCCGCCGCAACTTCGAGTTCGCTTTCCTCCATTTCGTATTTCTCCTTGCATTGAGGATAAGACTTCTTACTCGTTGCGCAGTCAGACACTACGGCAGCGCATATATCAGATAGAATTTTACTTGAAATTTCAACGGATGGCAAGAAATATGAGATAAACGCGGTGAAGTAGAATTCCTGGACGGCTGGCTCTGCCTGCTTATACCCTGCCCAGGACGAGCGCGGCGTTGATTCCCCCGAACCCGAAGGAGTTGGACAGCACAAAGTCCACCCTGGCCTTCCGGCCCGTGAGCGGTATGTAGTCCAGGTCGCATTCCGGGTCGGGAGTACAGAGGTTAAGGGTAGGCGGCAGGTACTCGTTCTTTATAGCCAGGGCGCATATAGCGGCCTCGATGGCCCCCGTCGCGCCTAACGGGTGGCCGTGGAACGGCTTCGTCCCGCTTACCGGTATGCGGTGCGCGTGCTCCCCGAGGGCGTGCTTTATGGCCTCGGTCTCGTTCCTGTCGTTCATAGGCGTGGAGCTGCCGTGCGCGTTGACGTAGCCTACGTCGGAGGCGGATACGCCAGCCTCGTCGAGCGCAATCCGCACGGCCGCGGCCGCGCACTCGCCGTCCGGCCTCGACGATGTCATGTGGAAGGCGTCGTTTGTCAGGCCGTACCCGAGCACCTCGGCGTAGAGTTTCGCGCCGCGCGAAAGGGCATGCTCCATCTCCTCCATTACGAGTATCGCGCCCCCCTCGCCCATAACGAAGCCGTCCCGGCCGAGGTCGAACGGGCGGCATGCGCCCTGAGGGTCGTGGTTCCTCCCCGTCATCGCTTTAATAATTGTGAACGAGCCGAACGTCAAGGGATAGAGCGGGGCCTCCGCGCCTCCGGCGAGCAGGACGTCCGCACGGCCGGAACGTATCATCTCAAACGCCTCGCCGACCGCTACCGTCCCGGACGAGCAGCTGTTGGAGTTGGTCATGTTTGGGCCTTTAAGCCCAAGCTCTATCGCTATATGCGAAGAACACGACGCGCCGAAGACGAGGAGCGCGAGTGCCGGGTTGACACGGTCGAGCCCGCGTTCGCGGAATACGTCGTGCTGCTCCTCGGCAAAGCCTATCCCGCCCAGGGCCGAGCCCATAATTATCCCGGCCCCGTCGTGCCTGGAGAGGTCGATCCCGGCATCCTCGACCGCCATCCTCGCGGACGCGACTGCGAACCCGGCGAAGCGGTCGAGCCGCTTCAGGCCTTTCTTGCTGACGAACGGGGCCGCGTCGAAATCCTTGACGACCCCGGCCACCTTCGTCCTGTGGTGAGTCGTGTCGAAGCTCGTTATCTCCGATACGCCTGACCTGTTCGCAAGGATGCCAGACCAGAGGCCGTCCACGCCCATGCCTACCGGCGTCACCGCGCCTATCCCGGTTATGACCACGCGACGCTTATTGGATGAAGGCATCCGGTTTCCTTATATCTTTATTTAGCCTCTCGCACTCGCTACCTGATAGCTCACTCGGATATCCCTAAGCTCGCTCCACTATGCCAGAAAAACTCGCTTCGCTCAGACAGTTTCTGGCATGGCCGTTACGCTTCGCTAAGGAATATCCTCTCGGTCGCTATAACGTTCGCTCGTCCCGAGAGGCGCTGCTTGTTTAAAAAACCTTTTTAAGTGCCGCCTTGTTTTCATCCTCAACAATCTGCTTAATCCGCGCCAGCGTTTTCCCGGCAATGTTGTGCACGAAGAAGCCGCCGACAATGTACCTGGCTATGAACGGGCCGACTATGGGCCACGGCGGGTTGAACTCGTGCGTTATGTTGACATACACGAGCCCGCCCTCCTCGCGCATCGTCCACTCGACGAACATCCCCTTCGTAGGGCCCTTGATATGCGTGAAGAGTATCCGGTTTTCCTCCGGTATCGGCTCCTGTATGGACATCCATTTGACCGGTATGCCGTCCCTGTGCGCAGCCATCTCAACAACACGCCGTCTTCCTTCCCGGCTGATGAGCGTGACCCACCTGTAGTGCGGCAGTATCTCCGGCCAGCGCGTCACCTCGGCGGCGAGCTCGAATACACGCCCTATCGGGCCCCTTATCGCTATGCTGTTCTCGGTCAGCATCACACTCCCCAGAGCTTCCCCGAATACATGTCCTCGAACGCCTCGTCGTAGAGCCTGAGCATCTCGGCCCGGTAAACCTCATCCACACGTACTGCCCTCTTCGCGTACATGGCGCAGTGGCCGCAGGTTCCGCAGCCCGTCTCCCGGCAGTCCCTGTCCCTGAAGCCCTCGATGAAACCGTCAAGCGCCTTGTTGTCCAGATACACCGGCTCGCCTTCGAGCGGGGAGAGCATCCCTCTCTTTGCCGCGAGCCTCCTGAGCTTCATCAGGCCCGAAATCCTGGCCGCATCGGGACGGAGGAAGTACCGCCAGAAACCAAGCCTCCCGGCAGTCCCGCCCGCCGTACTTTCCTTGTAGCCGTACGGCTGGATTAGCTCGAGCAGGTTCCCGTCGAACCGGCCCTCCGAGTACGCCCTGACCCTTTTCGCCATTACAGGAGTCGGCGCGCCGCGCTCCAACACCTTGAATGAGCTGTAGCCTATGTCGATATATGCGCCGAGGTCCTCCGGCCTGATGAACTCGGAACGGAGGTAGTTGGCGGGGTCCTTCAATTTTTCGTGCGAGCACTTGAGCACGCAGTAGTCTATCATAAAACCGTGGCTTTTGTGCCCTTTTTGAGAGGCGTGCGAGAGGTTGACCATGTGCTGGCCGGAAAGGGGGCAGTGCATCAGGCAGTTTGAGTTGACAATTAACTGAAGCTCCAGCCTGATTGCCTTCCTGATGCGCTCGAGCGCCCCGAAGTCGCGGTTCACCGATATGGACTCCAGCGTTATGCAATCGGCCCCCATGTCCTCCCAGAACCTCGCCTTCGATACGCAGTCCACGCGCGCGTAGACCCCGACCCGCACCTTCAGCTTCGGGTAACGCCTCTTGATTATGGGCAGCAGAAAAGGCAGAGATATCGTAACGGCCCCGATGCCGCAGTCCTCGACGAAATCGAGCATGCGCATCAGGTCCCTCTGCCCGCTTCTAGTGAACTCGCGGTTGTCCATGCAGGCGGGGTTAAGCAGGTAGTTGAAGCCTATGCCCCTTTCCCGAAGCTCCTGCACGTGACGCCTGAAGCCGGATACGCCGAGCGGCTGGAGCATGAACGAGGCACGGCCCCCGCCTATCCGGTCGGAGGTCAGCTTCCCGAACGCCTCAGTGACCGGGTACCCGGCCATCGCGTCCGCGAAGTCCGGCCTGAAGTTGGTCGCGACGGACAGCGTTATGTCTTTGCCCATACGCCCCTTCCCACAAGAGCCATGCGCCAGAACGGGTCGTCCACGACCCTGTAACCCTTAAGCCCCGCTTCGCCCGCGAGGGCTTCGAGCTCGCTATGCGTGTACGCCCTCAGCACCGAGAGCGGCCCATCGCAGCGGGTAAGGCGGTTCCCGGTCAGCAGGCGCGTAAGGATGTATATAAGCGCAAACGGTATCCAGCCACGCCTCAGGTCGCCCACGACGTATCCTGTCCCGGCTATCCGGGCGATGTTCTTAAGTAGCCGCATCGCATCGTCACCGTGGAAGTGGTGGAGCGCGAGCGAACACATCACGAAATCGAAGCTTCCGTCCTCATATGGCAGGTCGAGCGCGTCAGCGACCTCGACCTTTATCTCCGGGTAGTCCCGGGTAAGCTCCGAGGCGTGCCTGGCTATCGCCGGGTTTATGTCCACTGCCCTGACGCTTATACCGAGCCGGCTTGCCCTCGCCCAGTCCACCAGGGCGGCCGGCACGTCGGCGGAACCGGTGGCCACATCGAGGAGGGTTATCGTTCTCCCGCCGGGTCTCCCAAGCCCGTCAAGCAAGCCTGAGAAATGCCTTACCGCGGCCCGCGTCCCGCCCAGGTACCGGTTGACCTTCCGTATGTCGGCAAGGCTCTCCACAAGCTCCGGATAACACTGGGAACCGGCAGGCAGGTCGAGTAGTTCCGGCCCGGTCCTCCTTGCGGGTACGAAAGGCATAAAAACCTGGCCCATGCTTGTATTCGTGGAAAGAAAAGTGATTATTTTTCAGTATAACATATTCGGGGTTAAGGCGCGGAGATGAAAGGGAGCATTACGACTATTTCCAGTCACGGTTGATGACACGGTTTCCGGATAGCATGAGGTTCATGTAGCCCGCGTAGCGCCAGAACGGGGAGGGCAGCCTTAGCGCGGTACCCGCGAGCCTTAAGCCCCCAAGCGATGCCATGTGGGTATCGGACAGGAATATTGCCTTGCCAATCTCTCGGAGGTCGCGCTTCAGGATGTCGCGTGCCTCCTGCGGGGTCATCTTCGGCGTGAAATAAAATGTCGGCATGAGCAGAGGTGTGACGGCGTCCAGGTAGCCTTCCTTTATCGCCAGTTCGTGCATCCCGGTCTTCGGATATATCCTAATACCGGTTGTAATGAAGGCGTTGTCTTTCTTACCAAGCTTAGTGTTGATGAACCCGACGGTCTTGGCGAGCGTGCGCTCGTCCTCGCCCGGGCCGCCGAGCAGAAAACACCAGAGCGCCCTGATGCCGGACTCGCCCAGAAGCTCAGCCGCCCTGTTCACGTCGTCCTCTCCGAACCCCTTCCTGAGAGATGCGAGGGTGACGTCCGATGCGGCCTCCGGCGTGATGCCCGCCGCGGTAATGCCCGCCCTCTCCATAAGCTTGACCTGGGCACGGGTAAGCCCCTTAGGCGACATGGACGCGACATGGAAGCGCGCCTTCAGCCTCCAGCGTATTATCTCTTCCAGCAGGGCCTCCATGTAGCCTTCCGGCTGGTTGAACAAGCTGTCCACGAACTCGAACGTCCGGGCGCCTGTGAGAAATATCGCATTGGATATCTCCTCGGCCACGGCCGCGGGCTCTCTCAGGCGGTATACCCGCCCCTCTATCCTGTTGTAGGTGCAGTAAAGACAGCGGTTGGCGCAGCCCCTCTTGCCCTGGACCGGCAGGACAGGCTCGTACCTGAGGTACTTCCTCACGTCCACCCACCTGTGCAGGCGCGGCCTTATAAGGTCCGGGTTCGTCGTCCACTCGGAGCGTTCCTCCTCGTGGCGCGCGCCCTGCCTGCACACTATCCCGTTCGCCTTGCAGGCGTCCTTTATGTTCTCCGCGCTGAAGAAGAGTACCGCGGCCTCCTCCCCGTCCCCGACCACCGCGAAGTCGAGGCCCACGTAGTCGAGTATCTGGTACGGCATCACGCTTACGCCTGAGCCGCCCAGGATTATACGGGCGTCGGTCTCGGTCATTAAAAAATCCGCTATCTCCTTGAGTTCGGGCAGGAAGCTCCTGGGCGAGAGGAAGTCGCCGTTGTCCACGTTCCTTACGGACAGCCCGATACCCTGCGGGCTGAAGGACTTTATGACGGTTTTGATTTCCTTGATCGGGTCCTTGCAGAAGCTTAAGTCGAGGAGTTTTACCTGAAAGCCGGCCTGGTGCAGGGACTCCGCCACCCATGCGGCCCCTACGGGCGCGACGGGCTGCGGGGAGTGCTCGCGGTTGGTGCTTATTATCAGTATTCGGGAAAGCATTACTATACTACCAAATCAGACAATACCCAGAATTTCATTGTCGGATTATATAACAATCAAGGACGGGATTCAAGGAAATTGCAGTTGCTACGACGACAAAATCCCGTGCGCCGCGCCCTATTCTCTTGACTTAACGACGGTTAAGGGCTATAAAAGAAACAATAGGTTAGCCTTGAATTATATGGTTTATAAGCAACTTCATGGTCTTTAATCAATGAGCAAGGTGCAGAAAAAAGTTCAGGCCGGACAGCAGGTGGCGGCAAGGGCCTCCATCCCGGCAGGGACTACGTTTTCGATGAAGGGGCTTGCGACTGCGGCCGTGGCTGCGCTCCTCCTGACGGTCCTCGCGTATTCGAACTCATTCAACGCCGCGTTCCACTTCGACGACTTCCACCAGGTAGTCACCAACCCCAACATACGCCACCTGTCCGAGATACCCAGGTTCTTCACGGACTCAAGCCTGGGAAGCTCATATGTAGGCGTCAGGATTTACCGCCCCGTCACCTTCTCTACATTCGCCGTAAACTTCGCATTGTCAGGCTACGACGTCTTCGGGTACCACGTCCTGAACTTACTGCTTCACATCCTGAACGCTCTCCTGGTATACCTCATCGTGATTTCGGTGCCTGACCCGGCCCTGGACAAGCGGCGCCACATCGTCGCGCTCGCCGCATCGGCCCTTTTCGCACTCCACCCGGTCGAGACCGGCACCGTGACCTACATTACCGGCAGGGCAGTCCTGCTTGCGAGCTTCTTCTGCCTGACCGGGTTATTTTCGCATATGCGTTTCAGGGCGGCAGGAAGCCTCAAGGGAAGGCTTGCCTGGGCTGGCGCGACACTTCTTTCCTTCGCGCTCGGACTGCTCTCTAAGGAGATGGCCGTCGGCCTCATCGGTCTTCTTGCCGCGTACGACCTGGTATTCGTCACGCCCGGCATGGACAGAAAGAGGGCCGCCCGGGCGTTGGCGTATTACATCCCCGTGCTTGCGGCGGCGGGTCTGTACCTCTTGAGAAGGCTCGCGGTCCAGGGCTTTGCCACGGTCGCCGACACGCGGCACAGTACCGGTATGTACCTCATGTCGGAGGCGAAGGCGCTGTTGGTATACCTGCGGCTTATGGTATTCCCGGCCAACCTTAACGCCGACTACTCCGTGCCGTATACCACGGCCCCGGACGCGGGCGTGTTCTTGGGCGTCGCTGTGCTTGCGCTTATGGTTTACCTGCTCTTCCGCATCAGGAAGTCAAACCCGGCGGCGGCGTTCTTCGGCCTCTGGTTTCTGGTTGCGCTCACGCCCGAGTCTTCGTTAATACCGAGGGCGGAGGTCATCGTCGAATACCGCTTATACCTCCCGTCCGCGGGCTTCATCGCATGCATTGCGGCCCTCCTGATGGTCAGGCCGCTGGCCCTTAAATACCAGGCGGCTGTCGCCGTCGTGATTTTATCCGTGCTCGGGGTACTGACATTCGGCAGGAACGCGGTCTGGGCGACCGAGCTAACGCTCTGGAGCGACGTGGTCAAGAAGTCTCCGGGCTCGGTCCGTGCACACGCAAACCTGAGCCAGGCCCTCATGGACAGCAAGCAGTACCAGGAGGCCATACAGGAGCTTCGCCTGGGCCTGGACGCGAAGGACAACCTGACGCGCGGGACGGTGCTTAACGACCTCGGCCTTTGCTACGAGAACGTCGGGCTGACCGGACAGGCGATAGAGAGCTACCGTAAGGCGATCGAGGCCGACCCGAAGATATCGGAGGCGTCCGAGAACCTGGGCTCTATATACATGAGGGCGGGCAGGTTCGGTGAAGCCGCAGCGGTGCTCGATAAGGCGGTGAAGATAGACCCCGGCTATACCTGGACGCATTACAACCTCGCCGAGGTATACACGCGGCTGGGGCGGGACAGGGACGCGCTCCGTGAGATGGAGGCCGCGCTCGATAGTTCCCCGAAGGACTTCCTTGTGATGTACAAGATGGCGGCGGTCTGCGTAAACAACGGGATGAAGGCTAAAGCGACGGAATATGCGCGGCTGGCCGTCGAGCTTGCGGCCGACCCGGAGCAGAGGAAAAACGCCGAGGCCCTGCTCGGTTCAATCAAATAAAAAAAAGGCCGCGGGGAACGCCCCTGCGGCCTTTTCGGTCTGGTCGAATGCTATTTACACACCAACGACGTTAACCGCCTGCGGACCCTTCGGCCCGTTGGTGACCTCGAACTCGACCCTCTGGCCTTCGCTCAAGGACTTGAAGCCTTCCATCTTTATCTCGGAGAAATGCACGAACACGTCCTTGCCCTCTTCCGGAGTGATAAAGCCATAACCCTTGCCTTCGTTAAACCACTTGACTGTACCCTTCAATTCGATACCCCTTTTCCTGTGGCCTCGTGCACCCTGCACGGCGGCCGTATTAACCTGAAACCCTTTCAAACCAAAGTAGTGCGTCCAACCTTAAGCATGAAGAATTCGCAGGCATAAAAAAAACCGCGGCACAGCGCCGCGGCACCTCGATTACAACTATATCCAGATGTAAATGGATTGTCAAGGGAAATTTTAATGGCCCCTTTAACCAACCCCCCACCATTCTGAGATTAGTTTTAACTGGATTGATTTTTGGTGCCGAAGGCCGGAATCGAACCGGCACGACCCTTACGGGCCAGCGGATTTTAAGTCCGCTGCGTCTACCAATTCCGCCACTCCGGCATGTTTTAAGGCAAGACTGATTTTGGAAGGTTTGGAGGCGACGATCGGATTTGAACCGATGAATGGAGGTTTTGCAGACCTCTGCCTTACCACTTGGCTACGTCGCCCAGATATTAACAGGCCGGAGCAAGGTTCTATGTCCTCTCCGGCCTTGTTGTTTTATGGAGCGGGTGGCGGGATTTGAACCCGTGACTTCAACCTTGGCAAGGTTGCACTCTACCACTGAGTTACACCCGCAAATAGTTTGCGCTTGACGGTGCAATAATATAATTTACCCACCGGGGTTTGTCAAGCCCTAAAATCAGCCCAGACCCTTTTCCTTGAGGGCCTTCATCTTGTCTATCAGCTCGTCCCGCTTGATTATGCCTTTTTCGATAAGCAGGTACGCCAGCGCCTTGGTTATAAGCTCGGGGGAGGGCTCGACCTTCTTGGAGGCCTGCTTGCCGGGCTTTTCAGAGAACCTGCCCTCATCGTGGACTATCTCGCGCTCTTGTACCGGAGACGCCTTAACGTCCACCTTGTAGTCGCGGCCGAACTGTTCGCCGCCGTAATATTTCTTTATCGCCCTCTTGATGGCGGCCTCGACGGCCATGACGCCTTTAATCCTTCGCCCGAGCTTGAACCCGAGCTCGTCGGTGAGGGCCAGGTCGAAGGGGTTGGCCATGGCAAGGGTAAGCTCGTTTCCGTCAAGCTTGAGGGGCAGCACCTCCATCTTCAGCGCGTCCTGCATGCTTATGAACTTGAGCGCCTCCGGCTGGGGGACAAGGTCTTTCTCCGAAAGGCAGTGCTGCCTGAGCTGCTCCTCGAGGACGCGGGCGATATCTTCTTCACCCAGGAAACCGAGCTCTACAAGCGCGGAGCCAAGTTTGCCGCCCCAGTTCTTCTGGTGTCCCATGGCGGAACGAAGCTGTATCTCGTCTATCAGCCCTTCCGCCATAAGCAGTTCGCCGAGCTTCTTCCTTGGCGACATCTCATCCCTCCCCATAATCCTCGATGCATTACAAGAAGTGCAACCAAGTGATTAATATAGTCAATTCGAACACGCTTGTCAACGTAAAAACCCACTTGCGTCTATTTATGCCTTGAAATCACCCTTTTAAATGCTATAATAACGAGTTTGAACCAACAAGGGACCAAGGACGTATCAGGTTGGATATGAATAAATTTCAGGAACTTGTAGATATTATGGCCCGGCTCAGGGGGCCGGACGGATGCCCGTGGGACAAGGAACAGACGAGCCAGTCGCTCAAGCCGTTCCTCGTCGAGGAGACCTACGAGGTGCTCGAGGCCATAGACGACGGCTCGCCGGACAAGATAAAAGAAGAGCTCGGCGACCTTCTGTTCCAGGTGGTCTTCCATGCCCGGCTTGCCGAGGAGCGGGGCGAGTTCGGCATAGAGCAGGTGCTGGACGGCATAGCGGCAAAGATGATAAGGCGGCACCCTCACGTCTTCGGCGACAAGGACCTGAAGACCTCACAGGAAGTCCTCGTCGACTGGGAGCTGATGAAGAAGACGGAGAAGGGCTACGAGAGCCGCAAGTCTATCCTCGAAGGAGTCCCGAAGGAGCTTCCCGCGCTTATCAGGGCGCACCGTTTACAGGAGCGTGCCGCAAGGGTCGGCTTCGACTGGGACAAGGTGGAGGACGTATCCGCGAAGCTCGACGAAGAGGTCTCGGAGTTCAAACAGACCCTCGCCCACAAGGACCCGTCAAGGATGGAGGACGAGCTTGGCGACATATTCTTCGTCCTGGTCAACATAGCAAGGTTCATCGGCGTCAACCCGGAGGACGCGCTAAGGAAGACTATATCCAAGTTCATCTCCCGGTTCCAGTATATCGAGGAGCAGGCCGCGCTTTCGGGCCGCGAGCTGTCTGACATGACGCTCGGGGAGATGGACAATTTATGGACTCAGGCAAAGAAGGAAGAAATGTCCTGAATGGAAAATAACGACATCATATTAAAAACCGAGAACCTCTCGAAACGCTACGGCGAACGGTGGGCGGTGAAGGACCTGAACCTCGCCATCCCGCGCGGGGACGTCTTCGGCTTCCTGGGCCCTAACGGAGCAGGCAAGACCACCACCATCCGGATGATGCTGGGGCTCATAACGCCCACGTCCGGCAGCGCCTACATAAACGGCCTGGACATACACAAGGACCCGATAAACGCGCTCGGCTGTGTCGGCGCGATAGTCGAGACACCCGCGTTTTACGGATACCTCACGGGCCGCGAGAACCTCGAACTTCTGGGCAGCATTTCGGGCGGCGTCCCGGCCTCGCGCATAGATGAACTGCTCTCGCTCGTTGGGCTTTCCTCGCGCGGCTCGGACAAGGTCAAGGGCTACTCCCAGGGCATGCGGCAGAGGCTCGGCATCGCGCAGTCCCTGCTGGCAAACCCCGACATGATAATACTCGACGAACCGACCAACGGGCTCGACCCGTCCGGCATGAGGGAGATAAGGAAGCTGATCAACCGCCTTGCCAATGACCACGGCATAACGGTCTTCATATCGAGCCACCTGCTATACGAGGTCGAGGTCGTATGCCGCCACGTGGCGGTGATAAACAACGGCTCCCTCGTCGCGCAGGGGACCGTTGAGGAACTTCTCAAGAAGGAGTCGTTCCGGCTCGAGGTCAAGACTTCGGACGCAAGGAAGGCGGCGGGGTTGCTATCCTCGCTCGGCTTCGTGTCAAACATTACCGAGGAAAACGGCGACGCGCTCATGATGCACGTGGCAAGCGACAGGGTGGCAGAGGTAAACCGCAGGCTCGTCGAGGGCGGGGTGGAGGTCTCGGCACTCATACCGCATTCGGCCTCCCTCGAGGAGTTTTTCCTGAAGCTTACCGGAGGCGCGTCGGGCGACAGCGGAGGTGACAAGGGCAATGCTTGACAGGATACTCAGGCTGACAAAGGCCGAGCTTTACAAGCTCTCCCGGCAGAAGTTCTCCTTCCTGCTGGTGCTGTTCGTCATATTCAACGCGGTGCTGGTGGGCATCGGGTCGAGGATATTCCCGGCCATCATGTCCGCCATGGGCGGAGGAGGAGGCGCGCTCTTCGACGGGTACACCTTCGCGTCCGTAATCGAGACCGGGACGTTCAGCTCCGCGGGCGCGGGCACGATAGCAATGCTCGCGTTCTCGGGCTCTATGGTCGCCTCCGAGACCGACAGCGGCACGATAAAGAACATACTCGTCCGTCCTATTCGGCGGCACGAGTTCATACTGGCGAAGGCCCTCGCACTTTTTATCTACTGCCTGCTCCTGGTCGTCCTGATGACCGCGCTCAGCATGGCCGCGGGCGCGCTCATATACGGCATGGGCGACATCTCTATCGCGGAGACGGGTGAGGTTTTCCGGACACGTGGCGAGATGCTCAGGAACATGTGCATATCCTCTACGATGGACATATTCTCGATATACGCCGTGGCATGTCTCGGGCTCCTGGTGTCGGTTATGATAAAGAATTCCGGGTGGGCCGTAATAACCGCTCTTGTGCTATATTTCCCTATAATGTTCCTCAAAAACTTCGAGGTCTTCAGCCCATGGGTCTTCACCGCATACATGGACTTGGGCCAGAACATACTGAGGGAGATGGTGGTCGTGAAGTCAAGGACATGGCTGCCGGAGCTCTATACTTTCTTCGCGGTCAACATAGCGACCGTCTTCGTGTTCCTTGCGGCCTCCATACTGATATTCAGTAAGAAGGAAATACACTAGTGATGAAAGCCCTGTTCGTATCCGCAATCACGCTGACGGCGGCGCTCGCGGCGGCCGCGCCTGCGTTTTCGGCCGAGACCCCGGAGTATAACAGATATACTCTCCGAGTCCCCGACAAACTGGTAGACGTTGTCGCCGAGGACCTGGACGGCGACGGGCTCAAGGACCTGGTGGCCATATCCGTCAGGGCAGGCAAGAGGACTGCGGGTACGAGAAGCGTCTCCGTGTTCTACCAGAAAACTGGCGGCGTTTTCTCGAAGGAGCCTGACCAGACCTGGCCGCTCCCGCCGTCCGCGGCGGCGTTCGACGTAGGCCGTGCTTCCGCAGGCGAGAGGAAGGCGATAGCCTATATCGCGCCTGACGGCCTGTACGCATACCTTCCGAACGGCAGGCAGTACGGCGCCAGGCCGGTCCAGCTCATAAAGGAAGAAAGCGTCTTCTCCCAACCCGACCCGCTCGACCTGCCCCACTGGCCGGTGTTCGCGGGTCTAAGCGGCAACGCGCCGGACACCGTGCTGCTGCCGTGCATAGGCCGGCTCCTTGTATACACGTCGAGCGGCTCCGCCTACAGGCTTTCGAACACGCTGTCGCTTAGCACGGAGACGGGCTTCAGGGGCGGCGAGGAGAACGGGCCTGACCGCGTCCTGACCATATCCCACGAGGTCCCGGTCGTCGAACAGCTCGGCTTTTTCAGCAGGAACGGAAACGACCTGTTCGTAACATGGGACGACAACGCGGACGTCTGGCCGAAGGCGCAGGGCGGCGGATACGCGGACAGGCCGTCGCTTAAGTTCAGGCCCGGCCTGCTGGACATAACCAAAAAAGGGGACGGCTCGCTCGACAACGCCTCCATACAGGCAGTTGACCTGGACGGCGACGGGAGGCGCGACCTGGTCGTGACCAAGATGACAGGCGGGGTCGCACAGACTAAAAGCCTCGTGTTCATCTATCTCTGCCGGAAGGACGGCACGTTCCCAGAAAAACCCGACCAGACTATAATTACCGAGGGCGTGGTCGGCCCGAGGATATACGACGTGAACGGCGACGGCAGGCAGGACATACTGCTCCCGTCAATCAAGCTAGGCATAACCAACTTCATAAACATGCTCACCTCCAAGCAGGTGAACATGGAGATTGGGATATACGTCCAGGGAAACAATGGAAGGTATCCGGACCAGCCGACTAAGGTGAAGTCCGTGAGCTTCAAGCTCGACATATCGAGCCTCGGCAGGAACGCAAGGCCGGTCATGGAGATGGGCAAGTTCACGAAGACGGCGGGTTACGGCCTGGCCGTGGTCTCGAAAGAGGACCGCGTGTCCGTCTACCTCCCGGACAGGTACAGCTTCATATCCGACAACCCCGGCCTTGAACTGAAGGTGGACGCGCCGACCGTGATGAAGCTCACAGACTTAAACGGCGACGGCGTGGACGACATGATAATGACCTACAATAAGAGCAAGGCAAACGACCGGCTGGTAAACGTCTTTATCTCCAAATAAAAAGGGAGGGCGGATTCAAGTTTCAAGTGCAACAGGTTAGATGTTCACAGAGTACCTGATTCGGTGTTCTAAAGCCAAGTATTTTTCTTGGTCGGTTGTTCAGTCGTTCCATTACGAAGTCGATTTCTT
>Ga0334722_10003429_pt1 | contig 17080 bp, 15 predicted proteins | sample C3_bottom_MG_FD_207210 | JGI IMG/M metagenome (GOLD analysis project Ga0334722, IMG submission 207210) | Sediment microbial communities from Yellowstone Lake, YNP, Wyoming, USA - C3_bottom | ecosystem: Environmental > Aquatic > Freshwater > Lake > Sediment | place: USA: Wyoming | collected...
GTCCGCCGCTCGCGCCGGCCGACGCGCCTGCCCACGATCAGGCCAGCGCGCCTGTCGCCTCGCGGACCTCGTCCGACTCGTCCTCGCCCGCGCCGACCGGGATCAGATCGTCGAGCGACTCGAGGTAGTCGATGTACAGCTTGCCGTCGAGGTGGTCGAGCTCGTGCTGGAGGGCGCGGCCGAGGAGGCCGGAGCCGGCGACCTTGATCCGCCGTCCGAACCGGTTCTGGGCGACCACCCAGACCCGCTCGCGGCGGGTGACGTAGGCCACATAGCCCGGGATCGAGAGGCAGCCCTCGAGATCCCGGTCATCGCCCGCGGCGCGCACGATCGCCGGGTTGACGAGCTCGTGGAGCTGGCCTTCGACCTCGATCACGCAGGCCCGGACCGCCTCGCCCAGCTGGGGCGCGGCGAGGCCGACACCCGGGGCATGGCGCATCGTGTCGGCCAGATCGTCGAGCAGCTCATGAAGGTACTTGCCGAAGCTGTCGACCGGCTGGCCCTTCAGGCGCAGGCGCGGGTCGCCCAGGAGGACGATCGGTTTGACGCTCATGGGCCGAGTATAGCGAACGGACGCGCCGCGCCCGGTCACGGTCGCCGGGGCTGCCGGAACGCGGCCGGGGTGCCGGAACGCGGCCGGGGTGCCGGAACGCGGCCGGAGTGATCGGGGCGCGGCTCAGAGGAGCGACTCGGGGTCGACGTCGACCGACCAGGGCGCCTCGAGCCCGCCGTCGAGGAGCCCGGCCGGGTCCTCGCCCCGGAGGACGAGGTTGAACCGCCAGCGGCCCGCCCTTCGGGCGACGTAGGCCGGCGCGGGACCGACGACTGCCACCCGCGCCCCGGTCCGCGCCGCCCGTTCGCGGAGCGTCGCCGCGAGCTCGTCCGCGGCCCGCTCGGCTGCCTCGCGCTCGGGCAGGGCGACGGTCAGCTTCACCAGCCGCCCGAACGGCGGCGAGCCGAACCGGGCCCGGAGCGCGAGCTCGGCCTCGTAGAACGTGGCTGCGTCGGCGCGCGCGACGGCCTGGATCGCCGGGTGGTCGGGCTGGTAGCTCTGGATGATCGCGAGGCCCGGCCGCGATCCCCGTCCCGCCCGCCCGACCGCCTGGGCGAGGAGCTGGTACGTCCGCTCGGCGGCTCGCTCGTCGGGCAGGTTGAGCGCGACGTCGGCCGACACGATCCCGACCAGGGTCACCTCCGGGACGTCGAGCCCCTTGGCCACGAGGCTCGTCCCGACGAGGACGTCGAGCGCTCCGGCGCCGAACGCGTCGAGGACCCGCTCGGCCGCCCCCTTGCGCTCGGCCACGTCGCGATCGAGGCGTCCGACGCGCAGCGCCGGGAACCGCTCGCGGACCTCCCGCTCGACCCGTTCGGTCCCGCCGCCGAGGTAGCGGATCCGGGGCGAGGCGCAGGCCGGACAGCGCGCCGCGGGCGGGAAGGCTCGCCCGCAGTGGTGGCAGCGCAGGGTGTTCCCGACCTGGTGGAAGACGAGCGGCAGCTCGCACTCCGGGCAGCGCTGGGCCTCGCCGCAGTCGCGGCAGAGGACGACCGAGGCGCTGCCGCGCCGGTTGATCACCAGGATCGCGCGCTCGCCGGCGCTCGTGTCCAGGCCGGCGAGCGCCTCGGCCAGGCGGACCGACAGCAGGCTCCGGTTGCCCGCCGCCAGCTCCGCCCGGAGGTCGACGACCTCGATCCGGACCCCCGTGCCGGCCGGACGCTCGTTGAGCACGACCCGCCGATAGCGACCGGCGAGGGCGCGCCCGACGGTCTCGACGGCCGGGGTCGCGCTGCCGAGGATGACCGCCCCGCCGGCGAGCCCGGCCAGCCTGATCGCGACGTCCCGGGCCTGGAGACGCGGCGTCCGGTCGCTCTTGTACGCAGCCTCGTGCTCCTCGTCGACGATCACCAGGCCGACATCGGCGAGCGGGGCGAGGACGGCGAGGCGCGTCCCGACCACGACCTCGACCTCCCCGGCCCGGATCCGCCGCCACTCGTCGGCCCGCTCGCCATCGCCGAGCCCCGAGTGGACGAGCGCGATCGTCGCCTTCAGCTCCGCCCGCAGGCGATCGACGAGGGGCACGGCGAGGGCGATCTCCGGGACGAGGACGAGCGCCGCGCGCCCGGCCTCGAGCGCCGCGGCGATCGCCTCGGCGTAGATCGCCGTCTTGCCGCCCCCGGTCAGGCCGTCGAGCAGGAGCGGGGTCGGGTCGCGCTCGGCGATCGCCCGCCGGGCGAGCTCGACCGCGGTGCCCTGGGCCCCGGTCAGGGGCGCCCCGGGCGGACGGGCGCCGTGCCGACCAGGAGGTCGGGTGGCGAGCGGACGCCGGGGGCGCTCGCGGATCTCGGCCGCCACGAGGCCTCGCCGGACGAGACCGGCCACGACCGATCCGCCGTACCGGCCGCCGAGCTCGGCACCAGCCTCGCCCCCGGGGGCGTAGGCGAGCTCGGCGAGGAGCGCCCGCTGGCGCGCGCCGAGCGCCCGGCCGGGGAGGCGCTCGCCCGCGGCGAGTGCGGCGGCAGCGGCCGCGCCGGCCGGGGTGAGCGACAGCCGGCGCTCGTAGCGGGGCCCGCCGCCGGCCGCCGTCAGCGTCCAGTCGAGACTGACCAGGCCGGCTGCGGCGAGCGCCCGGAGGCGGCGGACAAGCCCGGCCCGGCCCTCGGGCGCGGCGAGGTCGCGGACCGCCCGCGGTCCGCCGGCGAGCTCGTCGAGCACCGCCCGGTCGGGTTCGTCGAGCGCGTCGGCGAGCGCCGGGGCGACCGGGCGGCGCTCGACGACGAGCTCGAGCCGCTCGAGCATCCCGGGCGGGAGCATCGCCCGCAGGACGACCGCGGGCGGGGCGAGGTACGTGGCCCCGATCCAGCGGGCGAGGGCGAGCGAGAGCGGCGGGAGGAGCGGGCCGTCGGCCCGGACCCGGTCGAGGATCGGCTTCGTCACCAGCCCGGCCTCCGGGACGGCCTCGCCGAGGACGATCCCGAGCGCCTGGCGCCGGCCGTACTCGACGAGGACCGCCTCACCGGGCTCGAGGTCGGCCAGGCGCTCGGGAACGTGGTAGGTGTACGTGCGGGAGCCGCCGCCGGCGGCGTCGATCGCGACCTCGACCCGCCGCGGCCCGTCGGTCATCGCGCCGTGGTCGCCGTCCGGCTCGGCCGTCAGACCCGCACCCGCAGGTCCGGCCGGCGGCGGTGCTCGGCGGCGATGATCTCGTGGATCCGGGTCGCGGTCTTCTCGACCTGGCCCGTCTCGTTCACGACCACGTAGTCGTAGTCACCCTGGCGGGCAAGCTCGAGGGCCGCATTCCGGCGCCGGAGCTCGAGCTCGTCGAGGGTCTCGGTGGCGCGCCCCTTCAGGCGCTGGAGGAGCACCTCGGGCGAGGGCGGGACGACGAAGATCAGGATCGCCTCGGGGACGCGTTCCTTGACCGAACGGGCACCCTGGACGTCGATCTTGAGGATCGCGTCCCGGCCCGCGGCGAGCGCCTCGCGGACCTGCCGGCGCGGCGTTCCGTACCAGTTGCCGTGGACCTCGGCCCACTCGAGCAGCTCACCGGAGTCGCGCAGAGCGCCAAACTGGTCGCGGTCGAGGAAGTGGTAGTTCACCCCGTCGACCTCGCCCGGGCGGCGGGGGCGGGTCGTGCAGGTGACGATGTAGTCGTACGCGTGGCCGTCGGGCACCCGGCGCATCGCCTCGATGATCGTGTCCTTGCCCACCCCCGACGGCCCCGAGATGATCACGAGCAGCGCCCCGGGTGCGCCCTCGACCGGATCGCCGGCGGACGGCAGCCGCTCGCTCATCGGGCGACAGCCTCGGGCCGGCCGGAGGCCGCCCTCCGGAGCGCCTCGAGGACCACCTCGAGCTCGCCTGGAAGGGGGGCCTCGGCCCGGATCAGGTGGCCGTCCGAGGGGGCCGCCAGCTCGAGCCGCCAGGCGTGGAGGAAGAGCCGGCCGAGGCCCTCGGGGCCGCGCCGCGAGGTCCCCGTGCCGTACACCGGATCACCGGCCACCGGGTGGCCGATCGCGGCCAGGTGGACGCGGATCTGGTGCGTTCGCCCGGTCACGAGGTCGCACTCGAGGAGCGTCCAGCCCGGGAACCGCTCGCGGACGCGGTAGCCGGTCACCGCCGGGCGGCCGTCGGGCACGACCGCCATCCTCGTCCGGTGCTTCGGATCGCGCCCGATCGGCGCCTCGATCCGCCCGACCGCCGCCGCCACCGAGCCGTGGACGAGGGCGAGGTACGTCTTCTTCACCCGGCGCGCCTTGAGCTGGGCCATCAGGCTCGCCTGGGCGGCGTCGTGCTTGGCGACCATGAGCAGCCCGCTCGTGTCCCGGTCGAGCCGATGGACGATCCCCGGCCGCTGGACGCCGGCGATGCCGCCGTACGCGGTCCCCCGACCGAGGAGGGCATGGACGAGCGTCCCGCTGGCGTGACCGGGGGCCGGGTGGACGACGAGCCCGGCCGGCTTGTTCACGATCAGCAGGTCGTCGTCCTCGTAGACGACCGACAGCTCGACCGTCTCGGGGGTCAGCTCGAGCGGGGCCGCCGGGGGCACGACCAGCTCGAGGCGCTCGCCCCCGGCGACGACGTCGCTCGCCCGGAGCGGGCGTCCGTCCCGGGTCAGGTGGCCGGCCGAGATCAGCTTCTGGGCATAGCTCCGGGACAGGCCGGTCAGGTCGGCCACGATCCGGTCGACCCGGCTGCCTGCGGCCGCCTCGGGGACGACGATCGGGCGCACCTGGCCGGCGGCCTCGCCCTCAGCCACCGGCCGTCCCGGCCCGCCGGCCCGACCAGAAGGCGAGGACGACCAGGAGCAGGATCGCGGTCGTGATCGCGGCGTCGGCGACGTTGTACGTGTAGAACCGCCAGCTGCCGAGCCCCATGTCGACGAAGTCGACGACGTAGCCGAGCCGGACGCGGTCGACGAGGTTGCCCAGGGCACCCCCGAGGAGGAGGCCGAGGGCGATCGACTGGAGCGCGCTCCGGGAGCTCCGGCCGTGGTACCAGACGATGAACGCGATCACGGCCAGGCTGAACAGGGCGAACAGGACCGCCTGGTCGCGGAACAGCCCGAACAGGGCGCCGGTGTTGTGCGAGATCGTGATCCGCAGGTACGACCCGACGAGGTCGACCGGGACACCGACCTCGAAGCCGGCCACGATCCAGGCCTTCAGGAGCTGGTCGGCGACGAAGACGGCCGCGGCCAGCCCGCCGAAGGCGAGCCAGTGCCCGCGGCCGGGGCGGACGCCGCCCGCCAGACCCGGCGCGCCGGTCACCAGGCGCCCCGCGCGAAGCTTCGTCTCGTGCAGCCTCGGGCCTCCGGGTGCGGTGCCATCGTTTCGCGCCAGCCTACCCGGCGGCCGGGCGGCGGCGCAAGCCGACGCTGACCGGGCCGGCCGTCAGCTCGACCGAACCGCCGACCAGCCCGGCCGGGACCGGGCCAACCCGGACCTCGTCGGCCAGGGTCTCCTCGGCGATCGCGGCCAGGTACGGCCGGATCGCGTCGACCGGCCCGTCGAGCCAGACCTCGATCCGATCGTCGAGCTCGAGCCCGGCCTCCTTGCGCAGGTCCTGGATCGCCCGCTGCAGCTCGCGGGCGTCGCCCTCGGCGCGCAGCTCGGGAGTCAGCTCGGTGTCGATGACCACGACCAGGCCCTCGTCATGGGCGACCGCGGTTCCGGGCCGGGGCGTGGCGAGGATCTCGACCTCGTCGGGGGCCAGGATCACCCCGGCCAGCTCGACCGAGCCGTCGTCGCGGAAGGTCACCTCGCCGGCGCGGGCGGCGGCCATGATCGCCGGGATCGCCGGGCCGTACTTCTTCCCGATCCGCGGCAGGAGCGGCTTCACCCGCCGCTCGACGAGCGCCGACTCGTCCCCGATCAGCTCGACCGACTTCACGTTCACCTCGTCGGCGATCAGGTCGACGAGCGCGTCGAGCTCGTGCAGGTCGCCTCCGGGGAGGGCGAGCCAGAGCCGGGCCAGCGGCTGGCGGATCTTCAGGCCGGCGCTGCCGCGCAGGGTCCGGGCCAGCTCGACGGCCCGGCGCGCGGTCGCCATCGCCGCCTCGAGCCGCTCGTCGCCCAGGCCGGCCAGCTCGTCGGTCGGCCAGCGGGTGAGGTGGACGCTGTCGGGCGCGCTCTCGTCGATCGTGGTCACGAGGTTGAGGTAGATCGCCTCGCTCATGAACGGCAGGATCGGGGCGAGGATGCGCGCCGTCGCCACGAGCACGGCGTGGAGCGTGGCGAAGGCGGCGGCCCGGTCGGCCGGGTCGTCGTTGCGCGAGAAGCGCCGCCGGGAGCGGCGCAGGTACCAGGTCGAGAGCTCGTCGATGAAGCCCTCGATCGCGCGCGAGGCGGTGAGGGCGTCGTAGTCGCGCAGGCGCTCCTCGACCCGCGCCGCGAGGCCGGCCACCCGGGACAGGATCCAGCGGTCGAGAACCGGCCGTCCAGCGAGCGGCGGATCGGCCTCCGAGGGCGTCCAGCCGGCGAGCCGGGCGTAGGTCACGAAGAAGGCGTAGACGTTCCAGAGCACGAGCAGCTGCCGGCGCGCCTCGTCCCCGGCGTGCCAGCCGAAGAGGATGTTGTCGTCGGGCCGGGCGGTGGCGAACATCCAGCGCATGACGTCGACCCCCATCCGCTCGGCCGCCTCGTCGAACTCGATCGCATTGCCCCAGCTCTTGTGCATCGGCCGGCCGTCCTCGCCGAAGAGCGTGCCGTAGCCGAAGATCGTCCGGAACGGCTCCTGGCGGCGCAGGACGGTCGACATCGCGAGCATCGAGTAGAACCAGTTCCGGAACTGGCCGGGGAAGCTCTCGGTGATGAAGTCGGCCGGGAACCACTTCGCCCAGTACTCCGGGTCCTCGCGGTAGTGGAGGGTCGAGAACGGGACGATCCCGGCGTCGAGCCAGGGGTTGCCGACGTCGCGGATCCGCTCCACCGGCGCCCCGCAGCCGGGACAGGCGATCTTGACCGCGTCGACGTACGGCCGGTGCGGGGTGTGGCCTTCGAACGTCTCCCAGCCCTCGATCGCCCGGCGGCGCAGCTCCTCCCGGCCGCCGATCACCTCGATCGTGCCGCACGCCCGACAGTCGTAGATCGGCAGCGCCAGCCCCCAGTAGCGCTTCTTGCTGATCATCCAGTCGTGCATGTTCAGGAGCCAGTCGAGCTCGCGCTCGTAGCCGAAGGCGGGGATCCAGCGGATCCGGTCGACGATCTCCATGATCTGGTAGCGCAGGCTCGCCTCCACCTCCTCGGCGGTCAGCTCCTCGCGCGGCCTGTCGTAAACCGGGCCCATGCTGATGAACCACTCGTCGACGAGGCGGAAGACGAGCGGCGTCCCGCACCGCCAGCAGTGCGGGTAGCGGTGGCGGATCGTCTCGAGCCGGTAGAAGCGGTGCTCGTGGCGAAGGCGCTCGATGATCGGCTCGGTGACGTCGCGCACGTCGCGCCCCGAGAGCGAGCCGAAGCCCTCGACGAAGATCCCCGACTCGTCGAGCGGGGCGATCACCGGCAGCCCGAGCCGCTTGCCGAGCTGGAAGTCCTCCGCCCCGCAGCCGGGGGCGATGTGGACGATCCCGGTCCCCTCCTCCTCGCCGACCTCGTCCCAGGCCACGACCCGGTGCTCGTAGGGAACGCCCGGCGCCTCGGCGGTACCGGCCGCGAACGCCGCCCGGACCGCGGGCAGGTCGTCGAAGGGACCCTCGTAGCGCCAGCCGACGAGCTCGGACCCGGGCCGTTCCTCGAGCACCTCGAACGGGCCGCTGAGCGCCTGGCGGAGCGTCCCCCGGCCGAGCCAGAGAAGCTCGTCACCCTGGCGCACCTTGACGTAGCGGATCTCCTCGCCGACCGCGGCGGCGACGTTCGAGGTGAGCGTCCAGGGCGTCGTCGTCCAGACCAGGAGCGCCTCGCCGGGCCGGTCGAGGAGCGGGAACTTGACGGTCAGGCCGGGGTCGTCGCGCTCCTGGTAGCCCTCGGTCATCTCGTGCTGGCTGATCCCGGTCCCGCACCGGGCACACCAGGGCATCGTGTCGTGGCCCTTGTACAGCCAGCCGCGCCGGTGGCACTCGGCCAGGAAGCCCCAGATGAGGTCGTTGTTCTCGTTCGAGAAGGTGAAGTAGCTGCCGCCGAGCTCGGGCATCCCGAGCCGGCCGACGAGCATCTCGACCGTGTCGGTCACCGGACCGTGGGGCCCCTGGATCGTCGTCACCTGGGAGGGGTCGGCGGCGAGCAGGTCGCGCAGGCGGCGGAGCTCGTCGGGGTCGTTCCAGTCCATCCAGTAGCCGAGCCGGATCGACTGCTCGGTCTGGCGGGCGGCGAAGGTGAGGACGCGCTGCTTGCACAGGCTGACGAACTCGGCGATCCCGAACTCCTCGATGTCGCGCTTGCTCGTGAAGCCGAGCTCGCGTTCGACGTTCACCTCGACCCACAGGCCCTGGCAGTCGAACCCGTTCTGCCAGCGCTCGTCGTGGCCGAGCATCGCCCGGAAGCGCTGGAAGAGGTCCTTGTACGCCCGGCCCCAGGCGTGGTGGACGCCCATCGGGTTGTTGGCCGTGATCGGCCCGTCGAGGAAGCTCCAGCGCGGGCCGCCGGCGACCTGGGCCCGGAGGCGGGCGAACGTCCGGCGCTCGGCCCAGCGGGCGAGCAGCTCGTGCTCCTGGGCGATCAGGTCGGGCTTGGTGCTGACAGGACGGAACATCGGACCTCGGCACTGGGAACTCGTCAGGGGGCGGAACGAGACGCCGTCGGCATCACGAACCGGGCCGCCCCAGTATCCTACCCGCGATGCACCGATCGCAGGAGCCGACCGCGCGCAGGCGCTCGGCCTTCGCCGCCTCGTTCCTCTCGCTCCTCTTCCCCGGGCTCGGCCACGCCTATGCCGGCGCCTGGGGGCGCGCCCTCGGCTTTGCCGCCGCCCCGCTCCTCGGCCTCTCGCTCCTGGCCGGCCTGGCGCTCAGCCTGCGCCTCGAGCTGCTCGGGATCGTCCTCCAGCCGGCGGTCCTCGGGCTGATCCTCGTCGGCGACGTCGCGCTCCTCCTCTACCGCGTCGCGGCTGCGGTCGACGCCTGGCGGGTGACCGCCTGGCTGAACGCGGCCGAGGCGAGCGGAGGCCGGCTCGGCCGCCCGCGCCTCCAGCCCGGCCTGCTCTCGATCGCGGGCCTCGCGGCCGTCCTCGTCGTCATCGCCGGCGGCCACCTCGCGGTCGCCTACTACGACCTCCAGGCCTCCGACCTCGTCACCTGCGTCTTCGACGAGTCCGGCCAGGCAACCTGCCCGGACAGCGCCGACACGGGGATCGGCGGCGCCGGCGGGCAGGCCGGCTCGAGCACCGCTCCGGAGGCCCCCGGCGCGAGCGGGGTGAGCGCCACCGCCGCGCCCGGGGTGACCGCGGCCCCGAACACGACCCTCCCGCCCTGGAACGGGCGCGACCGGCTGAACATCCTGCTCATCGGGGCCGACCAGCGCCCGAACGACAACACGTTCAACACCGACACCCTGATCACGGTCAGCATCGACCCGGTCACGAAGCAGGTCGCGATGTTCAGCCTCCCCCGCGACACGGTTGACGTGCCCCTCCCGCCCGGCCCGGCCCGGGCCGTCTTCGGTACGGCCTACGCGGGCAAGATCAACAGCCTCTGGACGCAGGCGAAGGCCCGCCCGGACCTCTGGCCGGGCACCGACCGCCAGCGCGGCTACGAGGCGCTCAAGCAGACCCTGGGCTACCTCTACGGGCTCGACATCCGCTGGTACGTGGCGGTCAACTTCGAGGGCTTCCGGCGGGTCGTCGACACCCTCGGCGGGGTGACCGTCAACGTCCAGACCCCGGTCGTCGACGACCGTTTCCCGGGCGACAGCGGCCGGCTGACGCGGATCTACATCCCGGCCGGGATCCAGCACATGAACGGCTCGCAGGCCCTGGCCTACGCCCGCTCGCGCCACGGCTCGAGCGACTTCGACCGGGGCCAGCGCCAGCAGCGCGTCCTCCTCTCGCTCAAGGAGCAGGCCGACTACGGGCGCCTGATCGCCCGGCTGCCGGACCTCGTCGCCGCCCTGAAGTCGGCGGTCAAGACCGACATCCCGATCGGGCAGCTGCCAGCGCTCCTCCAGCTCGCCTCCTCGGTCGACTCGGCGGGCATCCGCTCGTACGTCTTCGCCCCGCCGCTGTACGGGACCGAGGGCTACCCGAACGGGGTCTACAAGCTCGAGCCGAACGTCGCCCGGATCCGGGCCGCGGTCGGCGAGGCGTTCGCCGCCGATCCGGCGATCGAGGCCAACCGGGAGAAGGTCGGCGCCGAGAACGCGACGGCCTGGGTCCTGAACGGGAGCGGCGAGCAGGGCCAGGCGAGCCGGATCGCGGCCTGGCTGACGTTCATGGGCCTGAACGCCTCGGCTCCCAACCAGAAGCCCGACAGCCGGGGGCTGGGGGCGACGCGGATCGCCGTCTACAACGGCGCCGAGGCGCGCCTGCCGGCCACAGTCAAGCTCCTCGAGGCCGCCTTCGGTGTCCAGGTCGTGCCGGTCACCGACCCGGCGGTCCGGGTCGACATCATCATCACCACCGCCCGCACGACCCCGGACCTGACACCGCCACCCGCACCGTAGGGACCGCGGCCCGCAGCTGCCGGTGCCGGCCCTGCCCGGACCTCAGGGCCGCTCGTAGATCGGGGTCAGCCAGTGGCGGTAGGCGGGGATCCGGCCGCGGACCGCGTCGAAGTAGCGGTCGCGGATCTGCCGTCCGACCGGGCCGACCTCGCCCGAGCCGACCTTGCGATGGTCGATCTCGATCACCGGCGAGACCTGGACGCCGGTCCCGCACAGGAAGACCTCGTCGGCGATGTACAGCTCCGAGCGGTCGATCGAGCGGACCTCGACCGCCAGCCCCTCGTCCCGGGCGAGGTCGATGATCGCCCGCCGGGTGACCCCTTCGAGGATGTCGTCGCTGACCGGAGGGGTGATCAGGACCCCGTCCCGGACGACGAACAGGTTCGCCGCCGACGCCTCCGAGGCGTGGCCGTCGGGGGTCATCACGAGCGCCTCGTCGAACCCGTTCAGCTCGGCCTCGGACTTCTGGAAGGCCATGTTCACGTACCCGCCGACGATCTTGCCCCGGGCCGGGAGCGCCTCGTCCGCGTTCCGGCGCCACGAGGAGCTCATGATCCGGACCCCGTGCTCGGTCTCGATGTAGTTGCCGAAGGGCAGGGCGATGATGTACAGCTCGTGCTCGAGGTGGTGGAGCCGGACCCCGATCGCCCGGCTCGACTTGTAGACCGAGGGCCGGATGTACGTGTCCTCGCGGAACCCGTTCCGACGGACCGTCTCGACGATCAGCGCGCTCAGCTCGTCGACCGAGGGGACCGGCTCCATGAGCAGCATCCGGCAGTTGGCCCGGATGCGCTCGACATGCTCGCGGATCTTCAGCCCGTAGAGCTGGCCTTCCTCGGCGTTCCAGTAGGCGCGGATCCCCTCGAAGACGGCCGTCCCGTACATGAAGGCGTGGGTCATGATGCTGACCTTCGCCTCGCGCATCGGGACGAACTGACCCTCGAAATAGCAGACGAGGCGGTCGAGGTCGACGGGGGCGCCGGCCGCCCGCTCCGCCGGGGCGGTCGTGCCGGAGGGCTTCTCGGTGAGCATCGAGGCAGGCTCCTGAAGCTGGCCGCGGCTCGCGCGCCGCGGATCGAACGCGGGCGCCGGTGGGGACGCCACCGACCGGCCGAGTATAGCAGCGGCCTGCGGGGCCCCCGGTGCCGGCTTCCCGCGGCGTCAGGGCCGCCGGTCCCCCCGGCCGCCGGTCCCCCCGGCCGCCGGAGCCCGGCCGCCTCAGATCGAGATGCCCGCCAGTCGGCCGACCACGAGGCCGAGGTAGACCAGGTAGAAGACGCCGCCGATCAGCAGCCGGCGGCCCTGCAGCCGGCCGGAGCGGGCCATCGGCAGGAAGATCGCCGCCGACGAGAGGAGCGCGATCCCCGCCGAGCCGAACGCGATCAGCGAGTCGGGCGTCACCGCCCAGCGGTCGGGGGCGAAGACGAGCGCGATGACGGTCGGGATCGCACTCTGGAAGACCATCGCCCCGGTGATGTTGCCCATCGCCAGAGTGTCCTTGCCCTGGCGCACCCAGATGATGCTGTTGAACTTCTCGGGCAGCTCGGTCGCGATCGGCGCGATCACGAGCGCGAGGAGGACCTCGCTCAGGCCGAGCTCGGTGGCGAGCCCCGAGACCGCCCCGACGAAGGCATAGGCGCCGACGATGATCAGGCCGAGGGCGACGAGAACCTGGAAACTGACGATCCGCAGCCGCGGCGGTGCCGGATGCGCCGGCGCCCGCCGGTCGAGCCGGTGCATCCGGAGCGGCGCCAGGTCGGGCTCGCCGTGGGCTGCCTCGGCCCGCAGGTGCTCGAGGACGTAGTAGCCGTATAGCCCGACCAGGACCGCGGCGACGGCCAGGCGCGGCCAGCTCAGCTCCGCGGGCAGGAAGGCGACGCCGACCGCCAGGCCGTAGGAGACGACGAACCAGCGCATGTCGTGGGCGATCACGGGCGGGTCGACGACCATCACGTCGCCCGTCGGCCGGCTCCGCCCGGCGACGAGGACGGCCGCCCCGGTGACGAACATCGCCAGGGTGGCGAGCATGAACGGGGCGCCCAGGATCGCTCCGACCCCGACGTCGCTCGCGGCATGGCCGGCCGAGAAGAGGATCGCGATCAGCGGGATCATCGTCTCGGGGAGCGCGGTTCCGACCGCCGCCAGGACCGACCCGACCGCTCCCTCGGCCAGCTCGAGCTTGTGCCCGAACCACTCGATCCCGTTCGTGAACAGCTCCGCCCCGGCGAGGATGACGACGAAGGCGATGAGCAGGACGAGCGCCTCCATCGTCAGCCCCCCAGCCCGATCGCCAGCAGGACGCTGGCCGCGATCACGCCCAGGATCCCGACCGAGACGAGGACCATCGGTCGCTCACCCTCGGCCAGGTAGCCGACGAGCGAGGCCGCCACGCGCAGGCTGGGGGTGACGATCACCGCCACCAGGCCGAGCCAGAGGACCCCCTCCGGGCGACCGGCGAGGACGTCGGCGATCAGCCGGCCGGGGTCGAAGGCGAGGGCCTGGTCGAGGGGCGAGATCCCCCCGGCGATCATCAGGACGACCCCGAACCCGATCAGGGCGACGCTCAGGTAGGTCGCCCCGATCAGGACGCCGGCGACCCGTCGCTCGAGCTCGAGCGACGCGACCACCGTCCGGGCCGCGCCCTCCGGCCGGTCGGTCATCGGAGCGCCCGTCCGATCATCTGCCAGGCCGTGTACAGGACGACGACGACGAACAGGAGGCGGAGGACCCGGACGTCGACCCGGTGGGCACTCCGCGAGCCGACCGTCGCCCCGACGAAGACCCCGAGCACGGTCGGGCCGGCAACGAGCGGGTCGATCTCCCCGCGCAGGAGGTAGATGATCGCGCTGGCCGAGGCGGTGACCCCGATCATCAGGTTGCTCGTCGCGGTCGCCACCCGCAGCGGGACGCCCATGACCAGGTGCATCACCGGCACCTTGATGATCCCGCCCCCGACCCCGAGCAGGGCCGAGACGACCCCGGCGAAGAGACTCCCCCCGACCGCCGGGCCAAGGTTGCGGACCCGGTAGCCCGGCCCGGAGAGCCGCTCGAGCGTGCCCGGTGGGTCGTCGCTCGCGGGCTCGGGGACCGGCGCGTCGGCGGCCAGCCCCTCGTCCGGAGCGCCGCGCCGCAGCCCGCTCCGGATCATCGAGACCGCGACATAGACGAGCAGGCCGGCGAACAGGGCGGCCAGGGCCCGGTCCGGGATCAGGAACGCGACCAGGGCGCCGACGAGCGCGCCGAGCGCGGTGAACAGCTCGAGGGTCATCCCGAGGCGCAGGTTCGCCACGTGGCGCTCGAGGTAGACCCCGGCCGAGGCGCCGCTCGTGGCGATCACCGAGACAAGGCTCACCCCGACCGCCTCGCGCAGCGGCAGCCCGAAGCCGAGGGTCAGGAGGGGGACGATCAGGATCCCCCCGCCCAGTCCGAGCAGGGAACCGAAGACGCCGGCAGCCGTCCCGCCGGCGATCAGGAGGAGGCCGACCGCCATCTCAGCCGCCGGCCCCGGGGCACCGGTCTGCCATCAGCGAGCGGTCAGGGGCGGAGGTGCTGGGGCGCGTACGGCAGGAGGGCGACGTGGCGGGCCCGCTTCAGGGCGGTCGAGAGCTCGCGCTGGTGGGCGGCGCAGGTACCGGTCTTGCGCCGCGGCTCGATCTTCGCCCGCTCCGAGAGGTAGCGGCGAAGCCGGTTCACTTCCTTGTAGTCGATCTGGACCGCCTTGTCGGCGCAGAAGGCGCAGACCTTGCGTCGACGGCGGTCGCGGTAGAAGTCGTCGCGCTTCTTCGCGGATCGAGGAGCTGGTGGCATCGTGTCGTCGTCTCCTGGTGGAGCGCCCGCGGCCGGGCGCGGCTGGTCGGTGGACAGCGGGCCGCTTCCCCGGCCCGGGGGCTAGAAGGGCAGGTCGTCGAGGTTCGTGTCGTCGAGCCGGTCGCCGGGTTCGGCGCCGCCGGTCGGCCGTCCCGCCGGGCGGGGCTGGGCTCCGGGCTCGCCGCCCTCGTCGCGCGGGCGGGGGTCAAGCGGGGTGACCGTCTGGGCGATCAGCTCGGTCGTGTACCGCTTCTGCCCATCGCGGTCCTCCCACTGGCGGGTCTGGAGCCGGCCCTCGACGTAGACCTTGCGCCCCTTGCGCAGGTACTCCGCGGTCCGTTCGGCGAGCGGGCCCCAGGCCACGACCCGGAACCACTCGGTCTCCTCCTGCCAGGCGCCCTCGGCGTCCTTGTAGTTCCGGTTCACGGCGACCGTGAACTGGGTGACCGCCTGCCCGTTCGGCGTGTACCGCATCTCCGGGTCGCGGCCGAGGTTGCCGATGATCATCGCCTTGTTCAGCGACATCGCTGATCTCTCCCTCGTCGATCGAGCTGCCCGATCGGTGGCTGACGGTTCGGCCGATGGCGGCCGCGGTCAGTCGATCGCGGCCGGCGCGGCCTCGCTCTCGGACTCGTCGATCCGCTCGCCGATCTCCTCTTCCTCCTCCTCGACCGGCGGCAGGGTCGGCTCGAGCTCGGCACCCTCGGGACCCTCGCGCCGACCGGCCCGGACCGGGCGTTCGACGCGCGTGACGAGGTGCCGGAGCACCTCCTCGGTGATCAGGAGGCCGCGCTCGAGCTCGGCAATCGCCTCGGCCGGGGCGTCGAAGAGGATGATGTGGTACGAGCCCTCGCGATGGTGCTCGATCGGGTACGCCAGCCGGCGGCGACCCCACGGGGCCACCTTCACGATCTGGCCGCCCGCGCCGGTGATCGCGCGGGTCGTGCGTTCGATCACCGCCTGGGTCCGGTCGTCCGCAAGATCGGGACGAAGGACGAGCATCAGTTCATAGCGCCGCATGCGCCTGTCCACTCCTTCCTGTGGGGTCTGCCCCGCTGCGCGTCCGGCGAGTGTGGCGCGGTGCCGCCGGATCGGACGGAGCCGAAAGGAAACGAACGACAGTCTAGCACGCCGGCTCGATGTATCCTCAGGGATGTCCTGATCGCATCGATCGTCCATCTTCGGAGCCACCGTGCCTGAGAGCGCCATCCTTCTCGTCGAGACCGACCAGCCCGCGGGCGAGGCGATCAGCGCCGCCCTCTCCCGGGTCGGCTACCAGCTGACGACCGTGAGCGACGTGGGCGAAGCATTTCGCCAGGCCGCGCTCCACCAGCTCGTGATCATCGACGAACTGGCCGGCGACGCCGCCGCCCAGGCGCTGTGCCGGGAGATCCGGGGTACCCCGGCCCTGGCCCCGATCCCCGTCCTGTGCATCAGCCGGACCGACGACGTCGAGGAGCGGATCCGCTTCCTCGAGGCCGGGGCCGACGACGTCATCGCCCGCCCGTTCGACCCGCGCGAGCTCGAGGCCCGGGTCGAGGCGCTCCTGCTCCGCTTCCGGCGCACGAAGGACCGGGCTCCGGTGGCGACCCTCGATCTCGGCGAGCCGGGTCGGAACCGGATCGTCACCTGCTTCAGCCCGAAGGGCGGCGCGGGGACGACGACGGTCGCGGTGAACGTGGCCGTCATCCTTGCCCGCCGCGCACCCGACCGGACCCTGCTCGTCGATCTCGATCTCCAGTGGGGCCAGGTGGCGACCCACCTGAACCTGAAGCCCAGCCAGTCGATCGCCGACCTCGCCCAGGATCAGGTCGCGCAGCGCGAGCCCGAGCTGATCCGCTCGTACGCTGCGCGCCACGAGTGCGGGCTGTGGGTCCTCGCCGCCCCGACCGGACCGGAGCTCGCCGAGACGGTCAGCCCGGCCGTCGTGGCGACGATCCTGGGGACCGCCCTCGAGGCGTTCGACACGGTGATCATCGACGCCGGGTCGGTCCTCGACGAGCGGACCCTGGCCGCCCTCGAGCGGGCCGACAACATCGCCCTCCCGGTCTACCCCGAGATCGCCGCCCTGCGCGCGGTCGCCTCCCTGATCGAGTACCTGAACCGGACCGGTGCGGTGACGACACGCACCACGTTCGTCCTCAACCAGCTCTTTGCCCGCCAGCTCGTCCGGCCCGCCCAGGTCGAGAGCTCGCTCGGGGTGAAGATCGCGGCGGAACTGCCGTACGACCCGGTCCTCTACCTCAAGGCGGTGAACGAGGGCGTCCCGGTCGTCCTCGGCGCACCCCGGACGCCCCCCGCGGAACGGCTCGGGGACCTCGCCACGAAGCTGTTCGGCCCGCTCGCCAGCGCGCCCGCCGAACGAGTCGACGGTCGGCGCGGCCTCCTCTCGGGCCTTCTCAAGCGGGCCTGAGCAAGCGAGCTCGGGCGGACGGCGGAGGGCCCGGGCCAGGGCACGGCGGCCCGGTCGGGCGTGAATCGGTGGTGCCGAAGCCGGGATTCGAACCCGGACGCCCTCGCGGGCAGCGGAGTTTAGGTCCGCCGCGTCTGCCGGTTCCGCCACTTCGGCCTGTCGGAAGGGTAGACCCAGCGCCGATGCCTGTCCCGGCGCCCGGCCGTCCGCCTCGCGGCGGTCCCGGACGCGTCAGCGGAGCGCGTCGGCAATCGCCAGGCTGACCGCGTCAGC